>JAEAMG010000017.1_pt1 | contig 318993 bp, 281 predicted proteins | sample 8958741 | NCBI WGS metagenome assembly JAEAMG01 (sample SAMN16933256, study PRJNA681125) | bioreactor sludge metagenome | isolation source: anaerobic bioreactor treating anionic surfactant - SDBS | place: India: Bengaluru | collected 2019-02-28 | reverse complement strand
ATAAATAAAAATAAAAACCGACAAAATTCAAGTTTTGTCGGTCAGTAGTGATTTTTTTTCTTGACGTACGATCTAATTTCTAAAAGTATCTGTTTTTTTTATTTTCACGGTTTACTCGGATGTTTTTCCTGAGGTTTTCCGCACTGTTGTAATGCTAATTTATATAAAATTTTATCTTTTCATAAATACATAACGGTTTTTGAATTAAAACTGTTCTCTTTTGTTGTTTTTAAGTGAATATTTTTTTAAAATACTTCCTTCGATACCAAAATCCATATAAAATAATTACTGTTTTAGATTTATTTATTTTACAAATTAAATAAAAAAACATTGAATAAATATGCTAATACATGACAAAATCTATTTTATTTGCTTTTTATTGTTAAATAATGTATTTGTAAAAGAAAATAATACACTAAAAGAAAATTTTTATTCTGAAGAATGCATTTTATTTTCAATACATTGTTTATTTTTGAGCCATCTTTGAAATGCTAATTATTTTTTGTGTTTACAGTAATCATACCTGAATCAGCAAAAATGAAAAAATTAATAGCTTTTCTCTTTTTGTGTTCTGAGCTTACATTTGCTCAGGTTGCACCCCTTGTGCCTTCAACTACTGCAGTTGCCGATGCATCGGTTGCCAGTTCACACCGTTGGTCAGCATTCAGCAATCCGGCCAGCCTTGGTTATGCCTCAGTTATGAACTTTGGCTTCCAATACGAAAACCGCTATTTCCTTTCTGAATTATCAACTAAAAGTATCGACTTTGTGCTTCCATCAAGGCTTATAAACACAGGTATTTCGGCTTCATATTCCGGATATTCGCTTTACAACGAAATTATGCTGGGAATTGGTTTTTCACGCAATTTTTCTGATAAGTTTTCGCTTGGCGTTCAGCTCGATTACTATGCTGCTTACTTTGCAGCTTCAGATAAGTATTACGGAGCGTTTTTTCCTCAGATAGGATTAAATGCCAGCCTTTCACCAGATTTGCATTTAGGTTTTTCTACCTTCAACCCTTTTCAATCAATCATAAAGGCCGTCGAAACTTCTAAACGGATACCTTCTGTTTTTAGTCTGGGTGTTGAGTATTATTTATCGCCTAATCTTAATTTCAAGGCGCAGGTTGATAAGGAAATAAGCAGCAATTTCAGAACAGCGCTTGGCACCGAGTACTCATTGCTCAATTTTCTTACGGTAAAAGCAGGGGCTTATCATACCGATTATCTTGTTCCATGTTTTGGATTCAGTACCGAATTTTCTTCTTTCTCTTTCAATCTAAATACCGAACTACATCCTTTGCTTGGTTTAGTTTCGATGGCTTCTGTTCGATTTTTTTTCAAAAAAAATAAGTAACATTTACTTGTGTTTATGAAGTTGGTAGCCTTACAGTTGGTGGCATTGATTTGTTTGCTTTTAACGGGTTTAAAAGCACAGGACAAAACTATTGTGACTGATCAATTTATTGCTGATATTTTTGAGCAATACGCTGCCGAAACAGAAGAAGAAATGGACTTCGAGACCTTTTATGAAGAATTAATGGAATTGGCTGAGAGTCCTATTGTTCTTAACTCAGCTACCAAAGAACAACTCGAAAAACTTCCTTTTTTGTCGGATATACAGATAGAAAATATTTTAAGTTACAGGTACAGTTTTGGATCATTCAACAGCCTTTTTGAATTACAATTGATTGATGGTCTCGATATGACGGACATTCGCAGGCTGCTTCCTTTTGTGGTGCTGGGAGAAAGCCAACTAAAAACGAAGAAAATTTACAAGTACGATCTTTTGAAATATGGTAAAAATCAGCTTTTTTTAAGATTTGATAAGGGCATAGAGCCCAAAGCTGGTTATCAATCTATTGAAGGAGAAACAGAAAGTGTATATCTGGGATCTTCTTTGTATAACTCAGTTAAATATCAGTACAGATTCAAAGACCGGATTAAGGTTGGACTGACGATGGAAAAAGATGCCGGCGAGCAATTTGCGGGCAATACTCACAAGGGCTACGATTTTTATTCATTTCATGCTCAAATGAATGATATTGCCGGTTTTAAAACAATAGTTGTAGGCGATTTTCGCGCTTCTTTTGGTCAGGGACTCGTGTTAGGATCGGCTTTTGGCATGGGCAAGTCGTCATATGTTTTGAAAACGAACACTGTCGGAAATGGACTTAAGAAATATAGTTCGACCAACGAAAGTAGTTTTTTTCGGGGCGTAGGCGCAACTATAAGGTTTGGTAAAATTGATTTGACTGCATTTTATTCGAATAAAAATATTGATGCCGATACGGCTGGTGGTAGTTTTCAGAGCATTTACAAAACAGGACTTCACAGAACGCCAGCTGAATTAGAAAAGAAAGCAACTGTAAATGAGCAAATAGCAGGATTGAATGCTTCTTTAATGTTCAGAAACACACAAGTAGGTTTTACGCTCGTTCAAACACGGCTGAATCAAAGCTTAATTCCAGAATTCAGCGCCTATAACCATTTTTATTTTACCGGAAATAAGCAGTCGTCGGCCGGGATAAATTATAGGGCAAGATGGCATAAATTTAATTTTTTCGGTGAAACTGCTGTCTCCGAAAAATTGTCGATGGCTACAATTAACGGTTTATCTTTTTCGCCCCATTCGCAGGTAAGTGTTGTTATTTTACAACGTTATTTTTCTCCTGAATATGATACTTTTTACGCGAACACCTTTTCGGAAAGCAGCAGAGTGAACAACGAGAGTGGTATTTATTTGGGAGCAGAAATCCGACCATATAAAAGATGGAAAATTGCAGCTTATGCCGACAGTTATCGTTTTCAGTGGCCTAAATTTGGTGTAGATGCACCTTCGTTGGGACAGGACTATCTGTGTCAGCTTGATTTTGTGTCCCGGAAAGATTTATCAATGTTTTGGAGAATAAAGTTTGAAGAAAAGTTTGAAAATGCTTCCAATAGCGAAGATGTTATGGCTTCGATAGTTCCTTTGCAGAAGGCATCATTTCGGTACCAACTGAGCTATTCCTATCGTGGCTTCAGCTGCCGCAATATTATTGAAGGAAACATGACAGAAAAAGGGAATTCTGGTTATAAATATGGAGTTACAGCCTTGCAGGATGTATCCTACAGCTTTAGTAATTTACCTTTAAAGGTAGATGTGAGGTATCAGTTTTTTGATGCCGTCTACTACGACAACCGTTTCTATTCATACGAAAAAGATATTCTGTATGCTTTTTCAATACCGATGTACTACGGTAAAGGCAGCAGATATTATCTGAATATTAAATACGACCTGACCAACAGCATTTCGCTCTGGTGTAAGTTCGCACAGACAGTTTATGCCGACGGCCGCGAAAGCATAAGTTCCGGGAAGGAAGAAATAAAAGGAAACAGGAAAAGCGATGTTCGGTTTATGTTACGATGGGAGTTTTAGTGTAGCGATTACCTCATTCTTTCCAACCGCGATGCGTCGAGTCTGAGCAGGATAAACAGCAAAATGGTAAAACCCCATAGCGAAGAGCCTCCGTAGCTGAAAAAAGGCAAAGGAATGCCGATAACGGGCATTATTCCGAGCACCATCCCAATATTGATCATCAGGTGAAAAAAGAAAATACTCGTTACACAGTAGGCATAAATACGATTGAAAGTTTCGCGCTGTCGTTCGGCAATCTTCAAAAGGCGCATTAACAGCAACCAGTAAATCACCAAAACAAGTGTCGATCCCCAAAATCCATGCTCTTCGCCAACAGTACAAAAAATAAAATCAGTATCCTGTTCGGGCACATATTTCAGTTTGGTTTGAGTTCCGTTCAAAAAACCTTTTCCCCACAATCCACCCGAACCAATAGCAATTTTTGATTGATTTACATTATATCCTGCACCGTGAAGGTCATCTTCCATGTTAAGCAGTACTTTAATACGTATTTGTTGATGTGGTTCTAATACTGTTTCGAAAAAATAATCGGATGAAAAACAAAAAACGGCAGCGCCTAATGTAATCAAAATCAGCATCCAGTACTTTTTGAAACGAAAAAACAATTCAAGGTAGGTCCAATACAGACAAGACGCAACTACAATAAACAGGGCGACATAATTAAAATTAATGATGAACCAGATACTGAAAATATACGAAATCAGTAGTATACCGGCTGTGCCAGCTAAAAGATAGAGTGCTTCTTTAGTGTTGCGGGCAATAAAAAATGAATAAACAAACTGAATCAACAAAAGAATGGCCATGGACAATACTATTCCAAGTGTGGCTTGGCCCATAAACAAAGTAACAGTGCTGTATTTAATAACAACAACAAATAAAGCAACTGCTAAAACAGTGATCAATAACACTATTCCGTTCATTCCTTCGCGATAGAGCATCAACAGGAATGCGATGAAAACCAATGCCGATCCGGTTTCTTTTTGTAAAATAATCAACAAAAACGGTAGCATAATAAAGAACGACAGTGGAAGTAAGTCTTTCCAGTTCTTCAGTTTATAATTATATGAGCTCATAAAGCGCGCCAATGCCAGCGAAGTAGCCATTTTGGCCAACTCTGCCGGCTGAAAACTAACCGGCCCGATCACAAGCCATGAACGTGAACCTTTAATGTCGGGAGCAACGAATATTGTTATTATCAATAGTGCTATTGTAAATCCATAGATAAAGTATGCAAAGAAATTATACATTTTGTAGTCGATGAGCAATAACATACCGCCCAACCCAAAAGCTGTAAGTATCCACACAAATTGTTTTCCGGCGCGCTGATCCCAGTCCAGGATACTGGTTTGATCAAAGTCGTAACTTGCACCATATATACTGATCCAACCCATAAAGACCAATACGACGTAATAAAATACTGTCGTCCAGTCTAATGAATATTTCATACTAACGTTCTTTGACATTGGCGTTGGTTACTGAAGTTGTCATTCGTTCTAATAAATCTGTGCGTTCAATTTTTCCGTACAGGTACTGTTCCATCATTAAACTTGAGATAGGGGCAGCCCATGTGGCTCCGAATCCTGCGTTTTCAACTACAACAGCAATGGCGATTTTTGGTTTTTCGCGTGGAGCAAAGCCAACAAATAAAGAGTGGTCTTTGCCATGATTATTCTGTACAGTTCCTGTTTTTCCACACATACTTGTGTTGGGGATTTTGTAATGCCTGCCGGTTCCGTATTCAAAAACCCTCCACATTCCTTCATTCACGATCGGAAAATACTTTTTGTCAACTTTTGCTTTGTGTACTTTAGTAAGCATGCTGTCGTGTTTGTTAAGATGAGGGGTGATGTAGAATCCTTCGTTGGCAATAACAGCCATTGAGTTAGCTAATTGTAATGGAGTGGTTAGTATTTCACCCTGACCAATAGAATTTGAGCGAATTGTAATGGCTCTCCAACCGGTTTCGGCCTTGTACACCTTATTGTAAAACTTTTGAGTTGGTATATAGCCTCTCGATTGTTCATACAAATCACTGTCGGTATATTTTTCGCCTAAACCAAAGCTTTTTATACGATCCACCCACTCATCATAATTAGTTCTGAAAGATAGATTTTTCTTTCCATATCCATCTTTTTCAATGGTGCTTCTGAAGGCGTGCCAAAAATAAGGGTTACAGCTTTGTTCGATGGCATTCAGCAAGCTTACCGGAGAACCATGATGGTGAGTACATTTTATGGGCGTAGAACCGGGTCCGTTGCACGAAAAAAGTGTTTTATCTGTTATTCCTTCCATTTCCTGACACACAAGGGCTTGTATTGTTTTGAAAGCAGAACCAGGCGAATACAATGCCTGTGTTGCACGGTTCATCAACGGTCGGGTAGGGTCGCGCAAAAGCGACATATAGTTTTTCGAACGTTGGCGTCCCACGAGTATTGAAGGATCGAAACCCGGATTTGAAACCATAGCCAGGATTTCGCCGGTGGCAGGTTCGATGGCAACAATACTTCCCACTTTTCCCTTCATCAGTTTTTCGCCCAGAATTTGCAGTTGCATGTCGATGGTAAGTGTTATGTTTTCGCCTGCTTTTGGGGCGATATCTTTTTTGCCATCGTCGTATTTTCCCTTTATTCTTCCTTTTGCATCGCGCAACAGAATTTCCACTCCCTTTTCTCCACGCAATGTTTTTTCGTAGGTGTATTCTATGCCATCTCTTCCTGCATAATCACCTGGTTTATAATAGTCATCACTTTCAATTCGTTTTTGCGAAACTTCACCGATATTGCCCAGGACATGCGCTGCGTTCGGAAAAGAATATTCACGCAATGTTCTGTTTTGAATGTAAAATCCCGGATATTTGTACATCGATTGTTGTATGGTGGCAATGTCTTCGATGTTGAGTTGGGTCATGAAAATTTGTGGAGTATACGAAGAATAACCATAATTCTTTTTGCGGTCTTTTATTTCTGCAATCCGGTTGATAAAGAACTGTTTGTCGATATTAAGTGCACGACAAAAAGACAAGGTATCCAAATCGTATATTTCTCTCATGATAAGCGTAATATCATAAGCCGGCTTGTTGTACACAAGTAAGGTGTGATTTCGGTCGTAAATAAGTCCGCGCGGAGGAAATTGCGTTTTTCTCAGAAAGGCATTACTTTCAGCACCCTCTTTGTATTTCGACTCAATAATTTGAATAGAAAAAAGACGCAGAATATACACAACAATAACAATTGACATGATAATGGCAATCACGTATCTTCTGTTTTGAAGTGTGTCGTTAATCATAATTTATCTTTTGTTGAAAGAGCGTATTCCTAAAATAAGCAAAATAGAAACGAATGAGCTTAATAGAATTCGGATTAAGGTCATCCAGTTGAGTTGAAATGAAAAAGCCTCGAGCAGAAATAAACTTGTGTGGTGAAGCATAACCATAAACACAACATACTTGATATAGGCGCCAACTCCGAATGAATGGAACGAAGGTATAGGATTGCTGCCTTCTTCTATAGAAGTAAAAAGTTTTATTATACCTGTTCTGAAAAACGCAATCAGCACAGTGGCAAATGCATGAGTTCCAATTGTGTTCGAAAAAACATCAATGATTAAGCCCAAAACGAAACCTAAGATCAGCGTAATCCAACGTGGAAATTTTACAGGTAACGATAAAATAAAAAGAATATATATGTAGGGATTTAAAAACCCAAGGAACTGGACGTTATTGAGCACCAATACTTGCAGAAGTATCAGGACGATAAAAGAAAATATGTTTTGAAGTAATGATAACATATTATTTTTCAGCTACTTTTTCTATGGTTCGTTGTTCGTAAAAATTTTTGTAGTTGATTACTTTTACATGCGAAAGCGTACGGAAATTAACAGCAAGCTTTACTTTTATATTATAATAGGCATCGCTTTCTTTGATCTTGAAATCTTCGATGGTCCCAACAGGAATTCCTTCAGGGAAAGTGTTTGTAAATCCACTTGTTATCAGCGAATCGCCCAGCGAAAATTCTACATGGCGGGCAATATCTTTCAGGTTAGCATAGCGGTAGTCTTCGCCCGACCACTGGAGTGGTCCGCTGTAATTGCTCTTCTTAAATTTGCAGTTAATTTTAATTTTTTCGTTCAAAACAGGTATCACAACTGCATATTTTGTGGAAACAACTTTTACAATTCCTACCACACCTTCGTCGCTCACCACACCCATGTCCACTTTTATACCATCTCTAAGCCCTTTGTTGAGGGTGATATAGTTTTGCAGCTTATTGGTGGAATTATTGATTACTTTTGCCGAAATAAATTCATACTCCATTTCGGGAGGAATACGAAAATGAACTGAATCTTTTTGGTGAGGTTCAAGCGTAGCTAGTTCATTTTTGAGTAGTATAATTTCGTTTTTAAGCGCTGTGTTTTCTTCCGATAGGTTATCGTTGGCAGCACGAAGTTTAAAAAACTCCACTACAGAATTACTAACCTCATACATGCCCGAAACCACATTGTTGCTCGATGACAGAAACACACTTTTTTGATATTCCTGATTGCTGACAACCAGAAAAATTGAAGTTACTTCTAAAATCAGAAATAAAATCAGTACGCTATATTGTATCAAAAAATTGAAAAGGTTTCTCATGCAGCTTAAAAAAAACGGTAAGTATAAGATTAATAATTTCAAATAGTCTTACACCCACCGTTTGTAAAAATAATTCTTTTTTTAACGGATCAGGAAGGAGAATTTATCTACATTTTTCAATGCAATTCCTGTTCCACGGGCAACAGCGCGCAATGGATCTTCAGCAATATGGAACTGAATGTTTAGTTTGTCTGTCAGTCGTTTATCCAGTCCGCGCAACAGAGCACCTCCACCAGCAAGATAGATTCCTTTTTCAACAATATCGGCATACAGTTCAGGTGGAGTTTGTTCCAATGCACTCAGGATGGCAGCTTCAATTTTCGAAATAGATTTTTCGAGACAATGAGCCACTTCCTGATACGAAACCGGTACTTCCATTGGTAGAGCTGTCATCCGGTTTGGCCCGCGTACTATAAAATCTTCAGGAGCATCTTCCAAATCGGTAAGTGCTGCTCCTACGTTTATCTTGATCAACTCAGCAGTACGTTCGCCCACTTTAATGTTGTGCATACGCCCCATGTATTCCACTATATCAAGGGTTAAATCGTCTCCGGCAATACGTATCGATTTGTTCGAAACAATACCACCCAGCGAAATTACAGCAATTTCGGTAGTTCCACCGCCTATATCCACAATCATACATCCGGTAGGCGCTTCCACGTCTATTCCTATACCGATAGCAGCTGCCATGGGCTCATAAATCATGTATACTTCGCGTCCGCCGGCATGTTCCGACGAGTCGCGTACGGCACGAATTTCAACTTCGGTACTTCCCGAAGGAATACAAACCACCATTTTAAGGCTTGGAGAGAATAATCGGTTTTTGGTAGGAATCATTTTAATCATTCCTCTGATCATTAGTTCGGCAGCAAAGAAGTCGGCAATCACTCCATCGCGCAAAGGACGGATGGTGCGGATACCTTCATTTTCTTTTCCCTGCATTTGACGCGCCTTTTCGCCAATGGCGATCAGTCGGTCGGTTCGTTTATCCAGTGCTACTACAGATGGTTCATCCACTACAATTTTATCGTTATAGATAATAATTGTATTGGCGGTACCCAAATCCATAGCTATTTCTTGTGTAAATGAAAATAGTCCCATATTTATTAATTTCGTATTTTATTAATTTATTAAGTCGTTTAATAAGCGTATTTTACAATTTTTAATCCGCTTTATTAGTGTTTAAAATGTCTGAATCCTGTTGTCACCATCGAAAGTCCCTTTTCGTTACAGGTATCGATAGATTTACTGTCGTTGATTGAACCACCGGGCTGAACGACAGCAGTAATTCCTGCTTCGGCTGCAATTTGTACGCAGTCGGGGAATGGGAAAAAGGCATCGGAAGCCATAACAGCTCCCTGTAAATCGAAATGAAATGATTCGGCTTTTTCGATAGCATGCACCAATGCGTCGACGCGCGACGTTTGTCCTACGCCGCTGGCACACAGTTGTTTGTTTTTTGCAAGCACAATTGCATTTGATTTGGTGTGTTTTACAATTTTATTTGCAAAAATCAAATCTTCGATTTCAATTTCAGTCGGCGATTTTTCGGTGACAACATTGAAGTCCTCGGCCAACTCTGTATGCATGTCTTTGTCCTGCATCAATACGCCGTTCAGTAAAGAGCGTACTTGTTGAGAACGCATTTTTGCATTTTTAAGTATAAGTATAATTCGATTTTTCTTTTGGCTCAGTATTTCTATGGCATCGAGGTCGTAGTCTGGTGCAATCACCACTTCGAAGAATATTTTGTTCATTTCGATAGCTGTTTGGCGGTCGACGATGGCGTTTGTAATCAAAACTCCACCAAAAGCCGAAACCGGATCGCCGGCCAAAGCAGCGTTCCATGCATCCACCAATACCGGACGCGAAGCAATTCCGCAGGCATTGTTGTGTTTTAGTATTGCAAAGGTGATATCGTCAAAATCGTTGATCAGATTAACGGCTGCATCGATATCGAGCAGGTTATTGTACGAAATTTCTTTTCCCTGTAGCTGTTCGAACATATCGTCGAATTTGCCGAAGAACACACCACGTTGATGTGGATTTTCGCCATAGCGAAGGGTTTTAGCGTTGTTCTCGCTCAGGCGGAAAGCAGATTTTTCTTCTCCATCAAAATAGTTGAAAATAGCCGAGTCGTACTGCGACGAAACAGCGAAAGCTTCTTTTGCAAACCAACGACGTTCTTCCAGCGTGGTTTGTGCTCCATAGCCATCAAGCACTTCCATAAAAGGCTCATATTGCTCTTGCGAAGCTACAATCACAACGTCATTGAAGTTTTTGGCAGCAGCGCGAATCAACGAAATTCCACCAATATCAATTTTTTCAATTGTTGTAGGCTCGTTGGCTCCGGCAGCAACAGTGGCTTCGAAAGGATACAAATCGACAATGACCAGGTCAATTTCAGGAATTTCATAGGTCTCCAGCTGCTCATTGTCTTTTGCCAGGTCGCGGCGCGAAAGAATTCCTCCAAAAACCTTTGGGTGTAAAGTTTTAACCCTTCCTCCTAAAATTGATGGATAACCAGTGAGGTCTTCAACGGCACTACACGGAATATCAAGCGATTCTATAAAAGATTTAGTCCCTCCGGTAGAAATAAATTCAACACCTTCGGTAAATAGTTTTTTGATAATAACATCGAGTTTATCTTTGTGATAAACAGATACTAAAGCTTTTTTTATTTTCTTGCGTTCCATATTCCGTTTTTTCGTTTGATTATGGGATACAAAACTACAAAAAAACATTGATTTAATCAACACTAAAAATCTTCGTTTTCAAATTGATAATAAAGCATTAAATTGAATTTTGAAACATTCAGGTCTGGATGTTTTCGTTGTCTTTTTGTAAATAATAGTTAATTTTGAATCAAAGCATACATAAATATGAAAATTCAATTAGTAAATGCAACTTTGCAGACAAAATAGGAAATTTTGTTTTTTACAGAGCCAGGAGGACTAACTCCCCCTTGCCCTGATGGAAAAAATGAACTATCTTGTCTACCGACCAAAGTTGACATTTATGAGTCATTTAACCAGAGAACAAAGATATACTATTTGCACAATGTTGCAAAGTGGGTATCCACAATGTGAGATTGCCCGTGTAATAAATAAAGATAAATCAGTAGTCAGTCGTGAAATCCGCCGTAATGCAGATGCCCGATCTGGCGAATACAAAGATGATTTAGCGCATCGTAAATACCTGAAGCGTCAGGCATACAAAGCTAAAGCGAGAACCTTCACACCTGAGGTTGAGGCTTATGTACGAGATAAATTGCGTCTCAAATACAGTCCGGAACAAATTGCAGGTGTTGCCAAAACAAATGGAGATAACTGTGTATCACACGAACGTATTTATCAGTTTATTTGGCAAGATAAGCGTAAAAAAGGGACGCTATATCTTGACCTGAGAAACCGTGGACGTCGCTACAAAAAGCGAAGTGTGATTTACGACAAGCGGGGAACAATCCCCAATCGCACAGATATATCTCTAAGACCGCCTGAAGTTGAACAGCGTGAGCGTTTTGGTGATTTGGAAATAGACCTGATTATAGGCAGGAATCACAAAAACGCCATATTAACCATCAATGACAGAGCAACAGGTTTGGCTAAACTCTGTAAATTGACAGGCAAAGATGCAGAACAACTTGCTGTGGCTACGATTGATTGTTTAAAAGATTGGAAACCATATCTTCACACAATTACATCTGATAATGGAAAGGAATTTTCTTCTCATCAAATGATAGCCACGGAATTAAATATCGACTTCTTCTTTGCCAAACCTTTTGCAAGCTGGCAAAGAGGGTCAAATGAAAACTATAATCGTCTGGTTAGACAATATATACCTAAAAAGGTTGATTTTGACTATGTCACACATGATTATGTACAATATGTGGAACAACAGTTAAACAACAGACCAAGAAAAAGATTTGGTTATTTATCACCAAATCAGATTGTTTCCAGAGTCTGGAATACACTCGAAAAAAGCGGGTGATAACTTTTGGAGCCGTCCCATCGAGCTCAAAAAAGTTATCCTCGATTTTTTCGCCAAACATACTTAATGAACTAAAAAATTAAAAATAACTAAAGTTGCATTTACAACTTGAATTTAGCGTTGATTTTAAAATTTATTTTCTACCTTTGTCACACTATGCGGCAGTAAATAATATAATTAGAAATACGAATTCAAGTTCTTGTGGTACATTCTACCATCAAGGATGTATTTTTTATGTGATGCATTTCTACAAAGCATCCGCTATATTATTTACAAAATCAAATGAAAACTATAAATATAGGTATTCTTGCACATATTGATGCAGGAAAAACCTCCATTACTGAGAACTTGCTATTTGCTAGTGGAGCAACTGAGGTACGTGGAAGTGTGGACAAAGGTAATACCACAACCGATTCGATGGATATTGAAAAACGAAGAGGTATCACCGTTAGAGCTTCTACAACGTCTATTCAATGGAACGATACAAAGATTAATATTATCGACACTCCTGGACACATGGACTTTCTAGCAGAAGTGGAACGCACTTTTAGAATGCTAGATGGTGCTATTCTTGTGGTGTCTGCTAAAGAGGGTATTCAAGCTCAAACGAGATTGTTGTTCAATGTCTTGCAACAACTAGAAATTCCAGCCATTCTATTTATCAACAAAATAGATAGAGAGGGAGTAAATCTAAATCAGCTTTATTTCGAAATACAAAATAGCCTTTCAAAAGATATTCTTCTTATGCAATCCGTTGATGGCAAGATTTTAACTTCTAGCTGTACAATACACAACATATCAGAAAAGGACAGAGAAACAATTTTGGAGAAAGATGATTCTTTGCTTGAAAAATACTTAAGCGATACGCAACTCTCAAATTCAGACTATTGGAGTTCAATGATTCATCTTGTTCAATTCGCTAAACTACATCCTATCTACCATGGCTCAGCAATGTATGGCATTGGTATCGAAGATTTGCTAAACTCAATCACTACTTTTATTGAAACATCTCTACCTCAAGAGAACGATTTATCTGCCTATGTCTATAAAATTGAGCATAATAAGAAGGAACAGAAACGAGCCTATCTAAAGATTATAGGGGGAAGCCTTAGAACAAGAAAATCATACAACCTCAATGGCTCAGATGAGAATCTGAAAATAAGAAGTTTAAAGACCTTTTACGCTGGAAACGAAATAGATGTAGATGAAGTTTCTACAAACGATATTGCAATTTTAGACCATGCCGAAAGTCTGATGGTAGGTGATTATTTAGGAACAATGCCAAGTTTATTTGATAAATTGAATATTCCTAGTCCTGCTCTCAAATCATCTATACATCCTGCCAAAGTAGAGGATAGGAGTAAATTAATTTCTGCTATGAATGTATTATCGGTAGAAGATCCATCTTTAACGTTTGGTATCAATGCTGATAATAATGAGCTAGAAGTTTCTTTTTATGGAGCAACTCAACGGGAAGTTATTTTGACTTTGTTGGAGGAGCGATTTTCGGTAGATGCTTACTTTGAAGAGGTGAAAACGATTTATAAGGAACGTCTGAAAACGAAATCGGAATACACCATTCATATCGAAGTGCCACCTAATCCTTATTGGGCATCTATTGGCTTGATTATAGAACCTTTGCCAATCGGTGCGGGACTTACGATAGAGAGCGATATTTCATTGGGCTACTTGAATCAATCTTTTCAGAATGCAGTATTCGATGGAGTCAAGAAAGCCTGTGAATCGGGTTTGTATGGCTGGGAAGTAACCGACCTTAAAGTCACTTTTTCTCACGGAATCTATTATAGTCCAGTGAGCACACCTGCCGACTTTAGAAGTTTAGCTCCCTATGTTTTTCGATTGGCTTTACAACAAGCTGATGTTGAGTTGTTGGAGCCAATCTTAGATTTTAAATTGCAAATTCCAATAGCTGTGAATGCTAGGGCTATTACAGACATCAACAAGATGCAAGGCGAAATATCTACTATTACTTCAGATGGTGATTGGACTACTATTTTGGGTGAAATTCCTTTAGATACTAGTAAAGAATACTCAGCAGAAGTCAGCTCCTACACTCAAGGCTTGGGCATTTTTGTTACTCGATTTTCGGGCTATCAAATCACCAATAAAAAGGTAAGCAGAAGTGTAGAACTGAATGAAAAAGATAAATTGATGTATATGTTTGAGAAGGAATTAGGATAAGAGAATGATAAGCAAAATAATCAAAGAATGCATTCTCGCACTATTTTTGTATCTTGTTCCTACAAATTAACTATACAATTATGTCTGAAAGAAAAATCCCTATATATCTAGAATGTGGTTATAGCATTGCTATGCAGGTGCTTGGCGGAAAGACCTTCCCAAAGATGTGAAAGTGGAAGTGGTATTCGACAATACAAAATTTATCCGCGCTTCTATTTCCGAAGTGGAGGAAACCATTTATGTTGCTTTCCTGTTGGTGATTATCATTATTTTTGTCTTCCTGCGCGACTGGCGTGTAACGCTGATTCCTGTTGCTGTTATTCCCATTTCGCTGGTGGGTGCGTTTTTTATTATGTACCTGGCCGGATTCTCTATCAATGTGTTATCGATGTTGGCCGTTGTACTTTCGGTGGGCCTGGTGGTGGACGATGCCATTGTGGTGACAGAGAATATTTATCTTAAAATAGAAAAAGGAATGTCGCCCAGGCAAGCTGGTATCGAAGGTTCGAAAGAGATATTCTTTGCTGTAATATCCACCACAATTACCCTTGTTGCCGTTTTCTTTCCTATTGTTTTTCTCGAAGGGATGACCGGGCGCCTTTTCCGCGAATTTAGTATTGTGATTTCTGGGTCGGTGATTATTTCATCGTTTGCAGCGTTGACTTTTACACCTATGCTTGCTTCAAAATTGCTGAAAAGAACCGATCATCACAACTGGATTTATCGCAAAACAGAGCCTTTTTTCAGCGGAATGAATAATTTTTACGATAAAATGCTTCAATCGTTTATTCGTCATAAATCAGCTGCTTTTCCTATTATCGGTATTACAATTGTTTTAATTATTGTGCTTTGGAATGTGGTTCCATCCGAAATGTCACCGCTCGAGGATCGTTCACAAATTACGATCAGAACATCGGGTCCTGAAGGTGCAACTTACGAATTTTTAAGAGATTATAATGATGAAATTTCGCAGATAGCTGATAGAGTAGTTCCTGAGCGGGAATCAAATATTGTAATTTCGAGAAGTGGGTTCGGTATGATCAGGATCATTCTTCCTGATATTGATAAAAGGGAACGGAATCAAATGCAAATAGCGGATAGTTTAACCAAAAACCTGAGGCATATGACTGAGGCACGTGCTTTTGTACAACAACAGTCTACTTTTGGTGGACGACGTTCAGGTATGCCTATTCAGTACGTTTTGCAAGCGCCTAACATAGAAAAATTACAGGAATTTATCCCTGCGTTTATGGATAAAGTTCGTCAGAGTCCAATGTTTCAGATGAGCGATGTAAACCTGAAATTTACAAAACCAGAAACCCGCATTGTAATTGACAGAGACAAGGCTTCGTTGTTGGGTGTGAGTACCCGGGACATTGGCCAAACGCTTCAATATGCCCTGAGCGGACAGCGTATGGGGTATTTTTATATGAACGGAAAGCAGTATCAGATTTTGGGTGAAATTAACCGTCAGCAACGCAATACGCCACTTGATTTAAAGTCGGTTTATCTTAAAAATAATCAAGGTAATATGATTCAGTTGGATAACCTTGTGGAGCTGAAAGAAACAGTGGCACCACCACAGCTGTATCGTTACAACAGGTTTAATTCGGCCACAGTATCGGCAGGTCTTGCTCCTGGCGTTACAATTGGTGTGGGTTTGGATGAGATGGATCGCATTGCAAAAGAAACTCTCGACGACAGTTTCCGTACTGCACTCTCGGGCGATTCGAAAGATTTCCGCGAAAGTTCATCGAGCCTTTTGTTTGCTTTTGTGTTGGCGTTGGTGCTTATCTTTTTGATTTTGGCTGCTCAATTCGAAAGTTTTAAAGATCCGTTTGTCATTATGTTTACGGTTCCGTTGGCGGTGGCAGGTGCATTGGTTTTTATGTATTTCGGAGGCATAACCATGAATATTTTCAGCCAGATAGGTATCATTATGTTGATAGGCCTTGTAGCTAAAAACGGTATTTTGATCGTGGAATTTGCCAATCAGCGGCAGGCGGATGGAATTGATAAAAAATCGGCCATTATCGGAGCTTCGGTGCAGCGTTTACGCCCTATTTTAATGACAAGTTTCTCAACTATTCTGGGCTTGTTACCACTGGCTTTTGCAAGTGCCGAAGGCGCTAACGGTCGTGTGGCCATGGGAGTGGCAGTAATTGGAGGAATGCTTGTTTCAACTTTTCTTACTTTGTTTGTTGTGCCGGCAATGTATATGTTTGTTTCGTCCAACCGAAATAAAACCATATGATTCAGCGTTAATACATTAGATTTAATATTGAAAATGAAATACTTAACAAATATACGTGTCTGTAAATTGATACGAACAAAAGGGATGTTGATTTTACTTCTTAACCCTTTTATTGTTTATTCGCAGCAAAGTTTCGACCTGAAACAATGCATCAAAACAGGGCTTGAGCAAAATTATCAGATCAGAATAAGTAAGAATGAACAAAAAATTGCCGACAATAATACGACGATTGGCAATGCCGGATTTTTGCCTACTGTAAGCCTTAATTCCACCTACAGTCAACGATTGAACAGCGTGGAGCAAATCCCGGCCGATGGAAGTGCAATTGTGAAGAACAACAATGTAAACAATTCGGCTTTCGATGCAGGCGTGAATCTTAACTGGACCGTTTTTGATGGTTTCAGGGTGCAAACCAACTATTCGAAATTGAAACAGCTTCAGCAGATTGGTGAACTCAATATGCTGTTGAATGTTGAGAATTTTATAGCCAGCCTGTCGTCGGAATATTTTAATTATGTTCATCAGAACATACAATTAAACAATCTTAAATCGGCTGTTCGCTTATCCAAAGAGCGTCTGCGCATTGTAGAAGCACGTTACAATATCGGCTCTATGTCGCGACTTGATTTACAGCAGGCAAAAGTCGATTTCAATGCCGACAGTTCGAAGCTCATTCGTCAGCGGGAAGTTGTTTTTTCTACCCGTGTCAAACTCAATCAGCTTATGGCACTCAAAAATGTGGAGCAGCAAATTTCGGTGACCGATACAGCCATTGTGTTTAATGCATTGCTTTCGAAAGATCAACTCTGGAAAAAAACGCTTCAATCGAATATTTACATTTTGCTTTCCGAAAAAGAAAGAATGCTGAAAATGATTGATTTGAAGCAAGCTAAATCCCGCAATTATCCCTATCTGAAACTAAACGCCGGATATGGTTATGTGCAAAACAGATATGAATATAACGCTTACAGGCAACAAAATCAGTTGGGATCGAACCTTGGGCTGACGCTCGGATTTACGCTCTTTGATGGTTTTAACCGAAGCCGGGAGCAAACAAATGCCAGAATAGAGATTGAAAACAAGCAACTTGCCAACGAAGAATTGTTGTTAAGCATTGAAAGTGATTTTTCGAATATCTGGATGGCTTACGAAAACAACATGCAGCTTACCACGCTCGAACGCGAAAACCTGAGTAATGCTGTTGAAAACTACGAAATTGCAATTGAGCGTTATAAGTTAGGAGACTTATCTGGCATCGAACTTCGCGAAGCGCAAAACAGCCTGCTCGAAGCCGAGGAAAGACTTGTACAGGCGCAGTACAATACCAAACTTTGTGAAATTTCGCTTTTACAAATCAGTGGGTCGACAATGCAATTGATGAACTGATCTGATTATTGGGTTTTTAGAACATCAGAAATGAATTAATATTCTCCAAAAATAATTTATTTTTCAAGGGAACAAAACATGCTTTACAACATAATTTCTTTCCTGTTCGATCCTTCATTTTTTTGTTATTTTGTGCTTTAAATTTAAACTACATAAACATTTATATAATATGACAGTTCAAGAATTAAAATCAGCTTTCGAATCGGCTTATGGTAAGGCTGCCGATGCCGTTTATTTTTCGCCCGGGCGTGTAAATCTTATAGGTGAGCATACCGATTATAATGGTGGTTCAGTATTTCCATGTGCATTAAGTTTCGGAACGTATTTGTTGTTGGCAAAAAACGACAAAAAAGAAATGAACTTTAAGTCGCTTAATCAACCTGAGATCATTTCGCTCGGCTTCGACCAGCTAACAACCCGCCTCGAAAAGTCATGGGCTAATTATCCGCTGGGAGTTATTGCTCAGTTCGTTAAACGTGGTGTAAAAATTACGCAGGGTTACGATCTTCTTATTTGGGGAAATGTTCCTAACGGAGCAGGGCTTTCTTCGTCGGCTGCACTCGAAGTGGTTACAGCATTCGCTTTCAACGATCAACTCGGGACAGGTTTCAACAGAACAGAACTGGCTCAGATTGGTCAGAAAGCTGAACATGAGTTTGCACTTGTCAACTGTGGTATTATGGATCAGTTTGCTTCGGCCAACGGAGCGAAAGATAGCGCTATTCACCTCAATTGCGACACCCTTGAATTCGAACTTGTTCCAGTGAAGCTTGAAGGTGTAAAAATACTGATTTCGAACACCCACAGCCCTCACAAATTGGATTCAGGAGCTTACAATGCACGCGTTGCACAATGTCAGTTGGCTGTAGAACAGTTAAATAACGTGATTTCCATAAAATACCTTGCCGAACTTACCGAAGCTAAATTTAAGGAAGTTGAATCGGCAATTACCGATCCTGTAGCGCACAAACGTGCCCGTCACGTAGTGGGCGAAGTGCAGCGCACCAGCGATGCAGTGAAAGCCCTGAAAGCGGGAGATCTCGTGAGCTTTGGAAAACTAATGAATGCCTCTCACGTTTCATTGCGCGACGATTATGAAGTGACAGGTCCTGAATTGGATTGTATGGCCGAAGAAGCCTGGAAAATAGATGGAGTTATCGGTTCGCGTATGACCGGTGGAGGCTTTGGCGGTTGTACGGTTTCGTTGGTAAAAGATGAAGCCATTGATACCTTTATCAAAGAAGTTGGCGCAGCTTACGAAGCTAAAATTGGTATCAAACCCGAATTTTATATTGCAGAAATAGGTGATGGAGCCTGCAAAATTGATTAAAAATTTTCTAGTCATAAAAAATGCTGAAAACAAGCATATTTATGATTTAAATACTAAAAACAAAAATGAAAACAGCTCAGGAATTACAAATTGAACTCGACGGAATGCCCGTATCGCTTTATACTTTGTTCAATAAAAACGGGATGTCGGTAGACATTACCAACTATGGGGCAAAAATTATTCGTTTGTATGCGCCCGACAAAAACGGTAAATTCGACGATGTGGTACTTGCTTTCGATACGCTTAACGAAGTGATTGAAAAAGAAATCTACTTTGGTGCTGTATGTGGCAGGGTGGCCAACCGTATTAAAGATGGTAAATTCACTCTCGATGGTGTTGAATATCAGCTTCCTGTTAATAATGGAACAAACTCTCTACATGGTGGTATTCACGGATTTAATGAAAAAGTATGGACAGTTAAGTCATCGAGCGAAACAGAGCTTGTGCTCGAACTCCTTTCGGTTGATGGAGAAGAAGGATATCCCGGAAATCTGACGGTAACCTGTACTTATTCTCTGTCCGACGATAACGAAGTGAAAATTCATTACGAAGCTACTACTGATAAACCTACAATTATCGCCCTTACCAATCACTCTTATTTCAACCTGAAAGGTGCAGGTAACGGCACAATCAAAAATCATGTCATGCAGCTGAATGCTGATTTTTATACGGTGCTCGATGATTCCTTTGCGCTGTCGGGCGAAATAAGTAAAGTGGAAGGTACTCCGTTCGATTTTCGTGAACCTACAGTTGTAGGAGATCGTATTGACGATGAAGTTTTTGTTCCCGGTTGGGGAATTGATAACAATTGGTGCATTCGCCGTGCTCAGGCCGGAGATTATGTGTTAGCCGGAACGGTTTACGAACCCGAAAGTGGTCGTAAGATGGAAGTTTTCACCACTCAGCCTGGTGTGCAGGTTTACACCGGTAACTGGATTGATAAAGTAACCGGTAAAGAAGGCAAAATTTACGACCGTCAGGATGCAATTTGTCTCGAAACGCAGAGCATTCCTAACTCAGCCAACATTCCTTTCTTCCCAAGTCCGGTACTTCGTCCCGGGCAGAAATACGACGAATGGTGCGTTTATAAATTCTCGGCCGAGTAAATAAGCCGTAAATAATATTGTAGAAAACCCTGAAAATCAATTTTGATTTTCAGGGTTTTCTACAATATTTTTATCCAAAGCTTTAATTGATAGTGATTTCATCTACAAATAAAAATCCTTTAGACCCTTTGCCGCTATGCCAGTCAGGGAGCAATTGTTCCGAGCCGATCATTACTTTTACATAACGTGCTTCCACGGGACTGAAGCTAAGCTTATGAGCAATAACGCCATTGGCATCGTCCTTTTTCATTGGAGGATAATTTTCCATGGCAACCCGATTGTATGTTACACCATCAATTGAGGTTTCGATACTAAGACTCCGGGCATCGAATACCCATGCTCCTTTATCCACACAAACTGAAATGGCTACTTCCTGTATCGTTGTACTTTTTTCCAAATCGATCAGCGCATTCATGTCGTTGCCATACACCGCAATCCATCTGCCTGTTTTATAGTTTTTATTGCCATGTAACCCATCCACCAAAGTAGTAATGCCATTGAACATATATTTCTCATTCAGGGGTTGTAGAGTTTTTATTGGCTTTAATGTGGACTTACTAAACAATATTTCATCTTTCAGTATTCTGCTTGCTTCCTGTCCTCTGAAAACAACTGCCCGAAGCTCAGCATTTTGTTTGATTTTTAAAATATCAGAATAAACAGCCGAAGAAGGCGTAGGTTCGCTGCCATCAAGCGTAAAATGAATAGGTGCTTTATCCAGCGTTAATAATTTTACGTCGACGGTACCATCATTAGAGTTTGAACTAAAATCGGCCGAAACATCAAATAAATGGCGCGCATAGTTATAATTATTCAGTTTATAAATCCCGATAAGATTCGGAATGCGTTTCACGAAATTAGAATAGTTTTTCTGTTCGGGTTTCGACCATTGCACTTCGCAAAGCGCTGCCAGGCGTGGTAACACCATGTATTGTACATGTTTTAATGTAGCGATGTATTCGGTCCACACATTGGCCTGCGCACCAAGGATGTGTTTCTGTTCTTCGTTGGTAAGCGAAGCGGGGAGCGGATCCCATTCGTACACTTTTCTGACCGAACTGTATCCACCAATGGCATAAGGTTCCAATTCAGTGTCAATACTTTGATAATGATCAAAATATAAGTGCGAGTTTGGCGTCATTATCACATCGTGATGGAGTTTGGCGGCTTCGATTCCACCTTCCATGCTCCGCCATGACATTACAGTTGCGTTGGGAGCAATGCCACCTTCCAAAATTTCATCCCAACCAATAATTTTCCGTCCTTTATCATTAAGCAACTTTTCGGCATAGGCCATGAAATAGCTCTGTAAACGCTCTTCGGCCGTATGATGTTCGTCGGTAACCAGGCCTAGTGATGTGATGCGAGCCTGACATTTCGGACACTTTTTCCAGCTTGTTTTAGGGCATTCGTCTCCACCTATATGAATGTACTTTGACGGAAAAACATCAATCAGTTCGGTGAGTACATCTTCTATAAATTTCAAAGTCTTGTCGTTCCCAACGCATAAAACATCTTCCGAAATTCCCCAAATGCGCCAAACCTTGTAAGGTCCGCCGGTGCAGCCTAATTCAGGGTAGGCTTCCAGGGCACCCAGCATATGTCCTGGCATATCGATTTCTGGAATTATATTGATGTATCTGTCGGCGGCATAAGCCACTATTTCGCGACATTCATCCTGTGTATAAAAGCCTCCGTATGGAATTCCATCATAAACGCCAGTGTTTCTACCTATCACAGTTTCAGCTCTTTTCGATCCAATTTCAGTGAGTAGTGGATATTTTTTTATTTCAATTCTCCATCCCTGATCATCTGTTAAATGCCAGTGAAAGGTGTTTACATTGTGCAATGCCAAAATGTCGATATATGTTTTCACTTCGTCGACAGAAAAAAAGTGGCGCACAACATCAAGGTGCATTCCTCTATAGGGGAAACGGGGAGCATCGTTTAGCGTGGCTGCCGGAAATTCTACTGTTGTTGATTTTTCTGTCGGGATTGATTTTCGTAAGGTTTGAATGCCGTAAAAAATTCCGTTTTCGGAGGCTGCCGATACGATAATTTGTTGAGCATTCACCACGATGCGATAAGCTTCGGGAGCAGCTTCTTTTAAATCAAGACGAAGTACAATAGCTTTTTTTGTTTTACTGTCGGTGGTGGTGTAAGTTTCAATGCCACACTGATCTTTGATGTATTGGCTCAGAAAATCAGCATTTTTCAGCATTTTTTCATTGCCTGCAGGATAAACAATTTTCACGCTTTTGTCGAGCGTAAAACATTGACTTTTATGGGCAATAATTTCGTTTGGAAGTGGAATGACTTGATAGTTGGCAACCGATTTTTTTGTTGCACCCGAAGTGAAGATAAGACTGAGGCATAATAAGCCCATAAGCTGAAGGAACGTTTTTTGCATAATAATTTTAATTCAAGGTATTTTTTATTCCTGTACTCTTTGTACTGAGTTTATTTCTTTGATTCTCATTATATTTTTACAAAGAATATCAATGTCTTCGGTATCGTGAACGTAGATATAAAACCGTCCGATAAAAATACCGGCATTGGTTTCAATGTTAATTTTATTTATATTGCCACCGTATTTTTCCGAGATGACTTTTAGAATTTCTATCATTACACCTTTTTTATCTATTCCTTTAATTTCGAGAATTTCGATGAATGATAAAGCTTTATGTGTACTCCACTGTGCTGAAACGAGTCTTTCGCCGAAATTAGATTTTAATTTTGCGGTAGTGGGACACTGTCGTTTATGAATGATAACAATTTCGGAATCGTCGACGTAGCCTAACACATCATCCCCCGGAATAGGATGGCAACAGTCGGCCAGTTTGTAGGTAATTCCGGCATTTTCTTCCGAAAGAATAAATGTTTTTTTGCGGTCTACTTTGTTGGCCGGAACAAGATCCATAGCTGGCGCTTTGTTGGCTTTATTGTCGGATGAGCCTCCGAACGGCATTTTGAGATATTTGATAAAAACATTCTGGGATTTTGTTTTGAATATCACTTTACCGATATCCTCCAGATTGAGTAATCCTTTCCCGGCCTGTAAGTACAATGAGTTTTTTTGGCTGAATTTGTAATGATTCATGATGCGAACCATCACTTCGTTTTCAGGATTTAGATTGATTTCGGCAAGTGCTTCTTCAATTTTCTTCTGACCGATCATCATCAGCATTTTTTCTTCCTTTTTAAAATGGGAACGCAGTTTGGCTTTGGCCCGGGCAGTGGTAACATAGTCGATCCATTCGGGCTGCGGACTTTGCTTTTTGGCAGTCAAAATCTCAACCTGATCGCCTGAATTGAGCTTATAACTGAGCGGAACAAGCTTATGATTCACTTTTGCGCCGATACAGCGCATACCAAGGTCGGAGTGGAGAGCGAATGCAAAATCAAGTGCTGTTGAGCCCGAAGCAAGGGTTCTTATTTCTCCTTTAGGTGTGAAAACAAAAATTTCGGAGGCAAAAAGGTTCAGCTTGAAAGTGTCCATAAAATCGATGGCATTCGATTCGGGATTTTCGAGCAATTCCTTGATTGTTTTCATCCATTTGTCGAGCTCCGACGATTCATCGGATTCGCCTGTTTTATATTTCCAGTGTGCAGCCAGTCCTTTTTCGGCGATATCATTCATGCGTTCGCTGCGGATTTGTATTTCTACCCAGCGGCCGAATGGTCCCATAACTGTGACGTGAAGTGCTTCGTAGCCATTTGCTTTGGGATTGCTTACCCAGTCGCGGATACGTTCAGGGTGCGGTTTGTAAATTTCAGTAAGTGATGAATATAGCATCCAGCATTGGTCTTTTTCGCTCATCCCTGGTTTTGGCTTAAAAACAATGCGCAGCGCCAGTATATCGTAAACTTCTTCGAAAGGGATGTTTCTTGTCGACATTTTGTTCCAGATAGAATAAACCGACTTAATTCTTTCTTTCAGAAAAAATTCGTAACCCATTTCGCCCATTTTGCGCCGGATAGGGCCTGAAAATTCTTTGAAAAACTGATTACGGGCTTCCTCATCGACAGCAAGTTTTTTTTCTATTAGAAAATAAGTTTCGGGATGTTCGTATTTGAAGCAGAGATTTTCGAGTTCGGTTTTAATGCGGAAAAGCCCGAGGCGGTGGGCGAGAGGAGCGTAGATATAATTTGTTTCACCGGTGATTTTGTATTGTTTTGCGGGAGGCATTGAGCCTAATGTTCGCATGTTATGAAGCCTGTCGGCTATTTTTATCAAAATAACACGGATATCTTCGGACATTGTAAGAAGCAGTTTTCGGAAATTCTCGGCTTGCTCCGATGCAATTTCGTTAAACACGCCACCCGATATTTTTGTGAGTCCATCAACAATATGGGCAATTTTTGGTCCGAAGAGGTTTTCGATGTCTTCTGTAGTGTAATCAGTATCTTCAACCACATCGTGCAAAAGCGCCGAACAGATGGAAGTGGAGCCTAACCCTATTTCGCGTACAGCAATACGGGCCACTGCCAGCGGATGCATGATGTAAGGTTCGCCTGAGCGTCGCTTAATCCCCTTGTGAGCAACATTAGCAAAGTTGAAAGCTTTGGTTATCAGCTCAATCTTTTGTTTGTGATTGGTGTGCTTATAATCTTCAATCAAAGCATCAAACTCTTTTTGAATCTGTTCCTCTTCTGTCAATTCCTGAAGTTTTACTTTTTCCGACATATTGAATATTTTCTCTTTTGCAAAAATAGTAATTAATTTCAATCCCGCTTCAGACCAAAGAATTTAATCGTGAATTTAGATTCGTTTTTCCAAATGGTATTTTTTCTACAATTCAGGTTTCGAAAGGCTGAAGACGCGATATTTCGACAATAGTGTTTTCTGAAAAAACGAACAGCACTATGATAATGTTTTTTTAAGTTGATTTTATTTAATTCTATTGTATACAATTTCGAAGGTCAATTTTTTATATAAGCTCTTTTTGTATCTTTGCATAATTATTTTTTAAATCTCCCGATACGTCAACTTAATTTATAAAATGCTATCGCTCAACGACGAATATCATCTTTATCTGAAACTTGAAAAAGCTTTATCGGATAATAGCATTGAAGCTTACGAACGCGATTTATTAAAATTGGAGACTTATCTGGCGGATCTTCATGTAAAAGCTGAGCATGCAAGCAACGAAATTTTACGCGATTTTATCATCGAAATTGCCAGTTTGGGCATTCATCCCCGATCGCAAGCGCGCGTGTTGTCGAGCATTCGTTCGTTTTATCATTTTCTGATTTATAAAAACAAGAGAGATGATGACCCTACTGAGTTACTTGAAAGTCCGAAAATAGGGCTGCGATTGCCCGAAGTTTTATCGGTGAAGGAGATTGACCGTATTATTGAAGCCATAGATTTGTCCAAAGCCGAAGGGCAGAGAAATAAAGCCATTGTCGAAACGCTTTATGGCTCGGGTTTGCGGGTATCGGAACTTATAAATCTCGAACTGTCAAAAATTTACTTTGTCGAAGGATATATGTTGGTCGAAGGAAAGGGAAGCAAGCAAAGACTTGTTCCGCTTTCGCCACAATCCATTCGGCAAATAGAATTATGGAAAGTGGATCGAAACCTAATGAAGGTTAAAAAAGGGAGTGAAGATGTGCTTTTTTTGAACCGACGGGGTGCCAAACTGACAAGAGCAATGATATTTACGATTGTTAAGGAGTTAGCAGCCATGGCCGGTATTCGTAAAAATGTGAGTCCGCACACTTTTCGTCATTCTTTTGCAACGCATCTATTGGAAAATGGAGCAAACTTGCGAGCCATTCAACAACTTCTGGGTCACGAATCCATAACTACAACCGAACTTTATACGCATATTGATGTTCATTTTCTGCGCGATACCATTCTGGAATTTCACCCGCTGAATAAACATTCAAAATGATTATTTTATCTGTTTTTTACACGTTTTTTCAAATTAAATAAATGAATTTCAAAAGAATAATATGTTTTTTGTTGGGCTTACTTTTAATGGTAGCCACTGGGTTATTAAATGCTCAGGAAACACTGGCTGTAGGTCAGGTGCTGAATGCGCTTGACAAAAGTCCCATACCGGATGTAAATATTTTCTTTAAAAATACCGATATTGTGGTCAAATCGAACCAAGAAGGATATTTTATGGTGCGCACGCAGGGAAAAGAAACAACTGTTGTTTTTTCGTGTGTAGGTTACCGCCGGAAAGAAATGAAACTTAAACCGGGGCAAAGTGTGGGTGTTCAGGTTGAATTGCAGGAGGAAAACAACCAGCTTGAGGAAGTTTTTGTAGTGCCGGGCTCCAATCCGGCCATGGATCTTATGAGAAGAGTCCGCCTGCAAAAAAAGGTGAACGATGTGACAAGAAATCCTTCTTTTTCATCCAAACGAAGCGAGCAAAATCTTGTTTTACTCGGCAAAATCAATCAACGTTCGGTGAACAAGCGTATTTTCGAACAGTTATCAAAAGGTGCCGTTTCTCAGGTCGATTCCAGCTTGACCTTACCTTTGTACATGGCCGAAAATCGTTATATTTTATCTTCAGGGGCAAAAAAAGAGGAGACAAAGAATATCTTTTCATCCACTGCGGATACCGAAAAAATAATTTTGAAGTTGATAGGCGAAATTGATACAGATCAGAATTTTTATGATAATGCTGTAAGTATTTTTGGCAAAAGTTTTATAAGTCCTTTGTCGAACTCCGGAAATGTCTACTATAACTACTATCTGGTCGATAGTACTTTTTTGAATGAAAGGAAGATATATCAACTTCATTTCCGTTCGAAGAACAATAAAAATTTAGCTTTCAACGGCTCAATGCAAATAGATTCCTCCACCTTGGCTTTGGTTTCTATCAGCGCCGAATTGCCATCGCAGGCCAATCTTAATTTTATCAATAACCTGCGTATTTATCAGCAATTTAAAATTCAACCCGACAATAGCTGGACTTTAGATAAGGGCAATACTGCATTGGACATTATGTATGAGTTATTGGCCGATAGTACGCAGCCAAAGCCAAGACTTTTTTTGAGCCGAAGCGTTGCTTCCACCGATCAGCAGTTTTTGTCTTCAGCTTCGGATAATTTTGCACAAAGCAATTATTCAGCCGATACTTTGAATTCGAAAATAAGTACTTTGAACGAAACTCCGATAATAAAAGTTGCTAAATGGCTGGCCGATATCATTATCACCGGTTACATCCCGGTAGGGAAAGTAGATGTGGGAAAAATTCAGAACCTGGCGCGCTATACCGACATTGAAGGGTTTCGCCTGACATTGCCTGTTTATACCAACGAACGTTTGTGGAAAAATATCCGTTTGGGTGGTTACGCTGGGTACGGTTTTAAAAACAATATAGTTAAATATTCTGGCTTAGCTCAGGTAAAATTGCCAGGCAATCAACGACGCATTTTAGGCGTTGTTTATACTAATGATTACCGAAGCGAGAACTATGATTATAATGATTTTCTCATTCGCGAGAATCCACTCAATTCGGGCGACGAAGACATTGCCGGAACTATCTTCGGACTGCGTTCAGCAGGTAATATGAGCGAGCGGCAGGAAGTAACAGTTTCTTTTTCGAACGACTGGAGTTCGGATATTGAAAGTAATCTATTCTTTCGTTCCAATACTTACGGAGCCGGCGAAATGTTACCATTCGCTTCGAATACTGTAAGTTATGATAGAATGAAACAGCAATCGTTTACTTTGCACACTCGTTTCTCGTTTGGCGAAAGAGTTTACGACGACCATTTTCAGCGTATTTACAGTAACAATAACAAACCTGTTTTTTATGCTTTGCTCGAAGGCGGTCGCTATGAGGTGGGCAAAAAAAATGGAAATTATGCTAAATTATCGGGGCAAATAAGGCAGTTAGTCAATTTTAATATAGGATATTGGGAATATATGGTCGAAGGAGGAGCTATTTTCGGCCAATTACCTTATCAGTTGCTTAAAATGCCTTCCGGAAACATTACCAACGGTTATAGCAGGTTCAATTTTGCACTCATGAATGTAATGGAATTCAGGGCCGACCGATATGCAATCTGGCACAACGAAGTTTCGCTCAACGGTATTTTGTTCAATCAGATACCACTTATAAAACATCTGAATTTACGCGAACTGATGAGCCTTAAGATGTACTATGGTAGCATGAATACCACACATAATAATGTACTTGATATTCCTGATTATATTCATACCACCAATAAGCCTTATGTGGAAGTGGGAGCAGGGTTCAGCAATTTACTCCGATTTATCACACTGCAATCTTTCTGGCGGCTTACTGAAACCGAAAGACCCGGAACAACCAAATGGGGACTGAAAGGAAGCATCAGGATAAGCTTATAAGTTCTTTCTAATATATTTTTCGGACTTTTTATTTATAATTTTAATAAGATATTCTATCTTTGTACAAACAATCAGCAACATACATAAAAATGGAAACAACAGATTTGAAAATTAGTATTATCGGTGCCGGAAATATGGGTGGAGCTATTGCCCGTGGTCTATCCAAAGGAACTACTGTTCAGGCAAGTAACATTCGGGTAAGTGATATTTCTGCTGATCATCTTCAGGCGCTTCAAACATTTGCACCTGAAATTTCTATCAGTAGAACCAATGCCGAAATTATTAAAGATGCCGACATTATTATCCTTGCAGTTAAGCCCTGGCTTGTGGAAACGGTGGCAAAAGAAATTGAACACAAAATTGATTACAAAAAACAAATCATTGTATCGATTGCTGCAGGTGTCGATTTCGAAAAATTATCGGAACTATTTGATACCGAAGCATCCATTTTTAGAGTAATACCAAATACAGCGATCGATATACTCGAAAGTGTGACAACAATTGCAGCGCAAAAAGCAACAAAGGAGCAACAGGACCTGGTTCTTACGCTGTTTGCCGAAATGGGAAAAGCATTTCTTGTGCCTGAATCCCAATTAAATGCATTTATGTCGCTCTCGTCGTGTGGTATTGCTTATGCCTTTCGTTATATCCGTGCTGCCATGGAAGGAGGCGTCGAAATGGGTGTTTATCCCGCTGTTGCAAAAGAAGTAATTATTCAAACCCTCCGGGGCGCCATCGGTTTGCTCGAAGCGAATGATACCCATCCCGAAGTAGAAATTGATAAGGTGACAACCCCGGGTGGCATTACTATAAAAGGATTGAACGAAATGGAAGCAAATGGCTTCAGCAATGCTGTGATTAAAGGATTGAAAGCTTCTCATTTAAAATAAGGTTTTCGCTTTCATCGAAACGATTTTACAAAGTATGCTATGAACACACAAATCAAACAAATTGCCGAACGATTGCGCGGCTTGCGTGATGCGCTTGATTTAACAATTACTCAGGCGGCCGAAAAGTGCAATATCCCCGAAGCTGAATATGCACGTTACGAATCCGGGACTTCTGATATTCCGGTAAGCTTTATCTGCCAGGTTGCTCAGACTTTTGACGTGGAAACTACGGCGCTTATTTCAGGGGTCGATCCACACTCGCTTACTTATTTCGTCACGCGCAAGGGCACCGGCACCAGTGTGGAACGTACAAAAGCCTATAAATATCTTGCGCTTGCTTCGGGTTTCCGAAATGCAAAAGCTGAACCTTTCGAAGTAATTGTAGAACCCAATGACCAGCCAATTCATTTGAACACACACCCCGATCAGGAATTTAATCTCGTACTCGATGGCAGTCTTCAATTACAAATTGCAGGCAATGATATTATCCTGAACGAGGGCGACAGCATTTACTTCGATGCATCGAAACCTCATGGTATGAAAGCCCTGAACAATAAAAATGTAAAGTTTTTAGCCATCATTATTTAAAACTCTGTTGTATTATAGGTCTAATAATTAAGATATTAAAACAATTTTGAGAATCACATTCAAAATGTGGTTTTCGGTAAAGAGAATGAAATGTTAGAAAAATACCTGAAACAAACCGATTTTTCAGACTTTGATGACTTCAAAGCCAACTACAAATTAATTGTTCCCGATAATTTTAATTTTGGATACGACATTGTTGATGCCTGGGCCGAAAAAGAACCGAATAAACGTGCTTTGCTTTGGACGAACGATCAGGGTGAATGCCGCGAGTTTACTTTCGGAGAAATGAAAAAATACACTGACCAAACTGCGGCCTATTTTCAAAGCCTCGGCATTGGGAAAGGTGATATTGTAATGGCAATTTTGAAACGCAGGTTCGAATTTTGGTTCACTATTGTGGCCTTGCATAAAATTGGCGCTATAATCATTCCGGCAACGCATTTACTTACCAAAAAAGACCTGATATACCGCAATAATGCTGCTGATATAAAGGTGATTATTGCTGTTGGGGATGACACTATCATTCAGCATATCAATGACGCTTTGCCCGAATCGCCTACAGTTAAAACACTTATTTCTGTGGGGCCGGTAGTGCCTGCTGATTGGCATGATTTTCATGAAGGAATTAAAAATGCAGCTCCATTTTCAAAAATCGATAAAGTAAATAACAACGACGATCCGTTGATTATAAGCTTTACTTCCGGCACAACAGGTAATCCGAAAATGGTATTGCTCGATTGTGTTTATCCACTGGCACATATCGTTACGGCTAAGTATTGGCACAATTTGCACAAAGATAGTTTACATCTTACAATTGCCGATACAGGTTGGTTAAAAGCTGTATGGGGAAAACTATACGGGCAATGGATAGTGGGCGCTTGCGTTTTTGTTTACGATCACGAAAAATTTACGCCTGCAACGATGCTCGAAATGATACAGAAATACCGCATCACTTCACTTTGTGCGCCTCCCACCATTTTCAGGTTTCTGATTCGGGAAAATATTCAAGCCTACGATTTATCATCGCTCGAATACTGTACAATTGCCGGAGAAGCGCTGAATCCGGCCGTGTATGAGCAGTTTTTGAATCTTACAGGTATAAAATTACGCGAAGGTTACGGACAAAGTGAAACCACTCTGAGTGTGCTTACGCCTCCCTGGATTGAACCAAAACCAGGATCGATGGGTTTACCCAATCCACATTACGATGTCGATTTACTTACCTCCGATGGACGCTCGGCTGAAGCAGGTGAGCAAGGACAAATTGTCATCCGTACCGATCGTCGTTACCCCGAAGGACTTTTCAAAGGTTATTATCGAAATGCCCAGCTGACGTATGAAGCATGGCACGACAATATTTACTATACAGGTGATGTGGCATGGCGCGACGAGGATGGCTATTTCTGGTTTGTAGGACGCGCCGATGATGTGATTAAGAGTTCAGGGTACCGAATCGGTCCTTTTGAGGTGGAAAGTGCGCTGATGACTCATCCGGCGGTGGTGGAGTGTGCCATTACCGGAGTACCCGACGAAATTCGCGGACAGTTGGTAAAAGCAACTGTTATTTTAGCAAAAGAGTATAAGCTCAAAGCCGGCGAACAATTGATAAAGGAATTACAGGAACATGTGAAATCGGTTACTGCTCCCTATAAATATCCCCGTATCATCGAATTTGTTGACGAATTACCCAAAACTATTAGTGGTAAAATTCGCAGAACTGAAATCAGAGAAAGAGATAATAAGTAATTTTTTAATCCGTTAAGCAAATGGTGTTTAACGGATTTTTTGTGTAAGTTCAATAATAAATTATATATATAAATGAAGATTATAAATCTATCGGAAAACAATTCCGTTTTAAATCATTATCTGAAGGAAATCAGAAGTGTTGAGATTCAAAATGATTCGATGCGATTCCGACGGAACATGGAACGCATAGGCGAAATAATGGCCTACGAAATCAGTAAATCGATGCACTATACGCCCGAAGATGTGAAAACGCCTTTAGGCATAGCGCCTACCAATGTGATTGACGAGAAAATTGTTATTTCCACTATTTTACGTGCCGGATTACCTTTCCACACTGGTTTTCTGAGCTATTTCGATAAAGCCGAAAACGCTTTTGTGTCAGCTTATCGTAAATACAAGGATGCGCTTAAATTCGATATCTTTATCGAGTACATTGCCTCGCCCGATTTGACAGGGAAAACATTGATTATTACTGATCCAATGCTGGCTACCGGCGGATCGATGGAGTTAGCTTACGGCGCTTTGCTTACGAAAGGTAAACCAGCCCATATTCATGTGGCTACAGTGATTGCTAGTCAGGTTGCGATTGATTATGTGGCTTCCCACTTCCCCGATTCGAAAACAACTATCTGGGCTGCGGCTATCGATCCCGAATTAAACGAGCATTCGTATATTGTTCCGGGGCTTGGCGATGCAGGCGATCTGGCATTTGGCGAGAAATTGTAAAAAACAATCAATCGGTTCATATCCTTTTTGGGGATAAAGACATTTTTTTGAAGTCTCAGAAATAAACAAGCAGGGAGTTTTAAGGTCAACTTAAAACTCCCTGCTTGTTTTCTTAATATCATGCACTTATTCCACCAGTTTTCTTTCGGCCAGTTGCACTTTTTCGAAATTAAATTGCGTCAAAACATCGTTTTTGTAAGCTTTTATTTCGTCGTTGCACAAGTTTCCTATGCTGCCTTCGTGTGTATGCTGAATATTCTTATCGGGTTTGAAGTTTCCGGCTTCAATTTCGAGTCCCACCTGCTTGTATGCATCGCGGAAAGGAATACCCGAAAGAGTAAGCTTGTTTACCTCTTCCACGCTGAACATAAGATCGTAGCGTTTGTCATTCAAAATGTCGGTATTCACAGTTACTTGTGCCATCATCATCGATGTCATTTCAATGCAGTCGAGCAATTCGGCAAAAGCAGGAACGAATATTTCCTTTAGTAGCTGCAAATCCCGGAAATATCCCGAAGGCAGATTGTTGGTAAGTAATGTGATTTGCTGCGGATACGATTGTATTTTATTGCATTTGGCGCGGGTAAGTTCAAACACATCAGGGTTTTTCTTGTGCGGCATAATGCTCGATCCGGTCGTAAATTCATCCGAAAGTTTGATAAAACCAAAGTTTTGCGATGTAAACATACAAGCATCGAATGCCATTTTGGAAATGGTAGCTGCTACGCTTGCAAGAGCTGTAGTCACTGTCCGTTCCATTTTTCCCCGACCCATTTGTGCATAAACTACATTGTAATTCATTGTGTCGAAACCCAGCAAATCGGTAGTCATTTGCCGGTTAAGCGGAAACGAAGAACCATAGCCGGCAGCCGAGCCCAAAGGATTACGATTGGTGATTTTCCAGGCCGAAAGCAGCACCTGTAAATCGTCGGCCAGGCTTTCGGCATACGCGCCAAACCATAATCCGAACGACGAAGGCATAGCTACCTGTAAATGTGTGTAGCCGGGCAAAAGTATATCTTTGTATTTGTTGCTTTGGCTAATCAGTACTTCGAATAATTCGTCCACTGCGTTTACAATGTCGATAATTCCTGCACGCGCAAAAAGCTTAAGATCCACCAATACCTGATCGTTGCGCGAGCGCCCGCTGTGGATTTTCTTACCCAGGTCGCCAAGCTTCGCTGTCAGCATTTGTTCTACCTGCGAATGAACATCTTCAACGCCGTTTTCAATAACAAATGCTTTGTTTTCGGCAAGTTGGTAAATGTTTTTAAGTTCGGCAAGAAGTAGTTCAAGCTCATTGGCTTCAATTAGTCCTACCGATTGCAACATTCGGATATGGGCGATGGAGCCAAGCACATCGTATTTTGCAAGATACAGATCCATTTCCCTGTCGCGACCGACTGTAAATGCATCTACTTTAGCGTCCACCTGTATGTTTTTTTCCCAAAGTTTTGCCATCTATCTCAAAGTTATTTGTTGTTTTTTTTTTGATAATTGTTGTAGCTGAGAAGATTGAAAGAAACAATATCTTATGCTAAACTTCCTCGTTTAATGATTTGTTAAGGGCTTTTGCAAGCATATCAGCCATTGCATTAATGCCTTCCTGAAGTTTTTTATCTACCATCATCTTTATCATTGCAGGAATTTCGGCTTTCATTGTCAGTTTAAGTTTAGTGTCGTTTTCAGCCACTTGCTTCAGTTGTATCCATGCATTTACATGCATAGGGCTGTGTTCCGATTCTAATTTAATTGTTTTGAAAGGTTCGCGTTCAATAATTCTGAATCCCACCGTTCCGAATCCTTCTACCGAAAAACTACAACTGTCGGTGTCGAATTCAAGGTTCTTTACTTTGTCTTTTAATGATGGATTTTGAGCTATTTTTTCAAGATTTTTCAGGTCGCTCAATATACCAAAAACCATTTCTTCCGACGAAGAAATGGTTTTTATTTCGCTTTCGTATGTTGTCATGTTAATATTTTATTCTTTTTACAGAATGAAACGCTCTGAGCGCATGTTTGTTCAACACTAAAAACTTTTATTTGCCCCAAACTGCCGGGTTCTGACGCCATTCTTTCAATGTTGCCACGTCTTCTTCCGAAATGTAGTTGGTAGCCAACGCTTCGCTTACAAGCGATTCGTAATTGCACAGTGTAGTGAGTTTCACTTTGGCAGCTTTAAACTTTTGTTCGGCCACCGGGAATCCATACGAGAAAATGGCAATCATTCCCAACACTTCCGAGCCATCGTTACGAATTGCGTCAACAGCTTTCAGACTGCTTCCTCCTGTAGAGATCAGGTCTTCAATAACAACCACTTTTTGTTTTGGCTTTAAATCTCCTTCTATCATGTTTTCGAGTCCGTGATCTTTAGGAGTAGGGCGAATGTAGATAAATGGCAATCCTAATGCATCGGCTACTAAAGCTCCCTGCGAAATAGCGCCTGTAGCCACACCAGCAATTACATCGACATCCGGATATAACTCCATTATCAATCTTGCGATTTCAATTTTTATAAATGTACGGATCTGTGGATACGAAAGGGTTTTGCGATTATCGCAATATATGGGTGATTGCCAACCCGAAGCCCAAATAAACGGATTCCTTGGTTGTAACTTAATAGCCTTAATTTTTAGGAGCTTTTCAGCAACTGCTTTTTCTAATACTTTCATAATTTATCTTTTTTAATGCCTTTTGCTTATGACGATGCAAAAGTACGGAAACAATTTAAGACCAAAAATATAAAAAAGGATATTTAAAAACATTTTTCCTGACAATGAATGAATTAATATGTGGAAAATATTCAAAAACAAGCAGGTTTACTGTCGATATTACATCAACGGAGATAAAAAAGCATCTTCGATATGGTCAATTTTAAATTGCTGCCCTACCGGGATTACCGAAATAACATCAAAACGTGTATCGCCCTGCCAATCGAATATCTGAATATATTCATGAGTGGCATTTATGATATTTCTGATTTTTCTGGGAGTTATGGCTTCTTCGGGTGCTTCAAAAGTATCTGTCGATCGGGTTTTTACTTCCACTACGACCAGCCAGCCATCTTTTTCGGCCACTATATCAAGTTCAAGTTTGCCGCAAACCCATTTCACATGCTTTATCGTATAACCTTTGGAACGCAGATATTCCTGCGCTTTGAGTTCACCGAGGTTTCCAAGTTCATTGTGTTCGGCCATGATTTAAAATATTTTTATGTTATGTGGCAAATTTATAAATTTTCACTCAAAATCCTTTCTTTTAAAGAGATAATATTACTTTTGTGTTGAAAACAATTCGAGCATGGCAAAAAAAACAATAATTCCGGTTTCTAAACGTAATTCATTACGTACTCACAGACAGATATTCACACTCAACGATGAAGAAAACAAAGCGTTGATCCGCTATATAAACAAATACAAAATCAGCAACAAGTCAAAATTTATTCGCGAAACTTTGATGCTTGCCATTATTCGTAAACTCGAAGAGGATCATCCAACTCTTTTTGATTGATTTTTTGTTGCTCTTTCGACTGATTATCAAAAATTAGCTAAAAAAATGGAATATATTGTAATGCTGGCATTGTTTGTTTTAGGCTTTGTCATTGCTTTTGTTTTTTCAACTTCAAAAAATGCAAAAGCAGTAAGTCTCAATGCCGAAAAATTGAATTTAATACAAAAAGCGCTGAACGAATCCGAACGTCAAAGGGCAGTTAACGAGGAAACGATACGTTTGAAAACCGAAGAAAACAAACGCCTTCAGGACGAGCTGGCACAGAATTTGGTGCTTTCTAATCTTCGCGCCGTAGAAGTGGCAAAGCTTAAAACATTGAATGACAACCTTACCGAAAAGCTCGAAAATCAGCAATCGGAAATTGAAAATCAGCAAAAACGACTGACTGCCGAATTCGAAAATATCGCGAACAAGATAATGAAGCAAAGGTCGGATGAGTTTTCGGCATCCAATCAAAAGAATATTGGCGATCTGCTCAATCCTTTGAAAGAAAAAATTCAGCTTTTCGAGAAGAAAGTAGACGAGACCTACGATAAGGAATTGCGCGATAAAATTAGTTTGAAAGAGGAAGTTCGAAAACTGACAGAGTTGAATGCGCGCGTGAGTGAGGAAGCCAATAACCTTACGAAAGCGCTAAAAGGCGATGTGAAAAAACAGGGAAACTGGGGCGAAATTATTCTGGAAAGGGTGCTCGAACGTTCTGGCCTTACAAAGGGACAGGAATATGAACGCGAAGAAGTAGTTGAAGGAGCCGATCGTAGTGTTCAGCGTCCGGATGTGATTTTACATTTGCCCGACAATAAACATATTATAATCGACTCGAAAGTGTCGCTTGTTGCATATGAGCGTTACATAACTGCCGAAAACGAAGAGAAACAGATGTTGAGTGCTAAAGAGCACATCAATTCAATCAGGAGTCACGTGAAGCTGTTGAGCGAAAAGAATTATCAAAATGCTCAGAATATAAATACTCCCGATTTTGTTTTGATGTTTATTCCTATCGAAGCATCGTTTTCGGTAGCAGTTCAGGGCGATAGTGAGCTATTTTCGTATGCATGGGAGCGAAAAATTGTGATTGTAAGTCCAACAACACTGTTGGCTACGCTGAGAACCATTTCGTCGATATGGAAACAGGAAAATCAGACCAAAAATGCTCAGGAAATAGCAAGACTGAGTGGAACTTTATACGATAAGTTTATTGGTTTCACCGAAGATATGGTGAAAATAAAAAATAACCTGGACCGCACTTCGAATGCATACGACGATGCGGTTAAGAAAATGAAAGATGGCTCAGGAAATATCATCCGAACAGCCGAAAAAATAAAAGAACTTGGTGCAAAAACCGGAAATAAGTCACTTCCGGCAGGTTTTGATAACTTTTGATAGTAAAATCAAGAATTTACTTGAATGTAAACATAAACGATATTGTTAATTTATAAATGTCAGTATGGATAAAAAGGTGCTTTTTGTTATTGTTTTGATTTGTTTTAGTGGAATTGTAAAAGCAGGTAGACCAGCAGAATTGGATAGCCTTGTCATCGATAAATCAATGATTTATGATTTGGATAGCCTTCTGGATGTAGCCACCGGAAACAAAACAATCAGTGACAAAATAAGTGTGGATACAACCCGGATGCCAGAGGTTTTATCGAATGCTCCTGCCATTGAAATTCCTCAGGCTGTCACCGAAACTCCCTGTCCCGAAATTCATTTAAAGTTGGAGAATCTGGTTTTAAATCCTGCCGATTCATTACTATTAATCGCCAATCCACTATTTATCGATTTGGTGTACAAAAAAGAAGCTTCGAATTTCGACTGGAGAAAGCAGTTACATCCCTATACATTCTTTTTCGGGAAAAAACCGAATGTCTTGTATCAAAAGTCGCTAAAAACATTTGAGATACCAACTGTGGCCGAGTCAATTACTGCCTTAAGAGCTAATGCTCTGAAAAATATTGCAATAACAGCTTCAGAGCTTATTGTTTTTCGGTACGAAAATTTACCCGGAACCGAGAAAATTAAAAGCGGGATTATGAATGGCCGTGGATACGATGACCTGAAACTTGTGAATATTGCAAACCTTAACGATGCCAGAAAATCAAAACCGGCTGTGCCAAAGATTGAACGGAATCCATGGACAAAGAAAGCAAGTACAATGATTCAGTTCTCGCAAAATTATATTTCGAGTAACTGGTATCAGGGTGGTAGTAAGAATATTGCTATTCTTGGCATTTTAAATGGTCAGTTGAACTACGACGACAAGAAAAATATACAGTGGGATAACAACGGCGAATGGCGGATGGGTTTCAATTCGGTGGACGGAGCTATCCGACCTTTGAATACAAACGATGATATATTTAGAATTAACAGTAAACTGGGTATAAAAGCAGGTGGAAAATGGTTTTATTCAGGATCGGTTGATTTCTCGACACAATTTTTCCATAACTATAAATCAATTACTTCTACCGAAATGAAAGCAACTTTTCTTTCGCCGGTAAGATTGAATGTAGGTGTCGGTCTCGATTATAAATATAAAAAGTTGTTTTCACTAATGCTGTCTCCTGTTTCCTATAAATACATTTACGTGGATGACATTGAGTTGGTTAATCCTAATTTGTTTGGGATTGCCACAGGTGATAAAGTGTTGAGTGAGGTGGGTAGTTCGTTCAAAGCCCTGCTCTCGTATGCACCGGCAAAAGAAATACAGTTGGACTCAAAGCTTAGTTTTTACACCAACTACGAAAAGGTGGAAGTAGATTGGGAGATTGTGACCAACTTTACAATCAACAGGTTTTTGTCGACCCGTTTATCATTGAATCCGCGATACGATAACACACAGATTCTTGCCGCAGGAAAAAAGTCGAAAATTCAGTTCAAAGAATTGTTGAGTTTCGGTATTTCGTATAAATTTCTCAACTAAAAATTGATCAGTCTGTTTCAATTTTGACCTTTTCTATTCGAAAAAGGCGTGCCATTTATCGAATATCATGACCTGATACTGGCCAAAACGTGCCAACTCTTTGCGGATGGCATCCACTTGATGGGTTTCATTAAGCTTTGTTTTTGAGTAGAATTTGTCGGCATAACAAATCAATTGTTCTTCAAGACTTTGAGGAAGCATGTCACGATCGGGGAGTGGAAGTTTTCCTTTGGCAATCATTTCCCTGCTGAGTCCAACTCCTGTATGTCGTTCGCAAACAAGTGCATGGCGGGGCATACCTTCAGCCCGCAGCAAATCAGCTCCAAGATAACCGTGTTCGATATAATGATGTGCGCCAACGCAATGGATGCGAGGAGCATAACATTTAAAAATACCAATGTCGTGGAGCATGGCTGCTTCTGCAATAAAATTGGTATCGAGCATGAGCTCTTTCTTGTTTTCGGCAATTTCAAGCGCTTTGTTCATCACCTGAGTGCTGTGAGTCATCAGTGTTGTGTATAAATCGCTATCTTTGTTGTAATATTTCTCAATAATTTTATCAATATCGAACATGTTGCTTGCTTTTGGGAGCATAAAATTACAATAAATTTAATACAAAACATTTTTTTGCAAAGCAAAGTTTTGTAATTGTATGTTGAGTCAGCTGTATATGTTCTAAAATAAATGAATATGAATACTGAAAAAAGTTTAGATTGCGGTTGGCCGGCCAACGATGATTTGATGCGCAGGTACCACGATGAAGAATGGGGAGTTCCGCTTCACAATGACGCTGCGCTTTTCGAATTTATCCTTCTCGATACTTTTCAGGCGGGTTTGAGCTGGAGAACAATTTTACATAAACGTGAGAATTTCAGAAGAGCATTTGATAATTTTGATGTTCAGAAAATTGCTTTGTACAAAGAGGAGAAAATTCAGGAACTCATGCTGGATGTTTCCATTGTGCGCAATCAGGCTAAAATCCGTGCTGCGGTAACGAATGCACAGCACTTTATTCGCATTCAGGAAGAATTCGGAACCTTCGATCGCTATATCTGGCAATTTACAGGAGGGAAAACCAAACAAAACAATTTTAAGTCTTTGGCCGAAATACCCGCCAGGTCAGCAGAGTCGGATGCCATGAGTAAAGATTTATCAAAAAGAGGGTTTAAGTTTGTGGGAACTACCATTTGTTACGCATTTATGCAAGCTGCCGGCATGGTGAACGACCACATTGTGACCTGCCACAAATATAAATCGCTGTAAAAATTTCTTCCTTTTAAGTTTTTTTTAAAACGCCTAAATAAATATTTATGCATTTTGAGAACATTTTTTAAAGATTTGTGGTTTTACTGTTAACTTTCAAATGTATGTTTCTGAAAAGTAAAACCTATGAATCTGAATGTAAAAAACGAAACATCTACGCTTAAGGCCGTAGTGTTGGGTCAGGCCGGCTCGCGGGGTCAAATTCCTACACCCGATAAAACTTACGATGCTAAGTCGTACGAGTCGGTGCAGAAAGGCATTTATCCCACCGAAGAAGCTACTTATAAGGAAATGTCGGCATTTGAAAAAGTATTGCTCAAATACGATGTTCAGGTTTTTCACCCGTGGACACTTGAGAACTGCAATCAGATTTTTGCGCGTGATGTGGGTTTTGTGATCGATGACAAAATCATCAATTCGAACATTATTCCCGATCGCGAAGACGAAAAGGAGGCTTACGAGGTTGTTTATGATCAAATTGCCTACAATAAAATTTACAATCTACCTGAACATGCTCACATCGAAGGTGGAGATGTTGTTTTGTATAATGATGTTGTTTTTGTAGGCGTTTACACAGCTCCCGATTATCCGCAATTAAAAACGGCACGCACCAATTTATATGCGTTTAATTTTTTAAAGGAAATTTTCCCCCACAAAACATTTATTCCGCTCGAAACGATAAAACACGATACAGATCCACGTCTGAGTGTCCTTCATTTGGATTGTTGTTTTATGCCTGTTAGTCAGGATAGAGCATTGATATATAAAGATGGATTCCGGTTTAAAAAAGATGTTCAATTGCTAACAGAGATGTTCGGCGAAAATAATTTATTTAGTATAACCCGGGAGGAAATGTACCAAATGAATACGAATGTTTTTTCAATTTCGCCCAAAGTTGTTGTATCCGAACAGAACTTCAACCGTTTGAATAATTTCATGGAAAGCGAATGGGGACTAACTGTTGAGCGTGTTCCTTATCACGAAATATCGAAAATGGGTGGACTTTTGCGTTGCTCAACATTACCGTTGATCCGTCAGAATGACTAATAAATGCCAATGGTATGGAAAAACAACTCACCGACACCATTTTAATGATTGAGCCTGTTGCTTTTGGATTTAACGAAGATACCGCCCAAAACAATTTTTTTCAGCAACAGGACTGTACACCGGAAAATATCATTCAGCAAAAGGCGCTAAGCGAATTTTCAGCAATGGTGCGTCAACTACGGGACAAAGATATTCAGGTAATTGTAGTGAAAGATACAATAGTGCCACATACACCCGATTCCATTTTCCCAAACAACTGGATATCGTTTCACCAAAGTGGAAATGTAGTGGTTTATCCTATGTTTGCCAAAAACAGAAGACTGGAACGACGGAGTGATATTATTCAAACAGTGGCTGATGCCGGATTTAAAATTGCCGGTATAATTGATTACTCTGACTATGAAAACTGCAATTGTTTTTTGGAGGGAACAGGCAGTATGGTGCTCGATCGAACAAACAGAATTGCTTACGCTGCTTTGTCGGAGCGAACTGATAAGGCTTTATTCGAACAGTTTTGTAATGAAGCAAACTACAGAGCAGTTAGTTTTGTAGCCAATCAAACAGTTGATCAGTTGCGTTTACCTGTTTATCACACCAATGTAGTGCTTTGTTTGGCTGAAGAATTTGTGGTAATTTGCTTCGATTGTATAGACAATCCGGATGAGATAAATGTATTGAGAACCAATTTTGCCAATACAGGAAAAGAAATCATTTCCATTACCGAAAAACAAATGCATAGTTTTGCCGGAAATATGCTGCAGGTGATGAATCGGGAAGGCAAAAAATTCCTTGTCATGTCGCAGGCGGCGTTCGATGTGCTCGAACTGTCTCAAATTGAATCGCTCCGAAAGTACAATGAGTTTATTGTTGTTGCGGTGCCTACGATAGAGAAATATGGAGGTGGAAGTGTGCGTTGTATGATGGCTGAAGTTTTTTATAAATAGAAATAAAAATTGATGAGTATGGAACAGAAAAAAAGAAGTGCAGAGGAGTTAATAAAACTTGAAGACAACTATGGAGCACATAATTATCACCCACTCCCGGTGGTACTCGAAAGAGGAGAAGGTGTATTTCTTTGGGATGTAAACGGAAAAAGATACTATGATTTTCTATCGGCTTATTCGGCAGTAAATCAGGGTCATTGTCATCCGAAAGTCATTAATTCTCTTATTGGTCAGGCGCAGAAACTTACGCTCACATCCCGTGCTTTTTACAACAATCAATTAGGTGTTTACGAAGAATTTATAACCAAATATTTTGGATACGACAAAGTATTGCCTATGAATACCGGTGCCGAAGCTGTGGAAACAGCCATTAAACTTTGTCGAAAATGGGCGTACGAAAAAAAGGGAATAGAGGAGAATCAGGCGCTGATTGTGGTTTGCGAGAATAACTTTCATGGACGCACTACTACAATTGTGTCCTTCTCGGTCGATCGGGACGCATACGGCAATTATGGCCCGTTTACGCCCGGTTTTATTGTCATTCCGTATAATAATGTCGAAATACTTGAAAATGTGTTGAACGAAAACAAGGACATTGCGGGGTTTTTGATGGAACCTATCCAGGGAGAAGCCGGAGCTTATGTTCCCGATGATGGTTATTTGAAAAAATGCTATGATTTATGCCGAAAAAACAATGTGTTGTTTATTGCAGATGAAGTGCAAACAGGAATTGCGCGCACCGGGAAACTACTTGCCTGCGATTATGAAGGAGTGCATCCCGATATCCTTATTTTGGGAAAAGCATTATCTGGAGGAACTTATCCGGTTTCGGCTGTATTGTCCGATCAGCAAATTATGGACGTTATTCAACCTGGTCAGCATGGCTCCACTTTTGGTGGAAATCCGATAGCTGCTGCGGTGGCGGTGGCAGCACTCGAAGTAGTTCGCGATGAGAACCTAGCCGAAAAAGCCTTTGAGTTAGGAGTGTATTTCCGTCACGAAATGGATCAACTTTGTTCAGCATCTAAAATCGCATCGTTTGTGAGAGGGAAAGGATTGTTAAATGCTTTGATTATCAATAATGAGCAACAAAATGATCTGGCATGGGAAATTTGTTTAAGATTGGCAGATAATGGTTTACTGGCCAAACCTACTCATACAAATATCATACGGTTTGCTCCACCCTTGGTGATTACTAAGGAGCAACTGGCCGAATGTGTCGAAATAATAAAGTCGACAATAAAAGCTTTTGAGGAATAAAAAGTGTGTTTCGGACGAACCGAAATTAAATATCCCAACTGTTTGTAAATACACTGTAATAAGTTGCCTGTATTCTACTTAAAATGCATTGATATTCAAAAAAATGATTATTTTTGTATCCCCAAAATCGAATCTGATTCGGTGCTGGAAACTTATTAATTTTCATAAATTTTTACGCTATGTTGTTCAATGTCTCTTATGTTGAGTGGTTTGGTTATCTTGGTTCTGTAATTGTTGCTGTATCGTTAACGATGAGTTCAATCAAAAAGCTGAGATGGTATAATTTTGTTGGTGCAGCTATTTTTTCTATTTACGGTTTTGCCATTGGTGCTTTACCTGTAGGCTTACTCAATTTGTTTATTGTGATAGCCGACATCTACTATCTTTACAAAATGTACATGCAAAAGGACGCTTTTAAAGCTATTGTTGTGAATAATAACGATCCGTATCTGCATTATTTTCTCGATTTTTACAAACATGAAATACATGAATTTTTCCCTCTTTTTGATGAGACAAAACTAAAAGATGAATATGAGAATAAAAACTCTTTTGTGTTTCTGTTGCTACGCAATGCTGTGGTTGCCGGGGTATTTTGTGGAGTAAAAAACAATCATATTCTGTATCTGCATGTCGATTTTGTAAGCCCTCAGTATCGCGATTTAAAACCGGGTGAATTCATTTACCAGAAAAATGTGGCTATGCTCAAAGAGCAGGGAATAAGCCAGATTATTTGTAATACTGAGAACAACAGGCATCAAAAATATCTTTATAAAATGGGTTTCGAGTTGCAATCGGCAAAATCAAAAACGGTATTTGTAAAGAATATATAATTCAGCTTCAGTCTTTTTTGAAGAGAATTAGGAATAAAAAAATCCTGACAGGTTTCAGAAACTTGTCAGGATTTTTTTTCGGCAAAGTACTACTACCGGACGTGTATCAGCTAAAAATCAATAAGCATGATGATCGCTGTTTATGTCTTCAATGTCAGTACGTTTTTTCTCTAAGGAGCGCCATGCATAGAAAATATAGGCCAACACAAACGGAATCAGAATCGATACATACGACATAACTGTCAGCGTAAATTCGCTCGAGGATGAATTGAAAATGGTGAGTGAACTTTGCAAATCGGTCGACGATGGATAATAAGCCGTATTGTTATATCCGGCAACCAGTAACAATGTGCACACCGTAATTACAGTTCCTGCACCCGATAGCCATATCCCTTTGCGGAAGGATTTCGAAAGCATAGATCCGATAATCCCTGCCAAAACTGCAACAACACCCAGCAAAAAGAGAATCAATAGCATAGGCATTTCTATTAGGTTGAAGAAGTATTTGTATTGTACAAGAGATACAACGCCGGTTTCAGGATCCACAGCATAACCCTTGTCAATCAATGTCCAGATTACAAAAGTGAGAAAGAATACAACAAAAGGAATGGCATTGTAAAACAGGTATTTGTACGATCTTTCTTCAAGTGTCTTATTGTTCAGACGGTTGATAAAGAAAAGCAAAGCATTGGTACGTGCCAAAAACAATACGGTAAGCCCTAAAGCCCAGTTACGCGGATTGAGTAAAGCTTCGAGTCCGTGCCAGCCATTGCCCCACTGACTAATGGCAGGTGCCAGCTGTTGGGCGATATTGCCCTTGTTTACCGTAAAGTCCGATCCTGTAAAAAAGGTAGCAATGGCTGCACCCAACAAGAATGTGCCAAGATAGCCATTGATCAGCAAAAACGAACGATAAGTTGTTTTTCCATAGGTATTACCTGGTTTCGACTGAAATTCGTACGAAACGGCCTGGATAATAAAGCAAAATAAGATGGCCATCCAAACCCAGTAGGCGCCACCGAAACTTGTTGAATAAAATAGTGGAAAAGATGCAAAAAATGCACCGCCGAAAGTTACGAGCGTTGTAAATGTAAATTCCCATTTACGGCCAAGTACATTGACAAGCAGGCGTTTTTCGTCTTCGGTTTTCGACAGGCTGAAAAGCATTGATTGTCCGCCCTGTATAAATAGCAGAAATGCCAAAAGTCCACCCAGCAACGAAATAATAAACCACCAGTAATGCTGAAGAATTGAATATGTTGTCATAAAATTAATCGTTTTATAAATTTTATAAATCAAGACTGTTTAATAGAAAGTTATGTGCAGAAATCGAACTATTAATGTTCAGCTTCTGGTCCTTTTTTGATTTGTTTCAGCATAATTCTTATTTCAGCAATAAGTAGTGCGGTAAACAAAGCGGCAAAAAGAAAGACTGTAATTTGTACCGATTGTACCGATATACCTGAAACGGCTGCCTGCAAAGGTAACGCATCCTGAATAGCCCATGGTTGACGTCCCATTTCGGCCACTATCCAACCTACCTGACTTGCTACATATCCTAAAGGAATTGTGAATAAAGCGGCATAGGAGAGCCATTTGGCGTTTTCCATTTTTCGGCGATACAACATAAATACTAACAACGCAAACAGCGCTAAGAAATACATACCCAAGCCCACCATGATGTGGAATGCATAGAATACAAGAGGAATATTAGGCACTATGTCTTCGGGTTTATCAAGATATCCGTATCCGAAATGAGGGAAGTTTTCATCTAGCACTGCTTTGTGCTGTTGTGCTGTGGCTGTGTCTTTGGCCGACATAGCGTTTTTATATTCAGCGAGAGCATTCAATGCTTTTTTACCTCTTTCCTGTCTCTCGGCAAACGAAAGTGCTGGTCCCTGTGGTGTTGCATATCCACCATCTACCACATCTTTAATGCCGGGAACAAATGCGTTAAAATCTCTGTACCCCAAAAATGATAGCATACCAGGGATTGGTACTTTTACTTTCATTAAAAACGGTTCAATACTATCGTTGTACGATTTCTTATCAGGATTCAAAATACCAAAAGCCAGCAGGTCGGCGTTTGTTTGTCCCTGAAATAGCCCTTCCATGGCAGCCAGTTTCATTGGCTGACGCTGCGAAACATGATAGGCAGAGCCATCACCTGTCCAGATAATAAGAAACGAGGATATGAGTCCGAAAATGGCACCTACCCACAAACTTTTAAGAGCAAAATCGACTTCGCGTTTTTTGATCAGAAACCAACCGCTCACACCAACAACAAACAAAGCTCCCACTACCCAGCTCGAAACTACAGTGTGTAAAAACTTATTGATGGCTACAGGAGATAAAACAACAGCCCAAAAATCAACCATTTCATTTCTTACAGTGTCCGGGTTAAATTCCATGCCAACCGGAAATTGCATCCATGCATTGGCAACCAATATCCACAGTGCTGAAAGAGTTGCACCAAGGGCTGTAAGCCAGGTGGCAGCAAGGTGGAATTTCTTACTTACCTTGTTCCAGCCAAAGAACATAATAGAAATAAAGGTGGCTTCCATAAAAAACGCAAGTATGCCTTCAATGGCTAGTGGAGCACCAAAAATATCGCCTACAATCCAGCTGTAGTTCGACCAGTTGGTTCCAAACTGAAACTCCATAATAATGCCAGTGGCAACGCCAATAGCAAAATTAATCCCGAAAATGGTCATCCAGAATTTTGTGACCTTTTTCCATTTTTCATCACCAGTTTTGAGATAAATGCTCTCCATAATGGCCATAATGACTCCAAGCCCTAAAGTAAGGGGAACAAAAATCCAGTGATACATAGCGGTAAGCGCAAACTGAGCTCTCGACCAACCTAATAACGACGCATCTAATAATTCCATAAATAATTATTGTATTTAAATTAAAGATTTTTTAATTCGATGTATTGACTCATTTCAAATGAACATAATTTTACTCCCTCAGATCAGTGTTTCTTAGTTTTATTCATCAAGCACTGAAACAAATTTTTTTCTATGTAAAAACATTGTGAATGGTTTTACGTATGTATTTGCCCACTGTTATTTTGCCTGCAACCCTGCCTTCATATGGTTTCTAAAACCAAATTTTTTATACTGGTTGAATATAGTTGCTAATAATTACTGACTGATTTGTAAAATAAATTTTGCAAAAATAATCAATAAATTGGACTAATTACAAATTTAAAACAGTTAGAATTTAAATTTTTTAGAGTTAATGATATTTATCTGCCGAAAAGTAAAAATTCAGATGCCCGCAAGAACTCAAATAGTTTACTTTATATGTAATTTTCCGAAAGATAAGTTCTTTCTTCGAAAATTCAATGTAAAACACAAAATATTACAACAGAATTTAAAAATTAATTATCCTGGCGTTGGAAACGGGGGGTGTGGGCTGAATATTCAGGAAAAAAAGCACAAAAAAACCGGCAGTATAAAGACTGCCGGTTTCAGGTTGTTACAATAATTTGTTAATTTCCAATTTCCGAGAGGAACTTAATCCTTACAAGACGTACTTCAGTTTCGCTGTAGTCGTCCTCGCCAAGCTCATTCAGGGCAGGTTCTATTTTATCAGTCTCAGCCGAGTTGAAATATTCGAAAATTTCTTCAACATGATCGGGGTCCATTACTTCCTGGAGGAAATAATCGATGTTGATTTTTGTTCCCGAATAAACAATAGCCTCTATTTCGTCGAGCAGTTCTCCTATTTCAAGTCCTTTAGCCATGGCAATGTCGTCGAGCGCAATTTTTCGGTCGATGGATTGAATGATAGAGACTTTTAGTTTTGATTTATTAGGCACTGTACGCACGCGTAAATCCTCAGGACGTATGATTTCGTTCTCTTTTACGTGTTCTTTGATTACCTTCAGAAAATCTTCACCATATCGCTTTGCCTTTCCGGCACCTACTCCTGGTATGTTTTGAAGTTCGTCCATTGTCACCGGGTAGCTTGTTGCCATAGCCTCGAGTGATGGATCCTGGAAGATAACAAATGGTGGTACCTCAAGTCTTTTCGACATCTTCTTTCTCAAATCTTTAAGAATTGAGAACAAAACATCATCAGCGGCCGATGTTCCGCCCGAACTTTTAATAGTTGGCTCTTCATCTTCATCCTCGAATTCATTGTCCTTGACAATAGGAAAAGGAGTTGGTTTTTTGAGGTAAGCTTTACCTCCTGCTGTAAGTTTCAGCAGACCATAATTTTCAATGTCCTTCGAAATATAACCGGCAATCATTGCCTGACGGATAACGGCATGAAGTAGTTTCTCATCTTCGTCAGAAGCAGAGCCAAAGTTTTCAAGTTCATCGTGTTGATATGACTTGATGTCTGAGGTTTCATTTCCTTTCAAAATGTCGACAATGTGTTCGGCTTTAAATTTTTCGCGAACAATTAAAATGGTTTCTAATACCAATGACAAGAGTTCTTGTCCTTCAATAAATTTACGTGGTTTCATACAGTTGTCACAGCTCCCGCAGTTGTCGTTCTGATATTGTTCGCCGAAGTAGTGTAGTAACAATTTCCGGCGGCAAACAGACGACTCAGCGTATGCTTGTGTTTCTAATAATAATTGATTCCCGATTTCCTGTTCGGCCACGGGTTTGCCTTGCATAAATTTGCGTAGTTTGTCTAAATCCTTGTATGCATAAAATGCAATACATTGTCCTTCGCCACCGTCACGTCCTCCACGCCCTGTTTCCTGATAATATCCTTCGAGGCTTTTGGGCATGTCGTAGTGGATTACAAACCTGACATCAGGTTTGTCGATGCCCATACCAAAAGCAATGGTTGCAACAATGATTTGCACTTTTTCCATCAGGAATTTATCCTGATTATCGCTTCTCACGGCTGTTTCCATTCCTGCGTGGTAAGGCAAGCACGAAATTCCATTCATACTGAGTGTTTCGGCAAGTTCTTCTACCTTTTTGCGGCTGAGGCAATAAATAATACCTGATTTGCTTCCCTGCGAACGTATGAATTTTATTATGTCCTTGTCTACATCGTTGGTTTTAGGACGTACTTCATAATACAGATTACTTCGATTAAAGGACGATTTGAAAACACTGGCATTCAGCATACCAAGGTTTTTTTGAATATCGTGTTGCACTTTAGGTGTTGCCGTTGCCGTCAACGTTATCAGTGGTGCAATGCCTATTTCGTTTATTATAGGGCGTATGCGTCGATATTCGGGCCTGAAATCATGACCCCATTCCGAAATACAATGAGCTTCGTCCACAGCATAAAATGAAATTTTAAGTTGTTTCAGAAATTCAATATTTTCTTCCTTTGTTAGTGATTCGGGTGCAACATATAATAGTTTTGTTTTGCCCGAAAGAATGTCATTTTTCACCTGATCAATGGCCTGTTTTGATAAAGAGGAATTGATAAAATGAGCGATCCCATCTTCTTCGCTGAAACTTCGCATTGCATCTACCTGATTCTTCATTAATGCAATCAAAGGCGAAATTACAATGGCAGTTCCTTCCATAATTAAAGATGGAAGTTGGTAACAAAGCGACTTTCCACCTCCGGTAGGCATCAACACAAATGTATCCTTCCCATCGAGAACGTTTTGTATAATAGCTTCCTGATTCCCCTTGAAGCTGTCGAAGCCAAAGTTTCTTTTTAAATGTTCGGTTAATACAGAATGAGTTGCCATGTTTGTACCCTTTGTCTGAAAAATGGTTTGCGAAAGTAGTATTTATTGTCGAGATATTAGCATCATATCGATAATTTGTTTACCGAATTTCAAGTATTTTTAGCGTTTAAATGTTACTTAAACAGCTTTTTAATTATAAAACAAAATTATAAACAGATTTTAAATATACAAGTCCTTTTCCAAAAAAAATCGGAATAATAATCAATAAAATTGATTGTTATTCCGACTTTTCTATTTAAATCGCTTAAAAACAAATAATTATATTTGTGTCTTAAGCAATTTTTAAGCGATTAATATTTGTTTTTTCTATTTTACTTTTGGCATATTGGAGGTTGATGTGCAGCACATTTTCGTTATTCGATGGCATTTCGTACATTTTATCCATAATTATTGTTTCGGTAATGGACCTTAAGCCACGTGCTCCTAATTTAAACTCAATAGCTTTGTCAACTATATAGTCCAACACTTCATCTTCAAATACAAGATCGATCTGATCCATTTTGAAGAGCTTGTTGTACTGTTTTATGATTGAATTCTTAGGTTCAGTCAATATTCGGCGCAAAGCTGTGCGGTCGAGTGGTTCCAGATAAGTAAGTATGGGCAAGCGACCGATGATTTCGGGGATTAGGCCGAAAGATTTCAGATCCTGTGGGGCGATATATTGCAACAGATTTTTTTTGTCGATTTGTTCGCTCTCGGCAGATGCGCCGTATCCTACAACTCTTGTGTTGAGTCTCGAAGCAATCTTCTTTTCGATGCCATCAAAAGCTCCTCCGCATACAAAAAGTATATTTTGCGTGTTGACAGCAATCATTTTTTGGTCGGGGTGCTTGCGTCCTCCTTGTGGCGGAACGTTCACCACGGCACCTTCGAGGAGTTTCAACAAGCCTTGTTGAACACCTTCGCCGCTTACATCACGTGTTATGCTGGGGTTGTCGCCTTTACGGGCAATTTTATCAATTTCGTCGATAAATACGATGCCGCGTTCGGCTGCCGTCACATCGTAGTCGGCCACCTGAAGCAGGCGGGTCAGAATGCTTTCAATGTCTTCGCCCACATAGCCGGCTTCTGTCAACACTGTTGCGTCCACAATTGTAAAAGGGACGTGTAGTTTTTTAGCTATTGTACGTGCCAGTAAAGTTTTGCCTGTACCTGTGTAGCCAACCATAATGATGTTCGATTTTTCAATTTCCACATCATCGTTTGTTTTTTCCTGCATCAATCTTTTGTAATGATTGTATACGGCCACCGATAGGTATTTTTTTGCTTCGTCCTGACCTATAACATACTGATCGAGATATTCTTTTATTTCGATAGGTTTTGGTACCTCTTCTTTGTTAAGCTGAGGTAGTTTTGATTTTGAAATTGTACTTTCTTTTACAATTTCAGCAGCCTGAACCGCACATTCGTTGCAAATGTGAACTCCGCCTTGTCCCATGATAAAAAAATCGACCTGAGATTCGGGTCGGCCACAGAAACTACAATTTTTAGTTGTTTTTGCCATATTATAATTGGTAAATACAAGGCGTCAAGCCCTGCATTTACCTAAAAAATTATTTTTTCTTTTCGTTAATTAAAACTTTATCAATCATTCCGTATTCCAATGCTTCCTGCGAAGTCATCCAGTAGTCACGATCCGAGTCTTTTTCTATTCGGTCGAACGGATTGTGCGAGTGATCTGCAATAATTGTGTAAAGTTCTTTTTTGAGTTTCTGAATTTCACGGGCTGTGATTTCGATGTCCGAAGCCTGACCCTGAGCGCCACCCATAGGCTGATGTATCATAACGCGTGAATGTTTAAGCGCTGAGCGTTTTCCTTCGGCGCCGGCCACTAACAATACAGCACCCATAGAAGCGGCCATACCGGTACAGATGGTTGCCACATCGGAGCCGATAAACTGCATTGTATCGTAAATGCCAAGTCCGGCATATACCGATCCACCGGGTGTGTTAAGGTAAATCGAGATGTCTTTGCCGGGATCAGATGAATCGAGATAAAGTAACTGTGCCTGAATTACATTGGCAGTGTAGTCGTCCACCTGAGTTCCCAGAAAAATAATGCGATCCATCATGAGGCGCGAAAAAACGTCCATTTGGGTAACATTGAGTTGACGTTCTTCAAGGATAGAAGGCGAAATATAGTTGCTGGTGATATCTGCATATTTGTCCAGCGATAAGCCGTTCATACCAAGATGTTTGGTAGCGTAATTGCGAAAATCATTATTGTTCATATCTGTAATTGGTTTGTCTGAATTGCTGTAAGAGCAATGTCAGTTGGTTGTTTAAATTTTCAGTCCTAAAATTATTGAAAAAGGCTTTCGACCGTTTTCATTCATTAAACAAAGGTATAGTTTTTTTGTTTAACCTGATTCGGTGAAAAGCCTTTTCGGTACGAAAATCTAATTTTCAGTACTTTTGGAACTGATTAGTTTTCGAACATTTTATTGAAATCTTCGATCGAAATTTCTTTAGTTTCAAGTTTAACATTAGCCTTAACTATATCAAACACTTTATTTTCAGCCACTTTTTCGATGATGCCCTTCAAAGTTTCTTCTTTTTTGAGCATGTCTTTAGCGTAATTTGCCACAAGTTCATCGTCCATACCTACCATTCCGTACTGAGCAAACTGAGCTTTTGTAATTTTTTTGGCGTATTCTTCGATGTCGGATGTTTCAATTTTTGTGTCGTTTGCTTTTGCAATTTTATCCTTGATAAGTTGCCATTTCAGGTCGGCAATCATTTTTGAATAATCAGCTTCGAGCGTTTCTACAGTGAGGTTTTCGTTAGTAGCAAGTACCCAACGTTTCAAAAATGCATCGGGAAACACAAGGTTATCGTATTTAGCAAGCAACATATCGCGGGCATCTATTCCGAATTTATAATCGCTGTCGCCCTGAAGTGATTCCTGTATGTTGGCTTTAATTTTTGCTTTAAACTCTTCTTCGGAAGTTACAACACCTTCGCCATATACTTTGTCGAAAAGTTCCTGATCGATGGCCGATTCGTGATAGCGGGTGATACCTTCAATTTTAAATTGAAAATCGGAAGTAATGTTTTTGGCTTCGTCTTTCGAAACTTTGAGTAGCGAGCTTATTTCTGCTGCATCTTCGAATGCTTTTGCAGGGTTAATAGTGATCACATCGCCTTTCTTTGCATTTACAAAGAGAGCCTTTGTAGCTTCGTCCTTGATGTAGGCAGGAGTAAGAACGGCATCTGAAAGTTTAATTCCCGATTCGTTTACTTTTCCATTGGCAAGTTCAAGCATTTCGCCTTTCAGCATGTCTTTTTCTTCTACAGTTTCTTCCTGTACATATTTTCCGTAGCGTGATGTATATGATTTTAATTGATTTTCAATCATTTCGTCGCTTACAGTGATGTTGTAGTATTTTACCTTGTCTTTGCCTGTTACTTCAACGTCAAATTCGGGAGCTAAGCCCAGATCGAAAACAAATTCGAAATCTTCCTGAGTGTTGAAATCAATTTCCTTTTGTTCGGTTTCGTTTGGCATTGGTTCGCCAAGCATATTTATATTGTTGTCCTTAATGTATTTGAATAATTCATCCGAAACAATTTTGTTAATTTCTTCGGCGATTACAGCTTTTCCATACATTTTTGTTATTAAACCAACAGGTACCATGCCTGGACGAAAGCCGGGAATGTTTGCTTTTTTGCGGTAGTCGCGTAAAGTTTTTTGCACCTTCTCGGCGTAATCGGCTTTTTCAATGCGCAATGTAAGTGTAGCATTGCTTTGATCGATGTCTTTTCTGACGATGTTCATAATTTTATAATAATTTCCAGTTTTCAATTTATTTCTGATCAGCAGGTTAGTTCTTTGTTCGGAGTAAAGACAACCAGCCTGAAGCTAATGGTTCATATATAACCAATTTAGGGCTGCAAAGTTACAAAAAAATAGGATACAAACTATTATTTTGTATTAAAATATTTTTAAACGTTTACAACTGAAATACAAGTGGTTAATAATATTGATTGTTTGTTGAAATTAAAACAAAAAAGTGAGCTCATTTTTGGGCTCACTTTAAGTGTTCGAGTCAATGTATTTAGTTAAAACAGGTAGGTCAAACCTACAGAGAATACCCTGTTTTTTGCAGCTTCAGTGTCGGCTGGATCTTCTTTTATTGTATTTTTCAATCCGTGTGACCAGTTGATGCCAAACTGAATTTTTTTGAAAAATTCACCTCCCATGCCCAGATTATAGCCATAATCTATCCTGTTAAGGTAATCCTGGTACTCAAGTTCTTTGGAAGTGCCATCGGTTTCGGTAACAATCTTTCCGTCCAGGGCATACCCTGCATACAAACCTCCATACCCAAAAATACCTACAAATCCAAGCTTGAGTTTGTAACGAAGGTTGATGGGTATTTCGAGGTAGTTGATCTCTTTATAGCCTTTTTTGATGTTATCCTTGATGCTTATACTGTCCGAAAAAGAATAACCTTTTTGCGATACAAGAAATCCGATTTCCGTACCGATTCCTGATTTTGCAGGATTTAACTGATAAACCACCCCAATTTGATAGCCTGTCAGGTTTTCGGTACTGAAACCTGCCGAAATTGCTTCGCCACTGAGTGATTTTATTTCGTTGGCCATATTGATTCCTGCCTTTATACCTAACTGAGCCAGAGCTCCTGAGGAAAAGAATGAAATGAATAATATGCTACAAAAAAGTATTCTTTTCATGTGTATTTCAGAAGAATAAACAAGTTTTATTTTGTCGGTTGTTTTTTTTGAAAACGGACAAAAATACAAAAACTTTCTTAAAAAGCCGGTTTTGAGTTTATTTTTTTGACATTCGTTTGCGTTCGTTTTCGTCAAGATAAATTTTGCGTAACCTTATGCTCTGGGGCGTAATTTCAACGTATTCATCTTCCTTAATGTATTCAAGTGCTTCTTCGAGACTGAATACTATAGGTGGAATTAGTTTGGCTTTGTCATCGGCTCCGGAAGCGCGCATATTGGTTAGCTTTTTCGATTTGGTCACATTCACAACCATATCGCCTTCTTTTGCGCTTTCGCCTACTACCTGTCCGGCGTAAATTTCGTCCTGAGGGAATATGAAAAATCGACCTCTGTCCTGTAACTTATCGATGGCATAAGCAAAAGCAGTACCGCTTTCCATGGCAATGATGGATCCGTTGCTGCGTTTTTCAATATCGCCTTTATAAGGTTGGTATTCGAAGAAGCGGTGCGACATAATAGCTTCTCCGGCCGAAGCGGTAAGAACACTATTTCTTAAGCCAATAATTCCACGGGATGGAATCAAAAATTCTAACTGGATACGATCGTTCATTACTTCCATGCTCAGCATTTCACCTTTGCGCATGGCCACCATTTCAATTATTTTACCAGAACACTCTTCAGGCAAGTTAATTGTTAATTGTTCGATTGGCTCGCAGCGTTTTCCTTCTATTTCCTTGAAAATTACCTGTGGCTGACCTACCTGAAGTTCGTAGCCTTCGCGACGCATTGTTTCGATAAGTACCGACAAGTGAAGCACTCCACGTCCGTAGACATGCCAAATATCCGAATCAATATTCTTTTCAACGCGCAAAGCCAGATTTTTGTCAAGCTCTTTTACAAGGCGATCGTGGATATGGCGGGAAGTTACAAATTTTCCTTCTTTTCCGAAGAAAGGAGAGGTGTTAATTGTGAAAACCATGCTCATGGTTGGTTCGTCGATGGCAATAGGAGTAAGTGGCTCAGGATTTTGTAAATCGCAAACTGAATCTCCGATTTCAAAACCTTCGATACCCACCAGTGCACAAATATCACCCGATTTTACTTCGGTGGTTTTTGTACGTCCCAGTCCGGTAAATGTATGGAGTTCTTTAATACGGCATTTTTTTATTGTGCCATCGCGTTTCACAAGGTTCACATCCATTCCTTCGCGTAAAACGCCACGATGAACGCGACCTACTGCAATACGACCCACGTAAGATGAGAAATCGAGCGATGTAATTAGCATTTGAGGCGTTCCTTCGAGCATTTCCGGCTCAGGGATATGTTCTATAATGGCATCGAGCAATGGTAAAATGTTGTCGGTCTGTTTTTTCCAATCCTCCGACATCCAATTATTTTTTGCTGATCCGTATATGGTGTGGAAATTAAGCTGTTTTTCAGATGCATCCAAATTATACATTAAATCAAACACAGCTTCATGCACTTCATCTGGGCGACAATTGGGTTTGTCTACTTTGTTTACAACAACTATAGGTGTAAGTCCAATTTGTAGCGCTTTTTGTAAAACGAAACGGGTTTGAGGCATAGGACCTTCAAAAGCATCGACAAGTAACAAAACGCCATCGGCCATATTCAAAACACGTTCCACTTCTCCACCAAAGTCGGCGTGTCCCGGTGTGTCAATAATATTAATTTTGTATCCCTGATAGTCGATGGATACGTTTTTAGCAAGAATCGTAATCCCTCGTTCGCGTTCGAGGTCATTATTATCCATGATCAACTCGCCGGTGTTTTCGTTGTCGCGGAATAGGTGTCCGGCAAGTAACATCTTGTCTACCAGTGTTGTTTTTCCATGGTCGACGTGGGCAATAATAGCAATATTTCTAATTTTCTGCATTTAACACAATCTTTTTTTTTGAGTGCGCAAAGATAATGAAAAAAAATCAAATCACATTCAGTCTGTTCTGCTCTGATTATTAATTATATAAATTAAAATTGTAATTATTCTTCAAAGCAGCTGGTTGGAGTCACCCATTGTTGCATTTATTTCTTTATTTTTGTAGATAAATATTCAAACTTATATTAGTAATGCTACCGGAATCAGTTCGTAAAGAAATTATTACAATTATAAAACAAGAAGTTACTCTTGCTATTGGCTGTACCGAACCCATTGCAGTGGCACTTGCTGTTGCAAAATTAACAGAGCTGCTTCGCTCTGTTCCCGACAGAATTGATGTGTTTTTGAGTGCCAATGTGTTGAAAAATGCTATGGGAGTAGGCATTCCCGGTACGGGGATGGTGGGATTACCTATAGCCATTGCCCTGGGGGCTTTGGTGGGGAAGTCGGAATACGGGCTCGAAGTACTTAAGGATATCACACCAGCTGATGTGGAAAACGGAAAATTGCTTGTGGCCAAAAAAATAATTGGAATACATCTGAAAGATGACATAGATGAAAAATTATACATCGAAGTGGTGGGAAGCAAAAACCAGGATGTTGCACGTACAATAATAAGTGGAGAACATACCCGCTTTGTGTTTTTAGAACTGAATCAGGAAATACTACTAAATCTTTGTGAAGACAAAACAACTGAATCGAAAGCTGAGCAATATGAACTATCGTTCGATAAGGTCTGTGAATTTGCAATGGAAACGCCCATCGAAGAAATTAGTTTTATTAAAGAAACTGTGGAAGTGAATAAAGCTGCTGCCGAAGCTTCGTTGAAAGGTTCATATGGTCACACTGTAGGTCAAACACTTGCCAACGGCAAAATGGGTGATTCGGTGTATACGCACATGCTGTCGGTGACGGCAGCTGCTTGCGATGCTCGTATGGCGGGCGCCATGTTACCCGTAATGAGTAATTCGGGAAGCGGAAATCAGGGCATTGCTGCAACTCTTCCGGTGTCGGTTTTTGCCGAAGAATCCGGAAAGTCGAATGAAGAACTGATAAGAGCGCTTGCATTGAGTCATTTAATGACCATTTATATAAAGCAAAGTCTCGGCAGGCTTTCGGGTTTGTGTGGTGCAATGGTAGCCACCACCGGTTCGGCCTGTGGTGTAACGTATCTGATGGGAGGCACCCGTGAACAAATAGGTTTTGCAATTAAAAATATGATAGGCAATATAACAGGTATGATTTGCGATGGCGCCAAACCTAGTTGTACGCTCAAAGTGTCGAACGGAGTTTCAACAGCAATATTGTCGGCATTTTTAGCGATCGACAATAAGGTGGTGACTTCAGCCGAAGGCATAACGGATGAGGGTGTGGATAAAACCATTCATAACCTTACAAAAATCGGTCGCGATGGTATGAATGAGACCGACCGCATGGTGCTCGATATTATGATAAACAAATAAATATCATTTTGAACTTTGTTTTATTAGCATCAGGATGGTGTTTTTATCGTTTTGCCTGATTGAAAATTCTGAGGATGAATGTTTTTTTCGTATATAAGTGTGGAAACATCTTGTCGCATCAAAAAAAAACACTAATTTTGCAGTCCAATTTTAGCGTAATCTCTGGCAGAATAACTATAGGACTGTGAATATTGCGCATTAATTATTTAAAAAAGAGCAAAATGGATTTAATTAAAATTGCAGAACAGGCATTCCTTGTTGACAAAACGCATCCGGCTTTCAAAGCAGGAGATACAGTAACTGTAGCGTATCGTATCATTGAAGGAAGCAAAGAGCGTATTCAGGAATTTCGTGGCGACGTGATCAAAATTGTTGGACACGAAAACAAAAAACGCTTTACAGTGCGTAAAATTTCGGGTAACGTTGGTGTTGAACGTATTTTCCCATTGGATTCTCCGTTTATCGAAAGTATTACAGTCAACAAACGCGGTAAAGTGCGTCGTGCTAAATTGTATTACCTTCGTGCACTTACAGGCAAAAAAGCCCGTATCAAAGAAAGACGCGTGTAATACACTGCCTTTTTTTAGAAGAACAAAAACAAAAAGCGAAGTTTGCAACTGCAGATTTCGCTTTTTTGTTTATTGAGCATTTGTTTACATGTTTTTAAAACAACAGAGAGAAATGAGTAGAAAAACAAATAGATTATCTACATTTGTGGGTTCATAAATCAAGCAATCAATGAAAACTGATTTTACAAATACATTAGTAATAGGGGTTTCATCCCGTGCCTTATTCGATTTGGAAGAAGAGAATCGCATTTTCGAAACGGAGCATATTCAGGCTTATCGAAAATATCTTTCGGAGCATGAAGCTGAGCCACTTAAAGTGGGAACTGCTTTTTATCTTGTAAAAAATCTGCTTGAATTGAACAAGCTTGTGGAAATTCCAATGGTAGAAGTGGTGCTGATGTCGAAAAATAGCCCCGAAACCGGCGTGCGTATGCTGAATTCGATTGCACACTACAAACTTGACATTACCCGCATTGCGCTCACCGGAGGCGAGCCACTGGCTCCTTATATGGATGCTTTTGGGATTGATCTTTTTCTGTCGAAGGATGCTGCCGATGTACAAAGAATAATTGACAACGGAAAATGTGCTGCTGCGCTTATTTATGCACCTCCCAAAGCTTTTCATCCAGAGAATAGTCGTGTGAAAATAGCTTTTGATGCAGATGCAGTGTTGTTTTCGGAGGAATCGGAACTGCGTTACAAAAAAGAAGGTTTAGATGCTTTTCGCGAGTTCGAAGCCTGGCATGCCAATGATTCGTTGGCCGAAGGACCCTTTGCAAAATTGCTCATAAAACTATCCAAAATACAGGAACAATTACCCACCGGAATCGAATACTCACCTCTTCGACTGGCCATAGTGACAGCGCGGAATGCACCTTCGCACATGCGGGTGATTAATACCCTCAGGAAATGGGGCGTTTATGTCGACGAAGCTTACTTTTTAGGAAATCTGGACAAATACAGAGTGTTGGATGCTTACGGTGCTCACATTTTCTTCGACGATCAGGATGTTCATCTTTCGAAAGCCAGTGAAGTGGTTCCGGCCGGGAAAGTGCCTTACAGAACAGATTCGGAAATGAATAAACTCACCGACACCGAAGCAAAATAAAAAAATGAGCCATTTGTAGAGGGAATTTTTTATGAATTATTACTATGGAAACAAGACAAATTGAATTTGACTCTTCCGATTATCACAAAGCACTTGTACTAAGAGACGAAGTGCTCAGAAAGCCATTGGGTTTGAGTTTGTTCGACGAAAACCTAACAGCAGAAGCTGCTGATGTGCATTTTGGTGCTTTCGTAAATGATCGGTTGATAGCTGTATTACTGCTCACAAAGCTGAATGGCACCGATATTAAGATGCGTCAGGTAGCAGTAGACGAAAATTTCAGATCGCTAAAAGCAGGAAGTAAACTTGTGCAGATTGCCGAAAGTTATGCCAGGAATGCCGGATACAGGAAAATGGTTTTAAACGCGCGTAAAACAGCAATTGGTTTTTACGAAAAGCTTGGCTACCAAAAACAGGGCGATATGTTTACCGAAGTTGGCATTGCTCATTTCAAAATGCATAAATATCTTATTTAAGCATCTGCATCATTCATTTCTTCTGAAAGGAAGTGTTCAAGTTGTTCCGGTTTTACATTCACTGTTAATTGTCCGTTCACTGCCCACGATATATGTCCGGTTTCTTCAGAAATAACAATTGCAATGGCGTCGGAATGCTCGGTAATGCCCAGCGCTGCCCTGTGGCGAAGCCCCATGCGTTTCGGTATAGATTGGTTTTTCGATACAGGAAGTATACAAGCGGCTGCTTTTATGCTTCGGTTGGTGATGATCAGTGCGCCATCGTGGAGCGGACTATTTTTGAAAAATATATTCTCGATAAGGCGTGAGCTGATGGTTCCGTTAATTTGTTCGCCCGAATGTGAGTAAAATTCAAGGTCGTTGCTGCGTGTGATGACGATAAGTCCTCCGGTGGAGGTTTTGGCAAGGTTGCGGCAAGCAAGTACTACCTGTATAAGATGGTAGTCGGTTCTATCTTTCTCGGTATTGTTGTGACTGCCAAAAAAGCGTTTCAAAAAATTAAGAAAGCTCCATCGTTGTTTCGATCCTATTTTAGAAAAAAACCGCCGTATTTCGTCCTGAAAGAGGACGATGAGAGCAAAGGCTCCAACACTGACTACTCTGTCGAAGATTCCTCCCAGGAGTTCCATTTTAAAAACATACGATACCAAAAACCAGCAAATAAGAAAGGCCATGATACCCAAAAAGATATTGAGTGCGCCGGTTCTTTTCAGTAACTTAAACATTTGGTAAAGCAGTATTGCTACCAATAAAATATCAACTATATCTTTTATTCCAATCTGGAAACCCATAATGATGTTTTTTTTATTGTTTTATGACTGTTTATCGTATTCCATAAAAATGGAAATAGCTTGTCGGGCCTCTTTTACATCGTGAACTCTAAGTATAGAAGCTCCGCCTGCAAGAGCAAGCATATTGGCGGCAGTGGTACCGTTAAGTGCATCCTTTGTGTCTATGTCAAGCGCCTTTGTGATCATCGATTTGCGCGAGAGCCCTACCAGTAATGGAGTGTTTAGCGCTGTGAAATAAGATAATTTGTTCAGCAGACGGTAGTTTTGTTCAGTTGTTTTGGCAAATCCAAAACCCGGATCGGCAATAATATCGGTAACGCCCAATAAATGGAGTTGAGCTATGCGCTTTTGCAAAAAGGCAATTACTTCGGCAACAACATCATCATAATTGCTGAGTTGTTGCATGGTTACAGGGGTGCCTCTTGTGTGCATTAATACATAAGCTACTTTCAAATCTGCAATTGTTTCGAACATTAAATCGTCAAGTGTTCCGCCTCCTATGTCGTTAATGATCGATACATTGTAATTTTTCACCATATTGCGGGCTACATTGGCTCTGAATGTGTCCACTGAAATGATGCAATCGGGGAATTTTTTCAGAACAGTTTCAATAGCGTTGGACAGTCGCTCAATCTCCTCTTCTGAGCTTATGTTTTTAGCCATAGGCCGTGTTGAGTATCCGCCAAAATCAAGTATGTCCACACCATCGACCATCATTTTTTCTACAGAAGTAAGCAAAGCCTTATCAGATAGAAATCGATTGCCGGCATAAAACGAATCGGGGGTGGCATTTACGATTCCCATCACCGCCGGAGTAGATAGATCGAATAATCTATTATTGAGTTTTATTTGCATGGTTGGATATAATAGTGATTGTAAAGAAGATAATTTAATCGATATGCAAAAATAAGAAAAATAGTGATAAGCCGTTCAAACAGCCAAACAAATTAGGTGAAGCAATAAACCAATCAGCTAGGATAAAAGTTTTTTGTGTTTGTTGGTTTTGCTATTAATTATCAGTAAATCACTAGACTAAAAATAGAAGTAGTTTAAAAATCATTAAAAACATACGTTTTCGAACTAAAATGAGTTATAATAAATGATGTTTTTGTGCTAATGCTGTAAAAAATAAGCAGCTTTGCACATTATATAAGGAAAAAAAGATTATTTTTGCATTTCAAAATAAACAGTTAAAAGAGATTTTTTATAAAATTTCATACCTTTTATGACTATAAAATCAATTTCAAAATTTGCATTTATTTTAATCGGAGTAAGCGTTTTGGTTGCTTTCGGAACAAAATCGAGCAAGGTTACTTCGCGGGCTACAGGCTGGTCCTATAACGAAAAAGCGGGGATGCAATTCACAGTAAAACCCGGGTTTGTAAGTAAAATTCCTGATGGAATGGTTGCCATCGAAGGTGGTTCTTATACCATTGGTGAAAAAGGTGAATTTGTTACTGCTCAGCGCGATAACAGGCGGAGACGCATTACTGTAAGTTCATTTTTAATGGATCAGTATGAAATCAGGAATATTGATTGGCGCGAATATACAAACTGGATGAATGTTGTTTTTGCCAAAACAGCACCTGAGCTTGTGCAGAAAGCACAACCAAATGTAAAAATCTGGCGTGAAGAGCTGGCTTACAACGAACCATATCTGCAAAACTATTTTACGCATCCATCTTTCGACCAGTATCCGGTAGTAGGTGTTACCTGGGAACAGGCTATGGACTATTGTGCGTGGCGTACCGATAGGGTGAACGAAATGGCACTTATCAAAGCAGGTGTTATAGCAATGCCCGACTTTGCAAAAATACCTAATATGAGCTACGATTCGATAAGAACTAATTTTGTGTTCAACACACAAAAATACCTTATCCAGGATAGTTATCAGCCCGAAGCTGCAAAAAAGCAAAAAGGAAAAGCTGTTGTTGTTAATCGCAAAGTAGATATGTCGGATGGAATTTTGTTCTCTGATTTTCGCTTGCCTACAGAAGCCGAATGGGAATATGCAGCCTATGCAATTATTTCGAACAAAGAAGGCTTTGTTGAAGAAGGTAAAATTTATCCATGGTCGGGTACTCAAATGCGTAATCAGCAGAAAAAAGAAAGAGGCCAAATGCAGGCCAATTTCGTAAGAGGTCGTGGTGATATGATGGGAACAGCCGGAAGTCTTAACGATAAAGCTACAATTACAGCTCCGGTACATGCTTATGTGCCTAATGATTTTGGTTTGTACAACATGGCAGGTAATGTGAACGAATGGGTACTCGATGTGTATCGTCCCACAAGTTTTGCCGATGTGGCTGAATATAACTCGTTCCGTGGAAATGTATACCTCACTCCTCGTGTTGCCGGAAAAGATGCATTAGGAAGAGAAAGATATGAAATTGATGCTCTGGGGCGTATAATGAACGACAGTGTGTTGGATGTAAGAGACTTTAAAGATGGTGATGCCGAATCGAAAATAAACTTCTCGCTGAGTAATGCAAATGTAAATCTTGCAGATACATTTGATATCACCGATGTGTTGCGCCCGGTAGTTTCTAATAATACACGTATCTACAAAGGTGGATCGTGGAAAGACAGGGTTTACTGGTTAAATCCATCTACGCGCCGTTTCCTCGAACAGAACAAATCGGCCAACGATATTGGGTTCAGATGTGCGATGAGTATGATTGGCGGTATGACTCAGCTTAAAAAGAAATAATTTTAGAATAGATAAACTAAAAAAGCACCTGAAAAGATTTCTCAGGTGCTTTTTTGCTAGTTAAAAGGCTGTGTTTATCAGCGGAATTTAGTAATTTTGCAGTCCGGTATTTGAATAAAATCAGACAAAACTTCTTTTATAAAAATAAAAATATGACAAGAACAGTTATAGTTGATGCATTAAAACGTACTGATTATGGTACACAGGTGAATATCAAAGGCTGGGTGCGTACCCGCCGCGGTAATAAAAACGTAAGCTTTATTGCGTTGAACGATGGTTCGACTATAAATAATATCCAGGTAGTAGCCGATAATGAAAAATTTGGCGACGAATACCTGAAACCCATTACTACAGGAGCATGTATCAGTGTTACCGGTACCATTGTTGAGTCCCTGGGAAAAGGACAAACTGTCGAAATTCAGGCTGACGAAATTCAGATTTATGGATCGGCCGACCCTGAAACTTATCCTTTGCAGAAGAAAGGGCATACGCTCGAGTTCCTTCGCGAGATTGCCCATTTGCGCCCGCGTACAAACACTTTTGGAGCTGTTTTTCGCATTCGTCACCACATGGCTATGGCGGTGCATCGCTTTTTTCACGATCGTGGATTTTTCTATTTTCATACGCCTGTTATCACCGCTTCGGACTGTGAAGGAGCCGGTCAGATGTTTCAGGTAACTACAATGAACCTTTACGATTTGAAAAAAGACGAAACCGGTTCAATAGATTATTCGAACGACTTTTTTGGAAAACAGGCAAGTCTTACCGTTTCGGGACAGCTCGAAGGTGAATTAGCAGCCATGTCGATGGGGTCGATTTATACATTCGGTCCAACTTTTCGTGCCGAAAACTCGAATACCCCACGCCATCTTTCTGAATTTTGGATGATAGAGCCCGAAGTTGCTTTCAACGAAATTGAAGAAAATATGCAATTGGCACAGGATTTTATCCAATACTGTGTTCGCTGGGCGCTGGAAAATTGTAAAGACGACCTGGACTTCCTGAGCAACATGTACGATAAAGAATTGTACGAGCGTCTGAACTTTGTTGTGAATAACGACTTTAAGCGCCTTACCTATACCGAGGGTGTGAAGATTCTGGAAGAAGCCGTCGCAAATGGATATAAATTTGAGTTCCCGATTGGCTGGGGAACCGACTTGCAATCGGAACACGAACGCTACCTCGTGGAACAGCATTTTAAAAAACCGGTGATTTTGACCGATTATCCAAAGGAAATCAAATCGTTCTATATGAAGCAAAACGATGATGGAAAAACTGTTCGGGCCATGGATGTGTTGTTCCCGAAAATTGGTGAAATCATTGGAGGGTCTCAGCGCGAAGAGGATTATGAAAAACTTAAAAAACGTGCCGATGAAATGGGCGTTCCAACGAAAGATATTTGGTGGTACCTTGATACACGCCGATTTGGAACTGCTCCTCACTCAGGATTTGGTTTAGGATTCGAGCGTTTATTGCTGTTTGTTACCGGCATGACGAATATTCGCGACGTGATTCCATTTCCTCGTACCCCGAACAATGCAGAATTTTAATTGTTGTATAAATCAACGTGTTTTATAAAAAGAACAGGTCGGTTCGTAGTAAAATAAAATTTAATTAATCTAATAATAATGAGTAATACAAAGACAACTGAATTGGAAAACGTTGTGGTGCGATTTACCGGCGACTCGGGCGATGGCATGCAGTTGACGGGAACGCTCTTTTCCAATCTTTCGGCTATTCTTGGCAATGAAATTTCAACTTTTCCTGATTTTCCATCCGAAATTCGTGCTCCTCAGGGCACTGTAGGTGGTGTTTCTGGTTTTCAGGTACACTTAGGAGCATCAAAAATATATACTCCCGGCGACCAGGCCGATGTGTTGGTGGCAATGAATCCGGCTGCATTAAAAGTGAATGCCGATGGAATAAAAAAAGGAGGCGTTCTTATTTTCGACGAAGATTCGTTTCAGAAAAAAGACTTCGAAAAGGCAGGTTTTCTGACCGATAATCCTTTCGAAGAACTGAAGCTTTCGGATACCATTCAGTTGATTCCTGCTCCGCTTTCGACGCTCACACAGAGTAGTCTCGAAGGTTATGATATGGACAACAAAACTGTATTGCGAAGCAAAAACATGTTTGCTTTGGGGCTCATTTGTTGGCTGTTCAATCGCCCTATTGATCAGGCCATCCATTTTCTTCAGAATAAATTCGGGAAAAAACCAACAGTTCTCGAAGCTAATGTGAAAGTGCTTACCGATGGATTTAATTATGGTAACAATTTGCACTTAAGTATTTCTACTTATACGATTGAAAAATCGCACGAATTAGCCAAAGGAAAATATACAAGTATAAGCGGAAATAAAGCCACAGCCTGGGGTTTGATTGCAGCTTCGAAAAAAGCAGGAATTGACTTGTTTTTGGGAAGTTATCCCATTACTCCGGCTACGGATGTTATGCACGAATTGGCTTTGCGCAAGGATTTGGGTGTTAAAGTGGTTCAGGCCGAAGATGAAATTGCAGGTGTAACTATTGCGCTTGGAGCTGCTTTTGCAGGCGATTTGGCTGCTACATCTACTTCCGGTCCCGGACTAGCGCTGAAATCAGAGGCTATTGGCCTGGCTGTAATGGCTGAGTTACCAATTGTAATTATTGATGTAATGCGCGGAGGGCCTTCTACCGGCTTACCTACAAAGACAGAACAAACTGACTTGTTGCAGGCTTTGTACGGACGTAATGGCGAAAGCCCTGTAGTTGTAATTGCCGCAAGCACACCTGCCAACAGCTTTCATTATGCTTTTATGGCTTCGAAAATTGCTTTGGAGCACATGACGCCTGTAATCCTCCTTACAGATGCATTTCTGGGGAATGGTACTTCTTTATGGAAACTGCCTAAATTAGCTGAACTGCCCGAAATTAAACCAAATTATGCTCAACCGGGCATGGAAGGGCTTAAAGTAACCGCTCGCGATGAGGTTTCAAAAGTGCGCTATTGGAGCATTCCGGGCGTTGAAGGTTTCGAGCATAGAAATGGTGGTCTCGAAAAGGATTATTTTACAGGTGCGATTTCTACCGATGCTGAAAATCATCAAAAAATGGTGGATACGCGTCAACAAAAAATTGATTATATCAATCACTTTATCCCTGAACTTGAAGTGGAAGGCGACGAAAATGCCGAATTACTTGTAGTGGGTTGGGGTGCTACGCACGGACATTTGATGACTGCTGTGAATGCGCTGAACAAGGAAGGAAAGAAAGTGGCACTTGCTCACTTTAATTATATCAATCCACTCCCGATCAATACAGAAGAGGTGATTAAACGCTATAAAAAAGTGGTGGTTTGCGAACTGAACAGCGGCCAATTTGCCACTTATCTGCGTTCGAAGGTACCGGGTGAATATCTGCAATATAACAAAGTGCAGGGACAACCATTTACAGTAAGTGAACTTGAGGAACACTTCACAAGTTTATTATAATAACAAAGCATAATTAAGGAAAAATCATTTATTATGGATACATCAATAATAAAACAATATACAGCAAAGGATTTTAAAAGTGACCAATACGTGCGCTGGTGTCCCGGGTGTGGAGATTATGCTGTGCTGAATACTTTGCAAAAAGTAATGGCCGATTTGGGTGTGCCGCCTCACGAAACGGCTGTAATTTCAGGCATCGGATGTTCGTCCCGTTTACCTTATTACATTTCGGGATACGGTTTTCACTCTATTCACGGACGTGGAGCAGCCATTGCCACTGGAGTTAAAGTGGCTAATCCAAAGCTTACTGTGTGGCAAATTACAGGCGATGGCGACTGCCTTGCCATTGGTGGAAATCACTTTATACATAGTGTTCGCCGTAATGTGGATATCAATGTAATTCTTTTCAATAATCAGATTTATGGTTTGACAAAAGGACAATACTCGCCAACTACCAAAAAAGGTTATGTCACCAAGTCATCTCCTTTTGGTACTATCGAACGTCCTTTCCGTCCCGCTGAGCTCACCTTTGGTGCACGTGGCACATTCTTCGGTCGCACATTGGATGTTGACCTAAAATCAGCTCAAATGACGATGATGGCAGCGGCTAAACACAAAGGTACTTCCGTCATCGAAACCCTTGTGAATTGCGTTATCTTCAACGATGGTGCTCACAGCTGGCTTTCGGAAAAGGAAAACCGTTACGATCGGCTTATTATCCTTGAACATGGCAAACCAATGATTTTTGGAAAAAACAACGACAAAGGACTTGTGTTGGATGGCTTTCAACTGAAAGTGGTTACGCTTGGCGAAAACGGAGTAACTGAAAAAGATCTGTTGGTTCACGATGCACACTGCGAAGACAGTACTTTGCAACTGAAATTAGCCATGATGGAAGGTCCTGATTTTCCGGTAGCTGTAGGTGTGATTCGCGATGTGGAAACTGAAACCTACGACGAAGCCATGACGAAACAGATAGAAGAAGTGCAGGCAAAATCGAAAATCAAAACATTTGATGACCTGATTGATTCCTGCGAGCAATGGGATATGTAATGTTTATTCAATAATTAAAATTAAAACCGATACAAAGTAGATTTGTGTCGGTTTTTTTTATTCCCCCGTCCTTTCGGCTGTGTGATGAGAAGACCTAAAGTTGGCACTGGTCGCTGTGAACCAACGGTCATGACTGTCGGTTCATCTTGTACACCCGCGAAGCTTTGTGTGTTGAATAAGGATATCCGGTAGGGTTTGTTTATCGGGAACTGATTTAGAAATGTAACGTTCAAAAGTCTTCGACGTTTTGAAGTTTGGAGTGTGTGCAAACTTTTAGTCGTCGAGGAACGAGACACTAAAACGTTTCTTCGTTTATAGCTTCGTTTTTTAAAGAAACATTCAAAAGTCTGCGACATTTTGAAGTTAGGAGTGTGTGTACAAACTTTTAGTCGTCCGACGAAGGAGGACACTAAAACGTTTCTTCGTTTACGGGTTCTTTTTTTAAAGAAACGTTCAAAAGTCTTTGACGTTTTGAAGTTCGGCTTTCTTCAGATGTCTGCAAAGCTTTGTGTGTTGAATAAGGATATCCGGTGGGGTGGGGTTTATTTTTTAAGAAACATTCAAAAGTCTTCGACATTTTGAAGTTTGGAGTGTGTGTGCAAACTTTTAGTCGTCCGACGAAGGAGGACACTAAAACGTTTCTTCGTTTATAGCTTCGTTTTTTAAAGAAACATTCAAAAGTCTGCGACATTTTGAAGTTTGGCTTTCTTCAAACGTCCGCAAATCTTTGTATGTTGAATGAGGGTATCCGGTCGGATGGGAATACAACCTGTTTTTAAACCCTTGTCCGAACTTTTTACCTTTCAACCGCCGTCTGTCGCCGGGGGTTCCATCAGCTCCGAAAGTCAGTCCACGCTCTTCGGCATACATTCGGAAATTCCCGAAAGTCAATCCACTATCGTCCTTAAGGTTTCGGAGCGTTCCGAAAGTCAGTCCACTATCGTCCTTAAGGTTTCGGAGCGTTCCGAAAGGCGGAACACGAGCCGCGGCAAGGTTTCGGGAGCTTCTGAAAGCCTGTCGACAGACCGCGGCTGAAAAGCGGGAAGAAATACTGCTTACGGGACTATTCATCGCTTAAGAATAAAAGAATATGAACATTACATTTATCGACAACACTAAACTTCGTAACGAAGAACAGAGACGGTTTTATTGGTGACTAAGTTAAATAATTAGATTAAATAGTTATCTTTGCTTCAATAAATATATTTTGCAGCGGTAGGTATCTCGGATTGAAAATCCTTATAATACATTACGAGGTGATTACAAATCACCTCAGACGTTCGCGAAGCTTTGTATATTGGATGAGGATATCCGGTAGGACGGGGTATCCGGTCGGATGGGAATACAACCTGTTTTTAAACCCTTGTCCCAACTTTTTTACTTTTCAGCCGCCGTCTGTCGACAGGCGTTCCATCAGTTCCGAAAGTTAGTCCACGCTCTTCGGCATACATTCGGAGATTCCCGAAAGTCAATCCACTATCGTCCTCAGGGTTTCGGAGCGTTCCGAAAGTCAGTCCACTATCGTCCTTAAGGTTTCGGAGCGTTCCGAAAGGCGGAACACGAGCCGCGGCAAGGTTTCGGGAGCTTCTGAAAGCCTGTCGACAGACCGCGGCTGAAAAGCGGGACGAAATACTGCTTACGGGACTATTCATCGCTTAAAAATAAAAGCATATGAAAATTACATCTATCGACAACACTCAACTTCGTAACGAAGAACATTACCAGTTTCAAACCGACTTTAAAGGTCTTGTAGAAAAAAAACACCCCTGCTGCATTGAGTATTGCTATGCATTCACCGCCTATTCTGTCCTTCCGGATATGTATAAATGAACTAAAGTTGGCGCAGGTCGCAGCCTCCCAGTCCTTCCGGATATATGATGAGGAGAACTAAAGTTGGCGCAGGTCGCTGCGAACAATGGGGTATGTAATGTTTATTCAATAATTAAAATTAAAACCGATACGATGTAGATTTGTGTCGGTTTTTTTGTTTTAAATACTTGTAGCTAATGTGTTGTTTTAAATCATTCTATGAATTCACGTAGTTAAATCAGAATAAATTCCGGAAAGATTATTTCGTTCCGGTTGTTGTTGGTGTTTAACTGAAATAGTAACAAAACGTAATTTATGCATTTGTAATTGATTCAAATTCTTAAAACAAGGTCTTTCATATTAATAAATTGATTATCTTTGTGGGTGAAAGACTTTGATTTGAAAAAAAACAGAATAATTATTCAGAAAGAGTGCTTGTTCGATACAGGCACTCTGTTTTTTAAAACAAAATCAGAAAAATAATCTATAAATCATTTTTTTTGTAATAGCTATGCAAGAAATCAAATTTTACAGCGGAGAGAATATTCCGTTGGAGTTGCACAAAGTACGCATTGTGCAAAAACTCAATTTAGTACCTATCGAACGCCGCCTCGAAGCACTTTACGAAGGCGGTTTCAACACTTTCAGGTTAAATACGAGGGATGTGTTTCTCGACATGTTGACCGACTCAGGAACCAATGCTATGAGCGATAATCAATTGGCCGCTATGATGCAGGCCGATGATGCTTATGCCGGTTCGCAGAGTTTCGACCGCCTTCTGAAAGCAGTGAACGATGTACTTGGAAAAAAATACCTGCTTCCTGTGCACCAGGGACGAGCCGCTGAAAATATCATATCGGTAGCTTATGTACACAAGGGTAGTTTGGTGCCTATGAACTATCACTTCACCACAGCTATGGCTCACATTACCGACAAAGGCGGTCAGATTGTAGAATTGCTTTACGATGAAGCATATGTGATTAATTCCAGCCATCCTTTCAAGGGGAACATGAATATTGAGAAACTCGAAGAAGTAATCAATTATAATGGTCCTAAAAATATTCCGTTCATTCGCATGGAAGCATCGACCAATTTAATCGGTGGTCAGCCTTTTTCGGTTCAAAACCTGCGCGATGTACGTGCGCTGGCCGATAAATATAAAATCCGCTTGGTATTGGATTGTAGTTTGTTGGGCGAGAATGCTTATCTCGTGCTGCAACGCGAACCTGAGTTTAAGGATTCGGACATGGAAACTGTGATTAAAACAATGACCGGGTTGGCCGATTTATGTTATTTCTCAGCACGTAAATTAAGTTCTTCCCGTGGTGGAGGTATTTGCACCGACAGCATGGAGATTTTCAAAGAACTCGAAGCTTTTATCCCTTTGTACGAAGGTTTTCTTACCTATGGTGGAATGTCTATTCGCGAAGTGGAGGCCATGGCAGTGGGATTGTACGAAACTTTAGACGAAACAATTATTAGCCAAAGTCCTACATTTATTAAATATCTTGTCGATAGTTTAGATGCCAAAGGAATACCAATGATTAAACCCGCCGGTGTATTGGGCGCTCATGTGGATGCCATGCAGCTTTGTGCACATATTCCTCAGACTGAATATCCTGCAGGGGCTTTAGCGGCAGCTTTGTTTTTGATTTCCGGTGTTCGGGGTATGGAGCGTGGTTCTATCTCCAACCAGCGCGACGAATACGGAAACGAAACTTATGCTGATATGGAATTGCTTCGTTTGGCTGTTCCAAGGCGTGTATTTACGCTTTCGCAGATTAAATATGTGGAAGACCGCTTGACATGGCTTTACGAAAACAGACTGCTGATAGGTGGACTTAAATTTGTTTATGAACCTCCGGTATTGCGCTTTTTCATGGGAGGATTGGCTCCTACTTCGGACTGGCCGCAGCAACTAATGGCTAAATTTAAAGAAGATTTTGGAGATAGTTTGTAGAATTCTACGAATCAATATAATAGATCCCCCAAGACCTAACTAAAAATTTAGGACACACAAGGAGATGATTAAAAATTTTACTAAACATTCTTTATCCCTCTCTTATTCCCCCTTCAGGGGGTTAGGGGGCAGATATAAACAGATGGAAAACACCGAATGGCTCTATTCATTCGGTGTTTTTCTAAATATAATCACCAAAAATTGATTTACTGTCCCTGTGGCAGAGCTAAAAATGAGCGATTAAGTACTTTTTAATTAACTTTGCGATTCAAAACATATTAAACATTAAATGGAAAGAGTTTTTTTAGTCGGATATATGGGTTCGGGCAAAACGTCGATGGGTAAGATACTGGCGCAGCAGCTCGGTTTTGCATTTGTTGATATGGACGCGCATATCGAAGAGAAATATCATAAATCTGTGTCGCAGATTTTTGCCGAACTGGGAGAAGCTCAATTCCGGTTGATTGAACGTGATTGTCTGCACGAAGTTGCCGAATTTGAAAAAACTGTGATTTCTACCGGTGGTGGTGTTCCCTGTTTTTTTGATAATATGGAATATATGAACAAACGCGGACTGACAATTTATCTTCAGCTTACACCGGAGCAACTGGCTGTTCGGCTGGCATCATCGCGCATCGGGAAACGACCGCTGCTTGGCGATAGGAAAGGAGAGGAATTGCGCTTGTTCATCGAACAGGGACTTGGCATTCGGTCGCCTTTCTACGAAAAAGCACAAAGAATTGTTAGTGGAACGGACGAAGAAATTATCGCCCAAATCAAAGAAATTATATAAACTTTTCACGTAGGATTTCCTCAATGATTTGTCTTGCTTGAGAATAGGTTTTTGCAAAAATTACTCTTCAGCCTTTCATTCTTATTGATAGTTATTGATGGCCGCAAAAATAATTTCGCCGTACTGCGACTGCGTTTTGCATTTTTTTACAGCTTTGAATATTTTGTGTCCATCTTCAAACGCCAAACTCTGATATTCCCAAAGTTCTACCATGTGTCTGAGAAAATGCTGATCTCCTGAGTATTTCTTTCCGCAATTTTCAATCATTGAAAGGTGAAAGTTTCGGAGCATTTTCACTTTTTCTTCCCGGGTCAGTTTTTCTCCCCGGATTTCGCTTAGTAAAAATGGATTCCTCAATATTCCTCTGCCAATCATTATTTTATCTGTCTGAGGACTAAGTTGTACGAGCCGGTTCACATCTTCGGGAGTGAGAATATCACCGTTGTAGCAAACCGAATGATTTACAGAAGGTGCAAATTGAGCAAAAGCTTTCATATCGGCCTCACCTTTATATTGTTGTTTCCCAATGCGCGGATGAAGAATTACTTCTTCGAAAGGATACTGATTCAGAATAGCAATGATTTCATCAAAGCCATTCGTATTTTCCATTCCCAGCCTGCATTTAACTGAAACACGCAGCTTTGTTTGGGAAAAAACACTTTCGAATAACTTGCTGATGAGATCAGGGTGTGCAAGTAAACCTGCGCCCATTTTCTTTCCTGTGACCATTGGATAAGGACATCCCATGTTGATATTCACTTCTTTGTATCCGTTTTCAATACAAAGTTCTTCGAATTTTTGAAAAGAGGCGGCATCATTGCCCAGAAATTGAGGTATCGGTTTCTGAAAATGGTTGAATTCCTCTAAAATGTCGTTGCACTGTGAGGGTCTGTAAAAAGTATCGTTTTGTACGCGAATAAAGGGAGAAAATGTTTTGTCGAATAAACCAATATTTTTGCTGAATGCTTCACGGAAAATTCTGTCTGTAAGTCCCTGAAGAGGCGCAAGATATATTTGCATAAGTAGGTATGTTTAATTGATGAGCAAAGGTAAGTTTTTTAGCCGGATAATAAGCCCGAAACGCTGATAAGCTTTGCTGCGACATACAATATTCAAAGTCACAGATGATTTTAAGGAATTGATAAATATGTAAAATATACACAGGTTTCATTTGATTTTATTGAACAATATAGTTGAGTGAGAAATAAGTTGTATCTTTGCAGCAAAATAAACAACTAAAGAATTGATAACCGTGTTTTAATTATTTGTTATCAGTTTAATGTCGGATTGAGGGGCTGTTTGGTTTTGACAGCAGGTAGAACTGATATGTAAGCATGTCGAGCATTGAGAAAACGGCTCGTAAATCTCGGGTCTCAAAACTATAACTGGCGAAAATAACTACGCTCTTGCTGCTTAATCGAATCATAGTAGATTAGCTTAATTCAGGTACAAGGTACCAGAACGAGACATTTCCCGGCGGCCGTCGCTTCGAGGCCAATGATCAGGAGATGCGGATAAATCGAAGATAGTTGCGCTCAGCCTTGGGGGTGCAATGAAACAAAGAGGATAAGGCGCAGGTTGGTGGCTTCGGTCTTGCCTACGCTCGAAAACCTAAGCGAAGATAAACATGTAGAAAGCTTATTATTTCCTTGTTTGGACGAGGGTTCGACTCCCTCCAGCTCCACAAAAACAAAAAAAAGCTTGTTGATCAGTTGATTAACAAGCGTTTTTTGTCTTTAAATCAATCTCTGTACACGTACCAGTAAAGGAAACCTACAAGTACCGAACCTCCGAGGATATTTCCGAGCGTGGCTGGTATCAGGTTATTGAATATAAATTCGGCCCAGCTTACCGGAGCACCGTTGAAAATGGCTGCGGGAATAAAAAACATATTGGCAATGCTGTGCTCGTAACCAATGGCCACAAAAGCCATTACAGGAAACCATATTCCCAGTATTTTCCCAGTCGTATCTTTGGCCGAATAAGCCAGCCACATAGCCAGAGCTACCAGCCAGTTAGCACCCACTCCTTTGAGCAAAACCTTGTAAAATGGTGCTGAAGTTTTCAGTTCAGCAATGCTGTAAATACTTTCGAGCCAGGGCGATTTGGCAAAAACACCCGTCAGTGTTACCATAAAATAAGCCACAAACAAAGCACCGACGAAATTTCCAAAATAAACCAGTGTCCAGTTGCGCAGAAGCGCCTTTACGCGAAGCTTTTTATCCATTACCGGAGGAATAAAATAAGCCGTATTTCCGGTAAATAAATCGGCGCCTGCCAGTGTACAAAGCATAAGCCCAATGGGAAAGGCAGCACCCATAAGGAATTTCTGAATACCGGGATTTTCGGCTGCAATGCCCGGAATTCCGCCTCCGATAATAACCGCGAGTAAACCTCCGATGGCAATATAAGCACCGGCCAGAAAAGCCAGCACAAGCGTTTTGGGTGTAGAAGTGGAAGCTTTTGTTACAGCCACATTGCTCACCGTTTCCACAATTTGTTTGGGTGTGTAATAATTCATACCTTAATTGATAATCACTTCTTTTACATACAAACTAAAAATCTCTTTGGCCACACGAAGTTGCTCGGGAGTGTTTTGTTCCACTCCTTCGAGTTCGTAATTCCAGCCCAACGCCTCATATTTGTGCGCACCTAGTTTATGGTAGGGCTGAATTTCGAGCTTTTCGATATTCTGCATAGGTTGCAGAAATCGTCCCAGATCGTGTAAATGCTCCGACTTGTCCGAATGTCCCGGCACAAGTACATAACGCAGCCAAACGGGCTGATTTATGCTGTGCAGGTATTCTGCCATTCGCAGTGTAGCCTTGTTCGAAGCTCCGATAAGTTGTCGGTGCGCTTCTTCATTAAATTCTTTTACGTCAAGCAATACAAGGTCGGTATATTGCATCAGCTCTTTTACCGACTCATTCAGAATACTTCCGTTGGTATCAATACAGGTATTAAAACCTTCTTCTTTCAGCATTTTAAAAAAAGGAATCAGGGCTTTGGCCTGCAAAAGAGGCTCGCCGCCCGACACAGTAATGCCACCACGTTTTCCGAAAAAAGGACGCTGACTGCGGGCCAGTTTCATTAATTCTTCGTAGCTGAACAGCTTAGCTTCTCTATTCAAATCGATAGTATCGGGATTGGCACAATACTTACATTTGAAATTGCAGCCCTGTGTAAAAAGTACCATACGTACACCCGGACCATCGAAAGTACCGAGCGATTCAACCGAATGCAGTTTAATCATTTGTGATAACCAAAGAAGTAACCAACTGAAAAATACAGCCGGTTACTTCTGATAATTTTTATAGTTTTACTGGTAAATGCGTCATTACATAGCTTCGTGGAAGCTTCGTGCAATCACTTCCTGTTGCTGTGCACGTGTAAGACGAACAAAATTCACCGCATAACCCGACACGCGGATAGTAAGCTGCGGATATTCTTCAGGATGCTCCATGGCATCTTCGAGCATTTCGCGGTTCAGCACGTTCACATTCAGGTGATGGGCATTTTTCGAGAAATATCCATCCATAATGCTCACCATATTCTCACGACGCTGTTCGTCGGTTGGTCCTAAGGTTTTTGGCACAATAGAGAATGTATTCGAAATTCCGTCCATCGAGTGTTCGTAGTCGAGTTTCGACACCGAGCTCAGCGAAGCAAGCGCACCGTGCGAATCGCGTCCGTGCATTGGGTTTGCTCCCGGCGCAAACGGAACACCTTTAGCGCGTCCATCGGGTGTAGCACCCGTTTTGTTTCCATAAACCACGTTAGAAGTAATGGTAAGAATACTCAGCGTTGGCTCAGCATTTTTATATGTTGGAAGTTCCTTGAGCAATGAGTTGAAATAAATCGGAATTTCGCGGGCAAATACATCCACGCGGTCGTCATCATTTCCATAATATGGGAATTCACCTTCAATTTTAAAGTCTTTCGACAAACCGTTTTCGTCGCGCACTACAGTTACTTTGGCATGTTTGATGGCCGAAAGTGAGTCGGCCACAATGCTCAGACCGGCAGCACCATACGCAAGGTTGATGCGTGGATTGGTGTCGATAAGCGCCATTTGAGATTTTTCGTAATAATACTTATCGTGCATGTAGTGGATAATGTTCATCGAATCGGCATACACGCGTGATACTTCCTGCATAGCCAGTTTGAAGTTTTCCATCACCTCATCAAGGTCAAGCACATCCGATTTCAGTGCAGGAATGCCAGTGATAACCTGTTTTCCACTGATTTCGCAGCGACCCTGGTTCAGAGCCAGCAACAAGGTTTTGGCAAGGTTACAACGTGCACCGAAGAACTGAATCTGTTTTCCGATTTCCTGATACGATACGCAACATGCAATTCCGTAGTCGTCGCTGCAACGGCTGCTCTGCATCAAATCATCGTTTTCGTACTGAATAGAAGAAGTATCGATAGACACTTTTGCACAGAATTCTTTAAACGCTTCGGGTAAACGTGGCGACCAAAGCACAGTCATGTTTGGTTCGGGCGATGGGCCGAGGTTGTAAAGTGTCTGCAGGAAGCGGAACGATGTTTTGGTCACTTTGTGACGACCATCGGCCATTGTTCCGGCAATCGATTCAGTTACCCAGGTAGGGTCGCCTGCAAAAATTTCGTTGTAAGCTTCCATACGAAGGTGACGCACCATACGCAGTTTCATTACAAACTGATCCACAAGTTCCTGTGCGTATTCTTCAGTAATTTTGCCTTCGGCAATATCGCGTTCAATATAAATATCGAGGAACGAAGATACATTTCCGAGTGACATGGCAGCACCATCCTGCTCTTTTACAGCAGCCAGATAAGCCAGATAAACCCACTGAACAGCTTCGCGAGCCGATGCAGCCGGACGGGTCAGGTCGAAACCATAAATTTGTCCGAGAATTTCAATTTCTTTCAATGCTTTCAGCTGTTCGGCCACTTCTTCGCGCAGACGAATGCGTTCGTCGGTCATCGGTCCGGTGAGTGATTGAAGATCAGCTTTTTTGCCTTCAATCAGGCGGGTTGTTCCGTAAAGTGCCAGACGACGATAATCGCCGATAATACGGCCACGTGCATAGTTATCGGGCAATCCGGTAAGAATACCCAGCGAACGGAAAGTTCTGATTTCGCTGTTATACACATCAAATACACCATCGTTGTGCGTTTTGGCGTATTTGGTAAAGATTTCCTTTACGATAGGTGAAATTTCCACACCATTTTCTGAACATGCTTTTTCAACTACTGCAATGCCACCATAAGGTTTCATAGCACGTTTGAGCAACATGTCGGTTTGCAGACCTACAATAATTTCGTTTTCGCGGTCGATGTAACCGGGACCGTGCGATGTAACAGTCGAAACCAGTTGATTGTCGATGGCGCGCACGCCATTGTTTTCGCGCTCTTCTTTGATAGCGTCCACACAAATTTGCCACAGTTTTTTGGTAGTGGCCGATGGACCACAAAGAAACGAACTGTCGCCGTCGTAAGGACTAATGTTTTTCGACACAAAATCACGAACATCAATGTGTTCCTGCCATCTTCCGGAATTAAATGTACCCATAAAAACTAAAACTGATTTTATATTATAAAATATTGAATACAAAAGTAGTACTTTGCTATTTTATGCTATATAACATATAATTGCTATTTTCGGCTGCAAAAGTACTGCTTTTATTCTCATTTTCAGGTATTGCGAATCACGGAAATTTTTCTATAATAAGGAGGTGCACATGAGATACCGTCGAAAGAACTTAAACTTGTTACAAATTTATAGTAATTATATAGTTCAATTATGGAATAAATTACACTTTGGTAGAAAAACTAACCCAACAACTAAGACTTAAAAGTCGTGATTGGTTTGCGTGTTTTTTCTGTTGATTTATATCTTAAACAGAAATTCATGAAAAATGAGTTTTTCTTCGATGAATAAGAGGAGGATTCGGATGTTTATTTGTTATAAATTATTAAAACTGTTTTGTTTTTGTGTTAATGCCAAAACTTCGGAGAGTCACCGATTCTTAATTTAAAATACAATAAACAAGCAAATTAATAAAAATAAAAAAGTCCTGATTTGCAGTTTTAGGCATTTTTTTCATTATCTATCACCTATTTTTACGCTTATTCCCTCGAAGTTTTGCCAGCCCGAAGCATCTGTTACGCGAATCGTAAAATGATAATCGCCTGTATCCACATTGGTCGGAATCGAAATAGTACCCGTTGCCACATATTCAGTTAGCTTTTCAGGGATAGGATATTCGTTGATAAAGATCATTGGGTTTACTGCATTTTTCACCGGTGCCATTTCACATTGTGTGGCCGAAGTGCTGTGCGTGTGATGATCGAAATTATGATGCATTTGCACACTGAACGACCCAAGTTCAATATTGTCGGTAAGACGGATTTTAAAATCGAATGTTTCGCCACGATACACAGTAATACAGTTTTGCGGAAAAGCATCCGTTGACGAAATGTCAATAGACGGTGCTTGCTCGTCTTTAACCAAATCATCGCATGATGATAAGATAACTAACAGTATTACAAAGGAATACTTAAATATTGTTTTCATTTTTATCTGTCATTTTTAATCTACGAATACTACGATTTCGTCTTCTTTAATCGTTTGATTACCTGCTTTGTCGGTAACTTTTATGTGCACATGGTAGTGTCCGGGTACAGCAGTTGAGGGCACATCAATATGTTCGTGAAAGTCAGTGTTTTTTACACCTGTATAGCCTTTGGTGTAAATAGAGTCAAGCTCCCATGTATCAGTAATTTGCAAAAAGGATGGAGATTTTTGCGCAGGAGCCTGTTGATGTTCAGTTTCACTGTGAATGATTAGTTGGATGTTATCAATTTTCTGAGGTGCGAGAATATCAGCATCAATATGCAATTCGCTTCCTGCAGCTACAGTTTTTGTATTGTCATATCCCAATTCGTGTATCGTAATTTGGGGTGGGTCATTGTTTTCACATGAAAAAAATGTTATAGAAAGCATTGTTGCTAAAGCAATTGATTGAATTATATGTTTCATTTTCTGTTTTTTTTTGATGTTTGCATTAATTTATAGAAAAGGTATTTGCATTGTTATAACCAAATTTCGACCCTGGCCGGGAACTTCTATCAGTCTGTAAAAGCTTGTATGATCATAATATCTGGTGTTCAAAACATTGTTTAATTGAACATTGAGTCTTAATGCTTGTTTGCCTGTCGAAACTTCGGTGGATGCCGAAAAATTCCAAATGGCGAATCCCGGTGTTTTCTTTTCGGGTGGAACAATGCTGTTCTGGGCTGCAGTAAGCTTCACTAATGCAGCTATTTCGGTGTTGTTGAAAATACCTTTTGCTTCCGGTTTATAACTGATTTCTACATTTGCATTCAATGGTGGCGAAAATGGAAGAGTATATCCTTTTTTCGAACCACTCAACTGAAGAGAGTATATATATTCTGCATCGATCGAAAGCTTTAATTTTTTTGTAATATTGTAGCTTGAAGCAATTTCACCTCCGGTACGGAAAACAGAACTTTGGCTATAAAAATAAATCTGTTGCGCTTCGTAATACATTGCTGTTGGGTTCAGATAAATGTAATTCGGGAAGTAATTTACAAAAGGACTGATGTTGATCTGCCAGCTGCTTTTTGTGAGTTCGTAAGCAAAGTCGAGCTGATACGATTCCTCAGCTTTGAGTGTGGAATCGCCCTTTTCGAATCGATACATATGATAATTGATACCATTCGAAGCTGTTTCCTTGGCTGTAGGCGTACGGAAGCTCTTACCAACATTTACTTTTAGCGTACTGTTTTTAGTTTTTCGGCTGAGGCCCGTACCCCAACTGAGGTCTCCATAAGTTCTTCTCAATGCCGAAGCACGCTGTACATTGATTATGCTGCCATCAGTTTGTGGTGTTTTGTACCAATCGTAATAAGCTTCGGTTTGTAAAAAGCCAGCATCGTAACGAATTCCGGCATTCAGCAGCCATTTCTCGCTAAGTTTTATATTGTCGTACACAAATACACCTGCATTTGCAGCACTGAAATTCGGCAGCATAAAACCCCAGCCACCTGATGTGTTTCCCTGATAATCAGCATTTATCCCAAGTGTAAGCTGATGAATGCTATGTTTCGGAGTCTCAAGTTTCAGATTGGCTGTGTAGGTGTTTTTCCGGTACAAACGTTCAAGCGAATCGGGTGGAAGCGGCATGTAGCCGTGTGCCACGCGTTCCGAAAATTCCTGACGGTAATTCTTCTGAAAGCCAAGGTCGATGTTAAGTTTATAATCCGTTATCGTCAAGGTGCTGTTGCTCAAAATTTTAAAATGATTGACCTGTTGTGAAGGCAAATCAATATCGCGCGCCGACGCGTCATAATCTATTTGTGAATTTCTGATTTCGAGTCCGTGAGCATTGGCAAAAAAACCACTTTTCGAAATATTATCCGAAACACTTAAATGGGTAGAAAATACGTCGTTCAGATAACCTAAAGTAATATTTCCACTTCTATCGCGACCGGCAGTATTGCGTAATCTGTTGTTTTTGAGTTTTATATTGTACGTCATGTAGGTAATGCTGTCAGCCGGAATGCGATAATCGGAATAATCAAAATACGACCCATTTACTTTCATATAAAAATGATCAAATCGTTTATGAAACTTTCCGGAAGCTCCAAGTAGCTGATTATTAGTCTGTGTATGGAGCATGATATTTCCACTCGAACTGTTCCGCAAAGGCGTTGAAATTTGCTTTAAATCAATCACACCACCAATCGCATTAGCGCCATACATAAGCGAAGCCGGGCCTTTTATTACTTCCACACGTTCCACCGAAAACTGATCAATTTCAAGTCCATGATCTGCGCCCCATTCCTGTGCTTCATGCTTGATACCGTTTTCGGCCACCGCCACGCGATTGAATCCAAGTCCGCGAATCACTGGTTTCGATTGGCCTGAACCAATGTCCATTGAGCCAACGCCCGGCAAGCGGCTCAGGTTTTGCATCAGACTTCCGGCTGTGTTCTTCTGCAAAAAAGCCTTGTCGGCCACTTCGAGCGAAAGTGTGTTATTGGCACTGCTCATTGTGAGGCGATTGCCTTTTACTGTAAGTTCGCTCAATTTCTTGTTTTCGGGATATAGTCTAATGCTGATTTCTTTGTCCGAATTCAGAAAAACAGTATCCACAATAGTGCTGTAACCTAAAAAAGAATATTTTATGATATAGGTGTTTTCGTCTAAATTATTAAAAATGAAAGCACCGTGCCGGTCGGTAGTTGTTCCTTTCTGCGTATTCATTAGTTGCACAGTGGTACCCACAAGCGGATGATTAAACTCGTCGGTGATTACACCCGAAAGTTTGTGGGCAGTTTGGGCTGCAGCTTCGGTAACAGGGACTATAGAGACGAAAAAAACAAATAAGATTTTGATTGTCAATGATTGCATTTCTCGCATTTTCCTTTAATGATGATGTCGCTATCGGCCGACACAAAACCTTCGGGCAAGCTGAATTCAGGAATTTTAATTTCCTGTAAACACACTACCGAATGGCATGTCTCGCAATAAAAATGGGCATGGTTGTTTTTGTGTACATTGTGCTCGTGCATACTTTCGCAACAGTTTAAACCGTAACGAATCTGCGTATTGTCTACGACGATTTTATGGATAATACCTGCTGCCGATAAGGTTTGAATATTGCGGTAAAAAGTAATCCTGTCATATGATTCGAGCATTAATTCTTTGATTTCGTTTTCGGAAAGCGGGCAACATTTATCTTGTAAAGCTTTGATAATGGCTATTCGGCCTGCTGTTTTCTTAATATTGTGATGTCTTAAAACGTCAGTTGCATTCATTGTATTTGTAATATGTATTCAAATGAAACAATGTTGCTAATATAATACATGATTTTGAATCCACAAAATAAATCAGGACCGGATTTGAAAAAAACAGTTTTTATTAAGCTTTAATAATTTGACGATTTGGAATAATTCTCTACATTTCAGAACTATTTAATGTTTAGTGTTTTTTATGATTATGAGTTGAATCGGGTTGAGTTTGAGAGAAAATCCCTTATATTTGCAAAGTCAATTTTTTTTTAAAACTAAAACTATGCCTGTAGCGCGTTTCGGAGTATCGCTCGAAAACGATTTGTTGGAAGCCCTTGATGTTTATGTGTTGGAGAATAAATTCCCAAACCGATCGCAAGCCATACGCCATCTTATCGAAAAAAATCTTGTGGAAAAGAAGTGGAAATGCAATAATATTGTTGCTGGAGCTATTATTCTCAGGTATCATTTTCATAAAACGGATATTGCAGCCCGACTGGCCGAAATAAAAAAGAATGAGACTGAACTAATTCTTTCTACTCAGAGTTTTTATATCACAGCCGATAAAATTCTTGAAGTTGTTGCGGTGAAAGGTGAGTCGCACCGCCTCACTAATTTTGCTGATCAATTGATTGGTGTGAAGGGAATTGAACACGGTAAATTGATAATGAGCAAAGTAGATTAATTTTTTTGAATAACAGGTAACACGAAATAGATAAATAATAACACGTAGTAATAATTTAAATGAAGAAAATTCACTTTTTGATGGCATTCTCTATGATCGGGATGCAAATGTTGGCGCAGACAACAACAAAAGATTCTGTACAATTAGATGAAGTCGTTGTTACAGGATCGAAAGTAGAGATTTCAAGAAAAGTGGTGCCAATTTCGGTTTCTCAAATATCAAAACAGGAAATAGAGAATACAGGAAATATCAATGTGTTGACTACGCTAAATGCCTATGTTCCCGGAATTTTTGTAACACAGCGTAACGTGCTGGGATTTGGAGTGTCGACAGGAGGTTCGGGAGGAATGACCCTGCGTGGAATTGGAGGAGCGCCGAATACTGAAATATTGGTGCTGATCGATGGTCATCCGCAATATCAGGGTATTTTTGGTCATCCGCTACCAGATGCCTATGTGGCCTCGGATGTGGCTAAAGTAGAAATTATTCGTGGACCCGGTTCTTTTTTATATGGCTCTAATGCTATGGGTGGTGTTATTAACATTATTACCCGAAAAAATAATAAAGAAGGTATCAGTGGAAGTGTTGGAGGTGCATACGGTATGTACAATACACAAAAATACTATGGCGCTATTGGTTATAAGAAAAACAAAGTCAGTATTTTGGCTTCGGCTAATCACGACTACACCGATGGAACTCGTGCCAATACCGATTTCTCGATTATGAATGGACTTGTAAAAGCAGGTTATGCTTTTGATGAGCATTTTAATCTTACCATCGATGCCAGTGTTGCCAAATTCAATGCCAATGATAACGGGCCGATTCATAAACCGGCAGCATTTAATATCGATATTTTAAGAGGAAAAGCATCGGCTACGCTCGAGAATAAATTTGATAAATTGCAAGGCGCATTTAAGGTGTATCGAAATTTTGGTGAACACACACTTTCTGACGGATTTCATTCAACCGATCGTAACAGTGGCGCTATGTTGTATCAAACCTACAAATTTGTCACAGGTACATTGGTTACAGGTGGTGTTGATTTTAAGCAGTATGGTGGCATTGTAAATCAGACAAAATATAAAGATTCGTTGCTAACAGTCAACGAAATTGCAGTATATGCTTATGCACAGCAAAATATATTCGAAAAGCTAACGCTAAGTGCAGGATTGCGTTTGGAGAATAATTCAGGATATGGCAAAGAGCTGATACCAATGGGAGGAATTTCGTACTATCCTACCGAAAATACAACTTTCAAGCTCAATGCATCGAAAGGATTTCGTAATCCTACCATTATGGAACTTTATCTTTATGCTCCAAATGCTGATTTGTTGCCGGAGAGAATGATGAATTACGAATTAAGCTGGCAGCAAACTTTCCTGAGCCGCAGATTGAATATCGAACTTACAGCTTATAAAGTGAAGGGAAACAATATAATTCAGGTGGTGGGTCAGTACCCAAATACCATGCGTCAGAATGTGGGAACATTTAATAATCAGGGCATTGAATTTTCGGCTCGATTCAATGTGGACAAAAATATAATGTTAAATGCAAATTATAGCTACCTTGATCTGTCGACTGCTGTTTTGGCGGCTCCGCGTCAACAATTAAATCTTGGGATTCATTTAACTCATCAAATCTGGAATGTTAGTATGAATGCTCAGTATATCGAAAGGCTTTATACTTCTGTTGTGCCCCAAATAGTTCAGGGTGATTATTTGTTGCTGAATGCCCGCATATCCTGCACTCCTATTAAAAATCTTCAACTATTTATTGTTGAGAACAATATATTGAACCAAACATATCAAATTAATTATGGTTATCCAATGCCCGGATTTAATTTTCACGGAGGTATAAATTACAACTTCTGATAATATAATATTGCAGATCGCAGATTGATTTTAGCATTAAAAAGCAGAGGTTCAAAAAATGAATATGTATCTTTGTGCAAAATTTGAAAAAAAGGAAGATGGATACAATTAAATTTAAACATATTACACCCATTCAGCTGCGGTTCAACGATTTTGATGCATTAGGTCATGTCAATAATTCTGTTTATTTTTCGTTTTACGACTTAGGAAAAACTTCTTATTTTGCCGATGTTCTTTCCAAACTGGAAGTAGCTAAAGAGGTTGGGGTGGTCATCGGGCACATCGAGGTAAGTTTTCTGTTGCCTGTGTATCCGGACGAAAATGTGGCAGTGCAAACAGCCGTAGTTGAAATAGGCAACAAAAGTTTTAAATTGTTGCAGCACCTTGTCGATCTTGATACCAACGAAATAAAATGTATTTGTAATACTGTAATGGTCTGCTTCGATGCAAAAACCAAGACTACACGTCAAATTTCGGATGAATGGCGCAAGGCGATGGCTGATTTTGAAATGAATCCGGAATTGAATAAAATTAGTAGCCACTAACTCTGTTTTAGTATTATCTCTGTAAAAAAAACGAGCTGTCCGAAATTATCGAACAGCTCGTTCTGTTTATTTCAAACCAAGTCCAAAATCTTATGTCTTGGTTCTTTTGTCTTCTTACAATTGTGGTCCCGAAGGAATCAATGCTTTTGCATCGTCGTTGTCGCAATACTGTTCGAAGTTCTTGATGTATTTAGCAGCAAGCGATTTAGCTTTGGTTTCCCATTCAGCTACATCAGCATAAGTGTTACGTGGGTCAAGAATTTCAGTATCCACATTGTTCAATTCAGTTGGAGCTACCAGGTTCAGAATTGGAACGTGAATTGTTGGAGCATTTTCGATTGAACCGTCGATGATAGCGTCGATGATAGCACGCGTGTTTTTCAACGAAATACGTTTTCCTGTTCCGTTCCATCCGGTGTTAACCAGATAAACTTTTGCACCGTGTTCGTGAGCTTTACCAATCAAAGTTTTAGCATACATTGTTGGGTGCAGTGTTAAGAATGCTTCACCAAATGCAGGCGAGAAAGAAGGAACCGGTTCAGTGATACCGCGTTCTGTTCCGGCTAATTTTGAAGTAAAGCCTGAAAGGAAGTGGTACTGAGCTGATTTTTCGTCAAGAATTGATACCGGAGGCAATACACCGAATGCGTCAGCCGACAGGTAAATAATTTTCTTAGCGTGACCTGCACGTGAAGGAGAAACAATTTTGTTGATGTGATAAATTGGATAAGAAACACGTGTGTTTTCTGTTTTCGAAGCGGCAGCTGAGTAGTCAGGTGTTCCATCTTCAAGTACAGTAACGTTTTCGAGCAATGCATCACGACGGATAGCTCTCCAAATGTCTGGTTCTTTGTCTTTTTCAAGATCAATAACTTTAGCATAGCAACCACCTTCGTAGTTAAATACGCCATGATCGTCCCAACCGTGTTCGTCGTCACCAATCAGATAACGTTTTGGGTCAGCCGAAAGAGTAGTTTTACCTGTTCCTGAAAGTCCGAAGAAAATAGCTACGTCGCCATCTTTACCTACGTTAGCCGAGCAGTGCATTGAAGCAATACCTTTCAAAGGCAGATAATAGTTCATCAAAGCGAAAATACCTTTTTTCATTTCGCCACCGTACCATGTTCCGCCGATAACCTGCATTCTTTCAGTAAGGTTGAACAAAGTAAATACTTCAGAGTTCAATCCCTGTTCTTTCCAGTTGGGGTTGGTTGTTTTCGAACCATTCAAACATACGAAATCAGGTTCGCCGTAGTTAGCCAGTTCGTAGTGCGAAGGACGGATAAACATGTTGGTCACAAAGTGAGCCTGCCATGCTACTTCCATAACGAAACGTACTTTCAGACGAGTATCTTCGTTAGTTCCGCAGAATGTGTCAACAACATACAATTTTTTAGCGGTTGAAAGTTGTTTTGTAACAAGGTCTTTACAGTGTGCAAAAACTTCGGGAGTTGTTGGACGGTTGATAGTGCCATCCCACCATAGATGCTCATCGGTAACAGCATCTTTTACAAAAAATTTGTCTTTAGGAGAACGTCCGGTGAATTTGCCTGTATCAACAGAAACTGCACCTGTAGTGGTTAATACTCCTTTTTCAAAGCCTTCGTTTGCAGGGTCAATTTCTGCCTGAAACAATTCTTCGTAAGTTGGGTTGTGTAGGATTTCGATGTCACCCGAAATGCCGTACTTGCTTAAATCCAAATTTGCCATTTTTTTTTGTTTAAAATTGAATATATTGTTTATTATCTCTTCTTTCGTTAGGCTTTTTAAGCGCTACAAAAGTACAACAATTTTTGGTAGTACGAAACTAATTAAGGAAATTTTTCTTTAATTATGTTTGGTAAATCAACTTTAGGCCATGATGGGCTTTTGTTGTAAGTTTAAAAGGTGAACAACAATGAGGTATTTGAATAAATGGAATTCTACGCTGCTTATCATAAAGGCATTAATTAGAGAAAAATTTCTGTAATTAACCTTCTATTTGCAAGGTTATTCGAAATATATTTGGTAATTTTGCGGGCAAATTATAGTGTGCTGCTTTCAGCACAAAATCAGGTGTTGAAATAGTAATTAAATTATTAAAATATAGATAGTTGTCATATGAAATGCCAGCTGTCGACAAACCCCAAAAAACGAAGTAAATGTATAAGTTTGTAACTGCCGAAGAGGCTGCAAGTTATGTAAACAATGGCGACATTGTAGGTTTCAGTGGTTTCACACCAGCTGGTTGTCCGAAAGAAGTGCCAACGGCCATCGCCAAGCGTGCCGAAGCATTTCATGCCGAAGGGAAAGAGTTTAAAATCGGAATGTACACAGGTGCATCTACCGGCGATTCGCTCGATGGAGCTTTGGCTCGTGCTAATGCCATTCTTTTTCGTACACCTTACCAGTCGAACAAAGATTTACGTTCGGCACTGAATGATGAGCGTGCGCCTTATTTCGATATGCACTTGTCATCTCTTGCTCCACATTTACGTTTTGGATTTATGCCAAAACCAAAATTTGCGATCATCGAAGTTTGTGAAATTACCGAAGATGGTGAGCTTATTCCTACATCGGGTGTTGGTATTTCGCCAACAATAGCCAATCTGGCCGATTATATTATCGTTGAGCTGAACCACAATCATCCAAAAGAGCTTCGTGGTTTCCACGATATTTTCGAACCTAAAGATCCTCCTCATCGTTTACCTCTAACGTTGATGACTCCATCTGACCGTATGGGTGTGCCTTACATCAAGGTGGATCCTAAAAAAATCCTTTGTGTGGTCGAAACTTATCGCGATGATGAAGTAGGTGGATTTACTCCAACCGACGAGGTAACAGATAAGATCGGTCAGAATGTGGCCAATTTCCTTGCAAGCGAGATAAAATCGGGACGCATTCCGAAGGAATTTCTTCCTATTCAATCGGGTGTGGGAAACATTGCTAATGCAGTAATGGCTTCATTGGGAACAAATCCTGAAATTCCATCTTTCGAAATGTACACTGAAGTGATTCAGGATTCGGTGATTGAATTGCTGCGCAACGGAAAGATTCGTTTTGCGAGCGGTTGTTCACTTACAATTACGACTCCTATTCTGAAAAGTATTTATGCTGATTTGGAATTCTTCCGCGATAAAATAGTTTTGCGTCCACAGGAAATGTCAAATAGTCCTGAGCTTGCCCGCAGGTTAGGATTAATCACCATAAACACTGCTTTGGAAGCCGATATTTTTGGTAATGTGAACAGTACACATGTGATGGGATCGAAGATGATGAATGGAATTGGAGGCTCGGCCGATTTTACCCGCAGCGCCTACATTTCTATTTTCACAACTCCTTCCACCGCTAAAAAAGGAAATATCAGCTCTATCGTTCCAATGGTAAGTCACGTGGATCAGAACGAGCATTCAGTTAACATATTAATTACTGAGCATGGTGTGGCCGATTTACGTGGAAAATCGCCTATTCAGCGTGCCGAGGAAATCATTGAAAATTGTGTGGCACCTGAATACAAACAGATGTTGCGTGATTATCTGGCGCTTTCCGGCCCTTGTCATACGCCAACCGACTTGCATGCTTGTTTCGGTATGCATACACAGTTTATGAAAACAGGAAGTATGTTAGGTACTGATTGGGAGGTGTATACCGAAAAATAAATATAATTTTCTCCAGATAGATTATTAATTCTTTAGGGCAAAATTTTATAAAATAAAAGCAGCAACAATTTAGATTGTTGCTGCTTTTTTCTTTCTACAGGGAGTTACTGTTTTTTCAATACCAAAGCTGTACGTGCCGGGATATAGAGTTTTAACCACTCTTTTCCTGAAGGATCTTTTGGTTCGGATAAGGTTAAATGCTTAACACTTTCGTCGATAAGATCGAAGCCTCCATACACCGATTCGTCGGTATTAAGTACAATTTTATATGTACCTTTGTTGGCCAGAATGCCATAATCGCTGAATGATTTTACGCCATTAAAGTTAAAAACGAAAACCAGATTACCTCGCTGATAAGCTAATACTTTATCTCCTTCATTGTCCCATAGTTTTTCAATCTTCGATTGGTTGAACAGAGGAACTGACTTTAAAAGCGATATCATGGCCTGATCGAATTCACCCAGTGCATTGTACAATAAATTTTTATTGTCGACAAGATCCCATTGGCGGCGGGCATATTTGTGCGACCAACCATTCCCTTCTCTCGGGAAGTCAATCCATTCGGGGTGACCGAACTCATTTCCCATAAAGTTAAGATAACCACCATTGATGGTGCTGGCAGTGATCAGGCGAATCATTTTATGCAAAGCAATGCCACGATCGACCCTGAATGTGTTGTCGCCACGCTGCATGTGCCAGTACATTTCGGAGTCAATCAGGCGGAAAATAATTGTTTTATCGCCTACCAATGCCTGATCGTGACTCTCGGCATAGCTGATTGTTTTTTCGTCGGCGCGTCGGTTGGTAAGTTCCCATAAAATATGGCCGGGTCTCCAGTCTTCGTCTTTTATTTCTTTGATTAATTTTATCCAGAAATCAGGAATTCCCATGGCCATGCGATAGTCGAAACCGATTCCCCCATCTTCAACTTTCGAAGCCAATCCGGGCATTCCACTCACTTCTTCAGCAATTGTAATGGCATTTGGTTTAACATCATGTATCAGTTTGTTGGCAAGTGTGAGGTAACAAATGGCATCACCATCCTGGTTCATGTTATAATAAGATGAGTACCCGCTGAAATCTTCACCAAGTCCGTGGCTTCTGTAAAGCATTGATGTGACGCCATCGAAACGGTATCCATCGAACTTATATTCTTCGAGCCAAAATTTGCAGTTAGAAAGAAGGAAGTGAAGTACAGCCGGTTTTGCATAATCAAAACAAAGAGAATCCCAGGCCGGATGTTCGCGGCGGGAACCTCCGTGAAAGTATTGATATGGAGTTCCATCGAACCGACCAAGTCCTTCCACTTCGTTGCGAACGGCGTGCGAGTGAACGATGTCCATTATCACAGCTATTCCCATTCCATGTGCATCATCTATCAGGTGTTTCAATTCTTCGGGGGTGCCAAATCGCGATGAAGCTGCAAAAAAACTGGAAACATGGTAGCCAAACGAGCCATAATAGGGATGTTCCTGAATGGCCATAATTTGTATGCAGTTATAACCTCCTTTGGCTATGCGGGGAAGTACTGAGGTTCGAAATTCTTCGTAGGTGGCTACTTTTTCCTCTTTTCCAGACATTCCGATGTGACATTCGTAAATGAGTAAAGGTTCGGTTTGCGGAGTGAACTTCTTGTTTTTGAATTTATACTGCTGAATCGGATTCCACACCTGAGCACTGAAAATTTTTGTTTGTTCGTCCTGAACAACCCTGCGTGCCCATGCCGGAATACGTTCGCCACTGCCACCTTCCCATTCGATAAGTAGTTTGTACAACTGGGTGTGCGCCATTGCATAATCAGGCAAATGGATTTCCCAGTTGCCGTTAAGCATCTTTTTTAGTTGATAGTCAGGGTGTCGCTGCCAATTATTAAAGTCACCAATCAGAAAAATGGCAGTTGCATTTGGTGCCCATTCCCTAAAAACCCATCCGTCGGTTTGACGATGAAGACCAAAATACAAGTAACCGGTGGCAAAGTCGGACAATGTCTGGTTGTCGCCGGTAAGCTTTCTCTCTATTTTGTTAAAATACTCATGCCGTCCGTAAATAGCATCTGCAAAAGGTACAAGATATGGATCGGATTTAACAATCGGTAGAATATTCATAAATTTATATTTGTAAAAGGTTATTCAAAAAAAAGATATAACTAACTTCCAATCTCCGGTATAAAACCAACAACTCAACATGTTGCTATTTTTTTATACGCGCAGCTTTACTATAATTTTTTTATAGGTTGCTTCACCAATGCCTGGTTGATGTCCATCTTCGGGGAAAAAAATTGCAAATTCGAAAGGTTGTACTTTTATTAGGTTGCTGGCTGAGTCTTCAAAAAAGGTTATGTCTTTCTCTGCGTTGTAAGGCCCTGTAGGTTTTTCGAGCTGATCTGCTGATTTCCAGCCCATTGTTTCGGTTGTTCCAAGCGGAATCTGAATGTCAATATATTGGTTATGAGTTTCCATTCGGGCCAATTCGATGGGTTTTCCGGTTATCTCGACCACATTCACAACCACATCAGCACCATCGAGTTCGGTTTTTCCGGTAGGAAGCGAAAGCAGGTCGGTGCTGTTAAGAAAATCAAACGCTACTTTGAAGCGCGGGTGTACCATTTCGTATCTGGTACAATTTTTTAAAGTATCAAGTATCATATATGTTTACTAAATATTTCAGATTACTTCGTCAACTGTGTAGTTGAGAAACTTGTTCAGAGGATAACCCGCGCGAGCAATTTCACCCAAGCGAGATACAAGGTCAGGCGCGTTCAAAATATAATCATTCAGCTTGTGTTCAACCATGTAATGCTTGAGCTTTAAAAGTTCAGGTTCAGGGAAATCGCGAGGGAATCCGGCAGGAACTTTTTTTAGTTTATCTTCCTCAAAAAATGTTTTGAAATAGGTGCTGAAGCTGGCTTCATTGCGGATTTCGTTCAGCTCGTCGATGTTATCACATACACTTTGCCGCAGTGCTTTGAGTATGTTAGGTGGAGGACACCACACGCCTACAGCAATGAAACAGCCGGCCGGATCGAGATGCAGATAATAACCACCACGCTGGCTTTTCCGTCCACCGGCGGAAGCAATATATACTCCAAAATGTGTTTTATAGGGTGTTTTGTCTGTCGAAAAACGTATATCGCGGTAGATTCTGAAAACACAGTCTTTTACATCTACATTCTTGATGTCATTGTCGAAAACTGAAATTTCTGCGATGAGTAAACGACTGATTTCCTCAAACTTTGATCTGACTCTTTCGTAACGGCTCTTGTTTTGAGCAAACCATTCCCGATTGTTGTTCTCGTTTAATTCCCTCAAAAAATTGATTATATCTTCAGTGTGCATAAGCTATTCGGTTTTTGCGTCTGACAAATATAAGCTAAAATTCAGATAAAAACAGTTTAGTTCCTATATTTTTTTTAAGGTCAATGATTTTTGAGTAAAAATGATTACTTTTGCACTTCGAAATATATTTGCAAAAGCTTATAAATGAATATGTAAACAATTGAAAAATAGATTGCTTACAGTCAAAATACTGAATTTGAAAATGAAAAGCAAGATAAATGAGTTGCTCGAAGAGGTGAACCGAATGGTTGCCGCCAATGCCGACGAACTGGAAGCGTTGCGAATCAAATACCTGAGTAAGAAAGGACAGATTTCCGAACTCTTCAACGATTTTCGCAATGTGGCCAACGAAGAAAAACGTGAGGTTGGATTGCTGCTTAATGAGCTGAAAAACACCGCACAGGATAAAATAAACGAACTAAAAGAATCATTCGTTAATGCAGAGGATACATCTAATAAAACAGATCTGACCCGAAGTGCCGACCCTCTGAAATTGGGAACCCGTCATCCGCTATCGCTCACTAAAAACGAGATTATAGATATTTTTGCCCGTATAGGATTTACTATCGCAGAAGGCCCTGAAATAGAGGACGATTGGCATGTTTTCGGTGCGCTCAATTTCCCGCCCGAACATCCGGCCCGCGATATGCAGGATACGTTCTTTATCGAGCAGCAACCTGATGTGATTTTGCGTACGCACACATCGTCGGTACAGTCGCGTGTTATGGCCCATCAGAAACCTCCGATTCGTATGTTGTTCCCGGGTCGTGTGTATCGCAACGAGGCGATTTCGTATCGTGCCCACTGTTTTTTCCATCAGGTGGAAGGACTTTATATTGACAAGAATGTTTCGTTTGCCGACCTCAAGCAAGCTTTGATGTATTTTGCCAAGGAAATGTTTGGCGAAGAAACTCAGATTCGTTTGCGTCCATCTTATTTCCCCTTCACCGAACCAAGCGCCGAAATGGACATTTCGTGCAATATATGTGGCGGTAAAGGATGTCCGTTCTGCAAGCATACCGGTTGGGTCGAAATTCTTGGTTGTGGCATGGTGGATCCAAATGTGTTGGAAAACTGTGGCATCGACTCTAAAGTCTATTCGGGTTACGCATTTGGCATGGGTGTGGAACGCATTACCAACCTGAAATATCAGGTAAAAGACCTGCGCATGTTCTCCGAAAACGATGTGCGATTCCTGCAGCAGTTCGAGTCGGCGCATTGATGTTCAATGCTTAGGACTTAAAACTATATTATCTATAGATTAAAAACAAATAAGGTTGCTGCAAAATTTGCAGCAACCTTATTTGTTATACATCAGCATGATTCAAAGCTTATTCTACTCTACCGCCTCGTTCTGCCCTTTTCTCCACTTTTAGTGGATTGGCAGTAATCTCTTTGTTGATCATTCGGTTTTGATAAATATCGCAGGTTGTATAAATAGCCTGGCGGAATGAATCCTCGGAAGCCATGTTTTTCCCTGCCAGATCATAGGCTGTGCCATGTGCCGGCGAAGTGCGTATCACCGAAAGACCTGCGGTAAAGTTCACGCCACTGTCCATCGATATGCTTTTAAATGGAATTAATCCCTGATCGTGATACATTGCCAATATGCCATCGAATTTACTGAACTGACCCGATCCGAAAAATCCATCTGCCGCATAAGGTCCCACGCAAACAACACCTTGTTTCTCGGCTTCTTTCAGGGCGGGAATAATTGTTTTTTGTTCTTCATCGCCAATCACACCTTCGTCGCCGGCATGTGGGTTAAGTCCCAATACCGCAATCCGTGGGCGAACAATCATAAAATCCTCTTTCAGCGATTTATTGAACACAAGTAGTTTTTCGATAATCAGTTCCTTCGTTATTGCATTGGATACTTCGGCAACCGGAATATGACCTGTTACAACGGCCACCCGCATTACATCGTTCATCAGCAACATAAGCGATGGAGTGCCTGTACCGAATTTTTCTTCGAGGTATTCGGTGTGACCGGGGAAGTGAAAATCGGCGGACTGAATGTTCTTTTTGTTGATAGGCGCAGTTACGATAGCATCCAAAGCTCCTTTTTTAAGATCCTCGGTGGCTTGTTCCAATGCTGCAAAAGCGGCTTTTCCAGCCTCTACGGTAGAGCGGCCGAGTTCCACTTTTATTTCATCATCCGAGCAATTGATTATATTTATTCTTTTGGGATTTAGCTCTTCAACACTGTTGATTATATTCAAATTAATTCCCTGAATATCGAGCTGTTTGCGGTGAAAAGCAGCTACTTTAGGCGAACCATAAATAACAGGAACAAAGGCATCGAGCACTCGGCTTTCTGAAAGTGTTTTTAAAATCACTTCATATCCTATGCCGTTTATGTCGCCCTGCGTTATGCCAATCACAATTTTTTCTCTTTCCATACTCAACTTGTAGTTAATGTATTATCCTGTAGATGATGTATTATTTTTCGGCTTTCTTTTCGGCTACCACCGACACTTCGTTCAGTGCATTGATTTCCTGAGGAAGTTTGGCTGAGAACAAAACGGCTTCGAGCTGTCGAATCGGATTACGTTTTTTCTTTCCCGGAGCAAATACAAATACTTCCATAGTGATTACGCGCTGATTAATTTCGTCCAGGCGGGTATGGCTATAGAATGGACCTCCCATAGAAGCACCGTTCATCATTTTCCATAAACCACGCACTTCGGCACAATATCCTTTGTTTACCCATATCTCATTGAAAAGCGGATCCACATATTTCAGTTCCGTGCCCATATACGAGCCTTTCAATTCGCCCGGCATATTTGCTTTCATTACCGAGTCGCGTTTGGCAATAATGTAGTCTTTTGTAAATGTGTTTTTATCGGTATAGGGGTATGAATAAATTACAATATCCTGACGAACACTTACCTGATCATTTGTAATCCAATAAAAATCTTTCTTTTTTGTGGCTTTGCTTATGCCTTGCGGAATGTTAATCTGAATGCCGAACATTTTTTCTATTTCGGCTTTGTCTTTTTCGTTCACATAGTCCTTGTTAAATTCTATAGCACGTTCACGCTCGGTACGGATAAAATAATCAAGTATTTGTTTACCGTATTGCTCAACTGTAGCTGCAAATACCGAATCGTTGGGTGCTACAATTTTTACGATAGACTGTGGGGTTGCCCAGCGGTTTTTGCCATAAGTAATTTTAGGAGCGGTGTATTTGTCCGAAATGTCTGTAATCAACAGGTTACGTGATGGTTTCAGTACATCTGTAAATTCAGCTGGCGTACATTGATGCACATCCATCATTGGTTCGGGCTGTGGTAGTCCGTACATGTCCTGATCGAGAACGGCAACAAGCGAGCGTCCCGAAGGGCGCTGCCAGGCTGAGTCGCCCATTACAACAAGAATTTCGTATTGTGTACCCGAAACCGATGGTAAAGTTACTGTGTTAAAATCACAGGCTGTAAAAAAGATGAAAGGAAAAGCTAACAACCAAAGTTTTGTTTTCATTGTATGTTGATTTATTGATGAATAAATTTATTTTTTTGTATATGACAATTTAGCGCTTTTTGCATTGAAAAAATCCAGTACGCTTTCCATGAGTCGGTTACGTTCTTTTTCAGATTGAATGGTTTCGAACGGAAATCCGAACGAACAAACTTTGTAATTTCCTGAATACGCTACTCCTGCACTAAGATGAGTCCCTGCGTACCTGCAAATTGTAACAGCCCCATCTCCTGCCGGTTCAATGGCATCGGTAGATTCGAGAGAATATGAAACCTTGTTGGGCTTATCGTAAAACTCGAATTCAGCCTGGTTGAATTGTGCAAAAGGCGAATTCACCATTTTAACTTTCGGGTTTAAACTTGCTTTCGCTGACTTAAACTTGTATTTCAGAATGTTTTCTGAAAAGATCCTTTCATCGGTGTTTATATAATTCCCTTTGTAAAAATCGGATGCAATATAAGCTCCACTCAGCATTAAATGTCCACCTGCCAAACAATACGAACGTAAAGATTGCTGCAAAGCTAATGGAAAAGTTTTAAATTCAGCAGGTTTTTTTGTATTTCCTATATATGTTTGTTTCTGTTTGCCCAAAATAAGGTCTGTAACCTTGTATTTTTTCAGATCTACAGTCCCTTTTTCAACTGATAGTCTACTTGTTGATACAAACGAATAACCGGCTGCTTTTATTGCTTTTCCGTGCAGGTAGGGATAATCAAAATTATTTCCGGCAATCTCCTTGTTTTCGTAATTGCTGTAGCTGGCGCCGAAACCCGGATCGTCATCAGTTTTCCATGGTTTCGACCGGTCAAATTCATACTGTTTGCCTATAAATGCATAATCGGAGATGTAAGAAACTCCGGCATCTTCGTCATTGTAGAATCCGGGTGCTGTGGGATTGACAACACTCAGAGGAGCGCTTAGCCTGTCAAATCCATTGACGATAAGAACTTCGGGTTTGTCGTTGTTGGCCCGATAAACCGACAGAATTTCGGATGGAAAGCTTTCGCCTCCTTTGTTGATGGCAGCCACTTTAAAACTGTATATTTTTCCGGGCTGAACATCCAATACAATACTGCTTTTTTCGCTGATAACCCCATTGTTGAATCCGCCATCATCAATACGTGTATATACAATGTATTTGTCGGGTTTAGCCGTAGGTTCAATGCTGTCGTGCACAGGTATCCATTTAAGCTCTACCTTATTGCGGGCAACAAACCGTGTGCTGAATCCTTCTATTGGCAAAGGTTGTACAACATATTCGGTTCCTGAATTAAATGAAAGATATTTAAGGATGCCTTTATAAATGGCTCTGCTCACAGTGAAACGGAAGCGCGGATCGAGCCCGTAACGCATATCGGCTAAGTTTTGATGCGACAAGAGTTCCAGCAACATCGAAGGCACTTCCGGTACGCGTGATTCGCTGTAGGATTTGTTCCATAAACCGCGGCGTGTCCATTCCGGTGCAAATGTTTGGCGAATGTCCTGAACGATTTGAGTTTGAACAATATCGGTAAGGTCTCTTGACGTCCACCGTGAATAGCCGTTTTCGAAAACAGTTTTTCCATCCGAATTTGTAACAGTGCAGATGGCAAGTGTACCAACGATAGAATCGTTTTTAAAAGTACCGGCATCGGTATGAAAAGCCAGGGCCATGTCGACAGGTACGTTTAAGCCGGGTTTACCTGGTAAAACAGAGGAGCCGCCAGCTAAAAAGTTCACCCAGTATCCGCGCGACTGATAATCGTCGTTGTAGTCATTCAGTCCTTTGGTGACGCTGTAAATACTATCGGGCATGCCCGCCCATTGTAGCCAGTATCGGGCGGCTTCGGTGTAGCGGGGATAGCCACTGATAACAGGCTCGATGGGCTGTGCGTCTATTGTGGTTTTTATAACAATAGCGCTGCTGTCCGAACTTTTCTGATTCGGTAGACTTCCGGCCGCGTTGGGATTGCGGGCCATATTACCCATGCCACCACCAATTTTAACAGCATCGGCGGTAATTACTTTGTCATGGAAAGAACTGAAGTTTGTAAGTACAACACGTGCCTGGTTGCTTCTCCCTTTATTGAATTTAAAATGACCCAGATACAACCATGTTCCACCGTGAATGGTTTGGTTTACTTTGAACTCTGTTTTTCCTCCGCGATGATAGACTGTATATCGTGCATCGGGAGCGCTTTTATCAGTTGTTTTGTACGAAACATAAACGGCATAATTTCCGGCTTCAGGGATGTCGGCATTCCATTCGGCATAACTCAATTCGTCGGTGTCGTTGATAGAAGGGATGTGCCTGCAGGTTCCCATTGTAAAAGGATTTTCACCTTGCAGATAAGTTTTTTGGGTAAAAGCAAATCCGGTACCTCCTGTTTTCCAGCTTTTCCGGTCGTTGTGTTCGTGGTACCTGCTTCCTCCGATTTTGGTGTCGTTATCAACAATTACTTCGTTCAGTTGCGTATCCCTTTCGCGGGGCAAAAGCACATTGGCACCTGCATTTTCAAGCATAGGTGTCAGGAAAGGCAGCACATAGGATTGTGTATACAAATCTTCGACGGTTTGAAAGAGTCGTGCTCTTTGCCAGGTCCAGCGTGCTGATTTCTGATTGTAGTACCAGCCATGACTTTGCCACAGGGCAATATGACGATCCTGAAGTCCCTGCTCTACCTTGTAGGGAACTGATAGTTTGGTGACCAATGGAAAGGATGGAGGAACAACTTTAAAAAGTCGTTGACGTTCAATGTTTTCCTGTCGATAAAAATTTGGAATATAATCTTCAATATAGCGTTTGTCGGACACACATAAAATTTTAAACCCCGGATATCTGGAGCTTAAAACATTGGAGAGCATGTTGTATATTTGTTGTACATTCTCTTTGCGGAAAGGAATCTGCGAAAGTACATCTCCCGCAAGCACAGTTACAGTTTTATCCTTTTGATTCACTTCAATGCCTGCAATATTGATTCTGCCAAGAGCAGCATAACTGTTTGCAATAACGGTGAGTGAATCGCTGATTTGTTTTTCTGTGTTTTTTTGTGCCGGAGCTAAAAAAGTGTTGATGGATAAAGCTGTGAGCAGAAGTATATTTTTAAGTCTCATTTTTTGTTTTATAGGTTTAACCTTATTCTGAAATTTTCCCAATCCATATTCCATGGATCGGTTTTGCGTTCGGGCGCTATATCGCTGTGTCGCAGAACATATTTTATTTTATATCTGTTTTTTATGTCTTTCACAAGCTCTACTAAAGCATTGATCTGTGCTTCGGTGGGTGCTTCGGAGAATGAAGTAACCAGTTCAATTCCAATAGAACAGCTGTTGACGGATTTGCGTCCGTCGGGCAGCTGGCTTTTGCCGGCATGATAGGCAATGTCCTTTTCGTTCACCAGGCGGTAAACTACTCCATCTCTTGCTATCAGGTAATGAGCGCTTACGTGGTAGCGCGTAAATTGCTTAATAATTGAGTCTACGTTGTACAAATCGCCACCCGAGTTATTGAAAACCGAGTGAATTATGATGGCATCAATCTTGCGGGAGATGTTTTTAGTAAAACCTGATTTTGCAGGTTTTTCAACGGGGACTATGTCTGCATTAACAGTAATATTCATGCCTGCAAGCAGACAGATCATTAGCAGTATCTTTATTTTCACAGACCAGTTCAACATGCTTAAGAGAAACAGGGATTAAAAAATAGTTATCCATCCGGAAATTAAGTTTTCCGATGGGTCAAAATTAGCTATAAACGCCCGAAAAGCCATGCAGTTCGGATAAAATAAATCTTAAAAAATCACATAATCAGTCCATTCAAATACATCCAAACTATGTATCGCACAAATTTACCAAGCAACATCGAAAGCGCTACTATCCACCATCTGCAACGAAAATAGCCGGATGCTACGGCAATTACATCGCCTATACCCGGCAGAAATGAGAAAAAAGCAAACCAATCGCCATAGCGATGAAGTTTACCCATGAATTTCTCCATTTTTTCCTTTTTTATGCGAAGGTATTTTTCTATCCATTCTATTTTGCCAAGCCGCCCCAGGTAGTAGCAGGTCATTCCGCCGAGCCAATTTCCCAGAGTGGCCACCAATACACATGTCCAGGCATCCAGGCCACCAAAAACCATTGCTGAGAATACAACTTCCGAACTAAAGGGAACTACAGTGGCTGCAAGAAAGGAGGCGATGAATAATCCCAGATAGCCTAATCCGATAAGGTCTGTCATTGCTGAAGTAAAATGTTAGATACTAAATAAGCAAGATTTGCAATTATAAAAACAATAAAAACAATAGCGTAAAATCCATTGGGTTTCAACGTCAGGGGGTGAGCTATCAGTATTGCATAAGCCATCAGCGTGAACGGAATAAATACTGTATAGCAATTCACAAAAACAATGGAAAATACAAATGAAAAGATAAGAATTATAGTCAGAAAATTCAGCTTGGCACGCGACTGAATGGAGTCGCTGTGCAGATTCGAGTACAAGCCCACCAGGCCAATAATGATTATCAGCGTCATGCTGGCAAGGTAAATAAGTTCATTTACAGGTCTTTCTAACAATGTAAGCCCTGTTTCGAAACCGTTGAATAAAGTATTTATCCACAATAGATCGGCCTCAAGGTAAGAACGTACAGCAAAGTAAAAAATCCAGGGAACCAGCCCACCGAACACCGAAGCAAGAAAAGTGCGGAGCGAAAAACTTCCGAATCGCATCATTCCCATCCAGCACACAGGTAAAAACAATAGTATGGGTTCGATAAACAAACTGCCGGTGGCAATCAGCAAACTTCCAAGGAATGCTTGTTCGGCGGCCTGCTTGTCTCTGAACATATTGAAAAATACAAACAAAGCAATCAGCAACAATGTGAGCGCAAAATGAGCGCCCGGAAGCTGATGGGTTTGCCCTTCTACTGACATAAGTAATATAAATACAAATGAAGGAATAAAAGTGCGGTTACGGATAATTGTAAACCGGTTGTTAAGTTGAGCAATCAGAAACGCATTCAGCAAGGTAAGCAGCAGGCTTGTGATGCTTGTAAGCAATCCTGCAGGCAAAATATTTTCCACCGCTTTGGACAGAGGGGAATCCAGATCTACCGGATTGTCGATGGTTGTGGTGCTGAAAACAACAAACCACAGAATGATAGAAGCTATAACCAATAGCGTCGACAACGATAGGGAAGGGGAAATTATTTTTTTCAGCGTTATTTTCATGCGTTTATAATTTATTATATCTACCCTCTACCTCCCAAAGGAGGAATAAGAGGGAAACAAAGACTGTTTAGTGAAATTTAAACATCTACTTATATGCCCAAAATTTTAATTTGCGTCATGCTCGTTTCATATGTTTTCTAACATCTGTATTCCAACTTGTACAGCGAAACTCAATACAATCATCATTCAGCTTGCTACATCAGTTCAATGCTTTGTGCTTACAAAAGTAAGTAATCCCTTTCACAAACTAAAACAGGTACAGATAAAAAAACTTTCTATCTGTACCTGTTTTATTTCATTTTTTTGCAAAGAGGATTATTTAAGACCTCTTCTTTTCAATAATGCATCCGGATTTGGATCAGCTCCTCTGAATGTTTTGTAAAGCTTCATAGGATCATCCGAATCACCTTTTTCCAAAATATTTTTGCGGAAAGCGGTGGCCACTGTCGGATTGTAAATATCGCCCGATTCAACAAAGGCCTGATAGGCATCTGCATCAAGTACTTCGGCCCATGTGTAGCTGTAGTAACCTGCCGAATATCCTCCTGTGAAAATATGGTTGAAGAAAGTGCTGCGGTAACGTACAATGATTTCAGGAATCATTCCGATGCGTTCCATAGTTGCTTTTTCGAAGGCTTCAACATCGAAGTTGGCAGTGTCTTTAATGCTGTGGTAATCCATATCGAGCAGCGAAGCCGACAGCAGTTCGGTCATTGTGAATCCCTGATTGAAAGTGCCTGCTTTCTGAATTTTATCCATCAATTCCTGTGGCATTACTTCGCCTGTAGTGTAATGTTTGGCGTAAGTTTTCATTACCTGAGGTTCGAAGCACCAGTTTTCCATGATCTGAGAAGGCAATTCCACAAAGTCGCGTGAAACGCTTGTGCCTGCCTGGCTTGGGTAAGTACACTGCGAAAGCAATCCGTGCAATGCATGACCAAATTCATGGAACAATGTTTCTACTTCGTCCATGTTCAGCAACGATGGCTTACCTGCTGTTGGTTTTGTGAAGTTACATACGTTTACAATAATTGGGCGGTAATTTACGCCGTCTTTTTTGTATTGTGGGGTGAGATTATCCATCCATGCGCCTGCACGTTTTCCGGCGCGTGGGAAATAGTCGGTATAAAGCACACCTATCAACGAACCATCAACATCGGTTACTTCGAACATTTCTACATCGGCATGATAAGTAGGCATACTGTCAAGTTTCTGGAACTTCAAACCGAATAATTTACCTGCCAGATCAAATGCACCCTGACGAACATTTTCGAGTTGGAAATAAGGGCGGAGTTCTTCTTCGTCCAGGTTGTATTTTGCTTTGCGGAGTTTTTCGGCATAAAACCACCAATCCCAGGCTTCCAGTTTTTCGCCTTTTCCTTCAGCATCCATTAGCTTTTGGAGTTCGGCAGCTTCTTCTTTGGCACGGTTAACGGCCGGAGTCCAAACGGTAGCCAGAAAATCGTAAACAGTTTTAGGGGTTTTGGCCATTGTGTCGTCAAGGATAAACGCAGCCGGAGTTTCGAATCCGAGCAACTGAGCTTTCTGTACACGAAGTTTCATTATTTTATTGATCAACGCTTTGTTGTCGTTGGCATTGTTGTTATTGGCACGTTGGGTGTAAGCCATAAGCAGTTCTTTGCGAAGCTCACGGTTTTCGCCATATTGCAACACAGGGATAAAACTTGCTTTCTGCGTTGTGAAAAGCCATTTACCCTCTTTTCCAGCTTCTTTAGCCGCTTCGGCGGCTGCCTGAATCACGCCTTCGGGCAAACCGGCAAGGTCTTCTTTTTTATCTATTACTTTTGAGAAAGCATTGGTTTCGGCCAGTACATTTTGTCCGAAAGCCAGTTCGGCAAGTCCCAGTTCTTTATTGATGCTGCGTAGTTTTTCCTTTTGTTCGGCAGTCAATGCTGCTCCGCTGCGGATAAAATCGCGGTGGTATTTTTCGAGCAAGCGGTTCTGTTCAGGAGTTAATCCAAGTGTAGCACGGCTATCGAATAATACCTTAACTCTTTCGAAAAGCTTTTCGTTCAGATAAAGATTGTCGTTGTGTTCCGAAAGCATTGGCGAAACCTCGTTGGCAATTTTCTCCATATCGTCGTTGGTTTCGGCAGAGTATAAATTAAAGAATACTGCTGAAACTCTGTTAAGTAAGTCGCCACTATAATCAAGCGCTTCGATTGTATTGGCAAAAGTGGGCGCATCTTTACTTTCGGCAATGGCGTCAATTTCGGCCTGTTGCTGTTTTATGCCTTCTTTAAAGGCAGGCATGTAATGCTCCGACTTGATTTTATCGAAAGGTGGTGCACCGTACTTGTTTTTGTAAGTTGTGAAAAACGGGTTATCGTTCTTCGCGCATCCCACAAGGAGTAATCCGCTCATGATAAATAATGTTAGTTTTTTCATTTTTAGTGATACTTTTTTTATGATATTTGAAAATTCAGACAACAAAGATAGATATATTTTTGAAAAATAAAACTTTTGTGCTGATTCATAATGTAATAAGTTTTCGTTTTTTGTCGAAAAACTGAAAGCTTATGAAACCAACTCTCCTCTTAAAACAAGAGATATTTGTTGAATTTCAATAAATTAATTTGCTTTTATTCCGGAATTATCTTCCGTTATTTACAGCTTGTTATGGACAAAGTTTAAATATTTATACGTTTTTTTTCTTTTTTATGCGGGGCCGAACATTTCATTAAATCCATCTGTAAGCCGGGATTTTAAATGCTGAATCGTTTCAGTGTAGCCATTTTCATGCAGTGAGGTTACAAATTCACTGTGCGAACGTCCGGCTCTGTAGTCGGGTTCTTTGGATGGGTGTTGCAGGTAGCGTTCAATAAAGCTGGCCGGTACCGCAAAATTTAGTACGGCATGATAGAATAATGTATTTTTCCGTCTGTACATCGACGATCCAAGTATTTTTTTTCCGCCAATGGCAATGTCCGAGATACCTCTTAAAGTCAGTCCGGTAACCCCATCGGCCTCAATACTTTTGATAATTAATCCATTTATTTTATTGAAAAGCTCTTTGGGTTTCAGGTTGTTTTCGTCGGTCACGGTGGCGGCTAAAACAATGGTCTGTGGGCTCAGAACCACTGCTTGTCCACCTGTTGGACGTTTCAGCACCAATACCCCATCGGCTGTTACGTTTTCGGTCATCAGCGCATTGGGTGCATTGTTCGATGCTCCTAACACAATGTAAACCTTGTCCGGAATCCATATGCTGTATTGATTTGCTTCTTTTTCGAGCAATTGTATGTCGGGCAGGTTGTACGCTAAAGTTTCTATCATTCAAAAAAAAGGAAAAGAGTTCAATCAGCAGTTAATATCCGGTTCAGTCCATTATAAGTGAAATAGGATCGGATAGATAATCGATGATACATTTCACAAAACGAGCAGTTTCGCCACCATCTACAATCCGGTGATCGACAGTCATCGATAAGCCCAATACATTGCCAATGGCCAATGCATCGTTTTTTACTACCGGTTTTTTCACAATACGGCCAATGCCCAGTATGCCTGCCTGTGGATAATTGATGACCGGTGTGCCGAAAATACCACTGATGGATCCAAAGTTACTAATTGTAAAAGTGCCTTCGCGCAGGTCGTCGAGTGTTAGCTTTCTTTCTCTTGCTTTTAGTGAATATTCAGTGATCTTTTGGGTTAACTCAGCAATCGTCAACCGGTCGGCATCTCTAATGACAGGAACTACCAAACCTTCGGGTGTATCAATGGCTATTCCTATGTTGTAGCGGTTCTTGTAGATCATGCGTTCGTTCTCCATATCAATTTCCGAATTCAGTTGGCGGTGCTTTTTCAGCGCCAGCACTGTGGCTTTCACGATGAAAGGAAGATAGGTAAGTTTAGCGCCGCGGGCTGCATAGTCATCTTTGTATCTGTTTCTTATAGCTATCAGTTCGGAGATTTCAATTTCCTCGAAAATTGTTACATGAGCAGCATTCAGCTTGGAGTTCATCATGTTTTTTGCTATCACCTTTCTGATCTGTGTCAGGGTTTCGTAGGTCAGATCCTCTGTTTCAGCTGCAGGAGCACTTTGATTGCGACTCGTTTGCTGCATTTTCCGGTTGTAATTTTCTATGTCTTCTTTCCGCACCCTTCCCGAAGGTCCGTTTCCTGTGATCTGGTTGATATCAATTCCCAGTTCCCGTGCAATTGCACGTGCATGTGGAGTTGCAAGGGCTTTTCGCGAGAGTCGGATTTCGTCGGCCGATACCGGTTGACTTTCGAGACTTGCAGGCAAAAGCGCATTGCTGTCAGCCAGTTCCAGTGTTCCCACCACGCCAGCTGTTTCTTCTTCGGGTTCGTTGGTTGCTTCCGTTGTTCCTTCCAGTTCAATTTCTACAAGTGGTTTCCCAACGTGGATAACATCGCCCACTTCGCCGAAGAGTTGTATAATTACTCCGCCCTTTGGCGATGGAATATCTGCCACCACCTTATCTGTTTCCATTTTCACCAATGTATCGCCGGCTTTAATGGTTTGACCTTTCTCTACATACCATTCAATCACAGTACCTTCATCAAGTCCTTCGCCAATGTCGGGGAAATTAAATATATATTTCATTGCTGTGTGTGTTTAAAATTTGACAGTCTTTTCGAGTTCATAAAAAATACGATCCGGCGAAATCATATAAAAAGCTTCACCTTTGGCATAAGGTACTATGGTGTCGAAGCCCATGACTCTTTTGGGAGGTGCTTCGAGGTATAAAAAAGCTTCTTCGTTGGCAATGGCAATGAGTTCGGAACCTACGCTGAAGGATTGCGGCGCTTCGGCTACAATCACCACACGTCCTGTTTTCCGAATGGAGTCTCTGATTGTTTCTTTATCAATAGGATAAATAGTCCGCAAGTCAATTAACTCCACTGATATGCCGGCTTCGGCAGCCATCACCATTGCTTTCTGGCATTCGCGTATCATAGCGCCAAAAGCGATGAGGGTTACATCTGTTCCTTCGGTCAGTACTTTGGCTTTTCCTATCGGAATCGTGAATTTCTCTTCGGCCACTTCCTGTTTGATGGCTCTGTAAATTCGCTTTGGTTCCATAAAAATAACGGGATCATCGCTTTCGATGGCCGAAATCATCAATCCTTTGGCATCGTGAGGAGTAGAAGGTATCACCACTTTGATGCCGGGGATATGGCCGTACAAAGCTTCCGGACTTTCGGAATGATGTTCTACTGCATTGATGCCGCCACCATAAGGAAACCGAATGACCATTGGCACTTTAAATTTTCCACGTGTGCGGTTGTTCATGCGCGAAACGTTGGAGATAATCTGATTAAAAGCAGGGTAGGTGAAACCATCAAATTGAAGTTCTACCACCGGACGCAGGCCCGACATGGCCATTCCCAGCCCTGTCCCTACTATGGCCGACTCGGCAAGCGGTGAATCGAAAACTCTTTCGACACCATATTTTTTCTGTAAACCTTCAGTAACCCTGAAAACTCCTCCTTCTACTCCTACATCTTCGCCATACATTACGATTGATTTATCTTCGGCAAGTTTAATGTCAAGTGCATTGTTGATGGCCTGAACCATAGTCATTACGCTCATTTTCTTTTTTCCTTCCAGCTTAAAAATTGTTCATAATCTGCTTTTTGTTGTTTTAAATCCTCGGGCATGTCCACATACATATGCCTGAATACATCTTCCAGTGCATAGGGTTTAAAGTTTTCAGCTTCCGCGAATTGTTGTTCCACCAGGGGTTTGTAGGCAGCTATCAGTTGAGCATCATCTTCGAGGGCGATGCCTTTCAGCTCCATGTACTTTCTCAACCTTTTGAGCGGGTCGGCTTTGTCCCATTCCTGTTCTTCTTCTTTTGTTCTGTATTTCGACGGGTCGTCCGAAGTGGTATGCGCTCCTTTGCGGTAGGTGTAAGCTTCTATCAATACGGGACCATTGCCGGCGCGTGCATATTCCGATGCTTCTTTGTAGGCCACATACATGGCAAAAAAGTCGTTTCCATCCACCTTAATGCCCGGCATGCCAAAGGCCAGTGCTTTCACGGCCATATTCACCGAATTGGTTTGGTTCCGCACCGGTACCGAAATGGCATACTGGTTGTTTTGTATTGTAAAAACAACAGGTACCTTCCACACACCTGCAAAATTCAACGCCTCGCTGAAATCACCTTCGGAAGTGCCGCCATCGCCGATAAAGGGATACACAACTTCGTCCTTCTGCTGGTATTTAATAGAATAGCCAATGCCGGCAGCATACAAAAGCTGCGACCCGATAGGTACGCTAATAGGAAGCACATGATGCGCTTTGCTGAAATTACTGCCCTCTTCGTTGCCCATATAATACAGGAAAATCTCCTTCAGTGTTACGCCTTTTGCCTGCATAACGCCCATTTCGCGAAAAGCAGGAGCTAACCAGTCGTTCTCGCGGATGATCATGCCTGCTGCAATTTGCAAAGCTTCCTGTCCCAGGATAGGTGGGTAGGTGTACATTCGTCCCTGACGCTGATAGGACACCGCCATTTCGTCAGCCACCCGTGCCTGAAGCATAGCTGTATAAGCTTTAATAATTGTCTCATTGTCCAGGTCGGGCATAAGTGCTTTGTTGATGACCTTACCCTCATTATCTATAATTCTGAATGTCTTGTCTTCTAATGGATGGAACCCTTTAAAAATCATTTTGATTCGTATTTTTATTATGTATAAATAAATGTGGCTGACTATTAATCAAACTATTTAGAATAGTTTTAAACTAACATCAATCACAGACATAATAACAAACAGATCAATATAAGGTTCTCTGTTGGCAGGGAAGAAAGCTTTTTTGCGGAAAGGAAGAACGGGAAAGTTATGCGGATGTATATTGTTTTTATCCTTCCCGGTTTTAGAATCGGATACCTGAAAATAAGCTCAAAATAAATGAAATACAAAGTAAAATCACTGAAACGGAAAACCTGAGTACTCCGTTCAGTGACAATTATCAATGCAGACTAAATTGAACTGGTTTTATTCTTCAAACCTGTCAGATTTTTGAAATCTGACAGGTTTAAACAGTGAACAAAGGCCTATCCTAAAGAATAAATTCATTTATTACACAAAGTTTTGCGGGCGTATGAAGAAAGCCAAACTTCAAAACGTCGCAGACTTTTGAATGTTTTTTTTTCAAGAAATGAAGCTATAAACAAAGAAACGTTTTAGTGTCTCGTTCCTTCGACGACTAAAAGTTTTCACCCAAACTTCAAAACGTCGAAGACTTTTGAACGTTTCTTAAAAAAAACGGATTTAAGTTTCGACAAGTTGAAACGCTTAAGATTTCCCTCTTTAATCCTCCCCGATTTCTCCTAAAATAATCCGTATATAGATATATTATTTATATTTAATCAGTGAACATCCTTTCAATCAGCGTTCCTGTTCTTTTTCTTATACATAAAATTCAATTCATCAGCCACATATAACTTGCATAACATCTATTATATACCCTTGTGGACAGAATTTGATAAACCTCCTTTAGTAATACTACTAATACTCTGTTAGTAGCGTTACTAATCCCCACTTTAGTAACACTACTAATGAAGCTTGAGTAGTAAGGCAATGATAACAGGCATATTAAACAATTGGCACATTGGCATATTAAACAATTGGCACATTAGTCAATTGCCACATTTCTTTCTATTGTGCACCTTTAGAACCAACCAGATCCTGATTTTCTATACTTTTGCTTGTTTTACTTGCTCTGATATTTTTGTCGTTGAAGGTATAATACACTGAAAGCATCAACTTCCTACCCATATTATACTTATCAGTTGTTAATCGCATTTCATTGGTATCAATTATCCTGGAGTATTTCTTTGTTTTCCAGAATGGACTGGACAAAGTCAATTCTACATTTAGTTTGTCACCAAAAAATGCTTTAGAGGCGTTCATTTCGCAAGTATAAAAGCTGAAGCCCGAGCCTTGTAACGATATTGAAGGAAATTTATACATTCCACTCATGCCTATGTAGTAATCTTTTGGTAAGAAAAAGTAAGCGCTTGCATTTACAATTCCTGTAAATCCGGAATTTGACACATCCTGATGCTGTAAACTGACATAACTACCACTACCACCCAACCGTACCTGCATCCACTCTGTTAACATGGAACTAAGGTTCAGGTTTAGTTTTAACTCATCGTACTTTCCTTCGTTTGTATAGGTTGTAAAATAAATATTAGTGCTATTTATTCCCGAGATGTTCTGTATCGAATTGTTTGACGAAATATAGGATAACTTTGCAAATTGTTTGATACGCTTTAAACTGTTCGAGTAATTAAAGCTAAGCGTATTCAGATATTCGGAAGTAAGAGTTGGATTGCCATAGTAAATAGTTTGCTTGTCGATGATATAAACAGTCGGATTTAAAGCGCTAACACTCGGACGACTGATTTTGGCATTGTAACTTCCACTCAACACAATTCCTTTAGTCGTTTTTGTGGAAATGAGCAAATAGGGCAAAAGGTTTGAATAGTTCGTTGAGAAATCATTCACATTGCTATTTTCATATCCTCCTTCAATCTTCGTTGATTCGAATCGCAGTCCGGCACTGAAATTAAATTGTTTTGCCAAACTAAAACTGTATTCCGAATAGAGTGCATACACCTGCTGGGTGTTCTTAAAATTCTCATTTTCTTCAATCGGGATTGTATTAATAATGTTCTGTTTATCTGAAACACTCGAATTATTTCTGGATATGGTTTTAGCTCCCACGTTTAGCTTATTTTCGTTCGTAAAGCTATGAACAAAATCGACTTGTAAAGTATTTTCATCCTGTTTTTCATTTAGGTTATATTCCAGAAAAGCAGTATTGTAATTCAACACAGGCAGTGTTCTTTGACCGTTCAGCTGATCCGTAAATTCCACCTCTTTCAGTGCAGATACAATGAGGTTATTTCTCTTGTTTTTAGAGATATATTCATAATTTAAACCCATATTGTAGTTTCCCCATTTCAGATGCGATTGCTCTGTAGTGTTGTAAGCATATACAGCTTTCTTCGAAAAATCATTCATTACATTTTCCTGAAATGTAGCGTTTTTCACAACATCCTGAAAATAACCTGCCGAAAAATTCAAGGTATTAAGTGTATCAAATTCGTAACTCACATCCATCGACAAGGTTTTAGAAATATCATTGTCGATCAATTTTGTTGTACCGTTTTGAATAAGCTGATAGTTTTGTAAATCTGCTTTATTCATACGTTCGGTATATTCTTCCGAATCAAATTTCCTTGTCGACGAATATGAAAGATTACCGTTAACAGTAAATTTGTTATGTTTAAAACCAACATCAGTAAACATAGTATAACCCAGGTTACTATCGCCCTCAGTGCCTACCATCAACGATGCATCGTTCGTTTTGTTGGTAACTATATTCACCACACCACAGGTCTCATCGCCATCGTATTTCGAACCGGGAGTAGAGACAATTTCAATCTTCAAAATTTTAGAAGCGGCTGTACTTTTCAGGAATAAAACAGGATCCCTGTTGATCGATTTTACTTTTCTTCCATTGATCAGTATTAATGGAGTACAATTATTTAGCAGAATACCATTTTCACGATCGACATTCAAAACAGGGATTTTCCGGGCAATCTTCAATAAGTTTGAATTGAACGCCTGAGGATCATCCGACACATTATAAATTATTTTGTCAGGGAGAACACTTACAAGCGGTTTCTGTCCATACACATTCACTTCTCCCAGTTCCTTGCTCTGATCCTCCAGCTTTACTGTCATTAAATCTATTGTGGTTTGAGTTTTCAGACTAACATGTGCTATATGTGAACGTTTGCCAACATAGGAAAAAACAATATCATACTCTCCCGGATTGGCGATGGTAATATTGAACTTACCCAACCCATCGGACACACAAGAATATACAGGGTTCGAAGTCGTGCCTGCAACATAGCTTTGTATCGTTACATAAGGAATTGTTGTTGTGCTATTGGGTTCGCACACTACGCCCACAACACTATAAGTGCTGTTTTGAGCAGAAAGCACCCTTGGGAACAACAGAAAAACAAAACCACAAACAATTAGAATACCCGCTTTTTTTAAATACATAGTTCTTCTGTTTTTTTAAATGTGTTTTATGTGAATCGCTTATTTGATTTGATTTGACAACAGGTCTATTGCAGTAGCTACATCTTTATCAATTGTTTGATTAAAATACTCATCGAGCGTATACTCCACTATGATATCGGGCACAATACCCCTCGTTAAATGGTTGTATAGAATACGGGAATAGCTCAGGAGAGATAGTCCAATCATTTCTCCCTTTGTCGATCATTATTACGATATTCTTTTTGTTAGAATGAATAATGGTGGGTTGCTTTGCATACATAGTTAATAAAACCATGCAAAAAACTAAGAATAATAGATTTCGTTTCATATTGTATTTGTTTTAATTATCCTGTTCTACCGGACAACCTTATTTAAATGTATTAAACTTCACAGACTTCTGACGGTAATGTACGCCAACATTAGCTTTACTGATTACCTATCCGGGAAGACAGATAAAACCACTATATTCCGGAGCACTTATTTACAAACTAAAATTTTAACTCTGCAATATTAGTGAAAATAAATCATACTACATATCACAATACTCTAACAAACAGAATAATAATTGTTAAATATGAAAACACATAATAAGTTTGAACATTTTTGCTACAAAATAAAACACACAAAGACTCGCAAACTTCTAATGGGAAGGTAGGTGATCACTAGCTCTTTCAATTACATTTCAATGTTGGATAGGATTTTTAGCAATGTTCAGGGGAAACTTTTAAACAGAAAAACACATATAATAAGTCCCGATATAAATCACTAAAACGATCTTAGCATCAAATACTGAAGCGGAGCATATATTCTTTCCATTAAACTTCTGTTTTCGGTAATAATTTCGGCTGTGCCTGACAGTTCGCCTGTAAAATTCAGCTTCTTACCAACAGTCGTAATTAAACCCTTCTCAATTGCTATTTCGGCAGTATAAAATGCATCATTCGCTACCATTGATAGTTGACTAATACTGCCCTGCAGCAAACCATATTCAAGATAAGGATAACCCGCCACTTTGATATTGACCTGTTGACCGACATGAATTTTACCCGCTCCTGAAGCAGGAACTTGAATTTTACCTAACAATCGACCCGGTATTTTTGAGACAACTGCAAAAACCTTATCTCCTGTATTAATATTTTGATTTTTAGTCCATACAGCATTAAAACTCACAACACCCTGGACAGGAGCAACAAACAAGTAATTCTGTTGCCAGCTTTCGATCGTTGTTTGCAATTCGTAGCGTGTTGCTTTCAATTCTGCAAGTAACTGATTCCGTTCCAACATGTATTGAACCGTCATCTTCCCAAGCGAGCCGGTCAATTGGGAAGATTCTACATTTACCATCGAAATGGATGTTTCCAATTGTTGAAGACTTTGTTGGATACTCAGGTATTTTTGTTCTGCGTTTTCCATATCGTAAGCCGAAATCACTTTTTCTCCGTACAATACTTTTTCTCGCTCATAATCCGACTTTGCTATTTTCAACTCCTTTTTTTTCATTTCCATTTGCTTATGCAGATTGGCCGTATAAAACCGGCGATTATAAATCTGTTTGTTTAGCATATCTTTCTCTTGCTGAGTAAGATTAAAAGATATAAAGTTACGGTAATTGGCCAATGCTCTTGTGAAAGAGGAGAAGCCTGACTGAATAGAGCCTAATTCGAAAGCCGTGGTAAGCAACTCGGAAGAAAAATGAATAGAACTGTCGGCAATGACCATCTCCGACAACAATTGATTTACAGTAAGTACATCCTTCGTTACTGCCGGATTCTCAATCACGGCCAGCAGCTCTCCTTTGTGTACCTGTTGCTTATCCGCACACAGTAGCTCTTTAATTTTCCCGGTGGACTTAGCCACAAGCCAAACGGGAGGATTTTCGGTGGTAATAATTACATCTCCATTCACTATATCGGGATATTTAAAGAAGAAGCTACCGGCAAACAGCAACAACAATACTCCGCAAACAACAGATATACCATACCGCACTAAAGCATGTGGCGGACGTGAGAGAATTTCGTGCACTTCCTCACTACGTAATTCAATATCTGTCCCAACCTCTTTCCATGAGGAGTTGGAAACATTATCAGTACAGGACTCCTCAGAGCTAAAGATTTTATTAGTTTCGTCTTGAATATCTTCCATTTTAGTCTTTTGTATTTTCTCTCACAAACTGTCAATTATCAACTATCCACTGTCAACTATCTAAAGCTCCAACTGATTTTTCACAAGTGTGTAATACGCTCCCTTTTTCTTTGTCAGTTCCTGATGGGTTCCTATTTCCACGATCTCTCCTTTTTCGAGTACCACAATTTGATCGGCATTTTTCACCGTACTTAACCTATGAGCTATTACGATAGAGGTTCTACCTTCAAAAAAGTTTTGCAGGTTGTCCATAATAACTCTTTCATTGTTAGTATCCAATGCATTGGTAGCTTCGTCCAGGAAAACGAAAGCAGGATCTTTATATACTGCACGGGCAATAAGGATTCTTTGTTTCTGCCCCTGACTTAATCCATGACCTTCGTTACCTATTTTGGTATTGTACGATAAAGGTAGCGTTTCAATAAATTCCCTGATATTGGCGGTAATGACCGCATTCAACAACCTTTCTTTATCTATAATTTCAACTCCCGGAGCTATATTTTTAGCTATACTATCCGAAAAAATATAACCATCCTGCATTACTACGCCGCATTTTTTACGCCATTCGCGAATGCTGTAATATTTCAGGTTATTCCCACCTAACAGGATATCACCTTTTTGCAAAGGATAGTAACCAAGCAACAGTTTTATCAAGGTGGTTTTTCCGCTACCGCTTGTACCTACTATAGCGGTTTGTTTGCCTACGGGTATAGTTAAATTCACTCCTTTAATTACCGGTTCGCCCACCGAAGTGGCATCGTAGCCAAATGTAACATTGCTTAATACTACATCTTTATCAGCAGGTATTTCCAATATATGTTGTTCATCTTTCACTTCTTCATCTTCTTTATCGTGCACATCGCTTAAACGTTCTAAACTTAATTTAGCATCCTGCGTTTCACGAACGAAAGAAATCAACTGATCGACAGGGCCATTTAATTGCCCTATAATATATTGTACGGCCATCATCATACCCAATGTCATTTGTCCATCAATCACTAATTTAGCCACAAGTGCCGTGATAACAATATTTTTGGTTTGGTTGATCAATACTGCCCCAGAATCCTGGTACTGAGAAAGAGCCATCCCCCTGATACGAAGCCTGAACAACTTGGCTTGTATCCGCTCCCATTCCCAACGTTTTTGTTGTTCACATCCATTGAGTTTTATTTCCTGCATTCCCGTGACCAATTGAATCACATTACTTTGGTTCGCCGAATTCTGTGCAAAACTTTTATGATCCAACTCCGCCCGGCGTTTCATAAACAACCATACCCAACCAAAATATAATGCACTACCTAAAAAGAAAATACTGAAAATGCTGAAACTATACAGGAATAATACAACACTAAAAATCACCATGTTAAATATGGAGAACAAAATACTCAGACTCGAATTAGTCAAATAACTCTGAATACGCGAATGATCATTAATACGCTGAAGAATATCACCCACCATCTTGGTATCAAAATACCCCATAGGCAGGCGCATCATTTTAATCAGAAAATCGGAGATAAGGGCGATATTAATGCGTGTACCCAAGTGCAACAATATCCAACCACGGATAAAGCCTACAGCAGAACTACTAAAAGTCAGCACTAACTGAGCAATCAACACAAGGTAAATGTAGCCGATATTTTGAGCGCTGATCCCAAAATCGACAATTGACTGCGTAAGAAATGGCAACATCAATTGCAACAAACTTCCAAACAGTAAACCTAAGAAAAGTTGAACGACTAAACTTTTATACGGTCTCAGGTAGGAGAAAAGGAATGAAAAACCTTTCCGATTGATTTTTTCATCTTCCATTTTGTAAAAATCAGGAGTGGGCTCAAGCAACAACGCCACACCCACATCTACTCCTTCGTTTTTTGTACTTAGCCAGCAACGACAAAACTCTTCGCTTGTATATTTTACCTTGCCCGCAGCCGGGTCGGCAATAAAGACAAAGCCCCCCTTAGTCCCCCCGAAGGGGGGAAACAGTCCTCCCCCTTTAGGGGAGTTAGAGGGGGCTTTAATATCGTAGACTACAACAAAGTGCTGCTGATTCCAATGTACGATACAGGGCAAAGGCGCTGTTTTTAATTCTTCAAAACTTACTTTTACCCCTGTGGTTCTAAAGCCTATATTTTCAGCAGCCTCGCTTATGCCCAACATGGATGTTCCCTCACGGGTTATCAACGATTTCTCCCTTAAATTTTCAAGTGAATAAATACGTCCATAATGTGCAGCCACCATGCGCAAACAAGTAGGACCGCAATCCATGGCATCGTGCTGAAAATAATGAGGAAACTTCATTTATAAATTTTGGTTGTTGAAAAATAAAACACATCCGGAATTGGATTTAGAATAATTGAGTTTGTACATTCTCTTTTAAATCTTACAAGGTGATATAACATGGCTTCAAATGTGTTTTTATAGTAGATGTGACCATTATTCCAAGATATTTTACCAGGAGTACCTTCAACTACCATAAATTCAAAAAGTGCTTTTAATTCACCATCCCTCTCCGCTTTTTTAACAACATGAGTCATGCTTTCAATTTCACAATCTACCTCTAATATAGATTGACCTAATGATAATTGTTTAAATAAAAAATTACACTCATCAAAACAATAATGAATAGCTGAGCTAAAGACCTTTTGATAATCGCGACTTTTCATAAACAATGTATTTATTTGCTCATTGTTTCTAAACAAACAAAAAGAACCTGTAATATAGTCATGCCTACTACTAATTACATCAAAATCAACCAAAACATCATTAGTAATAAATTCCCGGATATTGCCATATACAATATCAATATCACTTATACCCCAAAAATCATAACCACAAATAATCTCAGGAAAAAGGAAACCATAAGCAGGTTTAATATCGCATAGTTTGTAAGGGTAATCAATATTCACTGAGAAACCTAATCTTTCAGAAGCGATGTTCTTAATATCATTTAATGACTTGTTTATAATTTTCAGATTGGTGGGTTTATCATCTATAATTTCCTGATTATCTGTTATAATTACAAAGTCCACACTCAAATTATATCTACATGAATGAACAAAGTATGCAAAATACCATGGATATGGTCCATACCAACAGGTAATTAATACAATTGACTTCTGATTCAACTTATTTGTCATAAAGAATTTTTTGAAACGACTGAAACAGCTTTGGAATTACGCAAACCATCTTTAGAACGAAATATATTATTTGCGTTTAGAAGTGATGGATTTTCTATTATCAAATGCTCATAACTTTGTTGGTCTTTTGCCTTATCTTCTTTGGAATAAAATTGATACTTCTTTAACCTCATATTATGATACAACATTCCGAAGTGTTTGTAAAGAATTGTACTTATTTTAGCATTTGTATGATAAGGGACAACATCGAAATGAAATTTCGCTTTATTTGTTAGAATTTGAGAATGTCCAATATTTCGAAACATTCTTTTTTTATGCATAATCCCTTCCAATGAATAGGGATATTCTGCATTATATGTTTCTTCTGAATTCCATAAATTTATATTTCTAAATATAATTACATCAACATCTTTAGAGGATGTTACTTCATTAAAATCAGAAAATCGCTCATCAAATTTTTCATCTGTGTCCATAAAGCAAATCCATTCCGTGCTGAAAAATGAAACTAAGTCCAACAAAATGTTTCTGTTTTCAATATCAATAAAACCTATTCTATTCTTTTTTACTTTTAATATCAATTTAGGATTTTCAGCCAGTTGATATGTATTATCTGTACTACCATCATCTAACAAAATAATTCCATCAAAATATAATGACATATTTTCCAAAAAATCTAATATTATTTCTTGCTCATTATGACTTTGAGCCAACAAAATTTTCTTGTACTTTCTACAAAAAGCATTCTCATCACTAATCTTGTAGGTCTCAAATTGATTTAAAAATTTTACAGCAATCTCCTCTGCGTAACTATTGAACTTCCAGTCGTAAACAACATCTGCATAATCGAGTCCCCAACCGTTTTTATTCACTTCAAATTTATTTGGGAAATAAATATCGAGTTCATCTTTTATAGGAATAGATAACCGCTTTTCTCTCCTTTTTTCCATACCATCTTTGTCTTTTTCGCGATGTAATAATTTTACCTCAGGTAGAAATAGTTTCCTTACTCCTGACATTTCTAATCTGGCTCTAATATTGTCATCATCCCCACCCCAAAGAATTAGCGATTCATCATATCCTCCAATTTTATGAATATCTTCGCTCTTAACCATTATACTGCCATAAGGCACGTAACGATACCAATTTGATTGGCTTTGATCATCTTCAAGTGCAAAGGCAACTGATCCAATTACAAAATGTTGATTATAATCTTCTAAAGCTTTTCTAAGTTGATAAATTGCATCTGTCTGAAATTCAGATTCAGGAGAACAAACCATTATAAATTTTTTCGAAGAATGTTTTATCCCTACATTTATCGCCTTCACTGGGTTGCGCCAATCATGTTTCTGATGGTTTACTATTACTCGCCAATTAATGAAAGGGTAAGATTTTATCAAATCTAATAAACCGATTTGCTGACTATCTTCGTCCATCGAAATAACAACCTCGATACCATTGCGTTGGAGGAAAGGGGCATTCAAGGGTAAAACTCTTACAAACTCATTTAATTTTTTATAAAATGGAATAACCACACTTAAATCAAAATTATGGATAATACTGTAAGGGTCAAGTAAATCTTCCTTGTTCAAAATTGGCTCATTCTTCATGCTTAACAAGTATTTTATTTGTGAGCATTTTTTCTATAAATTGAATGAATGTTTTTTTATTTCTTCGTTTAGTTTGATTGAAAACACAAATAGGAGAAGATGCAACTTCAAACGATTTTATTGTCTGATATTCAGTATCACTAATCAGTGAATGAATTTTCATAACTCTACAATCTACTACAACATATGAATCATTCTCATATTTAATATAATAATATACAGAACTTAATATTAGTAGTTCCTTCCAAACATCTATTTCTAACACAGTTGAATTAATCAGGTTTTCAAGGATATTAGAGGAATGTGTAAATTGATCTTCTACAAATGATCGTAGTTGAATTGTTTCATTTTCACTTTTTTCACTGATATTTACTAAACACTCAATTTCATGAGAAAGCAGGTTAAATGGTATTGATTCGCCATACTGAGCGCCAGGTCTTCCTTGAAAAAAGGTTTGAAATTGCTGTTGAATGTTTTCAACACTGACCATTCGACCAAAACCATATCGACCAACAACAATGGATGGTTTTTCTAATTGTAAGCTTTTTAAAATAAATTCCCCTGAACCGATGACACCAAGTGAATTTGAGATATATTCATTTATCTCGCTTTTTTTTACTTTTACAATATCAATATTATTGTTAATTAATTTCTTTAATATTGCAGAATCATTATTTATAACTGTAAAATGATATTCACCATGATTATTCAACACAGGTAATACTTTTAGTAAAGTATCATTATCAGTACATACGATAATATTTGATTTTTCATGACTCTTTATAAAGTCTTTATTTATTAATTCGAAAGGAACAATCAAATTCGTGCTAAAATCATTTCGAAAAAGGCTCGGATGATAATTCCTATCATCATTTATCAATAAAATCTTATCAAACTGTGTTGTCTCGAATAAATATTCTTTATCAATATCACTAATACAAAATGAGTAAATAAGTGGGATATTGTAGTCTTTTCGTAAATTCTTTACCTGATTAAGGCCCTTTAAATTAAAAGCAATAATTACATCATACTTAACTCCGGTATAACTCTTGATAAAATCAATATTCGATTTGATTTTATAATTAGCAGTATTTTGAATTGACAAAATATCGACCTTATAACCTTTTTTTTGTAACATATTGATAAGACCAGTCACTACGCCAACATGTAACGCAGTTTTAGTAAAAACTGAAAAAAGAATTCTGTTTCCCATTAAAGAATCAGGTTTCATATTGATTAATTTGTTTTGAAATTACTTCGATGGGGGCTTCCCTTTTTTGTTCAATCTATACTAACATTTTTTTTGTCGGACAGTAGCGATTAATCTATATTTATAAATATAATTCAACACAATGTTTGTGTAACGAAATTAATACTTATTTACTCAAAAAATAAGCTGTTCTTTTTCTTATATCAAAAATAACTTTTTCGTATTGTAAAAAGAAGTCCATGCCCAAAAGAACTCGGAAATAATTGTCTTTATATAGATTAAAAATATCTGGCATTACACGAGATAAACTACAATTTTTGTATAAAGAATCGATTCCCAATTCGGGAATTTGAAAATGGATAGTAGGATAATTCACTCCATATTTTTGACTTATAACTTTTTTATATTCTATCATTTTCTTTAGAATTGTGTTATTATGTACCTGTAAAGAAATATAACCAACACTACCTGTATCAAAGAAAAAAAGAGGTTGTAATTTCACTGTATCCAATATGGTTAAACTACCCTTAATGTAGGGATACATTCCTCCAATATTTTTCAAACTATCTGTTTGTCCATAATCCAAGCGTAATATTTTGGTTTTTTTTAATTTACCACTTTTTAAATAGTCGTGAGGTAATGTTTTCCAAAAATTTAATAATTTATTCTTAAAATCAAATTCGACAATATATTTATAGTTTATAAAATTTATGCCTACAACACCATTAATATTATCATCAATTCCCAATGATTTAGCCGTTTGTTTCATATCGGTAAGCGTCCAAGCATAATTGAACAGTGTATCAATATAAAGAAATGAGCCCTCATCAGGCAATATGACGGTATAAGGTTCACCACTTGATACAAAGTCCTTAATTTCCCTATTTTGTTTATGTGGCAATATATTCAACCTATCAGCAAGATTTACGTCAATCATATCGCCTTCCCATCCTGTATCTAATAGTAATTTTACTTTTTCTCCTTTAATTCTATATTCCACGATAATTCTTTTATTCTTATCCAGATAAAATGGTAGACTTATTGTTTGTGAATAAGCAAAATAAAAAGTAAAAAGTAAAAAGTTCAAAATAAAAAGTTTTTTTGAGTTCATATATATTTTCAACAATTTGCTCATTCTGATTTCTACCTATATTTAAGCTAATGGTCAATTAATACTATAAATATAAGATAGTAAATCAGAATAAGCATGATGGTTGGCTAATTAACTGTAGTCTCAAACAAAATATATTCCATTACTATAACCATTAGAACAATTGACTGACTGTCCAAGGCTAGTCCAAGCAGCAGCCCATGCAGCACAAAGCTCTGGGCTCCCTGTAATTGATCCATAGGGACGATAACATGTAATTTCACCTCCATCACTTCCAGCCATAATATTTCTCATTTCTTTACGGCTTATTTTGCCCTGAATGTTTTCAAGGCTCATTTTTAATGTTTTCATAAATAGTAATTTTTTGTTTATGGAGTAATAGTTGCAGATTACCCCGTTATGTTGTTAATTCAATGGCAACTATAAGTACCGTGCACTGAACTTATCATTGAATTTATTAGATATAAATTATTTAGGACTATTCCAACAGGAAATACTTCAAGTCCTCAATACCATAAGCCTCGGGTAATTGATATCCATTAATAAAAATAGTAGGTGTAAAACTGATATTCATTTCATTGCACCAATCGAACATTGCTTCTATATTACCCTCCTGCTCGTCTAATCCACTATTTATAGGATATTTTATTGAAAAACGATCATAATCTTTTTTCTCCATTAAATACCAGTCGTCCAATGCCTGTTTTATTGTTCTTTCGTCATTGGCTTGCGATGCTATAGTCATTAAATGTGCAACTGGTTTATATGCTGCAAAAGAGCGATCATTTGGTGTAGTGAATATCATTTTCACTTTCAAATCGGGTATTTCTTCCAGAAGCATCTCTATTTTAGGATGAGCATAAGAACATGGGCCGCAATAAGGATTACAAACTTTCACAAGCGTATGTGTACCTTTGGGATTACCAATATCAATTCCAATTCCATCTGTCGAAACTGTAATCTGTTTCTGCTTTTTTAAAAGTGTTTCGAAGATTTCGGGATTAAACTTGATACGCAAATATTCTCTTTTAATATTCTTAGCTTCTTGTCGTTCTAGCAGGTATGGTTTTAAGACATACCAAAATAAAACAGGCACCAAATAAAGCAATGCACTTTTAAAAACCACTAAAGCATCTAAATCTTGTATGTGCAATAAAAAACCAGTTACAATTACGTTTGCCCCTCCAAAAATCAATAATGCCTGAACAGAAAGACAAAGCACACACCATTGTTTGGCCACTCGACTCTGATAATAAACAGAGAACAGAGTATATGGTAGTGCCAGTACATTAAAGTAAGCAATTATAACAATAGAATTAGTAATAGTTCCGGCAAGTAATAAAGTGAGTAACCCGCCCGTAAAATAGAAGAATCCAACTTCGCTCCAACTTAGCCAACTAAAAACTTTGGATTGTTTCCCACTAAGAATAGCATCGCAGTTGCCTTTTACTATACCAGTACAAACTTTTTGGAGTAAAGGATTATTACCATCAATTTCATACCAGAGCAGAAGTAACGACACAACAACGCCTGTGAACAAAATCAAGTATTGGAGATAAATAGAAATAATGCTATTGATTTCTAACAGGTCAATATTCCATTGCAAAAGCATAAATGAAATAACTGTCAAAAGCACAAACAACGAAGTAGGAATTAAATTTGTGATAAATGAATTTCGTCTCTTTATTTCAAAGTCTTTTTCTCCCGAGTTTTCAATCTTCTCCGCTATTAAATAAATACCCCTCCAGCGCTTATAAAAATCTTCTTTATTTTCAATAATAGATTTATTGTGTTTTGTAGAATATATTGTGACTGTTTCCTTAGAAACTTCTGTAACAATTTCCAATGGATTCTCAATGCTACCCGTAAAAGCCATAAATGGTGTTGGAAGCTGATCTATTTCTAATACATCAATTTTCCCCGCCGCATTAGGGATATTCCACTTATTTAATGAGTCGCTAATACATAGTAAACTTGGCCAGTCAGGATGATTCTGCAAGGTATCATCTACAGTGGAATTGGTTACCTTAACTCCAAGTAATTTTATAAAGATAATAGTTGCTTTTACATTGGGATCGAGTCTATTAAACATATATATGATTTATTGAAATATTGAAATTTTAATTTTAAAGTATTAGCCAAAATATTTTCATGCCTACTCTAACAAAGGTCTGACAAGCAAAAAAAAAAGATATTTTATTCCATTCAGGCCTTTCAGCACACAAGCACAAATTCCCAACAGTGCCGGAGCGCAACACAAGGTTAAACTCCGGCACGGTTACTTACATCACGATCAGCATAAGGGGTTTACAGTATTCGGAAGTACCTGCAACAGTTACCACCGCACTGCGGAACCAGTATTTGCTAAGCGGCACCAGCCCTTCAAGTTCGGCCGAGGCTTTTGTTGTGATCTCAGCTGTAGTCCACTCACTTGCTGTTTCAGGAACTTCGCCTTTGTAATACTGCCATATATACGACCTTGCTCCTGCAACAGCTATGTGGCGAAGCAACACCGAGCCGGATCTTTCGCCATGTTGGGCACTGAATTCAGGTCGTTCCACAGGTGCAGGTTGTTTGGCCAGATCAAAACCCGCACTTAATATCACAGCGCTATCGCCGTCGGCAATGCGATCCACATAACGGGCCATCTTACGCATAAGATCTACCCATTCATCTTCAGTCTGATGCATCAAAGCTGTTGCTTCTTTTCCGCCACTCATAGCCGCCACACTACGCGTTTCGAGCAGTGTGTTTTTAGCCTCCAACTCCTCAATGCTCACATCCGGTGTTGCAAACTTAGGGTTTGCTTTCACCTTTACAATAACATTACGTCCGAACTCAACTTTTTGAGCTACTGATAAACGTACAAAATCCAATACAGAATGGTCTTTTTTCATCTTTTCACTACTTTTTAAATTGAACTTAATTATTAAAACAAAACATTGTATTTAAACGATGTTCATGCTGCTACGCCCGAACATACCCATTTTTGCACACTAGCTCTAACTGTTTAATGTCAGTTGCTTTTTATTCTATGTCAATTGACATAGAACTTTTGTCAACTGCTTTTCTTCCTTTGTCAATTGACATACAACTTTTGTCAACTGCTTTACATCCTATGTCAATTGCTTTTCTTCTTTTGTCAACTGCTTTTTATTCTATGTCAATTGCTTTACATCCTATGTCAATTGCTTTTCTTCTTTTGTCAATTGCTTTTTATCCTATGTCAATTGCTTTTTATCCTATGTCAATTGACATACAACTTTTGTCAATTGCTTTACATCCTATGTCAATTGCTTTTCTTCCTTTGTCAATTGCTTTTTACTTTTTGGCAACTGCCCTTATAAAAATCATTGTTTTATTAAACCGGCAAACGACTCTATGACAATGTCATTTGCCGGCTTAAGTTGGGTTAGGTCAAAAAAATCGCAAATTGTAACTATCACTATATCAATTTGAGCAAAAACAAAGAGGAGATAGATCATCCATACTTATTTAGTCCTTACTGAAAGGTTGTAAACAAACAGTATTAGTACGGCAATCATGATCATTAAACCCAGATTAATGTTTTTGTTCCATCAGGGTTTGTTACTTCCACCCATTGTCCACCTTTAATTTTGTCCATTTGAACTGTATTCAACACTTGAAAACTTTCGGTACTCTTTTTTGCTTTCTTCATAATTAATAATTTATAAAATTTATGCTGCAATATTATAACTATTTTTCTATACATTCTCTCACAAACTTCTCACAAAGCTCTCACAAAGCTCTAACAACTCTCATAAATAATCTTAATGTCTTGTGTGAACAAAACTAAATATATTTACACTCATTAACATCATTATCCATATTGATAGAGCATAAATTAAAAAAAACAATTAACTTTGGACATCCGTTACTTTGATTTTTGGCAAAGACAAATGATAGATTCAACCTGAAACACTAACAGAACATGTCAATTAAGCAACTTCATCTCACATTAATAATCAGTCTTATAGCAATACTCTCATCTCAGGGTTATTTGGTATATGAATATTTTCAGACTACCAAGGCGGGTCTGGTAAGGGAATCGGAGGCAATTATACAGGAAGCTTTCAGGTATGAGTTAGATCAACGACATGCAAAATATAAAAAAATTATTGGAGAAGATACGATTACAACGCCTCCACCTCCACCCCCATCAAGTCAGATAGAATCAAAATATAATTTAAATAAATTCACAAAATACAGCGACAATATACTGGGAATGTATGACATGGTGATCAACATGCATGTCAGCACAGTGGTTCCGTTGAATCTACAACATTTGGACAGTATTACAGCAAACATATTGCTCAAAAGAAAAATTCAATCTGAATATGCAATTCGGATTGTAGATATAGAAACAGGAAAAATTACAGAACAATCAAAACAGACAGAGCTTTCGTCATTGTTCCTGATTTCCTCAAAGTCGCTCATTATTGATGCTTATAAACATCAAGCAATTCAGCTGGTGCTTGTGAATCCGTTTGCCGAAGTTGTAAAACGCATGATATTAATGCTTATCACATCGATTTCATTTGCTATGATTTGCGTATTTGTGTTTATTTACCTGCAAGGTATACTGGCACGACAAAAACAATTGATAATTTTTAAAAACGAATTTCTGGGCAACATAGCTCATGAACTGAAACGTCCGGTGGCCAGCCTTACACTCAACCTCGACTGTATAGATTCATTTATGAACAATGAGAATAACCAGCAATATGCATTGTATATTAAAAACGCCATCAATTCGACCGACGAAATGAACGACACAATTAATATGATTGTGGCACTTACCAAAATGGAAGAGGGATTGCTCACTCTTAAAAACGAAAGCATTGATCTCCAATCACTTTTCTTAGATCTGAAAAATCGCTTTTTGCAATCAACTGCAAAAGAAGTGCAAATAAACATTTACACCGAAACCGACAACACACATCTGATGGGCGATTACAGATTACTGTGGCAATGTTTTGCCAATATTATTGATAACGCCATTAAATACTCAAATAACAAAGTACAGGTAGACATCACAATACGGCAACAAGAACACTGGATGGCCATATCGGTAAAGGACAACGGACGTGGAATTTCTGAGGATAATCTTCAGTTGATATTCAACAAATACAGCCGCATCGACACCGATAATTCAGGTGTAAAAGGCTTTGGAATAGGATTGAACTATGTAAAAAATATTATTGAAAAACACAAGGGGAAAATAAATGTAAGTAGCAAGGCGGGTGAAGGAAGTGTGTTTACAATATTGTTACCTGGTTGAAGCGTTGAAATACAAACAACTTAAACACTGACAACAATGGAATTCAATAGATTTACAACTATTTATGAGGTACCTTGTTTCACTTCTCATCCCAATATTTCACACTCTGCATTTTATATTAAAAGATCCATTTATGCAAAAAATTCTAATCATTGAAGACGACCTGAATATTGGGACTGCATTGACGGGAGCCATTGAGCGGCAGGGTACAAAAGTACACTACCTAACAAGCGGCAGCAAGGCATTGGAAGAATTTGATAATTTTAGCCCGGATGTGGTAATTCTGGATGTAAACCTGAATGAAAAAGAAGATGGATTTGAAATAGGGCGAAAGATACGCTGCAAAAGCAATGTCCCCATTATTTTCACAACTTCGCGCGAGGAAACCGTAGATTTATTAGAAGGTTTCAGTATCCCCAATACCGATTACATACGAAAACCCTACCGCATGACAGAGGTACTTCTGCGTATTCAGAAATTCGGGTATAAAGAACCGCAAACTAAAAAGGAAACCATTAGTATTAGCCAATACAACTTCTGCCCTTCCGAGCAGTTATTGCAATTCAACTGTGAGAAAATTCATTTAAATAACTATGAGACGGCTGTACTTACCCTGTTGTGCAGACACAGGAATGCTTACATCACACGCGAAGAGTTGATAAAACAGGTTTGGGGCGAAACGCAAACCGGGCTAAAAGCAGCATCGCTCAACAATACCTTATCCCGCCTTAAAAAGCATCTCGCCAAAGACAAGCAGGTGCAGATAGTAAGCGTTATAAAATTAGGAGTAAAGCTTGAAGTAAAAGAATAAAGGCAGCGTGGGCAAGTAAATCGTATTCATTATCAATATTTTCATTCTACCCGTTTCATCTTTTCAATTTAAAGAAAACAAACCTCTATCCATAAGCCTTTATCTGCGCTGACCGTTGCTTCCCGGCTACCTGCGCCAACTTTCCGAAAGGCTGGGCTACATTACCCGGTTTCAGTAAAAAATAAATCATTTTTTGTTCTTTTCTAATTGAGAAAACAACATATAAGTAAATATCCCAAAGACAATTGAGAAAACTAAGTACCTTGGAATATTATCATAGATTTTGGTCCATGTTAATGTGGTTTTCACATAAAGATTCGCAACATGTGTATATCCAACAGTCTTATTGATAATTATTAAAGAAGTAAAAAGAATTACTGACCCAAAAGCAGGCATTACATATTTTTTGTTTTTTTTCATTAATTATTTAGAATTTGGTGTATTAGGTCTTAGGCGATTCCTTTTTCTTTTGTCAATTGCTTTTTATCTTATGTCAACTGCTTTACATCCTATGTCAGTTGACATCAAACATTTGTCAACTGACATCCAATTTTTGTGAACTGCGGAGGACGGGTTTTTATAAATTTTCAGCATATATTCTCAAGCTTTCAGAACATATTTTCCTGACTCCAAAAGATGTTTTCCTGACGCTAAAAGATGTTTTCAAACCTTAGCAATATATTCTCAACCTCTCAGAATATATTCTCAAACCCTCAGAACATATTCTCAACCTCTCATAACCTACAAAAATCTAAGACAAGTGTCGCTTTATAGCTAATACTAACGACAAAATTGACAAAACTATATATAAAAACACCGCTATATTTCCAATAATTCGACTCTTATTACTTTCTTTACTAAATGAATTTACAATATAATCAGCGACTGAAGGAATTGCATAAGGAATTAGTATGAAGATAATTATTAAAAATGAATTATATGAAGGAAAGTTCCCATATACTGCCAAAGAAATTGTGACGAAATTAAAAATTAATATCATCATTAAAAACCCCATATGAGACATCGTTGGAGGGGTTTCGCTATTAAAGATTGAAATATAAAAACTATATAGCTTGTAGAATAAGTAATTTATTGGCCACAAAACTAATAGTAATTTTTTTTAACGCATTCCATTATTGCATCTTATTATAAGTTCTGCGTATATAACTGCGTAAAAAAACTCTAACCATACTATTGCGCAAGTTTCTGGTTTTACAACTACATCATAGTACAATTATAATACTCTCTCGTCCAATCGGATATTCATTAAATTTGAAAATCTTCGCTATTGTCCGACGGGAGTCAACTCCTGCTGACTTAATTACAAATGCGGCCGTACAGCTTGTAGACCTGAATTTTTAATTATTGGATTCAATGTCCGATACGCTGTTGAATCCATCTTTGAAATCCTGTACGCTTCTCTCCCAGTCGAATACCAATTCGATGAGTAACATGGCCAGCAGGCCGAGAACGAAGAATCCGATGTCGCGTTTGGTGATCTTTTTCATGTGTATATTTTTAATTGTTATTGGTCATACTACCAAAAAGCTGTCTTAAACAAGTTATATGCTGACTGAAAAGAAGTAACTTCAGTTATTCTACGATGATTTCCGGTTCCTGTTTTTCCACTTTTTTGTTCAGCACTTTAAAGTCCCATTTGTAATGGTATTTTAAAATGGCAATAAACACTATGCTCATAACGAGCAAAGCCAGCGTTTCCTTGTTGGGATCGATATTTTGTTGGCTAAACACCGCCTGAGTTTGAAGTACCGATGCTTTGTTTGTAATCATAAGCGATGCAAAAATATTGTTGGCAGCATGAAGTCCCATACTTACTTCAATGCCATCGTCGAGCACGGTGATAAGTCCGAATACCAATCCAAACATAATGTACTGAGGCATGGCCATCCAAAACCCGTATTCTTTTATTTCAGGATTGGCATAGTGTGATAGCCCAAACAAAATGGCAGGTATTATCACTACCAACCAACGGTTTTTGGTCCATGCTCCAATGGCCTGACCGAGATAACCTCTGTAGAGTAATTCTTCGAAGGTTGTTTGAATCGGAATAAGTAGCAACGAGATAAGCAACAAGGGCAGAAATGCTGCCAAGTCGAACTGAAGTACATAGTTAGCCGGACTGATGGCATAATCGATAGCAAAATAGAGGGCAGCAATGACAAGCCAAATACCGAATCCTGTAAAGGCTCTTTTCCAACGAATGCTTTTTGTGCCGTTCACTACTTCGGCAAAAGTTCTTTTGTGCAAGGGCCGTAGCAATAAAATGGCCGTTATCAATCCTGTAACAAAGGGTAACATCATAAGCGCCAATCCCACATTAAGCGAAATGCCATAGGCCGTAAAGTCCAGTGCATTGGCCGGATTAGGGGAGATAGCGCCATTGCTTTGAATTGTTTTGACGGCTATCAGTATCATAAGCGGAATTGATCCGATCATACTTCCGCCCAACAAAGACGCAACAAAATTACAGAGGTATTTCCAGAAATTGTTTTGCCCGTCGAGGGCGCGTTCAAGGTGTTTCATTTTTTTACTATCGTTTTTTTGAATAAATGTTTAAATTCTGGACTTGAGCTCTTAATTGTTGGATTCAACCTTTGGCACCCTATTGTATCCATCTTTAAAGGCCTGCACGGAGCCCTCCCAGTCTACTAATATGTCGATGAGTAACATGGCCAGCAGGCCGAGAACGAAAAATACGATGTCGCGTTTGGTGATTTTTTTCATTTGTACATTTTGTTTTGTTATTCAATGATGATATCATATCTGTCCAGCAATCCGGCGATACCTTCGCGGGAAAAACGGGCTTTCTTTATTTTGTTGTTTTCGGGATGAATGGAATAGTGGACCGACGTGCGGAAATCGGTTTTCACGAGCGTTGTGAAATCGAATACGGCGCCGAGTAAATCACATTGCTCAAAAACGACTTCGGTAAGATCGGCCTGACTAAAATCTACTTCGTGCAGCGTGCAACTTTCGAAGCTCGTTTTTTTCAGTTTTATTTTGTAAAACGATGACAGGTCGAGCAGGCAGCCCGCAAAACGGACTTCGAATAAAAACGGATTGCAATGCTCAAACTTTAATCCCAGCATTTTGCAATTGCTGAATGTAATGCCGTTCAGTTGAGTGTTGTTGATTTTAGCCATGCTCAGGTTACAGTCCTCGAACCGGCAGTCGGTGAAGTTAACGCCCGACAGGTCGGATTCCGAAAAATTGCAATGACGGAACAGGCAGTTTTCGTAGCCTCCTTTTTCTATCGGACGAAGGCTGTAATCGGTTTTTTCGTAGGTTTGATTGTCGTAGAAGTTCACGTTGAGCTTTTTATTTCGCAAATCTACAAAAAAGTTTTAACTGATCAGTGCGCTTATACTCAATTTCAGGAATATATTTGAAAAGAAATCTTCGGGGCGGCATTTTTGAGGAGCCTGTAATGCATAAAAAAACACAAACCAGTCAGAAATAAATGATTTCGACTGGTTTGTGGGCTTAGAGAAAACAAAAATATATTCATTTTTTACTGTCCTGTTCAACTACGCTTCTGTAGTGGAGTTGTTTCGGTCAGCATAAACTCCATTGCTGGAGGTTATAAGGGCTAATGGATTGTTATTTCACCGATTTGATGCTGCATCCAATGGCAGCGGTAGTGGTTTGTTTCACTTCTTTACCGGCAAGCAATGCATCCACGGCAGCTTCCACATAGCGTTCGCTCACGTCGGCAGCATCAGCATAATTATTGTCGATAGCGCCTATGTAGCGAACAACGTTTTTGCCTTTTTCTTTGTTCAACACAAAAACGTGAGGTGTTTTTGTAGCGCCGTATTGAGGATAAATTTTTTGTCCATCGTCGAAAAGATAAGGAAAAGTAAACGCTTTTTCTTTGGCACGTACCTGCATGGCCTGATAGCTGTCTTTAGGTTGAGCAGCGGGATCGTTGGGGTTAATGGCAATCACAGGATATCCTTTCGAAGCATATTTTTTGTCGAGGGCAATGATGCGATCCTCGTAAGCCACAGCATACGGACAGTGGTTGCAGGTAAAAACAACGATGTACCCTTTTGCTTTAGAGTAATCGGCCAGCGACACGAATTTACCATCCACATTTTTCAGTTTAAAGTCGGTAGCCACATCGCCGGGTTTGTAACCCTTACCGGCTGACCCCTGAGCAAAAACACTGGTCTGAACTGCAAGAGCCAGCACCAAAACACTGAATACTAAGTTTATTTTTTTCATTGAATTAATTTTTAATTGTTAGTGTGATATTGAGTGATAAGATTTTTTAAAGCCGTTTTGCTGAGTTGATTTTCTTCGAAATGAAGTTTTTTTCCGTTTTTGTAGAATACTGTGGCCGGAATAGCGCCAGTCCATGCAGGGTCAAAAGCGGGAATCCACATGTTCATGCGCTTGTTGTCGTCGAGCAGATAGACATCTGTGGCTATATTGTGTTTGGCAATGAATGGTTTTACAGTTTTTTCCAACTCCTTCACATTGTCGAGCGATACAAGTATCATTTTAAATTTCGGATCGTTGGCATATTCGGCGTTTACTTCCATAAATTCGGGCAGCTCTTCCACGCAGGGTCCACACCAGGTTGCCCAGAAATTGACAACATAAAGCACATCGTCGTTTTTCTCCAACAAGGCTTTAAGCTCTTCGTATTGTACCGCCTTTAGTACAGGTGCCGATGAGGTCGTCGTTTTTCCGCAAGCAGCCATTGTAAACAGGAGTAAGAAAAGAAGCAGTTGTCTCATTTTTCTGTTTTTATATTGATTTATAAAGCAAAACTCACAAACAAGCTTTATTGTTCGTGTTTTTTTATCGTTTTAAATCTTTCTTTTGTTTTTTTATGGAATATCCGGCTCTTTTGTATCTAACCCTATCAGTAAAAACAGGAATGGCCGACCTTAAAGATGTAGTAACCTCATTGTAACACCTTCTTCTCATTATTGAAATACACGTTTCGTAATTTTGCGGCATCAAATTACGAAACATTAAAGCTCAATGAGACTACAAAATTATTTACGCTCTTTTCTTCTTGTTTTGGTCGTTGTCACGGCTCAGTCGATTGTTGCACAGACTACTATTCAGGGCCATGTGATGGATAAAAAACTCAAAGAGCCACTTACAGGCGCTGCTATTCTTATCGAAGGCACCACCAACGGCACCACCGCCGACATCGACGGCAATTACACATTGACCGCTGCCCCCGGCAAATACACATTGATTGTTTCATACGTTTCGTACACATCGCAACGTATACCAAATGTAGTAGTAGAAAGCGGAAAACCCACGATTGTGAATATCGACATGGAAGAGGCGTCGCTGATGCTCGAAAGTGTGCAGGTAGTGGCGCAACGCCGTACCGATACAGAACTGTCGATGCTCAAGAATGTGCGTTCGGCAGTGCAGGTGGTGAATGGTATTTCGTCGCAACAAATCGGCAAAACGCTCGACCGCGATGCTTCGGAAGTAGTGAAACGTGTGCCGGGTGTCACCATTCAGGACAATCGCTTTGTTGTGGTACGCGGACTGAATCAGCGTTACAATAATGTGTGGCTCAACAATGCCGCCACACCCAGCAGCGAAACCGACGTGAAAGCTTTTTCTTTCGATGCTATTCCAAGCAATATGATCGATAACATGATGATTTACAAGACCGGATCGCCTGAATTATCGGCCGAAGCCACCGGAGGATTTATAAAAATAGCAACAAAGAATATTCCTGACGAAAACTTCCTGAACCTGGAATATGGTTTGGGTTACAATGATGTGACTACATTTAAAAATGCGTATCATTTGCCTTCACAATCGCTCGATTTTCTGGGTTTGGGAAGCAATGCCCGCAATACGCCTTCGGGTTTTCCGGCAAATCTGAACGCTGTATCCGTGGCTGAGCGTGATGCGTCTGCTTTAAAACTCAGTAACAACTGGGTGGCGCAACAGAGCAGCGCTTTGCCCAATCAGAAACTTTCGGTAGCCTTTGGTAAAAAGTGGAACCTGAGCGAAGGAGCTAAACTTGGAACAATTACTTCGCTTACTTACAGCAACAATTCGTCCACCCGAAGTAATATGAGTAATTATATGTACGAACGTTTCGATCCTGACACCGAAACTCCCACGCATCTGTATCGATACAATGCTGATATTTATTCCACCGACTTTAAATTGGGACTGATGCACAACTGGGCCTATCAAACTGCCAACGGCACAAGACTTGAATTTAAAAATATACTGAACCAAATTGGCGTCGACAAAACGGCAAATACCTATGGCTGGAATAATTACCGTCAGGGGAATTTCAAGTACTTTAACAATCAATATTCAAGTCGCACCACTTATTCGGGGCAGTTGAGCGGTAACCACAAGTTGCAGAACAGCGATGATAAAAAGCTGGACTGGAACCTTGGATTTGCTTATGCCAATCGCATCGAGCCCGATCGGCAGAACTGGAGCATGAAGGAAAATGCTGCCGGAGCTTATGAATATGTATTGCCCGATGTGCCAAGTATCAACGAATTGGGACGACTCTACATGAGCAATCACGAATATGTAAGCACAGCCGCACTGAATTACGACCGCAAATTGTTGCTGGGTGATATCCTGTCAACTGTGAAAGCCGGAGCTTACAGCGAATATAAAACCCGTAACTTTTCGGAGCGGAGTATCACTTATCGCAAGGCTTATGGTGCGCTTGGCGACGATGAAGTGAATGCGCTTGGTTTCGAAACGCTTTTCACTACACCCTATCTCGGACAAGGTAAAGTAATCAGTGTGGATGAACAAACCAACATCGCCAACACCTACGATGCACAAAATCTATTGGGCGCCGGTTATTTGTCGCTTACCTTGCCTATTGGTATGCTGAATGTGAGCGGTGGTGTGCGCGCCGAATACAACCGGTTGATGTTGAATGGCTATTACAATGCCAGTTCTCCCGTAAAGGTTGACAATCCTACACTTCAGTTTTTTCCATCGTTGAATACATCCTATAATTTCAACGAAAAGACCCTCGTTCGTCTGGCTTATGCGCATACTATCAACCGTCCTGAATTTCGCGAAGTATCTCCGCTGAGCTATTACGATTTTACGGAGAAAAACTCGGTAAAGGGAAATCCGGCACTGAAAGATGCTACGATTCAAAATGTAGATTTCCGTTTCGAACATTACCCTACGCCCAACGAAACATTTACAGTGGCAGCATTTTACAAACACTTTAGCAATCCTATTGAAATGGTAAGTGTGGGCACAGGAAATGAGTTTTCGTTCGAAAATGCCATTGGCGCTATTAATTACGGTTTGGAACTGGAATTGAAGAAATCGCTTGAAACTCTGATCGGCCTCAGAAATTTTAGTGTAAATGTAAATGCTTCTTACATTTTCAGCAAGGTGGAGTTTGAAAATACGCAAACCGAACGCAGCCGTCCGTTACAGGGTCAGTCGCCTTACGTGCTGAATGCCGGTTTATTTTATCAAAACGACAAAGCCGGTCTTTCTTCTTCCATTATGTACAATGTAATGGGGAAGCGCATTCTGGTGGCAGCCCAGCTCAATCAGGGCGAGGTAGTGATTCCTGATATCTACGAAATGCCCCGCCATGTGGTTGACTTTTCGTTGAACAAAAAAGTGGGCCAACGCCTCGAACTTAAACTCGGCGTAAAAGACCTGTTGGCACAGAATTACATAACGCAGCAAACTTACGAATACCTTAAAGATGGAGAAACAAAATCGGCAACACTTAATAATAAGGTCTATAATCTGGGGCGCAGCTGGTCGCTTGGGCTTAGTTATAAATTCTGACAAAACCCATTACTGAATACGCAACAAGAGGCTGTTTCATTTTTTTGAAACAGCCTCTTTGTTTGTGTAAGCTTAGCAATATCTGAATTAATACTTGCGGAGCGAAAAGATAAAACTCAAGCCACCTGTGGACACTGACTTGGCCGAAATAGTTCCCTTGTGTAGCAATACTGCATTTTTTACAATGGCTAAGCCGAGGCCTGTACCACCTATTTTTCGGCTTCGTCCTTTATCAACACGGTAAAAACGTTCGAATACTTTACCCAAATGCTCTTCGGCAATTCCCACACCATTGTCGGAAAACGAAAAATAGTAGAACTGTTCATCCTCGCGATAGCAACTGATGTCAATCACTATCTGCTCACCACCATAAGTGAGGGCGTTGTCAGTAAGGTTCCTGAAAATTGAATACAATAAAGAACGATTTCCCTGTAATGGCAACACAGCGTTGTAGTTACGGAGAATAACACATTTCTTTTGTTCAATCTGCAAATGCACATCGAACAACACATCGTTGATCACCTGAGCAAGATCGCAGGGTTCTTTTTGAAACAAACGTTTACCCTCATCAATTTTGTTCAGCGTAGAAATATCCTGTAGCAAAGCAGTAAGTCTTTTGGCTTGCATAAACGAACGCTCAACAAAAAACTTCTGGCGCGCAGGGTCGAGGTCAGGGTTCTCGAGGATGCTCTCCATATAGCCCATGATGCTGCTCACAGGTGTTTTTAATTCGTGTGAAATATTCTGTGTGAGATGACGTTTCAACTCATTGTCGCGCTCCTGCACAGTGATGTCGTTGATGGAGATTTCGAATGTATTGTCCTGAAAAACGATGCAACGCACCATAAAAACGCGTCCGTTTTTTTCGATCACCATTTTCTTTCGCGTCAGCTGATCGTTTTTGAAGCTTTCGTTGATGAACTGATTAATCTCTTCGAACTCGTCAAGATTGAATATTTTATCTGAATTTTCTGACTGTTGGTCGGAAAGAATGTTGGTATATTGAATAAAATGAGAATTGACAAGCAACTCTTTTTTTTCAGGCGAGAATATTCCAAGCCCTTCCTGCGATATCTGGAGGTGTTTTATCAGTTTTTCGCGTTCGTTGTTTACGTCATCCTTTGTTTCCTGCATTTGTTTGTAGAGATGCACGATGTTTCTGCTGATCTCTCCCAGCTCATCGTTGGGGAAATAAATGTCGGTCTCAAGCATTTCGCCACTCTCGGCCTTTTGTGTGAAGATCCTCAACCTTGCAATTGAATCGGTAAAGTTTTTGGAGATAAAGAAAAGAGCAAAAATTGCCAACAAAAGAATAAAAGCCATGAAATACAGAAAAAACGTATTGGCTTTCAGCATCTCCACCACATTCAGATTGAAAGGAAGGGCCGTCCGTACATAATAGCTGCCGAACCGATGCGCCAGATAGTAAAAATCCTTACCTATGGAGGTGGAGTGGCGGATGGCTTTTCCTGTGATTTGCGAATTGGCCATCACTATTTCAGGGCGGTTGATGTGATTCTCAAGTTTCGTTCCGTCGGCTACCGAATTGTCAAACAATACCTTTCCTTCCTTATCGATAAGGGTAACCCTTAGCAAAGTATCAGGGAAAACGGTGATAAATTCCCTGAGTTCGTTGGGTGTCCAGGCTTTTTTATCAATATAATTGTTGATTGTATAATTGTAGGTCGACAGCAATTGATCCAGTTGCTCCGTTCGAAATTCTTTTTCGCGCTGGTATTGAAAAAACGTAATGACGGCTATAAGGCTGAAAAAAGCACTTAAAAGGTATAAAAAAAGCTTTCGGTTTAATGTCATGATTTAAGATTTGGTATTTCAGTTTTTACAATTTACAATCACCCTAATGATGTCGTAAATAAATCAATTGCAACTGTTATCAGCCTTCGAAGCAATAACCGTAGCCCAGGCGGGTGACGATGTTTTTACCGTATTCGCCGATTTTTTTGCGCAATCGCGTAATGTTTACATCAATGGTGCGGTCGAGTACAATAACTTCGTCGGACCAAACGCGTGTGAGCATTTCTTCGCGTGTAAAAACACGGTTTTTGTTTTCAAGAAAAAGCCTCAGGATTTCGAACTCTTTCTTAGTAAACGGAATTTCTTCGCCATTCAAAAGCACTTTTTTATTGCCAACCGACATTTTCAGATTTTCGTACACCAATTCAACATTGGGTGTATCTTCCACTTTTTTATTTTCGATACGCCTGAGCACTGCTTTCACACGGGCCAACACCTCGCGGATAGAGAAAGGTTTCGAAATATAGTCATCGGCACCAATGTTGAATCCGGTAAGTTTATCGTTTTCTGTATCCTTTGCCGTGAGGAAAATAACAGGGATAGCAGCAGTTTTCGGGTTATCGCGCAACATCCGGGCCATTTTAAAACCTGATATTTCACCCATCATTACATCCAGCAGCAAAAGGTTATACACTGATAAGTCTTTTTTTAAAGCCTCTTCGGCCGAATAAGCCACATCTACATGATAACCATCCGTTTCGAGATTGAACTGGAGAATCTCGCACAAATCTTCTTCATCATCTACAACTAAAATACGGTATGCGTTCATAAATAACTATTGTTTTAAATTTATGTTACAAAGGAACAAAAGAGTTGTTTCGGCATTGTGTAATAACTGTTACAAAGATATGACAAAATCTTAATTTTCAAACAAAAAAGGCAGATCGGATGTGCCGGTCTGCCTTTTTAAATATTCGTTGTTATTTGTATTTAACGTTGATTCAACATAATCCGAAGCGAATTTGTGTGATTCGTGTCTACTTCTATCACCTGGTCTTCGTAAGAAATCAGGCTTATTTTCAATTGACATTTACCGTCGCACAGGTTTTTGATTTCAAAATTTCCTTCGAGGTCGGTATATACTTTTTGTCCGTTCGATGTAACTACCACCCCTGCAAGTGTTTCATTTGTAAGTTTGTCTACAACCAATCCATTTACAACATTTGAACTGGTAGTCGTATTCACTGTAGCTGGTTTTATTTCCGGAGCAGCAGTTTCTTTTGCCGATAGGTTCATTGTCATTCCAATAATGGAAACCAAAGCGATAAATAATACTTTTTTCATCTTTTATAATGTGTTTAATTTGTGTACAATACTTGTTCGGAATTTATTGTACAAAATAAGGGCAAACACATTACAGGGTGATTACGAAATCTATACATTGATATGAAGAAAATGTTTCAGACGGGTCCTGTCATTCAAAAAAAGAGCTTAGTATTTCTTTTCCGAAATCAACTTTCCTTTCTCGTCCCACATGTACCAGATGCCTGTCTTTTTCCCGTTGTCGTATTGCATTTCGTACCGCATAATGCCCGAATCGTCCCACACGTGCCATGTGCCGTTCTTTTTGTTGTTGCGGTATTCGGCTTCGGCAATAAGCATCCCTGCTGCGTTGTAAGTGCGCCATATTCCATGAAACTCTCCGTTCCGATAGGCACGTACTTCATTGGGTTTTCCGTTCTCGAAATAAATTATATAAGGTCCTTCGGGCTTGCCTTCCTTAATGTTCATCTCTACTTTAAGCGCTCCATTATCGAAAAATTCCTTGAACTCGCCGGTATAAAGCTTTGTTTGCGAAGCATCTGTAAAAAACAAACCATCGCTTTGAATAATTTTATTGGTTTGCGCCGATAAACCTACTGAAAACACGAGCCAGAGTACGATTATAAATCTATTTTTATACATAATGTTGATTTTTAGTTTGCTTTACAAATATAGCTACAGCCCTTCGAACTTGTAGTCATAATCTTTAAATTTAATATGTGTTACAAAAAGACAGGAGAAGCTGTCTTCGACAGACAACTTCTCCTTATTTGCAATAATAATCACAAATCTAATTAATAAACAGTGTTTTGTGGGTCAAAATTCACCCAGGTTTCCTTGGTCCAGTCGGTTGTTCCGAAAGCACCGATATAATTTGTTTGAGTAAAGAACGAGCCACTGAGTTTTGTATGTGTAAATGCGGCTCCCGAAAGCAAGGCTGAACCACTCTCAGGAAGAAAACTTGTTGGATTAGCAGCAGTCCCGGTTTTTGTAGCATCGAAAAACGAACCTGAAATTTTTGCTGTAGCGTTATCGGCAATAATTTGATTTGCAAACAATGAAGTATTGAAAAATGCAAGTGCATCAGCTTCAGCAACACTGCTTGCGCCGTTTACCGATTTTACTTTGTTGGCAACAAGTGCATTGTTCTGTATAGCTAGGTTGCCGGCTAAAGCATTGGCATAAGTTGTAGTTGCATCCAGTAATAAACCGGTATTCCAACCTGCAAAAACAGAGTTGAATACTGAGAGTGAGCTGTTGCGACGGATGTGCATGCCGGCTCCAAACATACTGTTCACGTTTTTGTCGTCTTTGGTTTTCCATGGACCGATCAGGGTTACATTCGAAAATACAGGGGCAGTTTGTGGCATTGCAGCGGTTCCTGACCCATCGTTATCGGACTCAAATCCGTTCGATGTGGACACATCGGCAACACGAGGATTGCGAACGCCTAAAGCAAATTGCACTTTGCCGTTAAATCCATAATCTGTATCAAATTCATCGTCCAATCCGCAGAAGGCAATCAGGTGTTTTGCATTCACAGTACCACCAAACCATTCGAATGAGTCGTCGCCTGAGTATGAAACCTGAATATGATCGATTGTTGTTCCCGATCCGACAGCACAAAGTGTCAGACCATTAATTTCCTTGTCTGGCTGCAATGCTATTCCGGCAAATTCGATACGCACATATTGAAGCGTTCCTGAATTATCGGCAGCATCGCGGGTGGCAAAAGCACTCGTACCGTAATCAACAGCATTTGTCAATCCTTCAACAGTGGCGCTCGATTGATTTACAGGTGCTTTACCTACAATCACCAAACCACCCCAGTCGCCGGCAGCACGAAGTCCTGGCTCAAGACGCGAAGTGAAGACAATCGGTTTAGAAGCAGTTCCGATAGCATTTATTTTTCCACCGGGAACAATCACCAAACAACCTTTGGTAACTTTGTCGCCTTTTATTACGGTTCCGGCCGCGATATTAATTGTGCCCGAAACGTTGACTTGCCCCTGAAGAACATAAGTAGAATCGGCAACCAAATTACGGGTTCCGGTAATGTTTGAACTTAAAATAACCTCCTTCGAAGTGGGTTGAGGTTCGGGTTCAGGATCATTTTTATCGTCACACGAGCTAAATACGGTAGTTGCACCAAGCAAAACAACAGCAAAATTAAGAAATAGCTTTTTCATTTTTAAAATTGATTTTTATTTGTTTCTGTTTTATTTCAAATCTTTGTCACAAAAGTAGATGTGCAGTATTTCAATTGCATTCCGAAACTGTTATGCTTATATGTAATTTGCATTACAATCGCATGACAAATAAAGAAACAAACTGATTACCAGATGAATTAATATGAAATCACTATTACAGCCCGACTACATATTGAGATATGCCAGCTTTGTTTTATATTTGTAAAAAAATAAAAATCAGATGTATTGGTCCAATTATCATAGCCATTGTACGTTTTGCGATGGACGAAGTTCAATGGAAGAGTTTGTGCATTTTGCGATAGCTAAAGGCCTTAGAAAGTATGGATTTTCATCGCATGCTCCACTTCCGTTCCTTACTAAATGGACCATGCTAGAAGATGATTTTCCTGACTACGAAAAGGAATTTTATAGACTGAAAGAAAAATATAAAAACGAGATTGAATTGTACCTGGGGTTGGAGGTTGACTATATCCATGGTTGCTCCGATATCAGCAATGATTTTTTCAAAGATAAAAAGCTTGATTACACAATTGGATCCATTCACTATCTCGACAGGCTCAATGAAACCGAAAATGAGTATTGGACCATCGATGGAGCTTTCGGAGAATTCGATCAGGGTTTGAATCAGCTTTTCGGTGGCGATATTCGTTTGGCTGCAAAACGCTTTTTTGAAGTGACAGGCATGATGATAGAAAAAGGGGGATTCGACATTGTGGGCCATATGGATAAAATCACCTATCATGGAATGAAATACAAGGAATTAAATGTCACCGATCAATGGTTTGCAGACCTAGTGACCGATTGTTTGGAATTGATAAAAGCAAAAGGGCTGCTGCTCGAAATCAATACCAAATCACTGACCGAACATGGCATAACGTATCCAAATCAGGCATTTTATTCCATTGTCAACGAGTTGGAAATTCCTGTTGTTGTAAATTCAGATTGCCATTATCCCACTAATATTACTGCGGCATTTCAACAAACTTATGAGGCACTTCAAAATGCAGGCTTCAAAACACTTCAGCAACTTATAAATGGTAAGTGGCAAGCCGTTGAATTTAATGCCGGTGGTTTAATATAAAAACGTAGGCTATTTCAGGACTCCTCCCGAAATAGCCTTGTAAATCAAACATTTTTCATGTTGTTGAAATCAGACGAAAAACAGAAATATTAATAACAACACACAAAAACTCTATCGATTGTATTGTCCCATCAGCCATTACGCCGACTTAGCTTTATAAATCTGACCGGGTTTTCGTGTAAATACGTTTTGTAATAACAGGAGCATCAGCCGGGTAAGTGATATAAGTAAGCTCAAGTGTTTTTCCATTGACTTTATAGGTACACGATTCGAAAATCACGACATCTTTCACCGAAGTCAGCGGCAGTTCGTTCGTAAAACTATCCCACGAAACAGATTGCTTTGACAGAAAATAGATGTTTTGTTTGCTAAGCACATAGTTTCCATAGTATTCAAAATAGCCCGACAGTTCATCTTTGCCTTGTCCACTGTAAATGCCAAACATACGCGCTCCGGAAATAAATGAACCGTTAGGCTGAATCACCAACTGGTGTACGTAATAACCTTGCGGTTGAGCAGTCACAGTGTCGACCCATAGCCCGTAAATTTCATTGTCGGAGTAGGACGGTAAAGCTTCGGTGTCTTCGTAGCTGCTACAGGCAACCACAAAAAATGCAGTCACCAACAATATCAAATATTTAATTTTACCTTTCATTTCTCAAAATTAAGTTTACTCAGAAGTTTTATTTCATTCACCTTGCTGTAATCGTATTGATAAAGTCCATCATCGGTAATCATCATCAGCACATTGTTGAATGGAATAAGATCATATCCTTCCATTCCGCTATAATGCGCCAGTTCATTGCTCATCAAAGTTTTGGGTGTTGTAATTTTATAAATTTTCAAGCCCTCATCACACAGGAACAACATGCCCTTGTCGATACCTAAACCTTTGGGATTTTTCATTGTATACGAAACTAATTGTTTAGGATTTTTTACATCGCTTACATCCACAATAAAAAGTTCATTGTTTTTTTGTCCGCAATTGTCGCCCGAATGTATTGTTACATAGGCTAAATCATTATCCACCACCACCGGATCGCAACCAAAAATATGAGTAATGGACGACTGAAAAACCGGTTTCAACGGATCGGTCACCGAATAAATCAGCATGCCGGTCGGAGTTCCCATAAACATATTGTCCTTGTAGCTGAAAATAGTTTCAACATTCCAACCGATAAATGTACTTTCGGCCGCTTTTTTGGGCTCGTTACCTGTGAGGTCGAAAATGGTCATGTAGTTTTCGGTAACAGCATACAAATTATTGTTATAGAGTGTAAAGCGTGACATGGAACCGTTAATTCCATTTGTTGACCCGCTTGCTGTACCATTGGAGGTATAAGCTCCATCTTTTTCGGCCCAGCCCCAAAACCAGCCTCCTGTATACTGTTCAAACTTTTCGGTTCTTTCTTTCAGCTTCCAACCTACCACAACTCCCTTATCGGCTTCCTCATTGAAACACATGTCATAATCAAAGCTGAAATTATTTTCGATGATTGGTAATGCTTTGGGGAAAATATCCTCCAGACGACCTTGAAGTACCGGTAGTGCCGGATTGCTCACATCAAACCAAACCAAATCGACATACGAATCGGCATAAAGCAAATTGTTGCGAATGGATAAATCGGCATTTCCGATGACTTCAATAAATCCAATATTCTTCGGCGATGAAGGATTACGATTATCGATAATATGTATTCCTTTTTCAGTCTCCGAAATATACAGGTAGCCTTCGTAGAAACATATCTTTCCATGTTTTGTAATCGCTTCAGGTGCTTGCGATACTTTCACCGAAGCTCTGAATGCACTGTTCGACATGAACACCGGTTCGTTTATTTTGTAGGTTACTGTTTCGGTAACAGTGTCGGAGCATGATGTTAGTGCAAGTAGCATTATGCTCAGAACTGACAGTAAATAATTAGTTTTCATATCATCAATTTTTAAATTAATGTTGTTTCTTTCTATACATTATCAGTACTTTTCTATTTTTCCCATTTTGCCTATAAACAAAATCACGCCTGTACTTTTTTCTCTGATAACGAACACAAAAGGTTTGTTGACCCTGAAAACAGGTGTTACGGGTGGTTCTTGTATTGATGTAAATTCAATACCAACAACTGTTACTGCTGCTGCTTCGGTACCTTCCTCGGTTACTTCCACATAGGTATCGTGTTTTACAAACGATATTTTTACGCGTTGGTCGGTCATGTTCGAAAAATCAGCAAAATCAGTGAATGCCTGTTTCATACCCATATTTTGTAAGGCATCTTTCAATTCAAATTTACATTCCTGCTTAAAGCGCGGATAAAAGACTTCCACTTCCCTGGTTTTCAGAGAAGAAATACGATTATTCCAGCTTTCAGCCGTCAGATTATTCAGGACGTCGGCTGTTGTTTTACCTTCGTTAGGCAATATCACCGTCATATTGAAAGCCTTATTCCCATAGGGCATGTCGAGATATTGTGCGGTTGCGTCGGCCGAATAGGCAAATGTGTCCTTTTGGTACATCATATTTACTTTTAACTGCTGGCCTTTTTCGTCGGTAAACAAAGCTTCTTCTGTATTTTTTTTATCAAACTTTTTACGCCAAATCCCTTTGAAATAAACAGCATTTATCAAAAACGCTGCAGCATCTCTCGAAATTTCATTCAGTACTTTCGGAATCAATTGATTGGTTTTGCGTGCACACCAATTATTGATGGTGTCTACCGCCCATGCTTTTTCAAAATCGAGTGAACGTACCTCGGCATTGAAATAATCAGTATTTAGTTTCAGGAAATCTGCTTTCAGCGGGTATCCTTCTTTGTACCACAACGAGTTGGCGATATTCAACTTCGTAGTCGGATCCATACCGGGCAAAGTAGTTTGCATTGTTTTGTAATACTCATTGATATCAGTCGCCGACATTCCATCCATCTTGAGAGCTGTGCCCATCTCGGTACGGGTATTGCCATTGGCGCCGTTCCAGGTCATGCCTAATGCTATGCTTACACTCAGAGGAGATATAAATACATTGCTTTCTCCCGAAGTCTGAAGGGTTTGTTTCAACAGATCGAATGCAAAATTGTTGTCCTGATCAATTCGTTTTTCGAGACCAACACGCATTGCCAGAGGTTTTGCATCCTGCGGTATCGAAATGACGGGTTCATTTATTGTTTTACAAGCCGAGAGTAAAACAATTGTCAATAAAATACTTATTATCTGTTTCATAGTTCTATCAAATTTTATAATTGATAACTAAAACCTACACCGAGATTCAGAAATGCCTGTGGCAGCAAATTATCATATTGATGATTAGTGAATTTATACAACAAGCAGGTTCCCAATTTTATATTAAACTTCAATCGTTCGCCGCCAAACCGAACAAAAGCAGTAGGTTCAATCAGCAGATTATCATCCTTTATAATTTCATATTGATGGTTGGGATTGTTATAATAAATATCGTAGTAGTCATCGTCCAATAAATTGGACCGCAAATAGCCGGCTTTCAAACCTATGCCATAATCGGCATGTGCAAAATGTCCGTTGATCTTTCCATAATTGAATTGCAAAAAATAAACCTGATAATCTCCAACTAAATTACCGGGATTGGCATCTTTATAAGCATTGGCCAGACCATATCCAAATCCGGCATAAGCCTCTTTCACAAGATTGTCATTTTTTTTATACAACCCGGCAGCACCTTGCAGATAATACACATCGTCGGCCTTGAAATTGGCTGAAGCCTGAACAGCTATTTTGTCGGACACACCATAGGAAACGGTGGCTCTTGCTGTAGGAATTATCGAAACACCGGCATCAACCCGCAAGTCGTTTTTATGATTGATAAGCGGAACATCGACAAGTTGCGGATAATAGGCTACACAACCTGACAGCATAAATACAAGCGAAATCAGAAATAAGGTCTTTTTCATACATTTAGTTTTTGTATTTATAATTGATGAACTTTTTTTAAAAATTAAATCTTAAACCACCTTCGATACCACCACTCAATTTTCGGTCGGTGCGTATGCTTAAGGGCTGATCGTTGTCGAAAAAGTACGAACATTTAGGCTCAAAATACACATCGATTCCATCCGACAGACGGTAGGCTCCTCCAATTGTAGCATTGAGCGACCATTGCAGACCATCAATTTTTGTCGAAGCGGTTGTTGTTATGATCTGATTTCCAAAATGCTGTTCCTGAATATAAATTGATCGGAGCCCCTTTTCAACCATTCCTCCTGTCGATCCATAAACTTTCCACTTTGAGTTGCCCCATATTTTTACAACCATCTGCACCGGAAGACCCAGATAATGCAGATGCAGTGCGGCATTGTAATTATCACTTTTGAATTTTGTGAGTAAATAAGTATAGCTGAATCCTGTTTCAAGACTAAATGTTTCACCAAAATGCTTGCTTACTTTTGCGCCAACGCTCAGGGGCGAAAAAAATGTTTTATCCGAAAAATCGGAAGGCGTGAGTATGGATGTATTCACTGTGGCAGCTCTTACGATACTCATTTTTCCACTCATATCCGAAAATACATTCTTTGGTGAGCTTGCCGAAGCTCCGCCTGCTGATCCTACTGATGCAATGAGTCCCCAGTTTTTATTTCGTTTGCTTTTCAGTGGGTCTTCCCATTCCGGCAGTGCAGGTGTATTGGCATCATCTTGTTTTATTTCAGTCTTTTCGATACTCGGAGATGCTGATTCATTTTTTGTCTTTTCTTCAATCGCATCAACTTCCGTTATCACAGCCACTGCTTCATTGTTATTCTGTTTTATTTCGGCTGGCTGAATGGTTTCATTTATTTCCGATAGAGTGCTTTCTGCTGTAACCCCCGGAGTTGAATTTATATATTCAGCGCTGCCCGAAACCTTGGCTTTTTTCACCTTTAGCGCTTGTGCACGTACTCCATCTTCGGCAAGTAATTGTTTTTGTTGCAACATTATGGTGCGATGAATAATATGACGTTTTGCAATGCCTTGCTCGAAAGTCTGCTGGTTGAAAAATTGCAGCGTGAAAAGCAAAAGAAATGCAGCGGCTACCGCTCCTCCCGAAAACCACCACCAAAGTGGAACAACCCGTTTGGGTTGCTTTGCTTTGAGAGCAGCCTGAATGGCATCCCAGCTTTCGGGAGCAACGGGTGCAGTGTGATTTTCCAGCTTTTGTCTGAATATCTCGCTGAAAGCGTCGTGTTTGTTATTATTTATATTGTTCTGCATATTCTTTTCCGTGTAGTGATAAAACATTTTTTTGAAGTATTTTTCGTGCTCTCATAAACTGAGAGCGTGAGGTAGCTTCAGTTATCCCCAGCATTTCAGCAATTTCGGCATGCGAATATCCTTCTATGGCATAAAGGTTGAAAATAGTCCGGTATCCATCGGCCAATGCGGCAATACAATTCATTAAATCATCGGCCGAAATTTTCTGGAGCACCGTTTCTTCCACATTCTCTATGTAATTGCCCACATCTTCTAAGTTGGCGCTGTGTTTCAGTGCATCGTTTTGCCTGAGGTGTTCGAGCGCTGTGGTTACAAAAATGCGCCTGACCCAACCTCCGAAAGCACCTGTTCCCGAAAAGGAATCTATTTTATTAAACAGTTTAATAAAGCCTTCCTGGAGTACATCCCGCGCTGTTTCTCTGTCGGTTACATAACGTATACAAACGCTCATCATGGTCGCTGCATATTTGTCGTAGATCGCACGTTGCGCCCACGACTTACCTTCCCTGCATCCGGTGATCAGCTGTTGTTCGTCTGTAATCCTTTCGTCCCTCATTTTTAGTCAAGATGTAATTTGGGTTCAAATAGTTGCATCCGTTATTGATTTTTTTTGGAGAAATATACACAAAGGTACTAAAAAACATGTTGAATGGTTGGATTGCAAAAAAAAACGAGCGAATCACTTTAAAGTCATCCGCTCGTTTAATATCAGTCTAAAATTATTACTTCAACCATTTATCCAACCATTCGTAATAAGTCCGTTGCCAGAGTATTCCGTTTTGAGGTTGAAGTACCCAGTGGTTTTCGTCCGGAAAAATAAGCATTTGTGCCGGAACACCACGAAGTACAGCTGCATTAAAGGCTGCCATTCCCTGCGAAGCAAGGATACGGTAATCTTTTTCACCGTGAATCACAAGAATCGGCGTATCCCATTTATCAACAAATAAGTGTGGTGAGTTAGCGTACGAGCGTTGGGCAATGGCATTGGCTTTGTCCCAGTAAGCGCCACCCAAATCCCAGTTGACGAACCACATTTCCTCCGTTTCGAGGTATTGCTGAGGCAGATTGAACATTCCATCGTGCGAAAGGAAAGCCTTGAAGCGTTTTTCGTGATGACCTGCGAGCCAATACACCGAGAAACCACCGTAACTAGCGCCAACACAACCCAACTTGTCCTTGTTTACATAGGGTTCCTGTGCCAATGCATCGATAGCCGAAAGATAATCTTTCATATTCTGACCTCCGTAGTCGCCACTGATTTGTTCGAGCCATTCCTGACCAAAACCGGGCAAACCGCGGCGGTTAGGAGCCACAATGATATAACCATTGGCTGCCATCAGCTGGAAATTCCAGCGATAGGACCAAAACTGGCTCACTGTGGATTGAGGGCCTCCTTCGCAGAAAAGAAGGGTTGGATATTTCTTGGCAGGATCGAAATCCGGCGGATAAATGACCCATGTATGCATTTGTTTGTTGTCGGTGGTGGTTATCCAGCGTTCTTCCACTTTTCCCATTTTGAGTTGATCAAGAATCGCTTTGTTTTCGAAAGAAAGTTCTGTTTCTGCTCCTGTTTTAGGATCGATACTGTAGATTTCGTCCGGTTTACTCATAGAATGCTTCACTCCTATGAGTTTATCGTTAGCCAATGCCACAAAACCATAATCGTGTACGCCTTTTGTAATTTGAGTAATGGAAGTATCGGCAGCAGCAACGCCAATACGGTAAATTTGTGTCACAGCATGCCAGCAACTCACAAAGTAAATCGACTTGCTGTCGGCAGTCCATTTAAGTCCGCTTGAGTTTTGATCGAAATTGGCCGAAAGGTCTTTCTTTTCGCCGGAAGCAATGTTCATTATGAACAAACGGTTTTTATCAGCTTCGTAACCATCGCGTTCCATACTTTCCCAGGCCAACCATTGACCATCGGGCGAGAAAACGGGATTTTGATCGTAGCCCATCATGCCTTCTGTCTTGTTTTCGGTCTTGCCGCTTTCGATATTATAAAAGTAAATGTCCGAATTGGTGGAAAGGGCATAAGCTTTTCCCGTTTTCTTGCGACAGGTGTAAGCTATTGTTTTTCCATCGGGACTCCAGGCCAATTGTTCGATGCCACCAAAAGGTTTCATCGGACTTTCGAAAGGTTCACCTTCGAGAATATCTTTTTCATTCTCGATTTTTTTACCAGTGAAATCGGCAATAAAAGGATGCGGAACAGTTTGTACCCATTCGTCCCAATGTTTGTACATAAGGTCGTTTACAATGATCCCACTCGCTTTAGGTAGGTCGGGATATTTGTCAACGGTCCGTTCGCCGTATTTTACGTCGGCAACAAAAAGCAATTTCGATTCATCCGGTGAGAAGGCGAAGTCATTCACTCCCCCTTCGCGGTCGGTAATTTGAGTACGGTCGCTACCATCGGCTTTCATGATCCAAAGTTGCATAGTTCCGGTTTCGGACGACAGGAAAGCGATGTGTTCGCCATCTTTCATCCACTTTGCCGAAGCTTCGCGCACGGGAGTTTTTGTGATTTGGGTCTTATCGGAGCCATCGGTGTTCATAACAAAAAGTTCTGAATTACTTTTGTTCTGTGGTACGCTGTAGTACGAAACACTGTAAAGGATTTTCGTGCCATCGGGCGAAACCTGTACTCCGGCCACCCTGCCAAACGACCATAATACCTCAGGAGTCATGCGTCCGTTTTCAATTTTCGGTTGTTGTTTGCCAATCAGGGGCGCTTCGTCCTGTGTGGCGCACGAAGCAGCTAACACGGCCATTGCCATAAGCGTTGTTTTAATTAAATTATTTGCCATTTATATTTTTACTTTTACGGTTATCATTTACCAGTTTATAAGTTACACAAAAATAGAACTTTTTAAATGAAAATACAAAAAAACATTTTGGGAAGGGGAAAAAACAAGCAGCAAGTAATGAAGAATAAAAAATGAAGAATGAAAAATGAAGAGTTTAGGGTAAAAGAGAAGGAGAGAAGCGATTGAAACAGCAAGGATATGAACCGGAAGCTGAACAATTCGGACTGAATATCGTTTTGAATGAATTAAAACAAAGAGTATGACCGATAATTTTGCACATCGCGCTAACGATTGGGATCAGCCTTCGAAAATAGAAATGACAACTATTTTTGCAGATGCGCTGATACGGGAAATAACGTTAGAAAAACAATGGAAAGCGCTCGAAATAGGGGCAGGAACAGGACTTGTAGGGTTGCAATTGCTGCCAAAACTAAGCGCAGTTGTGTTTGAAGATACTTCCGAAGCCATGCTGAGTGTACTTAAACAAAAACTTACGGGCAACGAAGCTGTTGAAATTGTTCACGGAGAAGTATTTGAATATACAAAACAGGACATTGATCTTGTGTTTTCGTGTATGGCTTTCCATCATATCCCCGACATAGACAGTACGCTGAAGCATTTGTACAACATCACCAATGAAGGCGCCAAAATTGTGGTAGGCGATCTCCGCACCGAAGATGGATCGTTTCATCGCTTCGAAGCTATCCCTCACAAAGGATTTGATACAGAGGAACTGGCGGCAAAATTTACGCAGGCAGGATTTAAAGTGCTCTCTACAACCACTTACAATACCCTGAAAAGAGAGCGTGTTCCCGGAGTTATGAGCGCTTACGATCAGTTTATGCTTATAGCGACCAAATAAGGACTGAAAGCAATCGTTTCAGGACAGATTTGGCCCGAAAGTGTGCCTAAACCAGTCGTTAATCAGTTGCATTGTGGTCGTTTCGGCCTCTTTGCGGGGAGTGTGGGCAGCATTGCTTATTTCACACACAGTTACTTGCGTTTTTATTTCGGTTTTGAGTATTTCCAGCTGGGCAGGAGTGCCAAACTCATCGTTTTCGCCCTGAAAGGCCAATACGGGACAGTTAATTTGCTTTAACAGGGGAACTATTGACCATTGCGAGAAATAGTCGCTGAGCCAGGTTTCGTGCCAGAGCCGAAACAGTTCGTTTGTTTTGTTGCCGTGGTATTTTTCGAGACTTTGGAGCAAACTTGTTGTTTTAGCACGTTCGCGTGTGGCAAGAACGGCCGCTTTGCCCGAATCTTCGATAAAACTATGCGCTCCTTCGAGCAGTAAAGCCCTGACCCGATGCGGATAAAGCGCAGCAGTGAGCAAAGCTATCGTGGCTCCGTCGCTGTGTCCGTAAATAATTACATCATTCAGCCTGAGTGCATCCAATAACCTGATTAATTCATGCGCTTCGTTGTGAAGATAAAACTCATCCCTGCGGACAATGGCAAAAGGCGATGATTTACCATACCCCCGCCTATCGTAAACAAGTGCATTCGCGCCGAAAAGTCTGCTTATTGCTTCGGGAAAACTTCCCCACATTTCGACACAACCCCACGAATCGTGCAGAAAAACCAATACAGGCACAGTAGCCGATGCATTCTGAATTATTTGTTCGCAATAAACAGCATAATCATCGAAGTCGATGTAAAATCCCTTGTCTTTTTTATGCATACCGAATGAGAAAATGTTTGTAGTACAAAAGTATGTAAAAATAACAAATGAATAAAGAAGAGCGTGAGATAAGCTTTGAATTAAGCGGGCAAAAAAAGAATGTTTTCGCGAAAAAACAATATATTTGTTGACTGAAATCAGCAGGAAAAGAACTGAAACAGGAACAAAAACAAAAGACATTGTGACAATGAGCAAGAAAAAAATAGTAGTACTTACCGGTGCAGGCATGAGTGCGGAAAGCGGACTGTCGACTTTCAGAGCTACCGGCGGATTGTGGGAACAACACAGGATAGAAGATGTGGCAACGCCCGAAGGCTGGCACAAAAACCCCGGGTTGGTGCTCGAATTCTACAATCAGAGGCGAAAACAGCTGATAACGGCCCTTCCCAACGCCGGTCATTTGGCATTGGCTGCACTCGAAAAGGATTTTGAGGTGGAAATCATCACTCAGAACGTAGACGACCTGCATGAGCGGGCAGGTAGCTCCAAAGTGTTGCATTTGCATGGCGAACTCACCAAAGTGCGTTCAACAGGGCCGGGTGCCGAGGTCTTTGAGCTCAGTCCGGATCAATACACGACACATTTAGGCGATAAATGCCCGAAAGGATATCAGCTTCGTCCGCATATTGTATGGTTTGGCGAAGCAGTACCCGAAATTGATAATGCCATTCATATTACAGGGCAGGCCGATGTCTTTGTTGTGATTGGTACTTCGCTGAATGTGTATCCCGCAGCCGGTTTGCTGCATTATGTGCCCCGTACCGCTCCTGTTTTTCTCATTGATCCGAACGAAGTGATCGCTCCCCAACCACATATCGCCGTGATAAAGAAAGGAGCAAGCGAAGGAATGAAAGAACTGACCGAACTACTAAAGGCCTATCGATAAACAAAAAAACAACATGTTCCTTACAATCGTAATGTAGTTAAGTTGCCTTTTGTCAATGTCCTAACGGACAAAAGGAATACGTTTTTAATACTTTATCTATTGATATTTATGTCCTACGGACAATTATTTTGCCCATTGGCTTGCCCGTCAGGGCATTTGCACCAATAAAAAAAGCAAATAGCAATGAAAGTTTTGGAAGTAGAACATTCACAGTATTTAATGTTTACCAAAACTTAACAACACGGCCTGTAACCAGCCGTTAACAGCACAAAAAAGCCCGAATCACATCACTGCTTTCGGGCTTCAAATTTTGTTTTAATAATACTATTCAATTTAATTCTTTAATACTATGACTAATAATAAAACAAGACGCATATTGAAAATGTTCATCATGTTTTTTTAAAATCATCATTTATTTTTTGTCATTTAAATATTATTCTTCTGTTGTTTGTTCCCACTTGCAGCACGTAAACGCCTTTTTCCGGTAGAGAAATGTCCACAATGGCGGTTTCAGCCTTTCGCGAAGCGATAAGCTGACCCGATAAACCGTAAATCCTTAAGGTTTCGCCCACTGCAACGCCCGAAATCCGAAGCAAACTACCTTGCTGACTGATGATAAGGCCCGGCATATCCGGATTTTCGACGCCATCGATTATAAATTCTTCTGTATTTGCAAAACTATTCCATTGATCGGCTGCAGCATAGCTTGCTTTTGCTCCTTTAGGGACATATAATTTACAGCTTGATGTGCTTGCACCCTGAAAAACATTCGAGCCTAAAGCAGGAGGAACGGGATTATAAATTTTAAATGCAGATAAATGGCCGCAGAATGCAAAAGCATATGTACCAATGGAAGCCACTGTTACAGGTAATGTTATTTCAGTCAGCGGTGTGCTGGTAAATGCATATGTAGCTATCGAGACCAAATGACTATTTTGTGCATCTATTGATGTAAGATACGGACAATCTATGAAGGCGGCATCTTTAATAGCAGTAACTGTAGCCGGAACCACATATTTGTTAGCAGTTTTTCCGGGTGCATAGGCTATCAGCGAAGTATAGTCCTTGTTCATTAATACATTATCAGTTGCTGCGAAATAAGGATTATCGTCAGCAACGCTTATTTCCGTTAATTGGTAACACGAAAGAAAATCGCTATAGCCTATGGAGTTAACCGAGCGGGGCAACTTAACACTTGTCAGATTATCGCATCTCCAGAACACATAATCTTCCAAAGTCCCAAGATTTGTATTTCCACTCCAGTCTACCTGAGTCAGATTGTTGCAAATGGAGAAAGCATAACTCTGGATGGTGGTGATCGAAGCGGGTAATAACAAATTGCTGACCGTACATTTTTGAAACGCCCATCCCGGAATTGTAGTTAACTCATTACAAGCCGAAAGATCTACAGTACCAAGGTTTGTTGACAAAAAAGCAGCATCTCCTATATATTGAAGGGAAGAAGGAAAGTTAATACTGTTCAAATTATAACATCCGCCGAAGGCAATATTGCCTATCCCGTTTAAAGTTGAAGGCAACTGAACGGTCATAAGGTACTCATTACCATTAAAAGCCCCGTAATCTATCCATTCCACTCCTACAGGAACCGTATAAGAACTTTGATTCCTTTGAACCGGATAAGTAATTAATCTGCTTTTGTTTTTATTATACAAAACTCCTCCTGAACTTGTAAAAGCCGTGTTTGCAGCAGCCACACTAATGCTTTGAAGCGTGGCTATATCAAAGAAACAATTGACACCCAAATTAATAACCGATGCAGGCAGCGTAATTGTTTGCAAACTTGTTCCCTGAAAAGCCCTACCGCCGATAGAAGTAACCGTTTCGGGCAGTGTAACGGCTGTTAAACCCGTATTCAGGAAAGCCTCCCTGCCTATACTCCCCAGTGTGGCTGGTAAAGTTATGGAGGTAAGACTTGCTTTTCCATCGTTCACATAACTATAAAAAGCATCTTCGGGTATTTCGTTGGCCGGATACGTAACATCAACCGCTTTTACGGCACGCACAGCACTTTCAGTCACGGTTTCAATTCCTTCAGGCACAATATGTCTCCCCTGCTTTTTTATTCGTGCCGGAACCATGGCGGCATCGTCAGGCGCAGTGCCTTCGGTACCTGTATAAGCGACAATAACGGCTTCTTTCAGGTCGATAATTCCAAGGGCAGGCATAAGATCGCGCATTGTTTTAAAGTCGCGGGCATCAATAATGCCGGTTATTTTCAACTTCAGGACGTTTTCCCGTTCAGCAGCCGAAAGAAGAGAGGCAAGCATGCCGGGCATGTCCGATTGCACCGTCTTTACATTATTATGGAACACAAAACGGGTATCAAATATCGACAAACCGGCGGCGCCATTCGCATCTTTCACGTTACTGGCTAAAACCTGAATGGTATCTATGGGTAGGTCTTCGGATAGCGTGATAAGCACATTGTCTGTGCCGGAAGTGGCCTGTGTTACGGATGAAATGTTTACATCTGTCGGTATTTTATTATTGATATACCGGACTTTGTAATTATCCGCGTTCAACGACGACACAGCGTCGGGATGTTCGGAGAAAGCAAGCTCAATGCTCTTCTTTCCCGTGATATTGGCGCTCTTTACGTAAATTCCTGTTATTTCGTAATTTGTTGCGCTATAAATATAACCCCAACTCCCCGCTATTACTTTTCCCGAAGGCGTTGTTACCATAGCCCCGATACCAAGACGACCGAAAGCGGGTAGAATTGTCCAGTTTTGTCCGTTGTCTTTTGAGTAGGACATCCCATAGTTGGCATGATAACTAAAATAAACCCCGTTGATACGGTCGTAATACAAATCGCCATAGTAATTTGTTGTGTTAATGGCCGTCCAGTTGGCGCCTCCATCGCTTGTTGAGTAAAGTGAGGACGAACCCGGAGCTGTGTACAGCAATGCCAGCCCATTCAGCTCATCTTTGAAGTCGAACGAAAAGGTGGTGTAATTATAAGGCGTATTTATGGCAGTCCAGTGCAAACCTTTGTCTGTCGATTTTAAAATCTTACCTAAATTGGTTTTAAAATAGATAGTATTGCCATTTACCCGGAAGGATTTATTCACATTGAACGTCCATATACCGTTTCCGGCAGGTATATTGGCGTCGGGCACCAGGTTCCACTGCACACCGCCATTGTTGGTGGTGTATATTTCGAAACACTCTCCGTTATAGCTGTCGCCAACGGCAATTCCTTCGTTTTCGTTCCAAAAATGCACAAAATCGGGAAAAGAACCTTCGTTGTTGAAAGCTGTCGGCTGACGCGTCCAGTTTTTGGCGCCATCGGTGGTTTTATACACTCCTTTTTGCCCCATCGACACAATCATATAGGCCGTTGTGGCGCTCACGGCACAGATTCCACCTGTACTACCTTCGATCATAACGGCAGGCAGGTCGTTCCTTGTCCAGCTTACACCACCATCCGTCGATATGGATACTGCCTTGCGATCCTGATCGCTGATCCATATAATATTGTTATCTACAACGCTGATATTGTTGATCAGCGAGGTTTGTTCGGTTAGTTTCTGCGTCCATTGAGCACTTGCCGTCGGGACAAAAAGAAATGAAAAACCAAAACCAATTAAAAAAATGAGACTTCTTGTTTTCATGATCTGTATACTTTATGTTTATAATAATGCTATCACCCATTCTTGCTTCGTTAGAAGAACAACAAAGTTTTTCCTGACTGATACTTTAGTATTTTTTATCAATAAAAAAACAGCATATACTGCATTCACATGTAAATGCATCGAATCTACATACGTGTGCATGCTGCAAATGCTGTTGCTATCTAATATTCTGTTGCAGACAGAACGAATCTTTTTATTATCTATTCACCTTTGCCGGTTTTAAGAGCTTCCCCTTCCGGCCAACAAAAAAACCGAACGAAACGGCAGTGAAGTATTGAACTTGCATGCCGTTGGTTCGGGTTCTGAGTAAGTTTACTGAATTACCAGCGCTACCGGGTCGGTATAGGCTGTAGTTCCTTCTGTAGTGATGGCTGCCACCCTGAAATAATACCGCATTACCGAAGTCAGACCTGTTACAGTGAATTTAGCGGTGGTACTTGCCCCTGCCAGTTCCCAATCGGCACCATTTACGCTGAATTGCCACAAATAAGATTTTGCTCCTGTCACGGCTTTGCGTTTCAAATCGGCTGTTCCCTGCAGTTTACCATTAGTTGCGCTCAATATCGGCTTTTCAATTGGGCTGGGTTGCTTCGAAAGGTGAAAACCACTGCTTAAAATAATTGCTTCATTTCCATCTGCTATCCTGTCGACGTAACCTGATAACACTCTCAAACCATTGTCCACCAGTTCTTCGTCCTGATACATCAACGCCCTTTCGGTACGGCTGCCATCTTGCGCTGCTTCATAACTGATACGCAGTTTTTCAAGCCTTGCATCGAGTTCGGTAAGCGGTAGATCCGGTGTTTTAAAGGTTGCTACTTCAGCTTTCATACATGTACTTACATGTTCTCCGAAAGTTAACTTTTCGGGAACAGGTATCGAAATAAAATCATTTACTGTTGTTGTTTTTCTCATACCTTTTTGTTTTGAATTGTAAATAAATAACTGATAAGTAATATAATAAATGGGAGGGAGGATCAAAGTCAGATGGTTATCTGCTGTACTTTATCTGTCTCCTTCTGCTTTTTTATTTTTTCAAACCGATTTTTGGTGGAAAAGGGTGTGATCATATTCTTTTTACCCCGCCTAATAACTTATTGCTACTCATACCGGGCAAGCTCTACGAGCTTTTGTCTTTATTTCTTTGGGTATCCCCCGGATAAATCCGGGGGTTATGCACAGATAACTCCTATGGAGTTAAGAAACTGTTCGTATTAACAATAGTATCAACCATAAATTCAGCTTTCTTATTGATTGCTATTTATTTTTGTCTCCTATCATTTTTTTCCTTTCCCTATCTTGTTATTTCAAACTGCTTTTCGCCAAAAGCTATCTGTTTTATTCGGGTTTTGATAATTTCCCGCCGGAAATAATCTGTTTGGGTAAGAACTGAATACATTTAAATAAATCAAAGCCGAACCTTTTATTTTCGTATTCCTGTTCCGATAAAAAGAACTCTGTAAGAGTTGTCTGTGCATAACCCCCGGATTTATCCGGGGGAAAGAATGTCGGCAAGGAACGAAACTCTGTAAGAGTTTCCCAATTCGTGCGCACAATGACCTCAATCATCAAAAAGATATTTCTCGTCAAACTCAATTCCATGCTCAATAAGCAAAGACCGCAATTCATCTTCAAAGCTTGTGACCCTATGGTGCTCTTTCTGATTCTTTATATAGTCTACTATCATCGCTTTGTCTTTGTTGCTATATGATAAACCACAATAACCTTCCGCCCATGACTCAAATGCAGGGAAATTCCCTGAGTTTGTCATCCATGTATTCGATGCAGTTTTAATTTCTTTGACAAAGTCGGCCAATCCAATAGAAGAATGCAAATCACAGAATATATGTATGTGGTTCCCGGTGCCATTGATTCGATACAGAACACTTTTCCTCTTTTTTATTATCCCCCAGATGTATTTATACAATGCTTCGTGATGTTTTTCAGGAAGTGTGTTCCTGCGTTTGTAAGTACAGAACACGATATGGAAAAGTGATTGTCGATAGCTGTTCATATTGATTAAATTTATATTGTAATTATCTGATACCGGGCAAGCTCTACGAGCTTGTGTCTATCTTCCGTTACGTGTCCCCCGGATAAATCCGGGGGTTATGCACAGATAACTCCTACGGAGTTAAGAAACTGTTCGTACTGCTGATAGTATCGATCTTAAAATCAGTTTTTTATTTGTTACTATATTCTTTCAAACCGATTTTTCGCCAAAAACAGTCCAAATCAATCAAGTTTGGGTCCATTTTCGCGAAAAACAGTCCAAATCAGTCAAGTTTGGGTCCGTTTTCGCGAAAAACAATCCAAATCAATCAAGTTTGGGTCCGTTTTCGCGAGAAACAGTCCAAATCAATCAAGTTTGGGTCCGTTTTCGCGAGAATCAATCCAAATCAATCAGGTTTGGGTCCGTTTTCGCGAAAAACAGTCCGAATCAGTCAGGTTTCTGTTGCTTTTCGCTAGAATGGACCCATTCGGTCGGCTTCTGATCGTTTCCCGCTCAAACAGATCCATTCAGCTCGAATATGAATGGCTTTACGCCAAAAGCCATTCATTTTAGTCAGGTTTAGGTTCCTTTTTTCAGCTACTGCCCTGCAAGCGACAATGTATAATCAAAAATGGACAGTGCTGCGCTATTTTCTTTTTGGGATAAACCGATCCGGCATCAAACCAGCTAGACATTTCATTCTTATAAAAAGAAAATGGTTCAATACCGAACCGGCTCTGAGAAAAGTTTAAATGAGACAATCGGGTAACAGGTAAACACTACCTTGTGTAAATAACTAACCCTTATGAGTGAAAATATGTCAGATAATCCCGGTGTAAATATGAAGCAAAAAAAATCCTTATACAATAGAAAAATATAATGATTTTTTTATGGTCAAATTATACCATAAAACATTGGACTCCAAACCTTACAAGGTGAGGAAGTAAAAGCAGTAGGAGGAGAAATTAATCGATGGAAAGAAGATGATGCCTGAAAGCAAAGGCCACAATTTCGACTACATTGTTCAAATGCAGCTTTTCTTTGATATGTTCTTTGTGCGAATCTACCGTTGAAGGGTTGATACAGAGCTTTTCGGCCGTTTGTTTGGTGGATAAGCCCAGTGCCAGGCACTCAATAATCTCAATTTCGCGTTCGGTAAGTTGAAAAGGACGTTGTTTCGAGCCTTGTTGTTGCTCGAGTGCTTCGGAAAACACATATTTAGGAATGGTTTCGCCAAGAAAAAATCCGCGGCCTTTGCAAACAGCTTTTACCTGATCGACTATATCGTTGGTAGTGCTGTCTTTAGCAATATAAGCTCTTGCACCTGCCCTCATTGCACTCACTACAGCGCAATTGTCCTTGCGAAAGGTGAAGAAAATAACCTGCTTTCCCGGGTAAAGCTCCGTAATGGTGCGACAAGCTTCCAGCCCTTCGCCTTTTTGTTTAAAATCAATTTCGGTAAGTATCACATCACACTTTACAAGCGGAAGTAATTGCAATAATTCCGCCGTTTCATTTGCTTCGCCACTGATACTGATCCAGTCGTAAGCTCTAAAAATCTGTTTCAGACCCTCCCGACAAACAACAGAGATGTCTGCTATGAAAACATGAATCTGTTTCATAATGATAGGTAAAGATGAAGTTAACAAATAGAGATCAAGGGATGTGTTCCGGCTTTACATTGCCATTTAGCAATACTAAAGGCTCGAAAAACGCTAGCAAGAGTACATTATTTAACCGAAAGATTGTTTTAAACAATTCTAATTGGTTAAATAACGTTGCAAATGTACAAAAATATTTGAATAACTATCTTGTTTTAAAAAAGATATCACATTTTTATTGCAAATTTTTTTTTTATTCTCCCGAAACGATTGTCATTTTTTCCCGTTTCAACCCATCGGCCCTTGCTTCTATTGTTATTTTAGATGCTTTTCGGCTGGCCTGAAGCAGTATAGTGGTAATTCCGGCCTCTGCTTTCATCGGATTTTGCCCTATCAGCCGGGCAGCTCCTTTGACTGTAAAATGCACAGGTACATCAGCATCTGCCACTGCATTTCCATTCGCATCACAAACAGTTGCATACACAAAAACAACATCAGCCCCGTCGGCTTTGAGCTGCTTTCCGCTGAAATCGATACTTAGTTTCAATTGATGGGCCTTTCGGGCGGTAGTCACCTGATCCACCGACTGAATGATGCCGCCCTTCAAACCCACGGCCCGCAAAGTGCCGGGACGGAAAGTTTTAAGGTCGAAAACAAAAGGAGGATGCGGAAGCTGATCCGAAACAGGCGTTCTTTCTACCTTTTTCAGCTCTATCATTTTATTGTTGAGGTACAATGCCACTTCATCACCATCGGAATAAACCGTCAGTCGGCAGGCATCTGTTTTTTCGTTCCAGTAAGAGGCTATTTTTGTTGTCGGAAGCTGCTGACTTCTGTAAAAATAATACGACCATTTTGGTAAACGGAATATATCCATCACACCCGACGATTCAATATCGGGAGAATAGCCCCGGTTATAGTCGAACATCAACCAGTTGGCATCACCAAGGTGTGGTTGCCTGAGGTTATCGTTGTGTGCTTCCTGAAAATTAGTTGCTTGCTGGAGCAAACGTTTCTCTCCATCGCCGCGCAGTTGCCGGCTTGTGCGTTCATCGCTCTTAAGTCCGGCATATCCGGCCTGATTCAGTCCGGCATCCTGTGCAAAATACTCCCAATCGCCATATTCACCCGTAAAAAGGGGCATTTTTCCCGTATATTTCTTCCAATAATCGGGGAATTTGGCATGCTGACGGGCAGGAATATACACATCATAGAACCTATCGATCCAACCACAGGTGATGAGTTTGCTTTCCGGCGATTCTTCGCGGGCAATCTCGTTCATTCGTTTCATAAAGTGATCAGGCATGCCCGATTCGTTGAGCGAGAGCTCCCACATCACCACACTGGCATGGTTCCGGTCGCGGCGGATCAGTTCACGCGCATCGCGGTACGAATGTTCCATGAATTTATCATTGCCTACGAATTGCCAGCCCGGAATAGCGGTAATAGTGAGCAGTCCCAGCTCGTCGCAGGCATCCATAAAGGCATTGGCTTGCGGATAATGCGATAAACGAACGATATTAAATCCGGCTTCTTTTATTTTTACGGCGTCGCGGTACTGTGCATTGTCCGAAAGGGCATTTCCTATGTAAGGATATTCCTGATGCCTGTTGGTGCCGACCAATAAAAACGGTGTTCCGTTGATCATTAACTTCGAATCCACAATTTCGAACTTCCTGATGCCTGTGCGTGTGCTCAAAGCGTCAACAATCGTCCCGCCTTCTTTTATACTTACGCTGAGGGTGTACAATGTTGGATGATCGGGGTGCCAAAGATCCGGATCGGTGACCTCCATCTGCTGAAAAACATTGATTTCACTTTCGGGGGTAAGGATTATTTTTTTCGAACTCGCCGAATTTACAATATAACCGTCCTTATCGGCGAGTTTATAATCCACAACAAACTCTTTTGTCTCCTTGTCTTCGTTCCGGATGTGCGTTTTCACAGCAAGTTCGGCCATGTCCTCGCTAACAGTAGGATACCAAATGCGCACACCGCCCGAAGCCGTGGCATTGGCCTGCACCGCATCGGTTATGTGCAAAGGAGCTGCCACAACGAGCGACACATTGCGATAAATGCCGCTGAAATAACAGAAATCGAGTTCTTTGATAGGCTTTCCGGGCGGAATTTCGCCATTATCGCCATTGAAAGTCTTTACAATGATCCGGTTGGCTTTGTCGAAACTGATTTCGTTGCTGATATCAACAGTAAACGGCAGATAACCGCCCGTATGGGTGACTAAATGTTTGCCATTGAGCCATACATCGGCCACCTGCATCACTGCTTCGAAATGAAGAAACACTTTTTTATTCCTCCAGGCATTGGAAGCAATAAAGTCTTTCTTGTACCAGCTTTCGCCTATCCAGGGATTTACCACTACCAATGGTTCTATCTTTGCTGTATGCGGTGTACTGACCCTTTCCCATGCGTCGAAATTGAAATGTTCATCCAAAGGACTGCCTTTCTGATTTGTTTTAAAATCTTCCAGGTTCGAAAACTGCCAATCGGCATTGAACGAAATTATTTGTCTCCCTTTTTGGGCCGATACTGTGCCTGTTACAACTATAAATGCAACAATAAGGACATTTACAAGATGGTGTTGAATGTATTTCATAATGTATGTAATTCGTAATTGTTATTATCTGTTCATTAAAATCGTTTCTTCACATCAATTTCAAACAAACAGACCTCTATGCCTAACCCTTTAGCTGCGCTGACCATTGGTTCTCCCAAGAAAAAATGGGAAAAGAGCTGTTCTTTTTACGAGATGCACGTTATCTCTTTCACCCGGCAAAGTCCTTCTCCCTGGGAGAGGGATTTAGGGAGAGGTCGGATGTGAAAAATGCTTCAAACGAATATTTAAAGCGCTTATGTTTTTTAAAATCCTGTTGTTTCGCTCAATACAGCGCTCACATCGACACAAAGAAAAGCAAAGCTTTGTAAAATTACAAGTTTATTTACAATTAATCATGCTAAATCGAAAAAAACAATACAGTTGTCGCTCTTCTCTCGTCATTAAAGCATGTTTAGCCCGTATATCTGTTTAATTGAAAAGAAATTTGTATTTTTGCAGTATCAAAATGGATACATACAGTGGAGCGCCTTTCCCGATCACTACCGGGAAGGAGTAGAAGCTGACCAATAAGCATTTAAACAGATGAGTCTTGTAGAAAAAATTAAAGCAGCGCAGAAAACTGCCTTCTCGTTCGAGTTGTTACCGCCCCTCAAAGGCAACGGCATCGACGGTGTGTATCGCACCATCGACACTTTGCGGGAGTTCGATCCGAAATACATCAACATCACCACACATCGAAGCGAACTTGTTTTTAAAGAAACTGCTAACGGCTTTTTCGAACGCGTTTCCGAACGACATCGCCCCGGAACGGTGGCTATTGCTGCCGCTATTCAAAACAAATACAAAATTCCGGTGGTGCCGCATGTCATTTGCAGCGGATTTACACGCGAAGAAACAGAATATGTGCTCATCGATCTTCAGTTCCTTGGCATTACCGACCTGTTGCTGCTGCGTGGCGACAAAGCCAAACACGAAAGGGAGTTTTCGCCCACCGGTCATGCCCATGCCACTCAGTTGCAGGAGCAGGTGAACAACTTCAATCGTGGTTTCTTTCTGGACGGGTCGCAAATGAAATCGCTTAAGCCTTTTTCGTATGGAATGGCTTGCTATCCCGACAAACATGAGGAGGCTCCGAACATGGAATCCGACATTTTTTATGCAAAACAAAAGGTCGACGCCGGTGCCGAGTACTTAGTCACTCAAATGTTCTTCGATAATAAAAAGTATTATGATTTTGTGGAGAAATGCCGTGCCAATGGGATCAATGTTCCTATTATTCCCGGTATTAAACCAATCACTTTCATGAATCAGCTCACTGTTTTGCCTAAGATTTTCCATACCGATATCCCGGTTGATTTCGCCGACGCCCTGCGCAAGTGCAAAACCGATGCGGAAGCTGCCGAAGTGGGCGTGGAATGGTGCATTTTGCAGGCAAAGGACCTGATTGCGAACAACGTTCCGAGCATTCACTTCTATAGTATGATGGCTACTCAAAGCGTGAAGAAGGTAGCGGAAGCTGTTTATTGAAAAAACGATTGCTTTACTCCTGATATGGATCGAAAACAGCAAAATAACAGCTGGTTTCGCCCCGCAAACAAACCTTATCGCCGGAATCGTTTTTCTTAATTAAATTTAAACGCACAATACAATCGGCGTTTCTGTTGTTTTACTTACTGATACATTAATTTAAATGCCCCAAACGGGTTAGGTTATGAACTTTCTGATTTTTATTATAATTCTTGTGCTGCTTTTTGGTGCCATCATCTTGTTTTCGGTACTGGGATTCATCCGCTCGGTGTTCAGCGCGATATTTGGCCTGGGCCGACGCAGGAATTCGTATCAAACTTCGCCCGATCAGCCATCGTACCAAGCCGATTCAAAATCGAAAACAAAAGTTTTTGCACCAAGCGAAGGCGAATATGTCGATTTTGAAGAGGTGAAAGACTAATAACAAGGCATTCTGCGAATAGACGGATCGTTTCTGTCAGTTACTGAGCGATTATAAACTCAACTTCTTTAAAATAATAACTGCGCACTTCGCCTTCTTCGGTCGTAAGTTCCAGTTTTCCATCCCTGCCCACATTAGTTATGCAAGCATTAAATGCTTCGCCATCGGCACGGAATGGATGCAACCCATCCCTGCGATACAAGCCTTCGAAGTAGGCATTTCTTATCGCTTCCACGTCCATTGCGTGGTACAGTTGATGAATTTCGCGGGTGATTTGATCCAAAATGGTCTTGCGGTTCATCCGTTTGCCGGTAATCTGCCGCAGCGAAACGGGATTGGGAGCATTGCTTCTGAAAACTTTCTGATTGATATTCAGTCCTACTCCGGTCACCATCCATTTCAGTCGGCCTCCCTGAAGAGAGTTCTCTATCAGTATGCCTCCGATCTTTTTATCGCAGTAATAGATGTCATTAGGCCATTTTACTGTAAAACCATCGGCATAACTATCCAATACCTTTTTAATGGCAACACTTACAAGTTGCGATATAATAAATTGTTCATCTATTTCGATGTGCACAGGATAAAGTACAAAACTAAACAAGAGGTTTTTTCCTGCTTCTGCTTCCCACGAATTCCCCATCTGTCCTTTTCCGGCCGTCTGAAAATCGGTACGGATCAGAAATTCCTCCGGCAGGTTTCCTTCCCGCACCATCTCTATCAAAAGCGCGTTGGTCGAATGTGTTTGTTTTATGTACATAATGAAAGACTGAATGATGTTGTTTATGTGCTTCTGTTCCTGCTTTTATTTCGATACCTGAAGCAGAATTTCTTCAATTTTTTTTGTTACTTCCCGCGAAGTTCCGTTGGCATTATTGATCAAAAGAGCAAAAACAAGCGTTTTGTCGGGGCATTCAATATAACCTACATAGCTTTTTACCCTGGCAATAGTTCCGCTTTTGGCATGTACTTTTCCTTGCAGGCTTGTTTTGTCGAGAAATGACTTCAACGTTCCGCTTTCGCCTGACACCGGAAGGCTTTTGTAGAAAACATCAGCATATTTACTCTTGTTTTGCATGTAACTGAGCAGCTCCACAAAAAACCGCGCCGATACTGCATTCACCGGCGAAAGTCCCGATCCATCTGCCTGAAATAATTCATCCACTGGCAATCCTTTCGATTTCCAGAACGCCCGTATGTTCTGTATTGCCTCTTCAAACGTCCCGATCTCCTGAGTTCGGGTAGCTATATATTTAAAAAGGTATTCGGCATAATGGTTATTACTTTTTATATTCGTTTCGGTAATCGCTTCACTCAGTGGTGCCGACAAATGGGTGTAAATACTGAATTTCCTGCAACTGATATTGCTCTTTACTGTGGGTGTATCGGTTATTACTGCCCCTGAAGCAATCAGTTTTTCGCTGAAATGTTGTGCAAGCAGCAAAGCCGGATCGGGAATGTCGCCTTTCACCACAAACCCGCTTTTATTGGCCGGTATCTCGCCGGTCACAAACCGATGATACGAAAAAGGAGCTCCGTAAAAATAAGCATTATCAAAACTAATGTTAGCGCTTTTCACAAAATTATCAATCACAAGCCCCTTTATGGCTGGTTCGGTCCGTATTGTCTCGGTCAATTTCCCTGCCTTGCCCGAATTGAAAAAAAGCTGATAGGTATTGTCGAGATACGAAATACCATGAATGCCCGGTGCATAATAATTACCCATATCTTCCCAGGTCCATTTCGGGTTGATCACTTGCTGGTCGAACAGGCCGGGATCGGCAATAACACCGCCATTTATGTTCTTTATACCGGCCTGTTTAACCGCTGCTACCCATTTTTCAAGAAAATGCTTATCACCTGCTTTCGCCGAACCGAGTGTTGGGTCGCCTCCACCGCGGATATACAGATTTCCATTCAGAGTACTGTCCTTTTCTATCCGTCCATCGATCTCAAGTCGCGTTTCGAAACGAAAATCAGGCCCGTACATTTCCAAAAAAGTGGCTGTAGTGATTACTTTCATCGTGGAAGCGGTCACTGCTGCCTTTTGTTGATTCAATTCACTGACTGTTTCACCTGTTTTCAGGTTACGAACGAGCAAACTTATATTGGCATTTTCGAGAAGTGAATTTTTGATAAGTTGTTCCACCTGTGTTTGCGAAAAAACAAGCTGAATAGCGAAGGAAAACAGAACAATCAAAGGGCTGGTATGTTTCATGTATATAGTATTATGGCGTTGAAGAAGCAAATATTGCGCAAAAGTAAATACATTCGATAAATAATCGGATACAATCATCGAAATTATTTAAACTATAGCATCAGGAATTTAAGTTTTAGGCTTTATTTGTATTCAAATAAAATTGTTATTTCAAACTTCTTCAAAATCTACATTTATGAAAAAGTTTATTTTATTTCTTTCACTCTTCCTCTTTGTCTTTATTTGCAGGTCATGTGTCCACACGCACGAACCTGAGATTGGAACTACGATGATATGTAAAGCTGATTACATAAAAAATAATGTGACAATCGACTCTCTGCTTTTTTCCGAAAATGATATAGAATACTTTGATCTTTCAACAAACGAATTGAAGCTGAAAACCACAGCTAAAACCACTGAAATACAGAATTTCAACAACTTCAGGTTTTATATGGGTAAAGAATTGCTTTTTACGGCACATTTAGCGTTGGATGTCATGTCGTCTATCATCAACGATTTGGTTTTTTACCAAACACTTAAGGATGGAAAGTTGTATCTTAAAGATGGATATCCTGTTAACACCAGCAGCTCTGAATCATTGACGATTCGTGCCCAAAACAGCGCAAAACGAGCTGTAAACTGGCAAAAATTTATCGACAGGATGGATTATCTGAACACACTAAGAAATTGAGAACTATTCTTTCTCCCATTCAAGCATCATTTTTTTTATTTCGAGCCCCCAGCGGTATCCTCCCAAGCCACCATCGGTGCGAATAACGCGATGACAGGGAATAAGAAATGCAATCGGATTAGCACCAATAGCTGTTCCCACTGCACGGACTGCTTTTGGTCGGTTAATAGTGTCGGCTATTTTGGTATAAGTGGTTGTGTCGCCAATGGGAATTTCCTGCAAAGCATTCCAAACTGCTTGCTGAAACTCTGTTCCAATGGGATGAATGGTTGGCCGTTCTCTTTTCTGAAATATCAATTTTGAGAAAAATGCAGCCTTTTCATCGTTTTGAACGAAATCAGTTTCCGGAAAACGTTGTTCAATATCATATAGCGCACTTTCATGATTTTCGGGAAAAGTAAGCGCACAAATGCCATCGTTCGAAAATACAATGCAACATTCTCCGAAAGGACTTTGACTAAATCCAAACGTTGGAACCGATTGAGGAGGTAATTGTCTCATGTTAGAATTAATTGTTTTAAAAAGATGAAACCGATTTTTATTCAGACAAAAAATCTGCAAAACCAGCCGGAGAGAACTCTGAACGAAAATCTGAACTACATTTGTTGCAAAATTAATAATTTAATCGATTCATACAATAAAAAGCTGAGAATAAACACAAAAAACAGTGGCATTGCTAACAATACAGGCAGTAGAAGTGCGATATTTTTTCTGTTTTCAGGGTTTGTTTGAATCAGGTTGTTCGTCGCTGGTAGCTGCTTCAGGCGTATTTTTTTCAGGACTATAAACTGAAAAATATCAGAAAAGAAACGTGATGATACAGTTCGGTATTTCCAGCCCTTGTGCCGCATAAACAACGACAAGTTCAAATATTAAAAAAGCCTTTAAAAATAGCTGTATTCTAGTTTATTTTGCGTATATTTGTATGTTTTTTCGTATACTATTATTCCGGACGCAATGCCCGGAATGATTTTATGAAAATTACAATTCAACATTTTGAAATATATATTATTACAATAGAAAAATGAGCGAAGAAGAAGAAAAAGCAAGAGACCTTGCAAGCGCAGATTATGGTGCAAGCAGCATTCAGGTACTTGAAGGATTAGAAGCAGTTCGTAAACGTCCCGCCATGTACATTGGCGATATCGGAATTAAAGGGTTACACCATTTGGTATACGAGGTGGTTGACAACTCTATTGATGAAGCTATGGCCGGTCACTGCGACACAATCAATGTAACAATCAACGAAAATAATTCAATTACAGTCGTAGACAATGGCCGTGGTATCCCGGTGGATATGCACGAAAAAGAAGGCCGTTCGGCACTGGAAGTAGTAATGACTGTACTTCACGCCGGTGGTAAATTCGACAAAGGCAGCTACAAAGTTTCCGGAGGTCTGCATGGTGTAGGTGTTTCTTGTGTGAACGCGTTATCTACATTGATGCACGTAGAAGTATCGCGCGATGGAAAATTGTACATGCAGGAATATACTTGCGGAGTACCTCTCGCACCCGTTGCCGAAATTGGCACCTCTACAACCAACGGAACATTGGTGAACTTTATGCCCGACAGCAGCATTTTCATCGAGTCGGTCTACAAATGGGACATCCTGGCTAATCGTCTTCGCGAATTGTCTTTCCTTAACGCCGGAATCACGTTGACGCTTACCGACAAAAGAAGCGTAAACGAAGATGGGACTTTCAAATCTGAGGTGTTTCATTCGGACGAAGGGCTGAAAGAATTCGTTGAATACATCGACGAATCGCGCGAACCATTGATTGAAAATATCATTCACATTACGACTGAGAAAAATGGAATTCCTGTTGAAATCGCCATGACTTACAACACTTCGTACAATGAAAATATCCACTCTTATGTGAATAATATCAACACGATAGAAGGAGGAACTCATTTGTCGGGTTTCCGTCGTGGACTTACACGAACGCTTAAGAAATATGCCGAGGACAGCAAAATGCTCGAAAAATTAAAAATTGAGATCAGTGGAGACGACTTCCGAGAAGGCTTAACCGCTGTAATTTCAATCAAAGTTGCCGAGCCTCAGTTCGAAGGTCAGACAAAAACCAAACTTGGAAACAACGAAGTAATCGGATCGGTGGATATGGCAGTGGGCGAAGCTTTAGGAAATTATCTTGAAGAAAATCCGAAATCGGCCAGAACAATTGTAGAAAAAGTGATACTCGCTGCCACAGCCCGTCATGCAGCCCGTAAAGCGCGTGAAATGGTACAACGCAAATCACCACTATCGGGTGGAGGTTTACCCGGTAAACTTGCCGATTGCGCCGATAAAGACCCTGAAAAATGCGAACTATTCTTAGTCGAAGGGGACTCGGCAGGTGGAACGGCAAAACAAGGCCGTAGCCGTCAATTTCAGGCCATTCTTCCTTTACGTGGTAAAATTCTGAACGTAGAAAAAGCAATGCAACACAAGGTGCTCGAAAGCGAAGAAATCCGAAACATCTACACCGCTTTGGGTGTGACAATCGGAACTGAGGATGACTCAAAAGCCCTGAATATTGCAAAACTTCGTTATCATAAAATTATTATCATGACCGATGCCGATGTGGACGGAAGCCACATTGCCACTCTGATTATGACTTTCTTTTTCCGCCACATGAAAGAGCTGATCGAACAGGGATATTTGTATATCGCCACTCCTCCGCTCTACCTGTGTAAAAAAGGCAAGGTGGAAGAATACTGTTGGACTGAACAACAACGTCAGGCATTTATCGAAAAATATGGAGCCGGAAACGAAGGTGGAATTCATACTCAACGCTATAAAGGTTTGGGTGAAATGAACGAAATTCAGCTTTGGGACACAACAATGAACCCCGAACACCGTACCTTGCGTCAGGTGACCATCGAAAACGCAGCAACTGCCGATCACGTATTCTCCATGTTAATGGGAGATGATGTAGCACCGCGTCGTCAGTTTATTGAGGAAAATGCAACTTACGCAAAAATTGATGCTTAAACATTAATTTGAAAGTTTGAAAATTTGAATATTCTCTAATGGTTTTCATCTTAAATGAGTATTTAAATTTTCAAACTATCAAATTTTCAAATTCTTGATAATGAACATAGCTGTTTACTGCTCATCGAGCAACCACATTCCCGAAAGTTACAAGGACTCAGCATATGCTTTGGGGCAATGGATTGCCGATAGTGGGAACGCATTGATATTTGGTGGTGCTACAGGTGGTTTAATGACTTCGGTCTCGGAAGGTGCTTCAGCCTCGGGAGGCAAAATAACAGGGATAATACCTCAGGCTGTTATCAAAATGAATCGCCAAAGTGCTTTATGTACCGAATTGATTACAGTAGAAACCATGAGCGATCGCAAGGCAATAATGAAAGAGCTGGCCGATGTGTTTGTGGTGCTACCGGGAAGCTATGGAACTTTGGACGAAATGTTCGATGTAATAGCCGCAGCTATTGTTGGGGAACATAAAAAACAGTTGATAGTAGTGAACGAAAATGGTTTTTACGATGATCTGATACATCAGATTGAGAGAATGATGTACGAAAAGTTTATCCCTGTCGTTAATTACAAACCATTAATAGTAAACAGTATCAGTGAATGCATTCAATCTTTAAAAAATTTCTGATTAATAAAAATCTAATTACTCATCCTTTTATTCGTATTTGATTATGAATTTGTTTTGGAAAAGTCTTTTCGGAAAAATTACTCCAACAGCCAGGCTTGAAAAAGAAGAAGCCGATCTCATTGAAGCGATGAACCGATACAAGGAAGTGGAGAAATCAGTAGAACTCGCCGAATACAAAACTCTTTTTCATGAAGTAAAATCATCCGATTTTATTGAAAGAAAAAAAATGCTTCAAAACAGAAAATATAAAGATACGGAAGAATACCGGGTTTCGGCCAAATACAGAAAACTCGAAAAAGCACCCAACATTCAACTTTACTATCAGGTATTAAAGTCGGCCGTTCTTGAGCAGTTTATGGAGTTTAAGACCAGTTCTGAATTCGAAGACCTGAGCGATAAAGATAAAGTAAGCAAATCAGAAAAACTGCAGAAATTTAAACACTTCGAACATTCGAAGGAGTATAAAACATATACCCGCTTTCACGATTCATTTATAATAAAAGAGTACGAGCAACTTAAGTCAAAAACTGCCGATCCTGAGTTTAAAGCTAGAAACGATTTTTGGAGCAATCCTCATCGCTGGAAAACAACCCCTGAGTACAAAAAAGAACAACGTTTTTACGAACTTGCAAAAAATCCGAATATCGTTTTCTTTCTCAAAGAAAAGCCGGAGAGATTTGAAAAATTCGATCAACTCAAATTGTCATTCAACGACGGGTTTGAATGGAATACGCTTGATAAATCGCATTGGAATTTTGGTTTTCACTACCCTAATGCCAGATTGATGGGCAACCATTCTTTTGCCAACGAAAAGCAGGCCAATAACTTTGGACAAAATGTTTCGGTCGATAACGGCATTCTTAGAATAGCAACAAAACACGAAAAAATTAAGGCAGCGGCCTGGCATCCTACAAAAGGATTTATAGAAAATGAATTCAGTTTCAGCTCCGACATTTTGCAAACTGCCGACAAATTCAGACAAAGAGGCGGCGTTTTCAGAGCTAAAATCCGTTGCACAGGCAATATCAATCATGCTTTTTGGCTGGGTGCCGACAATAAATTACCGCATATAAACATTTTTCATTTCGATGGCAAATGTATTAAAGTGGGCAATGCAAACAGGAATGTGGTGGATGGAATAAAGATAAAAGGGATAAACACCTCGCAGTTCTTTATTTATTCACTGAAGTGGACAGCAAAAGAATTGGTTTGGTACATCAACGATTTCGAAGTATACCGGACAGCAAGCAATATACCTAACACAGATATGTATATGGTTTTCAATTCATTCATAACTCAAAAACAAAAAGGCTCTGCCGGGCATCTTGAAGTGGATTGGGTACGAGCCTATCAATATTAAAAGCAAACAAAGGGCTAAGCCTTGTCCGGGGAAAATACATTATCAAAAACAAAATAAAGAGACAAGGAAACAACTTGTCTCTTTGTTTTTCTAAAAAAGAAATATCTATGACAACAACCCGAAAAATAAATATACAAAACCGCTTCGACATTGGTGGAAATAATCGTTTCGTGCTGATAGCCGGACCATGCGCCATTGAGTCGGAAGAAATGACGATGCAGGTAGCCGCTGAACTGAAACAAATATGTTTGGACCTGGGCATTCACCTTATATTCAAGTCATCGTTCGACAAAGCCAATCGTTCGTCAGTTAAAGCTCCACGCGGTTTAGGGATGGAACGAGGCTTGCAAATACTTCAGCGCGTTAAAACAGAACTTCAATTGCCAATTGTTACTGATGTACACGAAAGCTGGCAGTGCGCCCCGGTGGCCGAAGTAGCTGATATGCTTCAGATTCCGGCTTTCCTGTCCCGCCAAACTGATTTGCTTATTGCCGCAGCAAAAACCGGCAAAATAGTGAACGTGAAAAAAGGCCAATTTATGGCGCCCTGGGACATGAAAAATGTGATTGATAAATTGCGCGATTCCGGCAATGAAAGCATTTTACTTTGCGAAAGGGGTTCTTGTTTTGGGTATAATAATCTGGTGGTGGATATGACTGGATTGGTCGAAATGCGTAGCTATGGTTTTCCTGTGGTTTTCGATGCCACACATGCCGTACAGAAACCAGGTGGACAAGGCACTTCCACCGGAGGAAACCGCGAAATGGTTCCTTATCTTATGCGTGCGGCTTTGGCCGTAGGTGTAGATGCTATTTTTGCAGAAGTGCATCCCGATCCGGATCATGCTTTCAGCGATGGACCGAACCAGATTTATCTTTCGAAAATCCGCGAAATACTTGAAGAAGCTATTGCTATTGATGATTTAATTAAAGGAAACAAGGATGCTAGGAAACCGGGAAACAAGGAGATTCAGAACTCAGAACTCAGAACTCAAAACTCAGAACCCCGGATTAAGCTTTTACTCACTGATGTGGATGGAGTACTGACCGATGCCGGCATGTATTATTCCGAAAATGGAGATGAAATAAAAAAATTCAATACGCACGATGGAATGGGACTACAACTCATTCAGCAAAAGGGCATTAAAACAGGAATTATAACCTCCGAAGACACAAAAATGGTTGAAAGGAGGTTTAAAAAACTAAAGCTCGATTACCTTTATCAGGGCAAAAGAGAAGGTGGAAAGCTGGCTTCGGCACTCGAAATTTGCAAAAAAGAAGGAATTACACTCGCCAATGTTGCCTATGTGGGCGACGATGTGAATTGCCTTGAATTACTGTCGAATGTAGGAATGGCGGCATGTCCGGCGAATGCATTAGAAGCCATTAAACAAATTCCGGGCATAGTTCATTTGAACAAAAAAGGAGGCGAAGGTTGCGTTCGCGAATTTGCTGAAATGATTTTAAAACAAATAAATGTTGTTTCTGAACAGTAGGAATTATGGATGCAGTAAAACGATCAAAAGAAATATTTGAGCAGGAAATCAATGAGTTGCAAAAACTTTCCAATAAAATTGGAGAAGAGATGAATGCCGTGGTAGAAATGATTTATGCCTGTAAAGGAAAACTGGTGATAATGGGAATTGGCAAAACCGGCATTATTGGTCACAAAATAGCCTCGTCGCTTGCATCTACCGGAACGCCCACCATCTTTATCAATGCTGCCGAAGCCATGCATGGCGATTTGGGAATGATTGCAAAAAATGACATTGTTCTGTTAATTTCAAACAGCGGCAGTTCGTCCGAAATTATAAATGTGATTGCACCCTTGAAAAAAATAGGCAGTCGTCTTATTGCCATGACCGGAAACCCTGGCTCGCCACTTGCCAATGAAGCCGAACTTGTTATCAATGTAGGGGTAGAGAAAGAAGCATGTCCACTCGGATTGGCGCCAACTACTTCGACTACGGCAACACTCGTAATGGGCGACGCATTAAGCATTTGTCTTATGGAACGCCGGAACTTTAAAGCCGAAAATTATGGATTGTATCATCCGGGTGGTGCTTTGGGACGGCAATTGCTAAGTCGTGTGAAAGACGAAATGACAAGCGGTATTCCTAAAGTTTATGAAAACACGCTGTTCAAGGATGTGATTTATGAAGTGAGCAACAAACGATTAGGCATGACGCTTGTTTACAATTCCAACAACAAGGCTGTAGGTATTATCACCGACGGTGATATCCGGCGAGCCATACAAAAATTCGACGAGCTTAAGCATTTGCAGGCTTGCGATTTCATGACAAAAGGATTTAAAAAAATTGATGCTAATGAATTGCTAACCGAAGCCCTCGAAATGATGGATGTAAATAAAATAACGACGCTGGCAGTCACCGAACAGAACGATGAGGTAGTTGGCATTTTGTCAATTCACAGTATTATCGACTTCAGAAACCCTGTACATTGAAATTCAAGAAAATATATATTGAAATAACAAATAGCTGCAATTTCGATTGCAGCTTTTGCTTTAAAACACAAAGAACCAGCAGGTTTATGACTCCGGATGAATTTCGGACAGTGACCGAAAAAATACGTCCGTTCACAAATTACGTGTATTTACATGTGTTGGGGGAGCCACTTTTACACCCGAAATTCAATGAAATTCTATCAATTGCCGAAAAGGCTTCGCTCAACATAAACATAACTACAAACGGAGGTTTAATCGAGAAAAAAAAGGAAATTCTTTTACAGCATTCCATACGTCAGATCAACATCTCACTACACGATGCCGAAGAAAATGTTCTTCCTGAGAAATGGAGTGATTATCTGAATTCTGTTTTAGAGTATGCCACCGAAGCTTCGTCCAAAACATATATTAACCTGCGTTTATGGAATGCGGGCGTCAATGCAAGCACTGATTTTAATCGCTTTTGTCTTGAAAAAATTGCATTTAACTACGACAAAACGATAGAAGAAATTACTCTAAAAGGGAAAGACAGCGGAATAAAACTCTCCGATCATATTTTTCTGCAACACGCACCGCGTTTCGAGTGGCCCGATGGTGAAAAAAACCGCTCCGAAGCCACCAAAACCTGTTATGCACTGCGCGATCAAATTGCTATTCTGGTGGATGGAACAGTTGTTCCCTGTTGTCTGGATGGGGACGGAAACATGAATTTAGGAAATATATTCAATTCCGATCTTGCTGAGATTTTGCACACAGAGCGATCATTGAAAATCCGGAATGGATTTATTAGCAACCAAATAACTGAGGAATTCTGTAAAAGTTGCGGTTTTTTTATATCATAAATACCTTCACGGCTTTCTACTAAAGAATATCTATAGCTGAAAATCCGGAAAGTTGATTTGATTTACAAAAGCTTCGAAGCCGTGTTGTCAATATAAAAATCGACAATTCCTGACTGACTATGAACGTGCGAAGCCGGATATGACTGGGCAAGTGGTTCGTTGTTAATAATTTGTTTCAATATCTCTGCTTTGCTATCGCCGGTGAGTAAAAAAACAACTTTTGCTGCATTATTAATTGTTTTTCCTGTAAGCGTGATACGTTTCTGGCCTGTAAGTGGATGTATACCGACACCCACCGAAAAATCGGAAGTAAGAAGGCTCATATCATTAGGAAAAATTGATGCCGTATGTCCATCTTCGCCCATACCGAGCAGCACCAAATCGAAAACCGGGAAACCTGATTTTGCCGGAAGCTCCTTCCAAAGCACATCCTGATAACGTTTTGCCTCATCGTCGGGTTGATCTTCACCTTTCATTCTGAAAACATTTTCAGCTTTTATAAAGGTTCGCTGCAAAAGTGTGTCGTAAGTCAGGCCAAAATTACTTTCGGGATGTGTGGGTTCGACACAACGCTCATCAACCCAAAAAAACCTGACAACCTGCCACGGAATGAGCTTTTCGTACTCATTAGCCAAAAGTGTAAATAACTGTTTTGGAGTACTTCCTCCCGAAATAGCAATATTCAGTTTTTCGCCTGTGATTTTCTTTGCCTGCGCCATTTCTTTAATTAATTCTGCTACAGCGCGTGAAGTGCTTTCCGCATTTTCGTAAATGTGAAGATTGTGACCCATAAAATATATTAGTTTTATTGTTTCATTGTAATTATGGGCTGAAAAAGAAAAAGCTCAAACCCATTGAAAATTTGAAAAAAGGATCTATTCTGTCTTGAATTTTTCGAAAGGCTGACGCCATTTAACGTATTTGTCGCCAAATAAATTGTTCGATTCAACAGGACCCCAGGTTCCCGATTCATAAAAATACAAAGGAATATCAGGGTTATTTTTCCATGCCTGAAGGATCGGGTCAACAAATTTCCAGCTTGCTTTCACGGCATCGGCACGGGCGTAAAGTGTTGAATCTCCTGTCATTGAGTCGAGCAATAAGCGTTCGTATGCTTCCGAAATCTTTTTCTCTGCCAAATCGGAATAATGAAAAGCCATATTCACGTTTTGTACCTTGAAGCCTGCTCCCGGAATTTTCATTCCAAAATCGATGGCCACACCTGCATCCGGATGAATTCTCAGGATAATCATATTGTTCGGCTCGGTAAGACAAAGTTGTTTAAAGAGCTGATGAGGAGCCGGTTTTAAGTGAATAACCACTTCGGTAACACGTTCGGGCAATTGTTTGCCTGTACGAATAAAAAACGGCACTTCGCCCCAACGCCAGTTATCGATAAATACTTTCATTGCCACAAAAGTTTCAGTTTTCGAATTGGCGGCTACTCCGGTTTCCTGCCTGTATCCTTTCTGAATATCATCGCCTATCTGGCTCGAAATGTACTGCCCACGCACCACATTTTCGGCTACTTCGCCTGCTTTAATAGGTCGGAGCGCCTGTAGTACCTTTACGGTTTCGTTGCGTATAGAATCCGAATCGAAAACAGCAGGAGGTTCCATAGCTACCACAGCAAGCACCTGCAGCAGGTGATTCTGTATCATATCGCGCATGGCACCCGATGTGTCGTAATAACCGCCGCGATTTCCCACCCCGATTTTTTCTGAAGCGGTTATTTCAATTCTTTGTATGTATTTGCGGTTCCAAATGGGTTCGAAAAAACCATTTGAAAAACGTGTCACCATAATGTTTTGGACTGTTTCTTTTCCCAGGTAATGGTCGATTCGATAAATTTGTTCTTCGTTAAAACCTGCATGAAGTTTTTTGTCAAGATCCAGTGCTGTATCGTAACTATAGCCAAAAGGTTTTTCAACTATAATACGTTTCCAGCCCTCTTCCTCTTTGTTTAATCCATATTTAACAAGATGTGCAGCCACAACTTCGTAAAGGAATGGAGGAATTGAAAAATAGAAAACAATATTTTTAGTAATGCCAAGTTGCTCTGAGAGTGAGTCGATATAATTTTTTAATTCAGAAAAATCACTCTCCTGCTGATTGTTGACCTTTTTGTAATAAACTTTTAGCAAAAACTCTTCTAGTTTTTCGGGATATTCGGCGATTGTTTTTTTTGAAAAGATGCTAAGACTTTCGCGCACATCTACGCGGTAAGCTACCTCATCCTTTTCCTGACTTCCGGCACCTACAACTACAAAACTTTCAGGCAATAAATTGTCTATATAGAGCTGAAAAACAGCAGGTAGCAGTTTTCTTTTCGACAAATCTCCATTCGAGCCGAAAATAACAAGTATCTGACTTTCTATATTATTTTTTTTCATGTTTTTTTTAATATTACATATTACATCAACAGCTTTTCTCTCATCTGAATCTATTTTAAACATAACAAGTGTCTGACTTATTTGTTTATAGTCGCAGCCTATTGCAATATAGTTTTATGCCACGCATAAGTTGTCCTGAGTTTTTAAAACCATTTTTTACGTTTGAATACCAGCAGCATAGCAACAGCTACAACAAGCATCACCAGCCACATTAAAAAATAGCCATACTGCCAGTGAATTTCAGGCAGATAGTCGAAGTTAGTACCATAAACCCCTACAATAAACGTTAGCGGGATAAATATAACCGAAAAAACAGTTAGCGTTCGCATTATGTCATTCAGTTTTGTGCTCATCATTGTGTGATACATAGTGATTTGATCGTACAATATTTCACGGTAACTATCCGAAAGCTCAGTAGCTTCGTTGATATTATCCTGCAGTTCCTTGTAGTGAACCCTGTTTTCGTCTTTAATCATTTCGGTTTCCATCTTCGCAAGGGTAAGCATCATCTCCCTGGCTGGCTTAATGTTTTTCCGTAAAAAATTCATATCTACCTTGTACCTGTTAATCTCTTCGAGAAGGTTTTTGTCGGGATTATTCGTCATTCGTTCCTCCAGGTTTTCTATTTTTTCGCCAAGCAAACCAATGATGTATATATAATTATCAACGACAATATCAAGCATTGTAAAAGCCAGATAATCGGAACCCGAAGTCCGGATTTTGTTCTTGTGTTTACGGATGCGTTCGCGTATAGGTTCAAAAAGCGAGGTTTCCTGTTCCTGAAACGATATTAAAACATGATCAATCATTATCAAACTCAGGTTTTCGACCGATAATTGCTCAGTCGATTCGTTGTATGAGAGGATTTTAATCGTTGCAAAAATCCCATTGTCGAACTCCTGCACTTTTGGGCGCAATGATGGATTCATAATGTCTGAAATTATATTAACAGGAATTTCGAAAATGGCTGCCAAGCCCTCCATGCGCAATTCGTCGTGCAGGCCGTCTACATTGAGCCAACTTACATTTTTATTGTTTTTCAGTTCAAGAAGTTGATCATCTGATTTAATTTCATACTCACGAACCTGATCAAGATCGAAATTCATAACGCTCAAAAAGATTTTATCCATCTTTTTAAGTCCCCTGAAAACAAGGGCATACGGCGATAAACCGATATCTTCTTTTTTCTTTTTTATAAAGCGCGACATACTGAGTTGATGAATGTAATTGATAAAAATATAAATTTTATTACAGCCCGATGACCGCCGAAAGTGTCCGGTAAATTGCGTTGAAGCGGTTGAATCTGTGTTAGGGCAAAGGTAGGAAATTTTTATATTAACTTCTTATTATGAAGCATCTATTTCAAAAAACATCTATATTTGTAACCGGTTTTGTTTCCTGCATAGAAAGAAGCTGATTTTGCTCTTTGGCACAATCATTGCTGGAGTAAAAGTTGCAATAATTTGCTTGATCAGTTAAATGAAAGTTTTGAAAATCATATCGTTAATAATAATTGTTTTTCTTCTGAATATAAATGTTTATAGTCAGGAAAACAATACTATACAGGAACGTACTCCTGAGCAGGAGGCTATAAAACAAACCGAAAAACTTCAAAACGAGCTACAGCTCACCCCTGAACAGGTTCAAAAAGTGAATGAGATTAACCTTAAGTACGCTCGTGAACGGCAAACCTCCAACAATCGGCGGGATGCAATAAAACGAATAAAAGACAAAGACAATGATCTGCAGAAGGTGCTTAATCAGGAGCAGTACCAGCAGTTACAAAATAAACGTTACGAACGTTCTTCGTTTCAGTCGCCAGCGGCAGGAAGTAGTTTCCGGTCGACTCAAACAAACAGACCTGATAGCAGAACTTATCAGCCAACGCGTACAACTTCGGGCGAAGTAAACGAAAGAAGAGGGAGTAGTATAAACAACAGCTCATCTGAATTAAGACAGCGCAACCCATCAACAAGAATACAAACAACCGACAGACAGGGGCAAACAGTACCTTCAAGTTCGCGATCCAATCCTGCGGTGAATCCTGGAAATTCTTCACGTGAAAGTCAAGGGTCGGCTGTAAGGAATGAGCCTCCACGCACATCGCGTTCGGTTGATATTTCAGGTTCGAGGAACACATCCACGCCTGCAAGAAGCACAGAATCATCGAGCCGATCTGAATCATCCAGGTCCTCAGGCTCTTCGTCGGGCAACAGAAGATAACTCCATGCCTAATCCTTTTTTTAGCTTTAAACAATTCACGGTGTACCATCATCGCTGCGCCATGAAAGTGGGCATCGATGGCGTTCTTTTGGGCGCCTGGGCAGATGTAAACTGCGCTAACAAAGTGTTGGACATTGGCACAGGTAGCGGATTGATCGCTTTGATGCTGGCACAACGTACTTGCGCTCAAATTACTGCCATCGACATTGAACCAAATGCGATACTTCAAACGGAGGAAAATATAGAAAATTCACCATGGAAAGACAGCATTACGGCAAAAGAAATTTCTATCCAACAATTTGCTGCAACCACCGACGAAAAATTCGATCTTATAGTTTCTAATCCTCCATACTTTGTCAATTCTCTGAAAAATAACTGTGCAGATAAAACTACTGCCCGGCATACCGATTCCCTTACGCATGAGGAATTGATGACATGGGCGAAAAAAATGCTTGCTGAGAATGGGAGGATTTGTTTAATTTTGCCTGTAAATGAAGGAATAAAGTGTGTGCAATTTGCTGAAAGTATAGGTTTGTATTGCCATAAAATGGTTTACGTACACCCCAAACCTGCAACAGAGGCCAAAAGAGTATTACTTCAGTTTAGTGATAGCTTTAAACCTACTGAAATAAGTAAATTAGAAATTGAAACTACTGAAAGACATCAATATAGCAAAGAATTTGCTGCGTTGGCGAAGGATTTTTATCTGAAACTTTAGACGACTATAAAAATAAAAAGCAATGGTTAAAACTTCCATGAGAAGACTCAACCATTGCTTCCGGTATATGTAATTTCTGAAAATCTCTTACAACAAAGCCTGAATTTTTGCAGCTAGAACAGCTTTCTGAGTCGCCCCGATTTGTTTGTCAACCACCTGACCATCTTTAAAGAAAAGAATAGTAGGGATGTTGCGAATTCCATATTCGTTAGGAGTTTCCACATTTTCGTCGACATCCATTTTTCCGACAACTACTTGTCCGTCAAATTCTTTTGCCAGTTCTTCTACAATGGGGCCTACCATACGACATGGACCACACCATTCTGCCCAAAAATCAACTACTACAGGTTTTCCGCTGTTAATAATTTCTTTGATATTTCCATCTGTTAATTCTAATGCCATAACTTTATATATTTATAATTAATAATTTAAACTTCTTTTTTTTGCAAATTCAAATATGTTGAGAATGAAAACGGAAGCGTTTTTCAATCAGCATTGCTCATTGATAAATGATAACGATAATAAAAACAGCGCTCCATCGAAATTGTTTTACAAAAATACTAAATAATAGTATTGATAAATTCTATCTTTATTCATTTATTGCAAAATCGAGAATTGCAGCTTCTTTTGCCTTCTTAATGTAACGATAAACATCTGTGTCGATTTTTACCCTGTGCTGCCTCGAAAATAGTTTTATCTTATTGGGCGAGTTTTCATCAACCACACTAACGTAAAGATTTACATTGCCTTTCTTTGAAAGTAAAAGCGTTGAAAGCTCATCAGCAAACTCGTCATCAATTTGTTGTAGTGGAATTGTAAGTGTTATTTTATCCACTAATTTATCTTTTATATCTCTGAAAAGTTCAATTTTCTGAATTTTAAGTTCTAATTCCTGAGGCAAATTGGGGTCTACAGCTTTTTTATATTTGTAGTCGGCACCTTTTTCCTGTACAATGGCAGTGATGTACAAATACAGGTCTTTGATCATATATTTGCCAAATTCCACATAGTTGTTGCCGAACAATGCAAATTCGAATGCACCGGCATAGTCTTCAAGCGTAAATATTCCGTAAGGATTTCCGGCTTTGGATGTTCCATTGCGAAAATTTGTAACCATACCTCCAATTCTGAGCGGTTTTCCTTTCAGTGCCTGCAAATCTTTTAAATCTACAGTAGTGGTATTGCATATGTGGTTAATTTCCAGCTCAAATTCATCAAGAGGGTGGGCCGACAAATACATACCAATCAATTCGCGTTCTTTGTTTAGCTTTTCCAACGGTGACCATTCTGGCGCATAAGGAATTTCGGGTTTTGCAATTTCCACCGCTTCCATATCACCAAAAAGCGAATTGTGGTTCATTGAAGCATCTGTCTGGAATTTGTTCCCATAGCGGAGAATAGATTCAAGAACAATTTCTGATTTGCTGTTTTCTACAAAAAACTGTTCCCTACGAATGTCCGAAAAACCATCAAAAGCGCCGCACAAAGCCAAACTTTCGATGGCTCGTTTGTTACACGAAGTAAGGTTGACCCGTTCGATAAAATCGAAAACACTTTTGAATTTTCCATTTTTGTTTCTTTCGTCAACGATGGATATCACAGCACCTTCGCCCACGCCTTTTACACCTCCAAGTCCGAAACGGATGTTACCATCTTTATTCACCGTAAAAGTAAGATCGCTCTCATTTACATCCGGACCCATAACGCTCATGCCCAGATTTTTACATTCGTCCATGAATTTTCCAACTTCGGAAATGTCGTCCTTGTTTCGCGTTAAGTTGGCTGCCATGAACTCGGCAGGGTAATGTGCTTTCAGATAGGCTGTTTGATAGGCTATCCACGAATAACAAGTAGCGTGCGATTTGTTGAAAGCATACTTGGCAAACTCGGCCCAGTCGCTCCATATTTGTTCCAGTTTAGCCCGTGGACCGAATCCGTTTTTCTCGCATCCTTCCATAAATTTAACCTGCAGAGCCGCCATTTTATCAACAAGTTTTTTACCCATTGCCTTGCGCAATTCATCGGACTGGCCGCGTGTAAAACCTGCTAAATCGCGACTCAGTAACATGACCTGTTCCTGATACACAGTAATTCCGTAGGTATCCTTCAAACGCTTTTCCATGATAGGGAAAGGGTAGTCTATCTTCTCGCGCCCATGCTTACGATTGATAAACTGAGGAATGTATTGCATTGGTCCGGGACGATACAACGCATTCATGGCAATCAAATCTTCGAATTGCGAAGGTTGAAGTGCCTGTAAATGTTTTTGCATACCTGCCGACTCAAACTGGAATGTACCAACCGTGAGCCCTTTGCTGAATAACTCGTAAGTTTTTTCATCATCAATAGGAATGGTGTCGATGTCAAGGTCAATCCCTTTCGATTTTTTTATGTTGGATAAGGCTTCTTTGATGATCGATAGCGTTTTCAGACCCAGGAAGTCCATTTTTATCAATCCGATTTCTTCGATGACCGAACCTTCGTATTGCGTCACCAGCATTTCTTCACCGGTTTCTTTGTCCAAAGCCGTGCTCAGCGGAACAAGGTTGGTGAGGTCATCGGCACCGATAATGACACCGCAGGCATGTACGCCGGTTTGACGAACGGTTCCTTCCAGCATCTCTGCATAGCGCAGTGTACTGGCCAGGTTCTGGTCCATCGAATTCCGGGCCTGCTGCAACTCGGGCACATATTTCAAACAATTAGATATATTCACTTTAGGCGCTTTTCCATCAGCACCTTCGGGGAATTTATCAGGAATAAGTTTGGTGAGCCGGTCGGCCTCCGAAAGTGGTAGTCTCTGAACGCGGGCCACATCTTTGATGGATGATTTGGTGGCCATTGTACCATAAGTAATAATATGTGCAACCCTCTCTTTTCCATATTTTTCAGTCACCCAGCGCAATACCTGTCCGCGTCCATCGTCGTCGAAATCAATATCAATATCGGGCATTGAGATACGATCGGGATTCAGGAAACGCTCGAACAGCAAATCATATTTTAACGGATCAATATCGGTGATTCTTAAGCAATAGGCTACTACCGAACCTGCCGCCGATCCACGTCCCGGACCTACCGACACACTCATTTCGCGGGCAGCATTAATAAAATCCTGAACGATGAGGAAGTAGCCGGGGAAACCCATTGTCTTCATTACATTGAGCTCAAAATCAATACGTTCTGATTTTTCATCGTCGAGCACAGCTCCATAGCGTTGTTTTGCTCCCTCATAGGCCAGTTTTGCAAGGTAATCGGCTTCGAGCTTAACGCGCACCACTTTGTCGTAGCCACCTAAGCGATCGTAGCCATCGCCAAATTCCTCACGAAGCATTTCTTCCGTAAATTTTTCGCGATAATGTTCTTCAGTTCCAAAATCGGCAGGGATAGGATAAACCGGCATCATTGGAGCCGAATCAATGTCGTAAAATTCTACTTTGTTCGCTATATCAACAGAGTTCTCCAGTGCTTCAGGCACATCGGCAAATATCTGAAGCATTTGTTCGGGCGTTTTCAGATATTCCTGTTTGGTATAGCGCATACGGCTCGGATCGTCAAGGTCCTTTCCGGTGCTCAGGCAAATCAGTCGTTCGTGTGCTTCGCCATGTTCTTCTTCTACAAAGTGAACATCGTTGGTGGCTAATAATTTTGTATTTGTTTTGCGTGCCAGTTTAATAAGCTCAACATTCTGGCGTTGTTGCTTTTCGAAACATTCGTAATCGGCGTTAGGTTTATCTGTTTTGTGTCGCTGAAGTTCGATGTAAAAATCATCGCCAAAAACTTCTTTGTACCACAATACGGCTGCCTCGGCAGCCACCAAGTCGCCACTTTCCACCTTTTTATGAATTTCGCCACCCAAACAGGCCGAAGAGGCAATCAACCCTTCGCTGTATTGTTTCAGAATGTCATGATCGATGCGCGGACGGTAATAAAAACCTTCCATCCAACCAAGCGAAACCAATTTACAAAGGTTTCGATAACCTGTCTTATTTTTAGCTAATAATACCAAATGATAACCGCTGCGATCTTCCTGATTGGTTTTGGAATGACGGCTGTTGCGGGCCACATAGGCTTCGCACCCAAGAATTGGTTTGAACAAACGCTGTTCTGCATCGGCAAGTTGTTGCAGGAGTTCAGCTTTTTGATCTTCTGTCAGGTCCTTTTTACCTAACTCAGCTTTTATAGTCTTTATCTGGTCTTTTGTTTTCGAATTTTTCTTTTTTGTATAATTGAAAAACTCTTTCACACCAAACATATTACCATGATCGGTGAGTGCAATGGCATTCATGCCGGTTTTTGCAGCTTTATCTACAAGTCCAGGAATGGATGACATGCCATCGAGTACAGAATAATAGGAATGGACATGAAGATGAACGAAAGAACCCATATGTATGTGTTTGAATAATTGAAGTTTAAAACAAGTGAAAGTTTTTGTGTTTTGTGTTGCTAAAGATAGGAATAATTTGAAGAGATAAAAAGTTTTTGATGCAGATCTTATCCACAATTTTGAAACCCGGGCAATAAATATCCGTTGAATCAGGGTTTTAAAATGTTGAATAATGCCTTAGCTGTTTCATTTTTTTGAAATTATCCAACTGCAAGAGAATACAAACATTTAACAAAAAAGAATTCAAATACAAACAAGCAATTACAATACAACAGAATTGTCGTTTCTTAATTCTTTCTTACCTTTGCAGTAAGTAAAAAATGAAATACATCGACGTCATAGTACCATTGCCATTGGGCGGAACGTTCACTTATTCGGTGCCGGATGAGTGGGCGGATGCTGTGCGCATTGGTATGCGTGTGGTGGTGCCTTTTGGTAAAAAGAAGATGTACACGGCCATCGTATCCATCCTCCATACGCACAAACCCGAACTGCTTTATGAGGTGAAGGATGTGATTTGCCTACTCGACAACCAGCCCGTGTTGCGCTATCCGCAGTTGAAATTTTGGGAATGGATAGGCGCTTATTATCAGGCTTATCCGGGCGATGTATATCAGGCGGCTGTTCCGGCCGGATTAAAGCTCGAAAGCGAAACCCTGGTGTGCATCAATCCCGATTTTGAAGCTGAACATATACTTTCGGAAAAAGAACAGCGCATACTGGATGCGCTTTCGGATGGAAAGCCTGTGAATGTGGCAGAATTGAACAAAGTGACCGAAATACGCGACGTTTTACCCACCCTTAAAATGCTGCTCGAAAAAGGAGCTGTGGAAGTAAGCGAGGAACTGACGGAGAAATTCCGTGCCAAAACCGATACTTTTGTTCGCCTGAGCGAGGCGGCCCGCCACGAAGAAAAGCTGAGGCGTATTTTCGACGAACTGGGCCGTGCCAAAAAACAATTGGATGTATTGATGATGTATATTGACCTGTCGAAATGCCTTATCCCGGCCAAACAACGCGAGGTGACACGCAAAGAACTGCTCGAAAAATCGGGCGCATCTCCTGCTGTACTTGCTGCACTGGTGGAACGTGGCGTTTTGGAAACCTACCTGAAAGAAATCGGACGGTTGGATATTTCGGACCTGCCCACCAATGCCGTGTATACGCTGAACGAATTTCAGCAAACCGCCTTGAGCAGTATTGAAAAGCAATTTAAAGAAAAGCCGGTGGTGTTGCTCCATGGGGTGACATCGAGCGGAAAAACAGAGATTTACATACACGTGATACAGAAAGTGCTCGACGAAGGGAAGCAAGTGCTGTATCTTGTTCCTGAAATTGCGCTGACCACACAGCTTACCTCGCGGCTCAAACGCGTGTTTGGGAAACGGCTGGGTGTTTACCATTCAAAATTCTCGGATGCCGAGCGTGTGGAGATATGGAACAATGTGCTGAACGATAAATCCTATGAGGTGATCATTGGCGTTCGTTCTTCCATTTTCCTTCCTTTTAGGCAATTGGGATTGGTGATAGTGGACGAAGAACACGAATCGAGCTACAAACAATACGATCCGGCGCCGCGCTACAATGCCCGCAATGCAGCCATTGTGTTGGCTTCGATGCATGGCGCCAAAACTTTGCTGGGAACCGCCACGCCTTCTATCGAAAGCTATTTCAATGCCGAAACCGGCAAATACGGCCTTGTAGAATTGCATCAACGACATGAAGAAATGCAGTTACCCGAAATTGTAGTGGTCGACACCAAAGAAGCCTACCATAAAAAACGAATGGAAGGACATTTTTCGGACGTTTTGCTGGAGAAAATAGCAAAGGCGCTCGGCAATAACGAGCAAATCATTCTTTTTCAGAACCGACGGGGTTATGCGCCTTACATCGAATGCAAAGGCTGCGCCTATGTGCCGAAATGTAAAAACTGCGATGTAAGTCTGACGGTACATAAGGTTTTCAATACGCTTACCTGCCACTATTGCGGCTATACCGAACCCATTCCTACCATTTGTCCGGTTTGTAAAACGCCCAACCTGAATACAAAAGGATTTGGAACAGAGAAGATAGAAGACGAAATACGCCAAATCTTCCCCGACGCCCGCGTAAGCCGGATGGACCTAGACACAACACGCTCGAAAAAATCGTACGAAAAGCTGATTACCGATTTCGAAAACCACAAAGTAGATATATTAATTGGTACACAAATGGTGACCAAGGGACTCGATTTTGAACATGTAAGTTTGGTGGGTATTCTGAATGCAGACAATATGCTGAATTTCCCAGATTTCCGCGCTCACGAGCGGGCTTATCAGTTGATGGCACAGGTAAGCGGACGTGCCGGACGAAAAAACAAACGCGGACTGGTAGTGCTGCAAACATCGCAACCCGAACACACTGTGATAGGACAGGTGATACGCAACGATTATGCCGCCATGTATAAACTCCAGACCGAAGAGCGCAAACAATTCAAATATCCGCCCTATTTCCGCATGATTCAGGTCACATTACGGCACAAAGATGTGAAGGTACTGCAACAAGCAGCTTTTACACTCGCCGGTCAGCTGCGTGCTATTTTTGGTTCACGCGTTTTAGGCCCTATCGACCCGGTCGTTTCCCGTATCCAGAATCTGTTTATCAAACAAATTATTCTGAAAATAGAAAACGAAGCTTCGCCGGCCAAAGCCAAGGAAATGTTACAACATGCCAGCGATGAGTTGCTTACCCAGTCCCGTTTCAAAGCGGTACGCATCGGACTGGATGTGGATCCGGTGTAGAAAGCAACCCAGATAAAAGAGCTGATGATTTTAGGACTAAAGTTGATTGCTTTATATTCGTTGTTGCCACAGGATGCAATCCCTGCGGCAGCGTGGGGGTAGTCAATGGTTGAAGAAGTAAATAGTATTTTTTATTTTCATAATATAGTTCCAATCCTCTGTCCGTAATTTGAAAAGAATCGATTAAATACAGAGATTCTATATAATATTTCCCATCGTACAGTTCATTAATTTCAGTCCCTCCCAACTGTTTTATTTTTAATATTCCTGTTTTTAAATTCATTTCATATCTTCCTCCTACATGATTTGTCGAGGTAATCCCATGAAACGTATTGTCAGAGTAAAAAGTAAGAACATAGCAACTGTCACTTTCAGGCTTTGCCATTTTAATTGTTTCGTGTTTTACATTTACAAATTCAATCAATTTCCACTTTGTATTTGTAAAACTTAATTCAAGATAAGAAGAGTTTTTTTTCTATTTGATTAATAGAAACAGAATCGGATTCTTTTTCTTCGCAAGCTCCGATTCCAATTGTTATTAATATCAACAGAAAAGGGAAAAATATTTTTTTTTTGTTTTCATGAAATTATATTTTTAGGTGGAACAATAAATACTCTGTATCAGAATAGAATAATTTCAATCTGGATTTTTCGATGGAATATCGATGTACATTTCTTAATGCCTCTGTAAACCTTGTTCCATCACTGGTAATTTCATTGACTTTTGTTATATTAATTCCATTAGGAAAAGATAAATTGCTTCCGGATAAATCGTAATTTACCACAAATGTATTAATGATTGACTTGCCTGTAAATGTTCTGTCAGCATTGAATGTAACTACGAAGCAATCTTCGCAATTTTCAGGATCAGCATTTTTGACGGAATTATCTTTTGTGTTGCCAAATCCATCCAATTTCCAGGTACCTAATATTGACTTTATATCATTATCGGCATTTTCTTTTTTACATCCCGTTCCTCCTATCAGTAGAAGTAAGGTTATTGTTGTAAATACAAGTAATTTTGTTTTCATAAATATTCTATTCTTTTGAAATCTGTATATCATTCTTTCCATCAATATCTATTTTCCAAAGAAAAGTATCCCAATCATCTTCCTTTGAATATACTATCGCTTTTGAGTCTGGTGTCCATGAATAATTAAGCCAATTCGACTTTGTTAAGAAATGAGGGTTGCTTCCATCAATATTGATTAACCAAATATTATTATCAGACACAATATAGCTTAACTTTGTTCCATCAGGTGAAGGTATTGGCGCTCCTTTTTTCATGCCGTCATTAGTTATCTGTGTTTCCTGATAACTCAATGTGTCGGCAATATAGATTTCACCGTTTCGCATGTATGTCAATCTTTTACCATCCGGCATCCAACGTGCTCCTCTTCCCTGCAAGGAAAGCTTTCGTGACTGTTGGAACAAGGTATCACAAATATACATTGAATCGTTTATGTTATATAAAAGACTTTTCCCATCGGGAGCCCACGTAAAATTCATTTCCCTCACATCGTCAATTGAATTGAATAATTTATTAAGTTGGATTTTAGAAAATTCGTTGTTGTGTAAAGTAATTATTCCTTCCGAAATAAGTAATTGATTTTTTGCCGGATTCCAATTTAGATAGCCTGTTTCCATACTATAAAGCGGATATATCAATTTTTTACCCTCACCATTAAATGGCATAATATAGATTCCAGATACAAAGGGCGCTTCACCTCGATTATTTCCATAATCATAAAAAATGCTATTAGTTTCCCATCAATAGATACAGAGGGAAATCTGGCTCTGGTATGAAATGGTTCATTTATACAACTCCCCATTATCAAAGACAGGAACAGCAGAACTGAAAGGAACTTTGTTTTCATATAAGTGTGTTTAATGATGAATAAATGTGATTGAAAATAAATATGAATAATTTTTTCATAATTTTCTATTTTATTCGCTTGTATATAATGATATTTGTGATATTGACATCTTCAAGCCCCGGAGTACGAGGATAAACCGATGTTATTTTCAATTTATCATTATAAAAACTATAGTAATAGGCTTCTGGGGCATCACTATCTTTTGTGTACCAATAAAAATGTTCAGAATCAATTTTGTAAGTTGCTGCTTGAAAATATTTCTCTCCAACACAAGTACCACAATAATGCCAAACTGTTTTATCGGATAGAAAGTCAAAATGGTCATCATTAACATCGTAAGGGTCATAAGGAAACATCTTGTCTTCCGTCACCCCGGTTGCTTCAATTACCCATTTCCCAAGAATTTTCTCTTCAGGTTTTTGTTCGTTGTCTTCACATCCCCCTATTCCAATTATCAAAAACAGGAATAGCATAACTAAAAGTAATTTTGTTTTCATATGAATTCTTTTTGAACTTGATTTGAACGATACTGTCTATCCTCTGAGAATGTTCCTTTGTCCCGTTTTCTCCGTACATAAATACGCTCTGAGAATAACCCGAAAGCGTAAAGTAAAACAGTATTGAACATATAGATATTGCTTTTATTTTTTTTGAATGTTAGTAATTTTAATTATGTTTGTCCCGGTTAATTTAGTATTATGTGCTGCAAAACATTGGTTTGTTTCTTTCATATTGCTAATTTCACCGCTAATAATCACTTTTAATCCGTCGAATCTAAATTCATCAGGAATACTTTCAGCTGAATAAACATCAAAAATTCCCTTTGGATAATTTTCCAATTGAATGGAAAAAGTATCGGGTCTCGAAAAATCAAAACAGCCTTTCACAATAGTTGCTGTTACATTATGCAATTTATTTTCAGGAAAAGTATCGTCGTTACTACATTTAGAGCATATTACTCCCACAAATAATAATATAGGGAATACAAGTTTCTTTTTTACTTTCATATGAATTCTTTTTTAAGGTATTGTTATTCTAGTTCTCTACTAAACTCCACGTGCATTTCAATTGTCTATCATAAAAAGAGATGATTCCTTTGCCTTTAATTAATTGCACAACACTTATACGAATAGCATCTTGATTTTCGATGCTAATAATTTCCTCAGTTGTTTGAGGAATGGAAATTTGAAAGTAATCAAGATGTTGCCATTCTCCGGTTGTATAAATCTGAAATTCAAAGGAAAGAGTTCCGTCTTCATTGAGCAGAAGACTGCCTGTGAGTTTTTCTAAAAAATATGAAGAAGTCAAATCAAATCTGATGTTAGGACAAGCGCACGCACATTTACAACTATTTTCATAATAAGGCATTGTTTTTTGAATGTCTTCTATTTCGCATTCTAATGTGTCTTTGTTTTCATTAACAAAAATAATAGTTTGTTCTTTGCTGTATGGAAAATAATTTGCTAACTCATCAGGAAATCCTTCGCAATATTCATTTCTACATCCATCGAGCGAAAGAATTAGTGTCATAAAACAAACAATGTTTTTTGTTTTCATAAGTATTGATTTTTTAATATTCCTGAATTGAGTTCTTCATTCCACGGATAATCTAAGATTTCACTAAAATATAAATAAGTGCTAATAACTTCTTTTTCACAATCTTTTATTTATTATAGAATTCTAGTTGCCCAACATATTGAGGAGCGGTGCACATTGCAACCATAGTTTCTGGTATCCAAACTTCATATTTGATGATTTTAAAATATACAATATCTCCAATTTTCAATTGCCCATCATATAATCTTGGATCGAATGTTATTGTTGCGTTGACTGACAATCCTTGAGGAATAGATTTGCTAATTTCTATTATATTAAAACATCCTGTACCGCTATTCAAAGATATAATCTTTCCTTGGTAAGAAAGGTTATCCTGCTCACACCCCGTTCCTCCTATCAGTAGAAGTAAGGTTATTGTTATAAATACAAGTAATTTTGTTTTCATAAATATTGATTTTTTGATGTAAGTAAATATCCAATAATAAGAGATGTGAAAAAAGAACATATCGTTGCATACGTAACTAATTTTAATATGCTTACAGGACTAATAAACTCCTGTTGATACGAAAGAGCAAATCAGGCGTATAATTGTAAACGATGGACATAAACCAACAGGGATAAAATATATCGAATCAAAATGAACCGTTATTATTATTATTGGTGTAAACAAAGACTTTTACAGTTAATAATTCACAATGCAAATATAAATCGTTCATTTTGAAGCAACAAATATAGTGTTAGTTAATTTTCATGTTTCGCAACAGGTTTTTTCATAAAGGAGTTAACATCTTCGCTTTTCGTTTGCAAGCAAAGCCAACCATCCAAACCTGTCAGTTTTTTGAAATCTGGCAGGTTTAAACAGTAAACTAAATACCATGTCAAATATAAAATTGACGTTAAACAGTTTCTCAAACTATAGCACCGACCACTTAAGTAGCGACTCCACCAAAACTTACACAAATTAAAACAAATCGCCCACCTTACTGTCGGATACTGATTGTATTTTTGCAGCATTGAATGTAAGCGAACAGATGGAAATAGTTACGAGTTACATACCGATGAGTAATCGGGTGACCTCGAGCCACCCGATCGTTTTGGGTTATTTTACTTTTCAGAAAACCGATCATTCAATACGCTGACTTATAAAGCTTACTTTTAAAAATACACAATGAGAAAAAATCTACTTCTGATGGTTGTTTTGCTGTTTGCAGCTTCAGCCTGGGCACAATCCCTTACACTCAACTCATCCGGCGGTTGGCTCGAATCGGCTTTTGTGAAATGGCAGGCCGTGGCAGGCGCCGACAGCTACAATGTATATTACAGTGGCGAAGGGGTGACGAACAAAAAAATTGACACGCAACTGATCCGTAACTATGGTTCGTATTTTCGTGCCGATGTAGTGGGACTTAAAGCAGGAACGTACACGCTTAAAGTAACGGCTGTGACGGGAGGCGTGGAAGGTGAAAGCGCTGAAACGGCTGCCCTTACTGTTCGTGCACACGATCGTACCGGCTTTGCTTTTTCCAACGGACGGGTGCCGGGGGCATACAAAGCCGATGGAACTCCAAAGGAAAATGCTGTGGTAATCTATATTACCGAAAAGACAAAAAACACAGTTTCGCTTACAGTGACTGGCGCCAACGCAAACCCCTGCGTCGGCCTGCAAGCCATACTGGATGGATTTAAAAAAGGAAAAGACACACGTCCGCTGATCGTTAGGTTGGTGGGACAAATCACCGACCCTTCTTACATGCTGGGAGGCGACATTGTGATCGAAAACAATAACAATGCAGCTTCTTATATCACTTTCGAGGGCATAGGCGAGGATGCTGTGGCCGATGGTTGGGGCATACGCGTTAAAAATGCTTCGAACATCGAAATCAGTAATCTCGGAACAATGAATTGCAACAGCGATGAAGGGGATAATATCGGCCTGCAGCAGGACAATGAGTATATATGGGTACATAACTGCGACTTATTTTATGGCAATGCCGGTAGCGATGCCGACCAGATAAAAGGCGACGGAGCCATGGACTGTAAAAAATCAACCTATGTTAGCTTTTCCTATAATCACTTTTGGGATTCGGGAAAAAGTAATCTCTTGGGACTCAGTGAAGGTCTTTCGGCCGATTTACTCATTACCTATCATCACAATTGGTACGATCATTCCGACTCACGTCATCCGCGGGTGCGTTTTTATTCGGCTCATGTGTACAACAACTATTACGATGGCAATTCAAAATATGGTATCGGAGCTACTGAAGGAGCTTCGGTATTTGCCGAAGCCAACTATTTCCGCAACTGTAAATACCCTATGCTGACCTCCATGCAGGGAACAGATGTATGGGATGAAACAAAACAAGCCAACGATTATACAAATATGCCCACCTTCTCGAAAGAAAACGGTGGAACGATAAAAGCATACAATAACTATATGTCAGGTCAGCGCCGCTTTGTGCCTTATGGCGCTGCGGGCTACCTTAACTCTACTGTCGACTTTGATGCTTATGTTGCCTCTACACGTAGCGAGCAGATAACAGGCAGCATTGTTTCGAACTATGGAAAAAATACTTACAACAACTTCGACACAAATGCTGCGGTAATGTATGCCTACACGCCCGATAGCCCTGAGGCCGCCAAAGAAAATGTAATGTTATACGCAGGACGAATGAATGGCGGTGACTTGAAATGGACTTTTAACAACGCGGTAGATGACGCTTCGTATACAGTCAATACCGGCCTCAAAGCTGCATTGACTAATTACAAAACTACTTTAGTGGCTGTACAGGGAGAAACTCCCGATGCAGAAAACAGCCAAACACTTTCTTTGCCTGCTAACTTGAACCAGACAGTAGCGGGTGGTACAGCCATTAGTCCTGTTGTTTTCACATGGGGAGGCGATGCCACCGATGCCACAGTAACCGGATTGCCTGCTTCGGGTATCGATGTTGTAAAAGATGTTGCTGCCAAAACGATCACCATCACGGGTATTCCTGTGGCTACTTTCACTTATGTTGTTACTACAACCGGCACGGCAGGCACACCGGCTACAGCATCAGGAACTATCACTGTATCAGCAAATGGAGGAACAGCCGAAAATGTTGTTCATAATTTCACAACTAGTGGTAAAACAAGTACCTTCTTCACGATTAGTGGTAATCTTTCAACCACCAAAGGAACAGTTGTTTATAACGAACTGACATTGACACAGTGTTTGAAAATGGAATCGGCAACAACAATTTCATTTAGCACCACGCAGCCCGCCAAACTGACCCTTGTTTTCAATGCAGATTTCACAGGAAAGGTGAATATAGATGGGAAAAGCTATAATCCTACAGCAGGAATTCTTACAGTGAACCTTGCAGCCGGTACACATCTGATAACCAAAGGCGACACTTCCAATTTATTTTATATGAGCGTGATTTACGATGCCACAAGCACTCCAAATACTACAGCTGTTGAACTTCTGCTCTATCCGAATCCGGTGATCGATCATCTGTCCATTGCGTCGGATGCCGTAATAGTAAAAACAGAAATCTACAGTCTGTCAGGGGTGTTGCTACAACAAACAGCCCCGACAGTAAGAAGTATTGACATGAGCCACTTAAGCAAAGGCAACTACCTTGTGAAAGTGTATACCGAAAGGGCTGTTTTCAATCAGGTAATTATCAAAAAGTAGTCCTGCTTTCAAACACAAGCATCTTTACTGATAATGCACAAAAAATGGTGGGCAAAAGCCTGCCATTTTTTGTTTATTTTGAGGCCCCGCTTTATTACCGGGAATAGCACTGCTTCGAAATTTGACAGGTCGAAAAACCAATCAAATCAAAACAGATGCTTTTAACCGAATGCTTCAACCACCTGAATTTATCGTACTCTCTAAATCCTTTGACCTCTTGATATTTAGGCTGAATCTAAATAGTAAATAAATGTATTTATTTTTAAAACTTTGTATAAATAGATTTGTTTTATAATGAGAGATTTTTTTGACCTTTTCACAAGGGTTGCATCTTTTTCATCCGATAATTATTGAACTCAAAAATAGATTATTATGAAAAAAGCATTCGTATTTATTTGGGGGTTGTGTTTCTTTCAATTGGTGGAGGCACAATCCATCTATCTCACCGAAAAAAGCGGAAACCTGACTCAAATTCCATTGTCGAATCTTCGCTCTGTTACTTTCGCAACTTCAAGTCTGTTTATGAACTTAAAAGATGGATTTCCAGCCTCTTTTGCTTTGGCGGATATTCGGTCAATAAAGTTTACTTCTCCAATTCTTGGTCAAACGTCAGTTCAACAAAACAAGGCATTCCATCTGTCTCCTAACCCGGCAACTGACTTTGCTGCTTTAGGAGGATCGGAATTAAAGGACGCGAATTTCAGTATCCGTGTAACAGACTTACAGGGAAGAGTAGTATTGCAAAAACTGTTCAGGGCTTTGCCCGAAAATGAATACACCATCGATGTATCGTCGCTGCCATCAGGTATTTATTTTTGCAGTTTAATCAGGGAAAACCAAACAAGATCAATCAAATTTATAAAAAAATAGGAGGAATAGCAATGAAAAATATTTTTTTAGGCCTATTTGCAATCGTAATTTTAGCAAGCTTTACGCCGACACAGGACACCATTTATGTACACTGGAAAACAGGAAGTATAACAAAACTACCCATCGTCGACATTGACAGTCTTAATTTTAGTCATGATTATCCAACTGTAAATCCACAAAGCTTTAAGCAAGACAGTGTTTTCAACAGAATTTATTCCACTTTGAGCCTCACCGGCATACAGATGCCTGCAGGAACGCCGGACATTGCCGGAATAGATGAAGGATTGACATCATTTGTACGCTGCGTATGGAACCTGAACGAACTTACAACCGATGAAGCCATTTGTTCGTGGGCCGATCCATTCATCCCTGACCTGAATACCAATAACTATTCGGCAACAAATGAGCAAATCAGAGGAATGTACCTGCGCTTATATTACAATATCCGTGTTTGTAATTATTTCCTTGAAAATACGGTCACCAAAACAGACGATATATCTGTTAAGCAAAGAGCCGAAGCCCGCTTTGTAAGGGCTTTGAATTATTTCTATTTGCTTGATATGTTTGGAAATGTTCCACTCGTTACTTCAACGGCAGCTACTCAACCTGCACAAGTAACAAGAGCACAACTGTTTTCGTGGATCGAAAGTGAACTTATCGGCATTGAGCCTTCTATGTATGCGGCCAGGCAATCTCCTTATTACCGTGCCAATGTTGCGGCTGACTGGCTATTGCTGTCGAGGCTTTATTTAAACGCTGAAGTTTATACCGGAACGCCCCGTTGGAACGATGCTGCTCTTTACTCCAAAAAAGTGTTGGATGCCGGTTATCTGCTCAACCCAAGTTACAAACAACTTTTTATGGCCGACAATGCCGGATCGATTGATGGCTCTACAGCAAATACAGCTCCTCAGGAAATTATCTTTGCAATTAAAGCCGATGGAGTTATGGCCACATCATGGGGATCATCTACATTTTTAGTAGCATCAACTCATAATTTCGATATGACAAACTGGGGATCTACGCAAGGCTGGGGAGGTAATCGGGCACGTGCGGCTCTGATTCATAAGTTTTACCTAACATCAGTGGATGCCAGCGATATATCCGACCTTACCACAGGAGTTCCCGGCTCCACAAAAGATGCCCGCGCACTTTTCTATGGTTTGAATCGCTCATTGGACATTACCGACGTTTCGGTTTTCACACAAGGTTATTCGGTAGCAAAGTTCAGCAATCTCCGGGCCGATGGTCAGCCGGCTAAGGATGCAGGATTTGCTGATATGGACTTTCCGCTCTTCAGACTTGCCGAAGCCAGCCTGAATTATGCCGAAGCCGTACTGAGGGGAGGAGCAATGGTTGGTGGCTACACAGCCCTGTCAGCCATCAATGCTTTGCGTGTGCGGGCCGAAGCTGCTCAGCTTACAACTGTGGATTTGCAAACCGTACTCGACGAGAAAGCCCGTGAGTTTTTCTTCGAAGGACAAAGGCGTACCGATTTAATCCGCTTCGGAAAATTTGCCGGAAGTACCGATTATAACTGGGACTGGAAAGGTGGAGCACCCGGTGGTATTCCTTTCGCTGCTCATCGTAACCTGTTCCCCATTCCGCAGTCCGAAATTCAAAATAATCCGAATTTAGTACAGAATGTGGGATATTAAATAGTTATAAATACGATAGGGTATTATGTTGATTGCTTCATTGCTGATTGTTGGCTAATTCAACATCAGTTATGTGGCAGCGAGTAATTCAAAAAGCAATTGTAAACAAAAATAACGCAGCAGGGCAATGTTCAGGCTGCGTTATTTCTTTTTGAAGCAGAAAAGGAAAGGGATAGCAAGAAGGTTTGCAATGTGTCGTTTTGAGAACAGGCTGAATCAGCAGGTTGTGATTATTTATCCGCTCCGCTAAATTTAGTGCAGCATTCCATAAAGCACTCCCAAGGAAAATACTGGCAAAAATTATTTACCTTTGCAATTAAAACAGTCGGCCTGCAAAATTGTTTCATTGAATGCCGACTACACTGAAGCCTTGCCGGCAAAGTAAAACTATCAAATCAAAAAGTGGCGACTACGCTAAAAATCAAATGAAGAAAGCAATAATCAGCACCGAAAAAGGTGCAATGAAGGTAGAGTTTTTCGAAAAGGATGCTCCCAACACTGTAAAGAATTTTATCGACCTTACCGAAAAAGGTTTTTATAACGGACTCACTTTCCACCGTGTGATTCCTGATTTTGTGATTCAGGGTGGATGCCCTAACGGAACCGGTGCAGGAGGCCCCGGCTATTCCATCAATTGCGAACTGGATGGTGATAATCAGTATCACGATCGCGGTGTGCTTTCGATGGCGCATGCAGGCAGAAATACAGGTGGTTCACAGTTCTTTATTTGCCACAGCCGCACCAACACATCTCATCTCGATCGCCGCCATACCTGCTTTGGTAAAGTGGTAGAAGGACTCGAAGTAATTGACCTGATCCGTCAGGGTGACAAAATTCTGAAGATAGAAGTGATTGAGGAATAAAACAGCTAAAATGTAATTTTGGTAAGCATTTATAATTCTCCCTGCAAAAGTGAACTCCGGGTTCCTTTTGCAGGGATTTTTTTATGCCGAAACAGATCACTCATTTTTTCTGTCCAGCGCTTTAGCGAAGCCGGACGTGGGTTCTTTTTTACATTAACCGACTTATTTCTGAAAGAAAACACTATATTTGTTCCATTGTTTTTGATCTGTGTTTTTGAATTACAGATAAATCAATTCACTCATCAATAAAAGTTTAGAACAAGCTTATCTCTTTACTATTTACAAAAAATATTCACATGGAACCAATGCCAAGAATCAATAAGGTAACGATACGTTCATTACAAATAGACGATTACGTTCAATTGGTACAATCATTCAGGAGAACTTATACCGATGGTAGCGATGTCTTCTGGTCGCAGGGACAGATTGAAAAACTGATAGCAATATTTCCCGAAGGGCAAATAGTGGCAGTGGCCGACAAAAAAATAGTGGGTTGCGCCCTGTCTATCATTGTAGATTACGATATGGTAAAAAATGACCATACCTACGATGCCGTAACAGGTCACGAAACCTTCGATACCCATAAGCCTGATGGCAATATCCTCTATGGCATTGAAGTTTTTATACATCCCGAATACCGCGGACTCAGGCTTGCACGCCGCATGTACGATTACCGGAAAGATCTTTGCGAATCGCTGAACCTGAAGGCTATTATGTTTGGCGGACGCATTCCGAATTATCACAAATATGCCGACGAACTGCGCCCGAAAGAATATATTCAGAAAGTAAAGAAAAAGGAGATTTTCGATCCTGTACTTACCTTTCAGCTTTCGAACGATTTCCATGTGCGAAAGGTCATCACCAACTATCTTCCGAACGACGAGGAGTCGAAGCATTTTGCCTGCCTTATGCAATGGGATAATATCTATTATCAGCCACCTACGCCCGATTATATTCCTCAGAAAACATCCATCCGTTTAGGGTTAGTGCAATGGCAAATGCGCACTTACAACACTGTAGATGATGTGTTCGAGCAGGTAGAGTTCTTTGTGGATGCGGTATCGGACTATAAAGCTGACTTTGTGCTGTTTCCTGAATATTTCAATGCACCGCTTATGGCCAGGTTCAATCATTTGGGTGAGTCGCAAGCCATTCGGGAGCTGGCCAAATTTACAAACGAAATACGGAAAAGGTTCGTACAGCTGGCCATTAGCTACAATATAAATATTATCACCGGCAGTATGCCGCAATTGCGCGGCGACGATCTGTACAATGTAGGCTTTCTTTGCCGAAGGGACGGTACCTTCGACACCTATGAAAAAATACACGTCACCCCCGACGAAACAAAAAGCTGGGGACTTTCGGGTGGAAAAACAATCAAGACATTCGATACCGATTGTGCTAAAATAGGCATCCTTATTTGTTACGATGTGGAGTATCCCGAGCTGCCACGCATTATGGCCGATCAGGGCATGCAGATTTTGTTTGTGCCCTTCCTCACCGATACGCAAAACGGCTATTCCCGCGTGAGGATATGTGCACAGGCGCGTGCTATCGAGAACGAATGTTATGTTGTAATAGCCGGAAGTGTGGGCAATTTACCCCGCGTTCATAATATGGACATTCAGTATGCGCAATCGGGAGTTTTTACCCCCTGCGATTTTGCTTTCCCTACGGATGGAAAATGTGCCGAAGCTACTCCAAACACCGAAATGATACTTGTGACAGATGTAGAACTGAATTTGCTTAACGAATTGCACACCTACGGCTCCGTGCGTAACCTGAAAGACCGCCGCCATGATTTATATGAATTGAAACTTAAAAAATAAGGTGTATAATTGACAAAACAACTAAATATACCAACAAAGGATTGCTCCGTTTTCTGTGGAGCAATCCTTCTTTATTTACAGCTTTTTGCCAATGTAAAATACATAACCGTAATAGTCCTTGTATTGCTGATACATTTTTTCTTCATGGATCAGGTTGTCCAACAACTCTTTTGCAGTAGGGTTGTCAGGGTATTTTTCTCTGAAAACTTGCTGAGCTTCCGCCTGCGGTTTGTAAAAAACGTCCGTCCAGCAATACTCCGGCAAACAAAATGAAGCAACAGGAAGGTATCCGGCCTTTTGCAGCTGATCCATTTTTACAGGAATGGTATCGATTTCGGGATAAGCCTCGTTCCAAAAGTCGTTGATTTCGGCCGGACGCTCGTCGGTAAACCACGATGCTTCGGTAACAGCAATGTATCCACCTGTTTTCAGGTAGTTGTGCCATTCGTTCACACCCCGTTCAAAACCAATATTGTAGATGGCACCTTCCGACCAAATCAAATCCAGGGATTGATGCTCAAACGGAAGTTCGTCCATCGATCCCACAATTCCTTTTACCCTGTCCTGTAAATTGAGGAGGGCAGCATTTTTGTTGAAATGGTCGATGAAACCCGGAAACAAATCCAGCCCTGTCACTTTCCCTGTTGTGTGTTGTGCAAGCGTCATTGTTTGTCCGCCAGTGCCACAACCCAAATCGGCAATTACGGATTCGTTGTTGAGATTATCGATAAAACTCAGTGCTTTTAAGGTCATTTCACGGCTTCCGGGTCCCTGGCGTTCGATAAGTGAAAAGTATTCGCAGATTAAATTAAAATCAAATGCGTGTATGTTTTGATATTCGTTACTCATGATTGTAAAGTTTTAAACGTCGAAGCGTTGCAAAAATGCGCGCAGCTTCAACGATATTGTTATTGTTTCTTTTAAATATGATGAACAACTCGGACAAGAATATGCCTGAGAAAACGGGGGGATAATCAGAGCTGCAAATGCACCAACGATTATTTACTTTACCAAATCCGAAATTAAATTAAACATCCAATTGTTTTAGTGATTGCAAATGTATAAAAAATAAGTTTGTACAACAAAAAAATGGCTGAATAATAAGGTTGCAAAATGATTATCAAAACCACCCCTAAAAAAATACATTTTTTTAATTTTTTTCTGGATTTTCTATATATATTTGCAACGTGTTAATAAGTTTTTGTCATATAGCCATACAACCAACAGGTTATGATGAACTGTTATTTACAAAATGCTATCCTTTCAACTGTTTTTTGCTTAAAAAAAATAGACATCTCAGGCTTTATTAACGCCTCTGCGTTGATAAAACGGAGTACCCTGTCCTGCCGGATGTTCTTTAGATGACTAAAGTTGGCACTCGTTGCTGGGATTTGTAATCCCAGCTTCTTGTATTATAAGGATTTGCAATCCGCTAAGTTCAAATATTATATTAAAATAGTTATCTTTGCTCAATAAATATATTTTGCCACGGTAGGTATCTCGGATTACAAATCCTTATAATACATTACGAGGTGATTACAAATCACCTCAGACATCCGCGAGGCTCTTACATTAAATGAAGATACCCGGTGGGACTAGAGATTGGCGCGGAAAGTTTGTAAAAAAATAGTCTAACCCATTCTTTTCGGTTATGTGAGAAGAAGAACTAAAGTTGATGTATGTTTTGAATCATTACGGAATAAAGGGGGAGTTTTTTCATTCTGATCATCCCCCTTTTTTTCTGGTACTCTATTCATTTTTTCGATAAGCCCATTGATAAATAAAACGGCAGCCAACAGAACAAAAAGGGTTTAGATTCAGTTAGTTTATACAAAGAACACAAATATTTAAACATCTTCTGTTATGAATTTACTGGAACAACTCAAAACTTACACAAAAGTAGTGGCCGATACCGGCGACTTTGCTTCTATCGAGGTGTATACGCCCGTGGATGCTACCACCAATCCTTCTTTGATTTATGCTGCTTCGCAGGAGCCGAAATACAAACCGCTGATCGACGATGCCATAGCCTATGCCCGTAGTGCTTCGGCCGATAAAGCAGTGCAATTGAGCAAAGCTATGGACAAACTGTCGGTTAACTTCGGACTTAAGATACTCGAAATCGTTCCCGGACGTGTTTCCACCGAAGTGGATGCCCGCTTGTCCTTCGATACCGAAGGCACTGTGCGCAAAGCCCGCGAAATAATTGCCCTTTACGAGGCAGCAGGCATACCGCGCGAACGTGTACTGATCAAGATTGCTTCTACCTGGGAAGGCATTCAGGCGGCCGAAATTATAGAGAAGGAAGGAATCCGTTGTAACCTCACCCTGTTGTTTTCGATGGCACAAGCCATTGCCTGCGCTCAGGCTGGTGTGAGATTGATTTCGCCTTTCGTGGGACGCATACTGGACTGGCACAAGAAGGACCGTGGTGTAAGCGAAATTCCGGGTGCCGACGATCCCGGAGTACAATCGGTAACCGCCATTTTTAATTATTATAAAAAATTCGGTTACAACACGCAGGTGATGGGCGCCAGTTTCCGCAATACAAGCGAGATTGTAGAATTGGCCGGAAGCGATCTGCTCACCATTGCTCCTTCGCTCCTCCGTGAACTGGAACAAACCGAAGGTACGCTTGTGAAGAAACTTGATGCCGACAAAGCCAAACAACTTGAAATTACACAAATAAACCTCGACGAAAAATCCTTCCGCTGGATGATGAACGAGGATGCTATGGCTACCGAAAAATTAGCCGAAGGCATACGTAACTTCACAAAAGACCTTGTGAAGCTCGAAAAACAGATAGCTACAATGCTTTGATAATGATAGATGACCTGAAAAGGAGCGGGAAATTCAGCCGGATTTTCCGCTCCTTTTCTGTGTGCTCACTTTATTAAAAGTGGTGGCGGTCGGTATTAATTGCAGAATAATTTGTAGTTTTGTGGAGCAAAAATAAGTGAATATGCTCGACCAGTCCACCATAGATAAAATAACCGATGCCGCCCAAATTCAGGATGTGGTCGGCGATTATGTGACGCTTCGTAAACGTGGTGTCAATCTGTTGGGGTTGTGTCCGTTTCACAACGAGAAAACGCCTTCGTTTACAGTTTCGCCCGCCAAAGGGATATTCAAATGCTTTGGTTGCGGCAAAGGAGGTAACTCGGTGCATTTCATTATGGAGCACGAGCAAATTTCGTACTACGAAGCGCTCAAGTACCTTGCCCGGAAATATCATATAGAGTTTCAGGAACGCGAGCTATCGGCCGAGGAAATGGCCATTCGCAACGATCGCGAAAGTATGTTTCTTGTCAATGAATTTGCACAGAAACACTTCTCGTCCACACTTCACAACCATATCGACGGGAAATCTATCGGCCTGGGCTACTTCCGGGAGCGTGGTTTCCGCGACGATATTATTCAGAAATTTCAACTCGGTTATAGCCTCGATCAGCGCGATGCTTTTACGCAGTCGGCCATTAAAGCCGGCTACAACAAGGAATATCTTGTTAAAACAGGCTTAACCCTCGAAGGCGACAATGGTTACCTTGCCGATCGTTTCCGGGGTCGTGTAATGTTTCCCGTACATTCCCTTTCGGGGAAAGTGGTGGCCTTTGGTGGTCGTATTCTGAAAAAGGACGACAAAATGGCGAAGTACGTTAACTCGCCCGAATCCGAAATATACCACAAAAGCTCCGAACTCTACGGTATCTACTTTGCCAAACAAGCCATAGTGCGTCAGGACAGGTGTTTCCTTGTAGAAGGGTATACCGATGTGATTTCGATGCACCAAAGCGGTATCGAAAATGTGGTGGCTTCCTCAGGTACATCGCTTACGCCGGGACAAATACGCCTGATTCATCGTTTTACCGAAAATGTAACAGTAATTTACGATGGCGATGCTGCCGGTATCAAGGCGTCGATACGTGGAATAGATTTGCTCCTTGAGGAAGGCTTAAACATCAAGGTGTTGCTGCTTCCCGATGGCGACGACCCCGATTCCTTTGCCCGCAAACACAATGCATCTGACTTTATTGAGTTTGTCGAAACCAATTCATCCGATTTTATCCGCTTCAAAACTAATTTATTGTTGAAAGATGCGGGCAACGACCCTATCAAGCGGGCCGGCCTTGTCAGCGATATTGTACGCAGTATTGCTATCATTCCCAATTCGATGATTCGTGCTGAATACGTGAAGGAATGCAGTGCGCTCCTTGCTGTGGAGGAGGCCATGCTTTATCACGAAATAAATAAAATCAAAAATACCGAGCAGGGAAAAACAGTAGCGCGTCCGCAAAATCAACCGGCTGAAGCCATTCCGCATTTCGAAGATATGGATGGTGGAGACATATACACTTCGCCCTACGAAAGTGAAGAGAGGAATATACTTGAATTGCTGATTCGCTACGGACAAACGCTGATGTATTATGCCAACGATGACCAGAAAACACCGGTGACTGTAGCCGCCTACATTACCGAGGAGCTTGAGAACGATGATATAGCGTTTCAAAATCCGCTGCATCAACTTATATACGAAGAGTACAAGGCGCATGCGATGGACGAAAACTTTGTTGCCGATCGTTATTTTCTGTATCATTCCGATGCGCGCATCAGCCAACTGACAGCTGATTTGATTACCGAAAAATATACTCTGAGTAAAGTACATTCGAAAGTAAAAAAGGTAGAAACCGATCTGGAACGACTGATAGAGTTAATTCCACGCGTGATTTTTGAATATAAAAACAGCCTGATCATTGCCCGGATCCGTCAGAAATTGCTGGAGATGAAAGCTGCTTCGGACAACAAAAACAACCTTCGTGTGGACGAAATTATGCGCGAAATGGCCGAATTAGAAGGAGTGAAAAGGCAACTCTCGAAAACATTGGGAGAGAGAATAATAATTAAAATTTAAAGCTTAGGTAAGCGCTATTATTTACTTTTATTTATTTTTTCGATGAAAAGAAAAAACAAACTCATCCTGTTTTATGCTGTAGTGACCATCCTTTTCATGGGAACGCCTGTAAGTCTTTATATGGTAAAAACCACTTCCGAAAAGATTAAAACAGAGCAGAATGCAGACTCGGACACAAAAAAGCAGGAGGATAATCGTGCCAACAACGATCAACAGCTTGTTTATTATAAAAGCATGAAAAACTTATGGACAAGAGGAGCTATTTTATTCTCTTTGTCGGCCGTCGGGCTTTTGATGTATAAAAACAAATTAATTGCCAGAGAGAGCGAAACCGAAATTCAGTAGGAATAAATGAACCAATAAACAAAGAGAATGATTTTATTTGATCAGATAATATTTGGACCCATTCACAGTCGCCGTTTGGGCTTGTCGCTCGGAGTGAATCTTTTGCCTGTAGATGCAAAAATATGCTCGTTCAATTGCATTTACTGCGAATGTGGATTCAATACCACTATGCGCGAATTTCCAATGCCAACACGCCAGCAGGTGCGCGAAACCCTCGAAGCCAAGCTGACCGAAATGAACGATGCAGGTCAGGTGCCGGATGTTATTACCTTTGCAGGCAATGGCGAACCAACATTGCATCCTCAGTTCGAAGGAATTATTGATGACACCATCGCCTTGCGAAATCAGTTTTTTCCTTTGGCCAAAGTAAGTGTGCTCTCCAATTCGACGAGAGTGCACAAAGCTCAGGTTTTCAGGGCACTTCAGAAAGTGGACAATAACATTATGAAATTCGATTCGGCCGTCGACCGGACTATGCAGCTAATTGATCAACCAACAGGAAAACAAATCAGTGTGGCCTGGTTCATCGAACAACTGAAGCGTTTCGATGGCGACCTGATCATACAAACCATGCTGCTGCGTGGCGAATATAAGGGTGAAACGTTCGACAATACTACCGACGAGGAAGTGGAGGAGTGGTTGAAAGCAATGGAGCAAATTCGTCCGCGGGAGATTATGCTGTATTCGCTGGACAGAGACACGCCGGTGCAACAGCTCCAAAAGATTGATTTTGACGAAATGAATGCTATTGCCGAAAAGGCAAGAGCAAGAGGATTTGTAGTCTCGGTGGCCTGATAAATTGTTTGTCCGCAGTTGCTCTGCCGAATGTAAATAGTTCAGGATTTGCTGTTTTCGAATCAATATAAACACTTGAATGAGTTAAAGCCAATGAAAGTTTTAGTCTGCCCGTTGAATTGGGGATTGGGACATGCCACCCGCTGCGTACCTCTTGTACGGAGGCTTTTGGCCGATGGTCACGAGGTGGTGTTGGTCTCGGATGGTTTTCCGCTTGAGTTTCTTCGTCAGCAGTTTCCCGAGTTGCGTTTCATCGAATTACCTTCTTATTCCATCCGTTATTCGGCCGGCAAAACACAGGTGTTGGCCATGTTGTGGAATTTGCCGGGTGTTATTTCCGGAATTTATAAAGAACACAAATGGCTGAATACCTTACTTCAACGGGAGCATTTCGATCAGGTGATTTCCGACAACCGCTTTGGGCTTTGGAATAGAAAAATAAAGAGCATATACATGACGCATCAGTTGATGATAAAAATGCCGTTTGCTTTAAAATGGCTGGAGCCTTTGGCGTGGTTCCTGCATCGGCTGCTTATTTTGCAATACGATGAATGCTGGATTCCTGATGTTGCCGGGCCTGAGAATCTTTCGGGCGACTTGTCCCATAAATATCCTTTAGCGCGCAACAGCCGTTTTATCGGGCCGCTTTCAAGGTTCGAAAACAATGAGGCGGTACCCGAAACAAATTACCATAATGTGTCGGTACTGTCAGGTGTAGAGCCACAAAGGTCTATTTTCGAACATGAACTCACTCAGCGCTTCCAGCATTCGCATCAAAAAACACTTATTGTTTGTGGTCAGCCTGCAGTGGCATTGCGAACTTATCATGTGGGGGATGTAACGCTTGTTTCTCATTTGCCCGATGAAGAGCTAGCCTCCCTGCTCAAAGGAGCGAAAAAGATAATTTCCCGATCGGGCTACTCGTCCATAATGGATCTGAAAGCGCTTGGATGCCTCGATAAAACAGAATTTATTCCAATTCCGGGACAAACAGAACAGGAATACCTTTTTGAATTGCACCGAAACAGATGGGTTGAGTAGTTTCGGGTTCAGAATTTCGGGTTCCGGGTTTCGTATGACTTGCAAAAAAAAACCGTTGGAGATTTTATCCAACGGTTTTTTATCAGTCACAGTTTTACAAAACAGTCTATTTACTAAGTCAGGTCTTTTATCTTCTTGAATTATTGGAGTCGCTGTTGCTCCTTCTTTCGTTGTTATCCGAACGGCGTTCCGATCTCGATTCCGGTTTGTTTTCCCGGGCTGGTCGGGTGGCTTCTACCGATCTTTCGTTTTTTCTGTTCAGTTCGCGGTTGGCTTTTACAGGTCTTTCGTCGTTTCGGGAAGCTTTAGTGTTTTGTTGCTCTCTGTTTTCACGGTTCGACGAATTTCTGTTGTACCTTTCAGTATTTTCGTTGCGGGTCGGAGCAGCTTTTTCGTCTCTGTCCGAACGATTGTTCATTTCAACATTTGAATTCATCCGGTTGTTTTCATTTCTTGCGCCTCTTTCAGTTCTGACGTTAGCGTTATTTCGTCCGCTGTTATCGTTGGTTCTGTTGTTAATTGCTCTGTTGTCTCTTCTTTCTCTTTCTTCAATGTTATTGTTGCTGCGCGATCCGTTGTTCGAGCGTCTTTCAATTTCGTATCTGTTTTTCACATTTGTATTGCGTTTGCTGAATTCCCGGTCGGGATACCTCACACCGTAATCGTTGCGCGAAACCGAATTCCGTAATCTGTAAGCTTGTTCGTTTCTTATGTTTTCAGAATAACGGTAGTTGTGTCGATGATTGATGTGATGATTGATATGCGTCAGATATAAGTTGATTTCAATCGGACGACGGTGGTGATAATGTCTTGGATAATATCCCCAGTAATAAGGTGAATACCAACGTTTATATCTCGGAGTCCAGAACCATGAAAAGATACGTGGAGTACGAAGATAAACAGGTTCGATAATGTAATTGTATCCGTACATATAAGGGTCGCCTATTACCTGAACGTAGGTGCGTCTGTTTCTGTCCCGTTCAACTACTATAGTTGCCACATCCTGAAATACATCTCTGTCCAGTATTGCCTGAATCACAATCAGGTGTAAATTATTTTCAGAAGTTTCTATCACCCTGAGGTAGTCTATTTCTCCATCCGAGTTCAGGTCAAGGTTCGAAATCTGAGCATCGTAATCGTTCAGTCTTCTCTCGAAGTCTTCGAGCGTACGCGAATCTCCAAATATCGAAGCCACAGCTTTCAGGTCGAGTGAATAGCTTATGTCGTTATTTATAGCTTCAACAGTAACTCTTCTTTGTGCCGATAGTTGAATGGTAGTTGTTAGAAAAAGAACCACTAACAGGCTTGCAAATTTTGTTCTCATAATTATATCAATAAGTGGTGAATAATGTGATTCGGTAATATGAAAAGTGAATGTGTTCTTTTCATGTTTTCACGATATTCAAAAGCTGTGCCAAAAAAATATTCACTCATTTAATCAGTGATTTTTGTTCTTTTTATCTAAGTCATGAATGTGGTTTGAATCAGTTATAATGCCTATGATGAGCCTATTAAAAAGCGGTGTTTTGTTTTTTATACGTATTATTATTTAAATCATGCTATAAACAGCCTATATTTTTTTTCACTATCTTTGCAGGAAAAAGAAGTAAAAGATGAATTCATTGGATCTTTTTATACTCATTCCGATCATTGCGGGTTTCACTTTTGGACTATTCAAGGGTTTAGTCAAAGAGTTGACATCGTTGGCGGCTGTGGTTTTGGGTATTTATGGCGCAAAATTCTTCTCTCCATGGTTGGTGAATGTGCTTGTGAAAAATTTCGATTTTTCGGTGAAAACAGCACAGCCGACTGCCTATTTTCTTTTGTTCATTGTCATTGTAGTTGGCCTTTTGTTTTTATCCAGAATCGTAGACAAAGTGTTTGAATCCATGTCGTTGGGAGGGTTGAATAAGTTTTTCGGAGGTCTTTTCGGAGCACTCAAATATGCGCTTATTTTGAGTGTGCTGATCAATGTTTTCAATGTGGTCGACGACAAATTCAGCATTATAAATCCTACCACCAAGTCGGCATCCTTTGCTTACAAGCCGGTGCTTGAGTTGGGCCCTGCTTTGTGGGAAGAGGCCAAAAGCTACAATACAGATAAAAGTAAAGCCGATGAACAGCTTGTTGACTAATTTCTCGGGGAAATTACTTGAATGCGGTTGTGATGAGGCAGGTAGAGGTTGTCTGGCTGGTCCTGTGGTGGCAGCTGCTGTTATTTTACCTGCTGACTTCGATTGCCCAACCCTGAATGACTCGAAACAACTCTCCGAAAAACAAAGAGAGCAACTGCGCCCTTTTATCGAGGAAAATGCACTTGCCTGGGCGGTGGCCATTGTCGATAACAATGAGATTGATGAAATAAACATCCTGAATGCATCGATTTTAGCCATGCACGGGGCCATCGATCAACTTTCTGTTGTCCCCGAATTTATAATTGTTGATGGCAATAAATTCAAACCCTATGCAGCTGTGCCACATCAAACAATAGTGAAAGGCGATAGCAAGTATTTGTCTATAGCTGCGGCATCAGTACTTGCCAAAACGCACAGAGATGCGTTGATGTTGCAATTGCATGCTGAATTTCCGATGTACGACTGGGCTCAAAACAAAGCCTATCCTACGCTCAAACACAGGAATGCAATACGCCTGAACGGAGTGACGCCCTACCACCGAATGAGTTACGATTTGTTGGGTGTGAAGGAAAAGCCTGTTCGAAAGAAAAAAGTGAAGAAAGCAGATGTTTATCCTACGCTGAATTTATCCGAAGAATAAACTAAAACGGGTATCCAATGGCGATATGCACCGCTACATCGTTTTTTAGCGATGGTTGAAGCCGCCACTGTTCCAAACGCGTTTTAGTCGGGTCAAAAAGCTTTACGCCCAGGTCGACCCTCGCGATAAAGAATGAAAAATCGAAACGCACTCCGGCGCCATAGGCTATTGCAATCTGATTCATGAAGGAATCGAACCTGAAAGCACCTCCGCCCTGTTCTTCGTACTCTTTTATCGTCCATATATTTCCTGCATCAAGAAATAAAGCACCTTCGAGCACCCAAAACATTTTAGTGCGGTATTCCATGTTTAAATCAAGTTTTATATCGCCTACTTGATTGTAATCTCTTATTCGCTCATTGTTTCGCTGGTATACACCAGGTCCCAGCATGCTTTCGCGCCAGCCTCTGACACTGTTGGCCCCACCACTGTAAAACCTTCGTTCGTAAGGCATGATATTGGCATTTCCATAAGGAACTCCCACTCCGGCACCTATATGATAAACGAAGCGATTGTTTTTGTCGAAAATCTGATAATGGGTTGAGTTGTATTCGGCCCGCAGGTATTGCGAGTATCTTACTTTAAAAAGCTCGTAATTACCTTCGGTTGATACTTTCGAGTTCAGCAAATGATTCAATCCGTATAATAAATTTCCCGCCGATTCGAAACTGTATCTGAAGGTTGAATAATTTCGTAAGGGACGATTTGCATTATAATTGCTGAATGACCCATTGTATCCCATACGCAACACGAAACGGCTTTCGTAATTGTATTTATTGTAAAGCCCGGTGTTAAAATACCGATCCTCGAACTCCGGAAGTACATTAAAGTCCATGAAGCTGAGGTTGAACAGCTCGAAGCTGTGACGATATTTGGTTCTGTTCCAGATATAGTTTACGCCACCACTCAGACGTGTTGCTTTAAATTCAGAAGGCCTATCCTGATAGCTAAGGTCGGCAGTCAATTCTGTGTTGGCATGCATGTTTCGTTTGAAATCGTAATTGCCAAAAGGTAGTACGAAGCGTGGAAACTTAAGCCCTACTTGTCCACCAAGCTCACTTGCCCAGATGCCCTGTTGCCACTCGTAAGCAAGTCTTCCCTGTGCGGTGAGCGTTTCAGCGCCCTTGAATGCATTTTTATTGATAAGTCCGAGTTTGGCTGCTCCTCCCCAATATCCTTCGGTGTAAGTTCCCTCCAACTCGGTTTGTAACGAGATTGTTTTAGCCGGAGTAATAGAGATAATGCAGTCGAGCATTTCGTTTCCACTCGGCTCAAAGCTAATATTTACATATTTCACAGGACCCAACGAGTTCAATGCCGAATATGTTTTTTCAACATCTTTGTCGCTGTACAAAGTGTGGGGATTTATATAAGTGTTGTGTACCAACGCATCCAGGCTTATGAACTTTGCACCATTCGATATAAGTTGGAAGTTTCTGAAAGCTATGGTGTCCGTTTGGTTCGTGGCATCACTTGCTGTTGTCAGTTCCTGATTTGAGTTAGTATAAAAACGGACTTTGTTTATCTTGTATTGTTTAAAAATAAGCTCGTTCACTGAATCGTTTCTGAATTTCAAATAGCTTCTCAGGTCAAGGTTTACATCGGTCCTGTGCGCTTTCAGCGAAGAGTCGACATTATAAACCAGAAAATCCTTGTTGAAATTGTAGTAGCCTTTTTCGCGCAGCGTAGTTGTTACTCTTAGTCTTTCGGCATCCAGCGCATCCACATCGAACAACATCCCTGAACGGATCAATGCCCTTGAAGTGTCGTTGGCAACTTCAGCAATGGCATTGTTTTTTAACTTTACATTGTATTTCCTTATCGTATAGGGTTTGTTTGATTTTATAAAATAGTCAACTGTTATTTTTTTGTTTTTCCGGGTGATAACAGTGTCTACCTTTGCATTCACAAATCCTTTGTTTTCATACACCTTCTGTAGTTGTTGTGCCGAAATATAGGTGAGATATTCGTCGTAGATAACAGGAGCGGCACCCATTCTCATCCAACTTTTGTTCCAGCGGCTCGAGCTGTCTTTTCCGGCAACATTGTAGATGCCCAGTTGTAGTCTGAACAGATTCAAAACCTTGACGTTAGGTGTCTGGCGTAAATAGTCTTCGAGGGTTGTTTTGGGTATTTCGTTTACATCGGTATGTAGGTTCACTTTGTCGAGTAGGTACTGACCTTCGGGCACATGTTTTGTGACATCGCATGCCGACAACATGCCAAGTGTAACTAAAAGTATGTAAAGTCTGAATTGCTTCATAACAGGCAGGCAGGTTTTTTTTGCAAATATACTTTAAATCGCGAATTTACAGAACTTGTTTTTGATAATATTCAATCCTGTTCATTTATATTTTTTTAAACACAGCTTCAGGTCTTTGGTTTGTCGCCAAACTTTGTTAGTTTTGTCGGCTGAAATACATTACATAAATCAGGCCAATATGCTTTCAAAAAACCAGGTAAAATTAATCACATCACTTTCGCAGAAAAAACATCGCGACGAAACAGGCTTGTTTGTGGCCGAAGGCACCAAGCTGGTGCTTGAAATTGCGCATTTTTTTCAGATCAGGTTGCTGGTTGCTACTGCTGGCTGGGCAAGCCAGTTTGAAAGTCAGGTGCAAAGCCCGATTAGTATTGTTACCCAGGACGAACTAAGTAAAATCTCCGGACAGAAAACGCCACAGGGCGTGTTGGCTGTCTTCGAAAAAAATAAAACTGCTTTTTCGATACCGGAAATTGCCAATAGTTTGAGTCTGGCGCTTGATGATGTCCAGGACCCCGGAAATCTTGGAACTATCATTCGTATTGCCGATTGGTTTGGTATTCGAGATCTATTTTGTTCGCTGCATTGTGCTGATGTGTTTGGGCCTAAAACAGTGCAGGCCACAATGGGCGCATTGGCCCGTGTAAGGGTTCATTATATTGATCTGGAGGCGTTTTTTACGCAGCTCCCGCAGCCCTTTCCCATTTACGGAACGTTTATGGATGGCAAAAATATCTATTCCGAAACGCTTACATCACATGGTATTATCCTTATGGGCAATGAGGGAAACGGCATTTCCGAAAAAACAGGAAAGTTAGTCACCAAACGGTTGTTGATTCCTAACTTTCCTTTGGGTGAACCCACATCTGAATCGTTGAATGTGGGTGTGGCAACAGCCATAGTATGTGCCGAATTCAGACGGCGTTTATAAGTGTTTTAGTCCATTCCGTTTTCCATATTCATTTCCTGCGAGGCATCAGCTTTTTTCATTTCCGATTGTTTTGGCTTCATATTTCCGAAATTATAGGTAGCTGTCAGCCCAATCATGCGTCCGCGAAAAAATGATTCGTTAGTCTGATAAAATCCATCTCCCCAGGTGATTGAGTTTCGTTTTCTGCTGTTAAGCAGGTCGCGTACCATTAGGTTTAAACTTAATTTTCGGTCGAATAAGTTTTGGCGCAATCCCAAATCAATAGAATAGCTGACGGTTTCTTTGCCCTGAGCTATTACGCGTGGAGCTGAATATTCGCCTGATAGCTGAGCCGATGTTGTTTTTCCTAGCAATAAATTGGCTATTACTTTTCCACTCCACGAAAAATTACTTTGCGATGGAATTGAAGTGCTGATCGATGTGTTGTAGGGATTTACATAAGTCGACGAATCCAGATTGTTGTAAAATAAATTGAGCGACGATGTAAGGTTGAGTATCTTAAACAGCCTGTTTTTGGCTACTAATTCGGCACCTGTATAACTCGATTTGGTGACGTTCATAAAAGTACTTTCCATAACGCCATTGTTAATATAGCTTACGCGCTGTATCACATTGTCGGTAAAGCGATAATAGGCCGATGCCGATAATGAGTGATTGTCCCAGCTTTTTATGTAATTAAACTCAATAGCCGTTGAATATTCGGGATCCAGGTTCGGATTTCCATAGGAGATATTTGTCGAGTCCGAAAAGTCACGGAAAGGATTAATTTGTCTTCCCCGCGGACGATTCACGCGTCGGGTGTAATTCAGCTGAAACTCATTGTTTCCCGGCAATGAATACGACAGGTAAGCGCTCGGAAAGAGTTGTAAAGCCGATTTTGGTTGAATCGTTACCGTTTTTTCGGCCCAACCATCGCTGGCATCCTTGTAGGTATATTCAGACTCTTTGACAAGATATTCGGCCCGCAACCCGGCTTGAAGGCTTAAATTATTGAAAAACCTGTTGCCGTAAGTAAGATAAGCAGCGTGATTTTGCTCGTTGTAATCGAAAAGATTATAATAAGCATTGATTTCGGTGTTTGTTTTGTTGTCAAAGCCACTCGATGGACTTGAGCGTTGCTGAATGGTGCTTTGGTAGCCAGCTTCGAGGCGACTGCTTTCTGTTATTTTTTTTGTATAATCGGCTTTAATTTGCAATTCATTGTTTCCTCCGTTGCCTATCTGCGAAATATCGGAATTGCCATTATTTAATAAATCGGTGAGTTTGTACCGGCTTTCGCTCTCGCGAGAGAATTTTGAATAAGCAATGCTCGCAAGAAAGTTCGATCCTTTTTTGTCGATATCGTATTTGTAATCGAGTGACAAGTTCATTCCCGGATGATTGTCTTCATCGGAATTGTTACGCAAATAGTTTCTGAGCAGAGATCCGTTTGTAAAATCAGTTGTTTTGTTTGTGATTGACGACGTGGAATTTCCTCCTCCAATCATTCCAAATCCACCCAGACTTATTGTGTTTTTTTCGTTCAGGTGATAATCTACACCACCGCGCAGAAACAATCCACCAAATGACCTGTTCATTGTAGTGCCTTGATTCAAAAGGCTTAATGTGTCTGTTCCAGCCAGGCTGTAACGGTTGGTTTCGCTACCGCCGCTGAAGTTCATTTGTCGGTAACCAAGGTTGAGGTAAGCATCTACTTTTCCGCTGTTGTAATTTATATTTGTACCGAGCGTTCCTCCCGGGGTTGAGCCATCCGAATACATAATCCCGGCCGACACACTTCCATAGTAGCCTGCTTTCCTGTTTTTCTTAAGAACAATATTGATGATTCCTGAAGTTCCTTCGGGATTAAATTTGGCCGAAGGATTTGTCATAACTTCTATCGACTCAATGCTTTCGGCGGGCATCTGTTGTAGTATTTGCGCGCGGTTGTCTGCCGTCAGTCCTGATGGTTTGCCGTTGATCCACACTTCTACACTGGAGCTATTGCGGAGCGATACATTTCCTTCGTTATCAACATCAACCGAGGGTATGTTTTGTAGCGCTTCGGTAGCCGAACCTCCGGCCGATGCTATGTTCTGATCCACTGAGAAAACTTTTTTGTCGATATCGAATCGCATTTGTGTGCCTTGCCCTATCACTTCTACTTCGGAAAGGGTTTTGCTGTTTTCCATTAGTTTTATCATTCCCATGTTCAGTTCCTTGTCCGAAACATTCAGAGGTAGACTAATTGTATTGTATCCGACAAAGCTCACACGGAGTGTATATTTCCCTTTTGGTACCGCTGGCAGTATGAAATCGCCTTTACCATCCGATGTCACTCCGGTGGCCGGAACTTCGGAGTTCTCTTTAAATAATGCTACGTTAACAAAATCGAGTGGATTTTGAGTGTTAGCATCAATAATTTTTCCTTTGATAGTGTACAATGCAAATACCGGAATAACTGTAACGAGAAATAAAAATAAGCTCAGAATCTTTTTCATCCTTAAAAATTAATGATATAAATAAATTTAAATAACAAATACCTTCATTCGACTGCAAAAATGCAAAGAAGTTTAATCGCTAAAAGCAAACATGCGTTAATAAAAAGAAAGAGACGTTTCATTGCAAAACGCCTCTCTTTTATATAAAAATCGAAAAATGTATTTAGAAATTGGGTAACAGATACTGACCTCTTGACTCAAGAATCTTGTCTATCCTGTTTACTTCTAGGAAAGTAGTGCCAAATCCTTCGCCGAAACTTCCGCTCAGGTAGCATACCGAATCATCGCTTTCTATCCATCCTTTCTGCATTAAATCCTGCAATGCTTCTATAAAATATTGCTGCGTATTGCCTTTGGCTTGTTTGTAAAATGGAAAAACACCATATGACAATGCTAGCTCGCGTGTCGACCGTTCGTGATAACAAACGGCAAGCACCGGATTTTCGCCACGGTAAGCCGCCAAAAAACGGGCAGTACGGCCACTGTAGGTATCGGTGATGATGGCTTTTGTTCCGAGTTGCATTCTTGTTGCGACGGCTGCATTACACAGAAACGATGTTAAATCATTTGTGCTTATTTCAATTGGAATGTCATTTTCCGACATTTTTGTTTTTTCGGCTTCCTTGGCTATTGTTGCCATTGTGCGTACTGCTTCTACCGGATATTTTCCGTAAGCTGTTTCGCCGCTGAGCATCAAAGCATCTGTACGATAGTAAATTGCATTGGCAACGTCGGTAACTTCGGCACGTGTGGGGCGTGGGTTTTTGATCATTGTGTGCAGCATTTGGGTGGCAACAATAACCGGTTTTTTTGCTTTTACACACTTGCGAATCAAACGTCGCTGAATGCCCGGAATTTTTTCCTGAGCCACTTCTATGCCTAAATCACCACGGGCAATCATTACGCCATAGGTATATTCAAGAATTTCGTCGATATTGTCAACGCCTTCCTGATTTTCAATTTTTGAAATAATCTTTATAGGGCTGTTGTGTTCGTCCAGAATTTTCTGAATGTCCAAAACGTCCTGTTTGTTTCTTACAAACGAATGCGCGATAAAGTCAATATTGTTTTCAATTGCAAAAAGGATATTTTGCTTGTCGCGTTCGGTGAGCGAAGGCAGGTTGATGCGGACTCCCGGAACATTAACGCTTTTCCGGCTTCCCAATGTGCCATCGTTCAGCGCTTTGCAAAGCAGGTAATCCTCTGTTTTCGAATCTACTTTCAGGTCTATTTCGCCATCGTCGAACAAAATGTCGTCTCCTACATTCAGGTCGCGAACAAAATAAGGGTAGTTCACGGCGATATATTCATTGTTCGATATCATATCGGGGTTGCCGACCACCTTAATGATATCGCCGGATTTGATTTCAATCGCATCGTTTTCGGCTACTGTTGTCCGTACTTCGGGTCCCTTTGTATCCATCAGTATGGCAATGTGATTGCTTACAGCTCTTACATTGTTGATGATCCTCAGAAAGCCTTCTTTTTGCAGGTGCGCTGAGTTCATGCGAACCACATTCATTCCTTCAATATATAATTCACGGAGAAAATCCACATCACAGCGTTTATCGCTTATGGTGGCTACAATTTTAGTTGATTTTGACATGTTTTTTGTATACTTTACTACTACTTAACGCTTGATTCAGCAGAAGGTTTATTCAGAATTGTTATTTTTTTATTTTATTGGGCATCGTCGCCTGAAAGTGACTCGATGGCAAGACGATAGGAGTCCATTCCGAATCCGACGATACAGCCGGTGCAAGCCTCGCTCAGGTAGGAGTGATGCCTGTAGGTTTCGCGTTTGAACACGTTCGAAATATGTACTTCCACCACGGGAGTAGTGATGGCGCGTATGGCGTCAGCTATTGCAAGCGATGTGTGAGTGTAAGCGCCTGCGTTTATGATAATTCCATCGAAATCAAAACCGGTTTCATGTAGTTTGTCGATAATAAGGCCTTCGGTGTTCGATTGAAAGTAGAATAACTGTAATTGATTGTATTTGTTTTTCAATTGTTCGAAATAGGTTTCGAAGGACTGATTGCCATAAATACCGGGCTCGCGTTTTCCCAATAAATTCAGATTAGGACCATTGATGATCAGTATTCGTTTCATGTTTATATGCTTTTGGGTTAGTTTTGCGTAAGTATGTTTGGCAAAATTAATTTGAACAAATTCTTTATCTTCCTTGTTCTTCGTATCTTTGAGCCGGCTTTGGAAAGTGAGTGGCTACGATAGGAAAAGAAATAAATCATTGTCATGCGCAAAAGTAGAAAAAAAATCACTTACAAAAAAATTGCGATTGCTTAAAATCCTTTTGCTGATAGAATTCAGGCCGAATATTTATAACACAATCACTTAGATATGCAGGATAAAAATATAATTTCGAAAACGCTCATACCTCATGTAGGTCATACCAATCTTTTGTACATTGCATCGGCAGTATGGTTTTTTGCCGGAGGAATGTTATTGTACAGGGGTTTCAGCGGGGTGCTGATTCATTCGGAGTTTTTGTTGCCGAAGGTGATTGTGGCGCTGTTTTTGGGTTTGGTTTTTTATAATTTAATATTTAAAAAAATCAGCAAAAAACATATTACCCGCATCGAAGGCTTAAAAAACAAGAAGCAGCCATTTTATGCATTTTTCAATTTGCGTAGTTACCTTATGATGATATTTATGATCAGCATGGGAATTAGCATTCGTTTGTTAGCTTTAGTTCCTTTCGAATACCTTGCGCTGTTTTATATCGTCATGGGTACACCGTTGTTGTTTTCGGCTTTTCGGTTTTTGAGCAGCGGTATTGCCTTTCGCCGGAACTTATAATTTTTTCCAAAGGCTCAAATCCTTCTTCCTTTTTTTACATTTTTACCAATGCATTTCAAATTTTTTTTTACATCTTGTGTTTTTCAGTAAAACATTAGCAATAAGCATTTTTTGAATTGCTAAAATAAAATAAAGGCCCAGGTCTCTGAATTAAAAAACCTTTATTCTGATTTATTATTCGTAAATTAGCATTATTTTAATGAATCCAATATTATCTTTGCTTTTCGTATGAAAACAAGTTGGTTATTAATTCCCCTTTTTATTCTGACTTTTTCGTTGTCGTGTACCCAGCCTGTGGCCGATAACGAACGTACACCTTTGCTCGAAGTAGAGGGTAAGTTTTTATATTTGGATGAGGTTCAGGATATTATTCCTCCCAATGTAAACGCACAGGACAGTGCGGAAATTGCCGATAGTTTTATCCGTAAATGGGTTACCGATGTTTTGCTTTATGAGAATGCAAAAAGAAACATCACCAATAAAGCCGAAATAGATCAACTGCTTGAGGATTACCGTAAGTCCCTGATTATACATCAATATCAACAGAAGCTTATAGATCAGAGGCTGCCGAAGGAGCCGACAGATGAAGAAATGAGGGCTTTTTACGATACTTACACCGATCAGTTTGTGCTGACCGAAAACCTTATAAAAGGGATGCTGCTTGTGGTGCCATCCAAAGCTCCAAAGTTAGCAAATGTGAGGAGTTGGGTGCAGTCGGGCAATGCAAAGGCACTCGAAAGTATCGAAAAATACAGTATTCAGAATGCCATTAGCTATGATTATTTCGGAAATAAATGGACGCCTTTCTCCGAAATTTTAAGGAAAATGCCATTGCAGGTCGAGGATCCATCTGCTTTTGTTGCCAGTCATCGCTTCTACGAAGTATCGGACAGTACACGTCATTATTTTTTAAGGATAGAATCCTTTAAAAAAACAGGTGATGCCGAACCTTTCGAAATGGCAAAACCCAAAATCAGCAACCTGATACTGAACAAACTGAAAGCTGAATTTATTTCAAATTTTGATGACGAAATATACAAGGACGCAATTGAAAACGAAAACGTTACATATTTCAAAAAATAAGCACCTGATAGAATATTGATATATCACTGACAAAACAACATATTTTCAAATGAAAAAAAACATCTTACTTTTTTCCCTTATTTGTTTTACAGCCTCAAACTTAATGGCACAAAAAGCAACCAATATTATTGATGAGGTAATATGGATTGTTGGGGATGAATCAATTCTTCGTTCTGAAGTTGAAGAGCAGCGTTTGCGGGCTCAGTACGAAGGCACTCCCATCCAGGGCGATCCCTATTGTGTTATTCCCGAACAGATTGCTATCAACAAGTTGTTTCTGCATCAGGCTGTTCTCGATAGCGTGGTGGTGAACGAAACGAACGTGATCAATCAGGTCGAAAATCGTCTGAATTATTTCATTTCTCAAATCGGCTCGAAAGAGAAAATGGAAGAGTATTTTGGTAAAAGTACTTTGAATCTGCGCGAGGATTTGCGTACGATGTTTCAGGAGCAAATGATCATTCAGCAAATGCAGCAAAAGTTGGTTGGAGACATCAAGTCGACGCCTGCTGATGTGCGTAAGTTTTTTAATTCATTGTCGGTCGATAGTATCCCTACTGTGCCAGCTCAGGTTGAATTACAAATCATTAGCTTTGAACCTCCTGTGCCTATTGAAGAAACCAACCGTATAAAAGAACGTTTGCGCGATTTTTCCGATCGCGTGAATAAGGGAACTACAGATTTTTCTGTTTTGGCACGACTCTATTCCGAAGATACAGAAAGTGCAAAACGTGGAGGTGAACTTGGGCTTATGGGGCGTGGTCAGTTGGTGCCCGAATTTGCCTCGGTGGCCTTTAATCTTTCTGATCCGAAAAAGGTATCGCGTATTGTTCAGTCTGAATTTGGGTTTCATATTATTCAGCTGATTGAAAAACGTGGCGACCGTGTGAATTGCCGTCATATTTTGCTTAAACCACGTGTCTCGATAGACGACAAGAACAAAGCAGTTCAGAGACTTGACTCCATAACAAAACTGATAAGGGCCAATAAAACCACTTTTGAACAGGCAGTTATCTATTTTTCGCAAGATAAAAACACGGCGATGAATGCCGGATTGATGCTCAACGAAAAGTCGGGAACATCTAAATTTGAATATCAGGATTTACCTCAGGAAGTAGCAAAGGTGGTTTATGACATGAATGTGGGCGAAATATCTGAACCTTTTAGCATGATAAGCCCTTCGACAAGCAAAGAAGTAGTGGCTGTTGTGAAAGTGAAATCGAAAACAGAAAACCACAAAGCAAACCTGCTCGATGACTATCAAATGCTTCGTAATTATTATGAAAGCAAGAAGAAGGAAGAGTTTATTAACAACTGGATTGCAAAAAAACAAAAAGAAACGTATATCAATATCGACCCCGAATGGCAAAATTGTAATTTTCAATATCCTGGATGGATTAAGAAATAAACAGCATTTGAAGGTTGACGATTTTAAAATATGAATTCAAAATTTCAAAAAGCATTTTTTTACAGGCACATCGCAATTGTTGGTGTGCTCTGTTTCTTTATTGGCAGTATGCAGGCTCAGGTAAGGCCCAAGCAGCTGCGCAATGAGATCCTTCAAAGTCAGAATCCGACGCCAAAAAACACCGGAAATAAAAACACAAATAAAAAAGTTCGTCAGCAAGGCAGGCCTGTAAACCCAATGACGCCACTCGCTCCTATTGTCAATCCGTTGAGTACGCCCAATGCAACAATAATTTACATGGACAATGCCAATGTGGTGGTTGCCGATGAAGAGATGCATCCCGATATGCAAATCCTGAAAGGAAATGTGCGTTTCAGACACGACAATGCAATTCTTTATTGCGATAGTGCTTATTTCTATCAAAAAGCCAATTCGCTGGATGCTTTTAGCAATGTGCGTATTGTTCAGGGAGATACACTTTTCGTGTACGGCGATTTTCTTTATTATGATGGAAATATGAGAATGGCCAGGCTGCGGCATAACGTGCGCATGGAAAACCGCAAAACCACTTTGACAACTGATAGTTTGAACTACGACCGAAATTCAAATCTTGCTTATTATTACACCGGCGGAAAAATTGTGGATCCTGAAAATACGCTTACATCTGTGTGGGGGCAGTATTCAACTGCTTCTAACGATGCATTGTTTAAAACCAAGGTGAAGCTCACCAATAAAAACTTCACGATGGACTCGGATACCATGAAGTACAACACAAAGACGAGCATCGCCAATATTGTGGGTCCTACATATATTCTTTATCAGAACGAAACAGATATTTTCTCGAAAAAAGGCTGGTACAATACAGCTACAGAGCAAATGATGTTGCTCGACCGATCGAAAGTAGCCCATAAAGATGGAAAAACAATAGTAGGAGATACCATTTTTTATGATAAAATAAAAAACTACGGTGAGTCTTTTGGGAATGTGGAGATGGTAGACTCGGTGAAAAAAAACACGCTGTATGGCGACTATGTTTATTATAACGAAAACACCGAAACAGGCATTGCCAGCGATTCGGCACTTTTGGTTGATTGGTCGGGAAAAGACACTTTGTGGGTGCATGCTGATACGCTTCGTACCTTCAAGGATTCTATCTACGATGTGGCCAAGGGTTACCTCAACGTGAGAATGTACAGAAATGATATTCAGGGCTTGTGTGACTCGCTTGTATACACCTCGCGCGATTCGGTAATGAATATGTATGGCGAGCCTGTACTTTGGGCCGAAAAAAATCAACTTTCAGGTGAATTTATTCAGGCCTTTACAAAAAACCAGAAAGTAGAAAAAGTACACATTCAACGCAATGCAATTGCTATCCAGAAAGAAGATTCGCTCTATTATAATCAGCTATCGGGCAAGGAAATAATTGCGCACATCGATAGTGGAGCTCTCAAAAAAGTGGACATCAACGGTAACGCCGAAACCATTTATTTTCCGCGCGATGATAGCGATTCCACTTTGATTGGTATTAATAAAACCGAAAGCAGCTTTGTGGTTATGTATATGAAGGACAAGAAAGTAGATAGAATTGTGCTGACGACAGCCACTACCGGAGTTATGTATCCCTTGTTACAACTCAAGGGAGGCGATTTATATCTCAAAAACTTCTTTTGGCTCGACGAGCAGCGTCCGAAGAAAAGTTCGGATGTAATGCTACATTTCCCTAAAAAACCACGGGAAAAAATAGGGACAAGTAGTTTGATGGGGAAAGGTTCCGATAGTTCCGATGGCAATAGAGATTCGTCCAGCTCTAAGTCCGATACTAAGAATAATAGTGGCAACGAACGATATAACCCGGGCAACCGGCCAACAAACAATGAACCAAACACACCGAGCTCGTTAAAAGGTCTGCGGGAATTCACAAGATAAAAGAAGAGGCATCTGATCAAAAATCTGATGCCTTTCTTTTTCTGAAACAATAAACTTCTAACTACCGAATTAACGCCAATGCATCATCGCTGTCGGTAACAGGTAGTGAGCAGCTTTTATCCACACAAACGTAAATCATGGTTTTGTCCTTTATGTACCTGTTCTGAAGTAAGGGCAGGTTTTCAAGCTCTCCTCCGGCAAAAACAGAAACAGGCAAATAGCTCTTTTGTAATTCGTTGGCGCGCGAAACAGCTTCGTTGCCAATGATGGCAATTTCGGATGAAGGATAAACAAATTTTCCCAATAGCTGTGCCCAATTGGCATAGTATGAGCCATATTCAATAGTTTCGTCAAGCACTTTCGATAGCATTTTTTCCGATGTCTGAATATATGTTGATTTTTCGAATAAAACTCCCAACCTGTACAGCGTGTGGGCCAAAACCGAATTTGATGCAGGAATTACATTGTCGGTATACTCGTATTTACGGGCAATGAGGCCTTCGGCTGTGTCCGATGTATAATAAAACATGTCGCGTTCTTTGTTGCCGAAATGAAGCCATACATATTCGGTGAGCTTCTTTGCCAGATGCAACCACTGAATGTCAAAAGTTATTTCATATAAATCGATCCATGCACTTGCCAGCAACGAATAATCGTCCAGAAAAGCATCAATAGTAGCTTTACCATCTTTAAAAACCCGATACAAGCTTCCGTCAGCTTTTATTAATTCAGAAGAAATAAAGCGGCTCGTTTGTAAAGCATTTTCTTTGTATTCCGGATTCCCTGTGGCTTTAAATGCATTTACATAACCGGAAATCATCAGGGCATTCCACGAACACAGAATTTTGTCATCCGTGGTCGGGCGAATCCGACCCGAACGATATGCGAAAAGTTGTTGATGAGCCTTTTGGAGTATTGTTTCAAATTCAACCGTCGTCAATCCGTTTTCTTTGGCAAATTCAGATATATCAACAGTATAATGAAGAATATTTTTGCCTTCTTCCCAATTACCCTTTTCGGTGATATGATAGAATTTTAGGAGTATTTCACAGTTTTTTTCATCTAGAACCGATTCGATTTCCTGTTTTGTGAAAACATAAAACTTTCCTTCCTCGTGTTCGCTGTCGGCATCAATCGATGCATAGAAACCGCCGTTGCTGTCGCGTAATTCACGTTCTGCGAAAGCAATTGTTTTTTCAACAACTGCTTTATAAAAAGAATTTTGAGTTAGCTGAAATGCTTTGGCGTACAAACTAATGAGTTGTGCGTTGTCGTAAAGCATTTTTTCGAAATGAGGTACCAACCAACGTTCGTCGGTTGAATATCGAGCAAATCCACCGCCAATTTGATCATTCAGTCCGCCACGAGCCATGGCGTTGAGCGATATCAGAACGGCTTCTAACGCCTGCGAATTCTTCGTCAGGTAATGGTATTGCAGCAAAAACTCAAGCCCTGTAGGCAACATAAATTTGGGTGCTTTTTTGTAGCCGCCCCACTCAAAATCAATTTTTTTGATATGCTGATCGAAAGCGTTGTGATAGGCTTGTTGGCTAAAGTTTTTCTCAATTCCGGTGGATTCGAACGGTAAAACATTGATACCATTGGTAATGGATTCGGCAACTTTCAGTACGCGATCCGGATCGTTTACAAACACATTTTGAAGTTGTTGCAAAACATCCAGCCATTGATGTGGAGGAAAGTAGGTGGCGGCATAAAACGGTCGCCCATCCGGCAGCGCCACTGCATTTAGCGGCCAACCTCCCTGTCCATTAATGATTTGTGCTGCATCCATATAAATCTGATCTATGTCCGGACGTTCTTCTCTGTCCACTTTGATGCAAATAAAATGGTCGTTCATATAAGCTGCAATTTTTTCGTCCGAGAATGCTTCATGAGCCATTACATGACACCAGTGACAAGCCGCATAGCCAATGCTGATCAGTAAGGGCATGTTTCTTTCTCTGGCTTTATTCAGCGCTTCTTCGTTCCATTCGTGCCAGTCCACCGGGTTGTCGGCATGTTGTCGCAAGTATGGGCTACTTGCTTGTGCCAATCTGTTTAGTTTTTTCATGCTCGTACAACAATCTGCAAGTCTTTTTAGTTCCTTTTCAATTGCTGAAAAACAGGTATTGGCCAAAGAGTAAATTGTTTTGGTGGCTTAGGCTTTTGTGTAGGGCTAAAAAATCATGCTTAGGCTTAGTTTCGTATTGATATACAATTTATTTATCAGCATTTTGCCTTTAAGCTGGTGTTATTGTTTTTAATTTACTAAAAAACAGACATGGAATTTTTTGTTCTTTAAAAAAATCACTACATTTGTTCTTTAAATAATTAAGCACTTAACAACATAAAAATCATACTTATGAAATTCGTTGTATCAAGTACCGTTTTACTCAGCCATTTACAAGCCATAAGCAGGGTAATTAACAGTAAAAACTCTCTTCCTATTTTGGATAATTTTTTACTTGAACTTGAAGGTAAAACATTGATAATGACAGCTTCGGATATTGAAACTACATTGATAACATCGATGGAGGTTGAAAATTCAGAAGGAAATGGTAAGGTAGCTGTAGCTTCGCGTTTGTTGCTCGATACTTTACGTGAATTTGCCGATCAGCCACTTACGTTTACGATAAATGACAGTAACCTCGCCATGGTGATTACATCAGCCAATGGATCGTATAATTTTATTGGTCAGAATGGAGATGAATATCCACGATTGCCGCAACTTCAGGAAGATGCACATTTAATGTCATTGCCTGTGAGTCAGCTTTCTGCCGGAATCAGTAAGACGCTTTTCTGTACGGCCGATGACGAACTTCGACCGGTAATGAATGGTGTTTTCTTCGACATTATGAAAGATAATCTTACGCTGGTGGCCACTGATGCACATAAGCTCGTACGATTTAAAACATCATACAATTCGGTTTCGTTTCAGGAAGAAGAGGAAAAATTAAGCTTCATCCTTCCCAAGAAACCGGCCACTATGCTTAAAAATATTTTGCCAAAAGAAAGTGGAGATGTGGACATTAAATTCGACTCGAAAAACGCGTATTTTAAACTGTCGAATTACACAATGATTTGTCGCCAGGTGGAAGGAAGATTTCCTAATTATAATGGAGTGATCCCTAAAACAAATGCATATAAAATAATAATTGACAGAGTGTCATTGCTCAATGCGTTGAAACGTGTTTCTGTTTTCTCGAATCAGGCAAGCAATCTTGTGAAGCTTGATTTCAGCGATAATATGATACATATTTCGGCACAGGACATCGATTTTTCGATTTCAGCCGAAGAAACGATCAAATGTCAGTTCGAAGGAGCACCAATCAAAATAGGTTTTAAATCGGCTTTTCTCATCGAAATTCTCAGCAATATAAATGCTTCGGATGTGATTTTTGAACTCACTGATCCTTCCCGCGCCGGATTAATTCTTCCTTTCGAAAACGAAGCCAACGAAGAAATCCTGATGTTGCTGATGCCAATGCTTTTGAACGATTAACAGAATAAATTAATAAAAAAAATAAATAATGGGAAAAGAACAAAGATTTTACTGTCTTTGTTCTTTTTTGTCTTTACAGCTTCCGAAAAAATAGCAAGTAAGAATGAAACTACAACTTAAAAACCCGATTGTTTTTTTCGATCTCGAAACTACGGGCACAAATATCGTATCAGATCGTATAGTCGAAATATCGTATCATAAAGTATCTCCTAACGGTCGCGAAGAAACTAAAACAATACGTATAAACCCCGAAATGCCTATTCCAAAGGGCGCTTCCGATATACACGGAATTACTGATGCCGACGTGGCCGATTGTCCTACCTTCAAAGCGGTTGCTAAAGAAATTGTGCGCGACATAGAAGGATGCGATCTCGCCGGTTACAATTCGAACAGGTTTGATATTCCTTTGTTGGCCGAAGAATTACTTCGCGCCGATGTTGATATCGACCTGATGAAACGTAAATTCGTAGATGTTCAGGTGATTTTTCATAAAATGGAGGCTCGCACCTTAAGTGCTGCTTACAAATTTTATTGCGAAAAAGATCTCGAAGGAGCGCATGGTGCCGAAGCCGATACGCTGGCTACTTACGAAGTGCTTATGGCTCAGTTGGATCGTTATCCGGAGTTGAAAAACGACATCGAATTCCTTGCCAAATTTACAACTCAAAACAATAATGTTGACTTTGCCGGCAGGTTAATTTATAACGATAAAGGAGAAGAGCTTATTAATTTTGGCAAATACAAAGGTCAGAAAGTGACCGATGTGCTGAAAACCGATATGGGCTATTATGGCTGGATGATGAACAGTGATTTCCCGCTTCACACTAAAAAGGTGCTGACCAACATAAAGCTAAGGGATTTCAATAAATAAAAACATGGAACATGTATGCGGCTTTGGTGTAGCCTCTTACCAGACACATGCCTCAATTAGTTCCTAAATTCATGAAGTGAAATATCAGCTTTCCGACCGATTTAGCTTGAGGGTCGCTAAGGCGAAAAAAAATTGTATTCGCTGAAAAAAACGGATGAAGCATAAACAAGGTATAATTAACCTTGTTTATGCTTCTTTTTTCTTATTTATACAAACAAAGATATGGGATATCTTTGGTACATTTTACTCTGAATTTCACGTCTTTTGCTACTTCAAAGCTTTCAAACTTATTGTAAGTTTTCCATTCTGTTTCGCCGGGTTGCAGGATGGACAATGTGCCAGAAATTACTGTCATTATCTCTATGGTGGCGGTGCCGAATTCGTATTCGCCGGCTGCCATTACACCTACTGTGGCAGTTCCTTCTGCCGATTCCAATCCGATAGAAACAACTTTCCCACCGAAATACTGATTTGTTTTAAACATTGTATTTTTTTTATTTTATAATTTATGTTTTATTGGGGTCAACGATCTTTCTTTTCTGTAATGATGTTGTACAGTTCTTCTGCATTTTTGGCAAAACTGGTGGCGCCGACTTCTTCTAATTCCTTACGGGGGCGGAAACCCCAAAGTACGCCTGTGAAATCAACTTTAGCATTGTAGGCTGTTGCTACATCTACTCCTGAATCGCCTACAAAAAGCACATCCGGCTTCGATAATCCCGTACTTTCGATGATTTCATTTAAAATGGCCGGATTAGGTTTTACGGGATAGCCTTCGCGCTGTCCGAGTACGGCAGAAAACCGAACTTCGGGGAAAAATCTTTTCACAAGCTCTACGGTGGCTGTGTGTATTTTGTTGGATGCCACAGCCAACTGAAACCCCTCAGCTGTCAACCGGTGCATTAAATCAGAAATTCCCGGATAAGGCTTGGTAAACTCTTCGGCATGCTTGCTGTAATGTTTTACGAAATCAAATTTCAGCATTGCAATCGTAACGGCATTGCGTTGATTTTCGGGTAATGCCCTTTCCAGTAACTTATTTACGCCGTTGCCTACGAAAAAATTATAGGCCTCCACCGGATGAGCAGGATAATTATGTTGCTTCAGCGCATAATTAACACTGTTTGCCAAGTCTTCTATGGTGTCGAGCAATGTGCCGTCGAGATCGAATATGATTAGTTTCTTCACTTTTATCTTTATTTTTTTTCTGCAAAAGTAAAGATAATTTTAGGCTGTGGGTCTACTTGTGCGGGTAATATTTTAAAAACAGAAAAAATAAATTTGGTTTTTATGAAAAATATTAGGTTTAAAGTTTTGTAATTCAAAATATTTTTCTGAATCTTTGTGATATCATTTTAATATCATAATAATTTAATGAATCATGAAAACAAAAGAAGAAATTTTTAATGGTGCAAAACTGGGAGGTATTCCCATGTTGCTTTTAAATTTACTGTTTCTCATCGGCATTGTTCTGTTGTTTGTATGGACAGTGAACGCCGGACTGTCTGTTGGACTAACTACAGCTATTATTATAGTTGATATAGTGCTTTTTATTTTTAATTGTATTGTTTGGGGTGGTTTTATGCAGATAGAACCCAACGAAGCACGTGTTATGATCTTTTTTGGCGAGTACGAAGGTACTGTTAAGGATAACGGCTTTTTCTGGGTGAATCCTTTCTATACAAAAAAGAAACTGACTCTGCGTGCCCGTAACCTGGATGCCGAACCCATTAAAGTGAACGATAAAACCGGAAATCCTGTGATGATAGGTATGGTTGTGGTGTGGAAAGTAACTGATACCTATAAAGCTTCGTTCGATATTGATAATGCATCGATGACTTCGACGGTGGCAGGAGCAGCAAATATTGATAATGTGGGTCAGAAAATGAAAGCATACGAGAACTTTGTCAAAATTCAATCGGATTCAGCTTTGCGTTATGTGGCTGGTTTGTATGCTTATGATCATACAGGAACAGCTGATGAATCGGAACTGACATTGCGTTCTGGAGGTGAAGATGTGAATACTATCCTTGAACAACAAATCAATGAACGCTTGGTGATAGCCGGAATAGAAGTGGTGGAAGCACGTCTTAATTATCTGGCCTATGCACCCGAAATTGCTGCGGTTATGTTGCGCCGTCAGCAGGCTGATGCTATTATTGCTGCGCGCGAAAAAATAGTGGATGGAGCTGTAGGAATGGTTAAAATGGCTTTGAATAAACTTGCTGATGAAGGAATTGTCGATTTAGATGAAGACAAAAAAGCGGCTATGGTAAGCAATTTGCTTGTTGTACTCTGCAGCGAGGATAGTACACAGCCTGTGGTGAATGCCGGCACTTTACATCAATAAGAGTTCCTGTATTTTTATTACTTTTAAAATTCGATTTGTATTTTGGCAAAGGAAACAAAAAATAAAAGCTTTGTGCTGCGTATCGATGCTGATACAATGGACGCTATAGAAAAATGGGCTGCGGATGAATTCCGCAGCACCAACGGGCAGATATTGTATATTCTCGATCAGGCATTAAAAAAAAGCGGAAGAGTGCCCAAATCCCAAAAAACACGCTCCGGCGAATAACAAATACGCACCGATTAAAAAAAAACAGGATAATACCTGTTTTTTTTGTTTTATCTGCTTCTGTAGTTGAACCCTCGAATTATTACGGCTTTTATAGTCGTCACCTTGTTTTTGTTCGAAACAATGCTGGCATTCGGACTACAAACAAAAACTCCAAATTCTATAATTATAAGTCATTGGTCATCTTTCAATCATAAAATTGCTTAAAAAAGATAAATAATATACAGAATATGTTGTATAACATATTATTAGACAATTATAATTAAAAAACAAGTGTTTTCTTTACACTTGTTTTTGATTTGCTGTTTAAAGCATAATTTTTCGTACAAAATAATAAGATTCAACAAATGTTTCTTTAGTAGCATAACACATATGATATCAGAATTTTACAAAAACAGAGACAAGCATTATGTGGCGGTTGACTGTATCATAATGGGATTTCAGGAGAATGAATTAAATATCATGATTGCCAAGCGGCCATTTGAACCAATGAAAGGAGGTTGGTCGTTGATGGGTGGTTTTGTGAATGAGTTTGAAAGTGTAAACGAAGCAGCAAAAAGGGTAGTGAGTGAGTTTACAGGTATCGACGATATTTACATGGAACAGGTGGGAGCTTATGGTGAAGTTGAACGTGATTTGGAACGTGTAATCTCCATTGCTTATTACGCTTTAGTCGATTTTGAAAAGTTCGATACATCCATTGCCAGCAAATACGATGCGCGTTGGGTGAAAATTACGCATCTTCCCGAACTCATTTTTGACCACAGTTTGATGGTGAGGGATACTCTAAATCTGTTGCAACGCAGGGCGGCTGTAAAGCCAATTGGCTTTAACTTGTTGGGAGAACAATTCACATTGCCGGCTTTGCAAAGTTTGTACGAAGCAATTTACCAGGAAACGATTGATAAGCGCAACTTCAGAAAAAAAATACTCAGTATGGATGTATTGGAAAAATTGGATGAAAAAGACAAGAGTTCATCTAAAAGAGGGGCATTCTATTATCAGTTCAATAAAGACAAATACGATCAGCTCATTCAACAGGGACTTCATTTTTCTCTTTGATTTTTATAGAGACTTCAGGTTGAAAGGCGATAAGCAGTACAGCGGTTAAAAAAATAAATATAGCAAACAAAATTGTAAATAAATATATGTTAGAAGCTTTAAAAGAAGAGGTATTCAAAGCAAATCTGGATTTGGTAAAGCACGGCCTTGTGATTTTTACATGGGGAAATGTGAGTGCAATTGATCGCAGCACCGGCCTGGTGGTGATCAAACCTTCGGGTGTATCGTACGAAGCCATGAAAGCCGAAGATATGGTAGTGGTGGATTTGGATGGAAAAGTGGTGGAAGGAAAGCTAAAACCATCGTCGGATACAGCCAGTCATCTGGTTTTTTACAAGGCATTTCCAAATATCGGAGGTGTTGTACATACGCACTCAACTTATGCAACGGCCTGGGCACAAGCAGGCTGCGATATTCCGAACATTGGCACCACACATTCCGATTATTTTAGTGCTTCCATTCCTTGTACGCGTGATATGACGCAGGCCGAAGTGGAAGGTGAATATGAATTGGAGACCGGAAATGTAGTGGTTGAGCGATTCGAAGGCTTAAATCCGGATTTTATTCCGGGTGTTTTAGTCAAGAATCATGGCCCATTCTCGTGGGGGAAAAATGCTCATGATGCTGTGCATAATGCAGTGGTAATGGAGCAGGTGGCTAAAATGGCTTATATTGCCTTTGGCGTCAACCCTAATTTGACGATGAACGAGAACCTGATCAAAAAACATTTTTATCGTAAACATGGGCCGAACGCATATTATGGCCAATAATCCTATTTTTCAGATGCCTCCATTGGGCATATTTTAAAAAATTCTCTTTCGATAATACTTTAATATTAAAAAGAAAAACACAATGAAGAAATTACTTTTAGCAACATTTTTGATTGGTTTTGCTGCATTGAATGCTCAAACGTCGACTTCGAAAATTACGATTCATGCCGATAAGGGTAAAAATGTGATCAATAAAGAAATTTATGGTCAGTTTGCCGAACATTTAGGAACCTGTATTTACGAAGGTATCTGGGTGGGCGAAGACTCTCCGATTCCGAATACAAAAGGGTATCGTAATGATGTGTTGAATGCACTCAAACAGTTAAATATTCCGGTATTACGTTGGCCGGGTGGTTGCTTTGCCGACGAATATCATTGGATGGATGGCATTGGTCCAAAAGAAAAGCGTGCTAAAATTGTGAACAACAACTGGGGAGGAGTAGTTGAAGATAACAGTTTTGGTACAAACGAATTCTTCAATCTTTGCGAATTGCTGGGCACCGAACCTTACCTGAGCGGAAATGTAGGAAGCGGCACTGTTGAGGAATTAGCCAAATGGGTAGAATATATTACTTCAGCCGGCGACAGTCCGATGGCAAGATTGCGTCGCCAGAATGGACGCGAAAACCCATGGAAATTAAAATATATCGGTGTTGGAAACGAAAGCTGGGGTTGTGGTGGAAATATGACTCCCGAGTATTATTCCGATCTGTATCGCAGGTATGCTACTTATTGTAGAGATTACGATGACAATAAGCTTTTTAAAATTGCAAGCGGCGCTACCGACTATGATTATAACTGGACTGAAGTTTTGATGAAAAATGTAGGAGAACGTATGCATGGACTTTCGTTGCATTATTACACAGTAAAAGGCTGGACAGGAAGCAAAGGTTCAGCGACCCAATTCAGTAAGGATGAATTTTTGTGGACAATGGATAAATGTCTTGAAATAGAGGATGTGGTTAAAAAACACATTGCTATTATGGATAAATACGATCCGAATAACAAAGTGGCTTTGATGGTGGACGAATGGGGAACCTGGTGGGATCAGGAGCCAGGCTCAACTTCAGCTCTTTATCAGCAAAATACAATGCGCGATGCGTTTGTGGCTGCACTCACACTGAATATTTTCAACAAATACACCGAACGGGTAAAAATGACAAACATTGCTCAGGTCGTAAATGTATTGCAGGCTATGATTCTGACAAAAGGGCCGAAAATGGTGCTGACACCCACTTATCATGTGTTCGAAATGTACAAAGGGCACATGGACGCTATTAATTTACCTATCGATTTACAGTGCGATTCATTGGTGGCAAACAACAGAAAATTTGCAGCTGTAAGCGTTTCGGCTTCTAAAAATTCTAAAGGTCAGATCAATGTTACGCTTGCTAATGTTGATCCAGACAAAGAGCAAACAATTGAGATTGATTTAGGTAATACAAAAGTTTCGAAAGTGGCAGGAAGAATACTGACAGCTAAAACCACTGATGCGCATAACACCTTCGACAATCCTAATGTAGTAGCTCCTGCAGTTTTCAAAAATGCTAAAGTTACCAAGAAAGGCTTGTTTGTAACGGTTCCGGCAAAGGCAATTATTTCATTGGAATTGTTGTAGTTACAAGGTTTTAGTTGCAGGTTATAAGTCGGTTTTCTGAATTTTATTCGGAATCTGAAACTAAAACTTTTCAGTTCACTTATTATTGAATATTTAAAATTAACAAATAAAAATAGAAAGATTATGGATTATAAAAATTTAGAAGTATGGTTCATTACCGGAGCTCAATTGCTTTATGGTGGTGATGCCGTTGTAAAAGTAGACGCGCACTCAAACGAAATGGTAGCAGGATTAAATGCATCTGGCAATCTTCCTGTAAAAGTTGTGTACAAAGGAACAGCTAATTCTTCGTCGGAAATATCAGAAATCATGCGTGCTGCTAATGGCGATACTAAATGTATCGGGTTAATTACCTGGATGCATACTTTTTCGCCTGCTAAAATGTGGATTCACGGTTTGATGGATTACAAAAAACCACTGCTGCACCTGCATACTCAGTTCAATGAGCAAATTCCATGGTCGGAAATTGACATGGATTACATGAACCTGAATCAATCTGCTCATGGCGACCGCGAATTTGGCTTTATTACTTCGCGTTTGCGCAAACCACGCAAAGTGGTGGTTGGTTTCTGGAAAGATAAATCTACTCACGTTAAAATCTCTGACTGGATGCGCGTTTGTGCTGGTTGGGCGGATGCTCAGGGTATGCAAATCATTCGTTTCGGTGACAACATGAACAACGTGGCTGTAACCGATGGCGATAAAGTAGAAGCAGAAATACGTTTGGGTTACCACGTAGATAATGCTCCTATCGCTACATTGGTACCTTACGTTGAGGCTGTTACCGAAGCTGAAATTGATGCGTTAATTGCTGAATACGAAAAACTATACGACTTCGCTGATGACTGTAAGAAAGGTGCCGAAAAACACATTTCTGTACGTCAGGCAGCTGCTCAGGAAATTGGCCTTCGTCGTTTCTTACAGGAAAAGAATGCCACTGCTTTCACTACCAGCTTCAACGAATTGGAAGGAATGTCTCAATTGATGGGCTTTGCTTCCCAACGTTTAATGGCCGAAGGTTATGGCTTTGGTGCTGAAGGTGATTGGAAAACGGCTGCTCTTACCCGTACCATGTGGGTTATGGCTCAGGGATTACCTGGTGGTTGTTCGTTCCTCGAAGATTATGTGTTGAATTTTGATGGTGCAAGCAGCGCTATTCTTCAATCGCATATGTTGGAAATCAACCCTGAAATTGCAAAAGCAAAACCACGTATCGAAGTTCATTTCTTAGGAATTGGTGATGCAGGTGTTTGCGCTCGTTTGGTATTCCAGGCACACGAAGGCGAAGGTGTTGCTGCAACTATTGTGGATATGGGAAATCGTTTCCGCATGATCGTAAACGAGGTGAAAGTAATTGAACCTAAGGCATTGCCTAAATTACCTGTAGCTTGTGCCTTGTGGATACCACAACCTAATCTCGAAGTGGGTGCAGGTGCATGGATCACAGCCGGTGGAACACACCACTCAAGCTTCTCCTTCTCTGTCACTACAGAAATGTTGGAAGACTATGCAGAAATTGCTGATTTGGAAATGTTGATTATCGACAAAGATACCAACATTCGTCAGTTCAAACAGGATATTCGTAACAACGAAGTGTATTATATGTTGAATAAAGCATTGAGATAAACATAGTCTCAAGTCTAAGGTCTCAAGTCAAAAGTCTTTGCCACAAACAAAGACTTTTGACCTTTGACTTTTGACCATTGACCATTGACAAAAAATAAATATATGAAATACGTAATAGGTTTAGATTATGGAAGCGATTCTTGTCGTGCAGTTGTTGTAAACGCTGCCACAGGGGAGGAAATGGCTTCAGCAGTAAAATACTATCCACGTTGGATGGAAGGAAAATACTGTGTTCCAACAGCCAATCAATATCGTCAGCACCCGCTTGATTATATCGAAGGATTGGAATATACAGTAAAAACTGCCTTGTCGAAATGTCCTGAAGGAACTGCCGAAAAAGTAGTTGGTATTGCATTTGACACCACCGGAAGTACTCCTGTGTTTACTGACAAAAACGGTACACCACTTTCATTATTACCTGAATTTGCGGAAAACCCAAACGCTATGTTCGTTTTGTGGAAAGACCACACAGCGATTAAAGAAGCTCAGGAAATCAATGACTTGGCCTCTAAATGGGATATAGACTACACTTCGTACGAAGGTGGAATTTACTCTTCGGAATGGTTTTGGGCAAAAGCGTTGCACGTGCTTCGTGTTGATGAAAAAGTACGCAATGCAGCTTATTCAATTGTAGAACATTGCGACTGGTTGCCGGGCTTGATTACCGACAAAACTGATCCATCTATCATTTGCCGCAGCCGTTGTGCTTCGGGTCACAAAGCCATGTGGTTGGAAAAATGGGGTGGTTTACCTTCCGAAGAATTCTTAACGGCTCTTGATCCGCTGTTGGCAGGTTACAGAGATCGTCTTTACACCGACACTTGCCCAAGCGACAAGAAAGTGGGTTACTTAACCGAAGAATGGGCGGCTCGTTTAGGCTTAACTACCAATGTTGCTGTTGCTGTAGGTGCATTCGATTGCCATATGGGTGCTGTAGGTGCCGAGGTGAAGCCAGGTGCCTTAGTGCGCGTTATCGGTACTTCTACCTGCGACATCATGGTGGCCAGCTACGAAGAAATGGGTGATAAACTTATTCCGGGCATTTGCGGACAGGTTGATGGTTCGGTTATCCCCGGTATGATTGGACTGGAGGCTGGACAATCGGCTTTTGGTGATGTATATGCATGGTTCAAACAAGTTTTGGCCTGGCCAATTGAGAATATTCTGGCTAAAAGCACTTTGATTGATGCTGAAACCAAACAAAAACTGATTGAAGAATCGTTGGATCAAATTATTCCTGCACTTTCTATCGAAGCAGCAAAAGTTCCGGTTTCGGAATCAACTGTTTTGGCTACCGACTGGATGAATGGTCGTCGCACGCCCGATGCCAATCAATTGGTAAAAGGAACAATTACCGGATTAAATTTAGGAAGCTCTGCCCCGCTCATTTTCCGTGCATTGGTCGAAGCTACTGCCTACGGTTCGAAAGCCATTGTTGATCGTTTTATCGAAAATGGTGTTGAGATCAAAGAAATCATTGGTATCGGTGGCATTGCTTTGAAATCACCTTTCGTAATGCAAACGCTGGCCGATGTATTGAACATGCCTATCAAAGTGGCCAGAGCCGAACAGGCTTGCGCATTTGGAACTTCTATGTTTGCAGCTGTTGTAGCAGGTATTTACGATAAAGTAGAAGACGCTCAGGCCGCTATGGGTATGGGATTTGCTTCTGAATACTTCCCGAACAAAGAAAATGTAGAACTATACAGTGAAATGTATAAAAACTACCTGAAACTGGGAGCATTCACCGAAAAAGAATTATTTAGCTAATAATAAAAACGTCCTTTTGTTCCTGAAAGTTAAAAAGGCTCCTTCGGGGCGAGGACGTTTCAACCTTTTATCAATAAAAATGTAAGAATATGAAAAAGAAACTATTAAGCTTTTCGTTCATTATGCTTGTTATTTTCGGATGCAAAAGCAATGATGAAAAAACACTTTCGGGTCTTGATAAAACCAAATTTCAGACGGTGGTAAATGGTGATTCAACCAATTTGTATGTACTTAAAAACGCAGCCGGCGCTGAGGTTTGCCTTACTAACTATGGCGGACGCATTGTGTCTGTTCTGGTTCCTGATAAAACCGGAAAAATGCAGGATGTGGTGCTCGGATTCGACAGTATAAGCGACTACATCAACGTGCCAAGTGATTTCGGAGCCACTATCGGACGTTATGCAAATCGGATTAACCAGGGTAGAATTATTATCGATGGAGATACTATTCAGCTGCCTAAGAACAACTTCGGACATTGTTTGCACGGTGGACCGAAAGGATGGCAGTATCAGGTTTTCCAAAAGGTAAATCAGATCGATGCAACGACTGTTGAAATGATACGTTTTTCTCCTGATGGAGATCAGAATTTCCCCGGCAATGTAACTGCCAAAGTCACTTTCAAACTTACCGAAGACAATGCCATCGATATCAGCTTTGAAGCTACTACCGACCAAAAAACGGTGATTAATATGTGTAATCACTCATATTTCAACCTTTCGGGTGATGCTAATAATTTGATTACAGATAATTTGCTCTATGTGAATGCTGACAGATACACACCTGTAGACAGAACCTACATGACTACCGGTGCAATTGATTCAGTGAACAATACTCCAATGGATTTCCGTACAACTAAACCCATCGGACAAGATATCGATAAATTTGATTTTCAGCAATTGAAATTCGGAAATGGGTACGATCACAACTGGGTGTTAAATACTGCAGGTGATCTTACAAAACTTGCCGCTAAAGTAAGTTCTCCAGTCACTGGTATCGGACTTGAAGTGTATACTAATGAACCCGGCATTCAGGTGTACAGCGGAAACTTTCTGGATGGAAAGGTAACAGGGAAGAAAGGGATCGTTTATAAAAAACGCTCGGGGGTTTGTCTCGAAACGCAACACTATCCTGATAGCCCAAACAAACCGGATTGGCCTTCGGTAATTCTTGAGCCTGGTAAAGTTTACAACAGTAGATGTATTTACAAATTTGTAGTGGAAAAATAATGTCAAAAACAAAAAATATTTAAATTATGAATTGGAATTCTCAAGAGTTTATTTGGCTCGACTGGTTGATCATTGTAGTTGGAATTTTGGCAGTGACGTGGGCCGTATGGCGTTCGGTGCAAAAGGACAAACGCTTACAGCAGGGTGCCAACAGCGAAGACTATCTGTTCGGAAAAGGAGAACCATGGTATATTATCGGAGCAGCGATCTTTGCAGCTAATATTGGTTCAGAACATCTTGTTGGTCTTGCCGGAACTGGTGCAAAAGCCGGTGTAGGTATGGCGCATTGGGAAATGCAAGGCTGGATGATCCTTATTTTGGGATGGCTTTTTGTGCCGTTTTATCAGTTAATGAACAACAAGTTAGGTAAAATCATTACAATGCCTGACTTCCTTAAAAATCGCTATACACCTCGTACAGGTTCATGGTTGTCTATCATTACACTCATAGCTTATGTATTGACTAAAGTGAGTGTGACAGCATTTACAGGTGGTATTTTTATGGAAAGTCTTTTGGGCTTGCCTTTCTGGTACGGTGCCATTGGTCTGATCGTATTAACAGGTATATTTACGGTGCTTGGTGGAATGAAAGGCGTTATGACTTTGTCGGCCATTCAGACTCCTATCCTTATCATTGGTTCATTCCTTGTGCTTTTCTTAGGATTATCGGCGCTTGGAGGAGGCAGCATTGGCGATGGTTGGGCTGCTATGATTGAATACTCCAAAACCCTGAATGTGGGCGCTGATGGTGTTGCTTATGGTACCAACCATATGTTCCACATGGAGACAGGTGATCCGCTTTACGATGATTATCCCGGCTTCTGGGTATTTATCGGAGCTTCAATTATTGGTTTTTGGTATTGGGCAACCGATCAGCACATTGTTCAGCGTGTACTCGGACAAACAAAAGGAGAATCGAACGATGTTGTAATGAAACGTGCGCGCAGAGGTACTATCGCTGCCGGTTATTTCAAATTGCTGCCTGTGTTTATGTTCCTGATACCCGGTATGGTGGCTGCAGCATTAGCCGCACGTCCTGATAGTGGCTTTACACTGTCCGATCCCGATACAGCTTTTGGCTCGATGGTGAAATTTGTATTGCCTGCGGGAGTAAAAGGAATTGTTACAATTGGTTTTATCTCGGCGCTTGTTGCTTCGTTGGCTGCGTTTTTCAACTCTTGTGCTACCTTGTTTACCGAGGACTTTTATAAACCAATGTTCAAAGGTAAGACTGAGGAAAAATACGTTTTAGTAGGTCGGATTGCAACAGTTGTGGTTGTTGTACTTGGTATTGTTTGGATACCGGTTATGATGAGTCTCGGTAGTCTTTATTCTTATCTGCAAGGTATTCAGTCGCTGCTTGCACCTGCTATGGTGGCCGTGTTCGTGATGGGTATTTTCTCTAAAAAGATCACGCCTAAAGCCGGAGAGTATGGTTTAATCATTGGCTTCCTAATTGGTATGGTACGTTTGCTCACCAATATCTTCACAAATACAGGAAAAGATATAATGACTGGTTGGGGATGGGAATCTACCGCCTGGTTCTGGCAAACCAACTGGCTCATCTTTGAAATATGGTTGCTTGTGTTTATTATGTTGTTTATGGTGTTGGTGTCATTCTTTACTAAGAAGCCAACTGCTCAACAGGTTGAATTTATCACCTTTACAGGCGATTACAAGGCAATGATAAGAAATAGCTGGAACAAATGGGATGTTATTGCCTCTTTAGGCGTAGTTATTCTGTGTGCTTTGTTCTATTGGTACTTCTGGTAATAAGTGTTATATGTGAATAGTGAAAAAAAGACTGATGAAATTTTCTTCATCAGTCTTTTTTTGTAAATGTATTTTAAATATTAAATGCAAATTTAATTCCCTGAATCAGCATGTTAGCGCCCAATACGCCAATGATTATACCCATTATTTTTCCGATAATCACAAAGTTTTTGTCGCCCACTATCCTCACAATGTAACTGCTGTAGATAAACGAAAGGTAGGTAAGCAGAACAATGAGTCCGAAAATAAGAATGGTGGTAAGCAGCATAAAAACGCTTACATTTACAACGAAGTTCATGGCGGTTACAATAGTTCCGGGTCCAGCCAGAATAGGGATGGCCAGCGGAGAAATGGCTATGCTTTCGTCGAAGGAAGAGGTCGGGTCGAGTACCGAAGCTGGCTTTTTGGTTTGCAACATGTCGAAGCCGATGTAAAAAATCAGAATACCACCAAAAACCTTAAAGGCAGGAATCGTCAGACCGAATACCTGAAAGATGTACTGACCAATGAGGATAAATGCCAGCACAATAAGAAAGGCTACAATTGTAGAAGTTTTGGCAACCTCTTTTTTCTTTTTTTCTCCTTGTCCCTCTGTTAGTTTCACGAAGATGGGAATATTTACAATAGGATTCATAATGGCAAAAAACGCCATAAAAACGGTGAGGATATAGCTCCAGAGTTGCTCCATGTTTAAGTTTTAAAATTGAGTTGTACGGATGTCAGTTATTTCAGTTTGACTTGTTTCCGAAACACAAAGATATGTATTTCGGACGGATAATTGGTTTTGCAGCTGCACTCATTTGAAAACCTGCACTTTTAATACATTGTTTTTCCTCAGGTTATTTAGCGGGCGGAAGCCTTCGGAACAGTAGTGAAGCTGCGAAAGTTTATCGGTCAGCGCAGTCAGCTCACCATTTCTTCTTTCTGCTTGTGGCTGTAAGTACAACAACCGTTGTGATGTAAAAAGGATAGAGGAATGAAAGCGACAGCAGTAGTTGTGGCGACAGCTGAAGTGAGAAAAAGTCTTTTATCTTCATGCAGAAAATAAAATCGATCAACAGTTTGATGCAAAAAACAGTCAGGAAGCCGATAAAGTACTGCAGAGAGAGAAAAGAAAGGAAAAGAAGGGCTAATTGAACGACCGAAATTCCGAAAACAGAAAGGGCAGTCAGTATTAAATGGAAGTCGGTATAAGCCGGTGCTTTTGACGTCCAGCGCATGCGTTGTCGTACAAACGATTTTAAGTCGGGAGCTACTGCTGTAGTTACCATTGCTTTTTCCGATTTCAGGAAACGAATGGTTCCTTTGCGCTTTTTGATACTGAGCAACAAAAATACATCATCGCCTGAAATTTGCTCCTCGTGCAAATCGGTCTGACTTTCGAGCCAAGCTTTTTTTGTAAACGCAAGATTGGCACCGTTGCACATAATGGGTAGTCTGGCACCTGCAGCCCCCGCGCCCGATGCCACAAGTGTGACAAACTCAAGCTGCTGCAATTTTTCTCTGAAACTGTTGGGCGTATGTGTGTTTACAGGTCCGATGAGCAGGTCGGTAGGATGCCTGTGCATGAAACTGCAGATTGTTGCTATCCATTTGGGATGAGGCCTGCAATCTGCATCGGTAGTTACAATCATCTCTCCTGTGGCTGCCTGAATGCCAGCTTTCAGTGCATGTTTTTTTCCATTTTCACTGCATTCAACGATAATGATGTTGTTGAAACTGCTTTTGGCAGATTCCATTACAGCGGAAGTGTCGTCGGTTGAATTATTGTTTACCAACACCAACTCAAAGTCCTTATTGCTTTGGTTTTGCAATGCAAGCAAGAGGGCAGGCAGATGCAGTGCTTCGTTTTTGCAGGCTACCACAACCGAGAGCCGAAGGGCGGGTGTGTTTTCCGGATCAGCAGTAAAACGGGGCGTTTTGTCCCAGCCTTTTGCGAAAATAAGAATGAGTATTGCGTAAATCAGCGCAACGAACAATGAAATGCAAATAAAGAGCATCAGCTTTTAAAACAAATAGTTCAGACCGATATACATTCCTGAATTGCCATCCTGCTTGTTGAACGCCTTACCATAGTCGGCCGAGATAATGAAATTTTCGTTCCAGCCAATTTTTAAACCTATACCAGCGGCTGAGTGAAATTTACCCGACTCGTAATTGGTAAAATAGGTCGCCCTGTCTGTTGCCGAAACTGCCGATAAGTCCATTTCGATAGGTTGCAGCACAAGTCCCGAATCGAAAAACACATTGGTGCCCAGGTAAAAGTTTTGTTTCAGCCATTCGAAGCGCAGAAACTTATAGCGGAGTTCGAAATTGCCAAAACCCACTGCGTCGCCCACTACCCTATTGCGCAGGATGCCACGTACCGAGCTTTTACCGCCAAGTCCCTGGTTCGAAGCAGCAATCAGGAAGCTTGTAATCAGTTCGGGTTGTGCAAAGTAAGGCACTTTGTTGTTGCCAAGCGTGGTTTGATAGTCGAGCCGATAGGCGAATTGCAAATCTTTTGCCAAAGAAAAATACTGCCGGTGAATGATGGCTAATTTGGTGTGAGGAAAAGCTTCGTTGATAAATTTGGGTGCCGACTGAATGACTGCTTCTGTAAAGATTCCTTTTTCGGGGCAGGCCAACTGGTCGCGCGAGTCATACTTAAAACCGGCTTTCAGATAGTTGATGCTTCCTCCATCGGCTTCCTCCTGGCTTATCAATCCCCAGCTTTTGTATTTTTGAAACAAATCGCCACCAGGCACTGCGGGCAAGTCTAATTTGTCGATATTTACGCTGTCCATTTTGAAATTATAAAAAGCATATCCGGCTACCCAGCCAAACTTCGACTCGCCAAAATAGCCCTGAAAGTCAGCTTTTACTCTGAAAGTGTTTTTTTCGTTTTTATAAAAGTTTCGGTAGCTTTCGTTCAGGTTGTCGTCGTAAATGCTTTGGTAACCATTGAACCCGTAAAAGTCGGCCATTTGGTCAGGCACATATGCCACATCCAGCGTTGTGCGGATGTTGGGAATCAGGTGTTCCGAATCATATCTCACCCTTGCAATGGTAGTTCCTTTTGTGTATGTGGACAGTTCGAGGTACAGCGAGTGGTTGTATTTGGGGAAATTTGTACCATCGCCATAGTCGAACAGGTTGACCAATGCGCCATACTGAAAACCTAAATCCGAATCGTACGAAATGGCAGGCAAAGCGCCAAATCCCAGACCTTTTTTTACTTTTTGTTGCGAAAAAACAGCTGAAACTGTCATTACAAAACCGATTGCCAACACTAATTTTTTCATAAAACTACTGATTTATAAGCAGGTTGATACATTTTTTGTTTGAATACAAGATTCAAAGATATGAAAAAAACACAAAAAAAGCACACTGTAAGCGTGTGCTTTCGTTGATAGGTGCTTTTGAGCGGATTAGTTTTGGTGGCATTCGTTGCAAACGCCTGAATAAGATATTTCAACTGCATGGATATTGAAACCTGTATTTTCAGGCAATTCGAACATTGACGGAGAAAGGTTGAAGATGTCGTAAACCTTCCCGCAACCTTTGCAAATAAAGTGGCCGTGCGAAGTTGTGTCCACATCATAGCGGGCATTTTTTTCGTCGATAACGAGTTGTTGTACAGCTCCGCGCTCCAGAAAAAGATTCAGGGTGTTGTATACCGTCGTTTTCGAAAGTGTTGGCATCGACGGGCTTAATGCAAGGTAAATTTCGTCGATGGTGGGATGAGTCCTGTTTTTAAGTAAGTATTCCATTACGGCAGTTCGTTGAACCGATGGTTTTATCGAAAACTGAAGTAAATAACGATGTGATTGAATTGATGTGTACATTGTAGAAATTAAAGCTTTATATATAACTTGCAAAGATATAACAATTGGACTGAATTATCTCTCCGAAACCGTTGTTTAGGGTTGCTGACAGTGCAGAATTACAGTGTATTTAATGTTATTTAGCAACTTTATTCGATGCGGAATTGTAACAGATACAAATTTATTAAATAAATCAAACAAAAGTCGCGATTGTTTCAATCGCGACTTTTGTTGAAATGTGTATAAGTGCCGGAGCTTACAGAGCGTTGATTTCTTTCAATACATCGTTTGTAGCACGAACAGCAGCAGCGCTCTTAGCGAACAAAGCTGTTTCTTCAGCATTCAGTTTGTAGTCAAGAATTTCTTCCAGACCGTTTTTGCCAATAACACATGGAACGCCGATACAGATATCGTTTTGTCCGTATTCTCCTTCGAGAGCAACGCAACATGGAATAATTTTTTTCTGATCGTGAATGATAGATTCAACAAGATAAGCAGCAGCAGCTCCCGGAGCATACCATGCCGATGTGCCTAACAGACCTGTTAATGTAGCACCACCTACCATAGTGTCGGCAACTACTTTAGCCAAAGTTTCAGCATCAAGCAATTCGGTTACAGGACGACCTTTGTAATTAGCAAAGCGAGTCAATGGAATCATTGTAGTGTCGCCGTGACCACCAATTACTGTACCTTCTACTTCGGTTGGATTAGCATTCAACGCTTTGCTCAAATAGCATTTGAAACGTGCGCTGTCCAAAGCACCACCCATACCAATGATTTTGTTTTTTGGAAGTCCGGTAGCTTTCAATGCCAGGTAAGTCATAGTGTCCATTGGGTTACTTACTACAACGATAATGGCATTAGGCGAAAATTTCAAAATATTTTCGGCAACGCTTTTTACAATTCCTGCATTTACACCGATCAATTCTTCGCGGGTCATGCCTGGTTTACGTGGAATACCTGAAGTGATAACTACAACATCAGAATCAGCTGTTTGTGCATAATCGTTGGTGCAACCAACAATTTTTGAGTCGAAACCCAACAATGATGCAGTCTGGAGCATGTCTAATGCTTTTCCTTCAGAGATACCTTCTTTTACATCCAGCATGATTACCTGATCGGCTACTTCGTTGAATGCAAGAACATTTGCACATGTGGCACCTACATTACCGGCACCAACTACAGTTACTTTTGACATATTAATTTGTTATTTTAAGTGTTACAATTTATTTCTTCTTCTAAAACGGATACAAAGATATAAATAATCCCGGCAATTAAAGAAAAATTTCTTTAATATTTTCTATTTTTAAATATTCATCTACTTTCTATGCAGGCGACTTGTTTTTCAGCACAGAGTTACTGCTTGCTGCGCCCAAGCAAGCCCGGGATTTATGTATTCAAAAACAGTTTGTGTAAATCCGGGAAATGCTGTACATTTGCACAATACAACACAAAATTAACGCTTATTTCTCATGAACAAATACCTTATTGCCGGAATTGCACTTTTCGGGCTTGTGGCCTGTAATTCGGCCGATCAGTTTAAAATAGCAGGAACTGTTGAAAATGCTGCTAAAGAAACAATGTATCTCGAACACATTGGATTGTTGAAAACAGATCTGCTCGATTCGGTAGTACTTAGCAAAGATGGCGAATTTAAATTCAAAGCGCCACGTCCCGAGTATCCCGATTTTTACCGCCTGCGCATTGGTGCTAAGACAATTGATTTTGCAGTGGATTCCTGCGAAACAATCACAGTAAAAGCCGATGCTAAAAGCTTTGCCAGTAGTTATCAACTCGAAGGATCGCAAACAAGTAACGACATTCAGCAACTTCGTAAATCTGTTTCGGACATTCAGCGCAAGGTGAATGGTATAACTCCCGAAATGAGCGCGGCTGAACGCAACGCCAAAGTGGCCGAAATAACTGCCGATATCGAGAAGCATAAAGTGATGGCCCGTCAACTGATTCTGCAAAATCCACGTTCGGCGGCTGCTTATTTTGCTATTTATCAGAAAGTAAATAACGCTTACATTTTCTCGCCCTACGTCAAAGAGGATAAACCTTATTGTGCTGCTGTGGCTACATCGTACAACACTTTTATGCCTGATTACGACAGGAGTAAAAACCTCTACGGGCTTGTAATGGACGCCATTCAGACCGAAAGAAAAGAAAAAGCCAACCAGGAATGGGCTGAGATTATCAACAATGCTTCGGCGGGCTATATCGACATTGAACTGAACGACAAAAACAATAAACAACGGAAACTGTCGGAGCTGGAAGGAAAGGTAGTGTTGATTGATTTTTCGTCCTACGAAATGAAAAACAGCGTGCAATATACTTTTGAGTTGCGCGATCTGTACAATAAATACAGCGGCCGCGGTTTCGAGATTTTCCAGATTTCGCTGGACCGGAGCAAACTGCTTTGGGAAGAATCGGTGGCTAATTTACCATGGGTGTGTGTGCGCGACGAAAACGGCCCTAACACGCCTGTTGTTTCAGCTTACAATGTAAGAGCTATTCCTACTATTTTCTTAATGAACAGGCAGGGCGACATTATTGGCCGCGATCTGAGTTTCGAAGAACTTAATGCTAAGATAGCTAAGCTTTTGTAAGCTGATTTTCCTGTCGTTTACAAATACAATATGAGGCATTAGTTGCTACGAAGCATCGATACGTCAATCACATTATCATGCATAAATTTATAAAAGAGGCTGCACTTTCAATAGGTTTCGATGCTTGCGGCATAGCCCGGGCAGAGGCGCTTACTGAAGATGCAGCTTTTTTAAAACAATGGTTGGCCGAAGGCAAACAGGGGGAAATGGGTTATCTGGCACGTAACTTTGAAAAGCGTACCGATCCCCGGCTTATGGTGCCCGGATGTAAATCGGTAGTAGTGGTGTTGCTGAACTATTACAATGATAAGACACAACCTGCTGCGGCGCCACTTATTGCTAAATATGCCTGGTCGGCTACCGATTACCATCAGGTATTGAAACAGAAATTGCTCGAACTGGAGCATAAAATTACAGCAGCATACGGAGCTGAATGTGTGAACAGCGATTACCAACATAGTTTTGTGGATTCGGCGCCGGTGTTGGAAAGACGTTGGGCACAACGCGCAGGGTTGGGATGGATAGGTAAACACACACAGTTGATCGCCACCGGCATAGGGTCATATTGTTTTATTGGTGTGCTTATGCTTACTGTCGAAACTGAGTACGATGAAGCTGTGCCCGACCGTTGTGGCAAATGTACCCGCTGTATCGATGCCTGTCCGACAAAAGCGCTTACAGGCCGAAGTATGGATGCACGTCGTTGTATTTCGTATCAGACCATAGAATATAAAAAAAAGGTGGAACCTGAATTTCAATCGCTTTTAACGGGAAGAGCTTTGGGATGCGATATTTGTGCTGATGTTTGTCCGTGGAATAAGAAGTGGGCAAGGCAACACCAGCATCCTGAACTTGCGCCGGTAGAAGCAATAGGCAGATGGACTTTGGCCGATTGGCAGCAGATGACTCCCGACGTTTTTGGTAAAACATTTAAAAGCTCAGCCATTCAGCGGGCAGGTTTTCGGAAACTAAAAGAGAATATTGACATTGTAACCGAAAACAAACAGTCAACTTCCTAACTTTTTTCTGTTTTTGTTGTTTATTGTATTGAGTTTATTACAAGCATTGAGGCTTTATGAAATGTATTGACTAAGCGCTGACGTCTTAACTTCAATAACTTCTTAAAGAGTAACTTCATTAACTTCAAAACAAATAACTTCATTAACTTCATATTTAATAACTTCAAAACAAATAACTTCAATAACTTCATAATAAACAAGTTCTTATTAGCAAAAACAAAATTAAACCGAGAATAATAAAATGTGGAAAGTAAATCCTTTTAAATACAGTCGTCGTCCTGCCTCAGAAGTAAAGGTAGGAACGGTAAAGCTTGGCAGCGATTATCCTGTACGTGTGCAGTCGATGGCCAATACCGACACCAATGATATCGAAAACTCAGTGGCACAATGCATTCGTATTGTGGAAGCAGGAGCTGATATTGTAAGGTTCACAACACAGGGCATACGCGAAGCCGAAAGTGTGAAACTGATTCACAATGCCATCCGCGAAAAAGGCTACAACACACCGTTGGTGGCCGATATTCATTTCAATGCCAATGCTGCGGATGTGGCAGCGCGCAATGTTGAAAAAGTGCGTATCAACCCGGGCAACTATATTGGCAGCATTAAGATAGGTGATAATTCGGATTATACAGATGCTGAATTTGCAGCCGAGTACGAAAAGATAAGGGCGCGTTTTATTCCTTTCCTCAATATATGTAAGGAAAACAATACCGCCATTCGCATAGGTGTAAATCATGGATCGCTCAGCGAGCGCATGATGAACCGCTATGGCGATACACCGCGTGGCATGGTGGAATCCTGTATGGAATTTCTTAATATTTGCAGGGAAGAAGATTTTCATGATGTTGTTATCTCCATGAAAACATCCAACACGGTAATGATGGTGCAAACCGTTCGCCTGTTGGTGGACGAAATGGAAAAGGCCGATCTGCATTATCCTTTGCATTTAGGAGTTACCGAAGCCGGCGATGGCGAAGATGGACGTATTAAATCGGCCATTGGTATCGGTGGACTGTTGTTGGATGGCATTGGCGATACCATTCGTGTGTCGTTGAGCGAAGAGCCCGAAGCTGAAATTCCTGTGGCGCGTTTGTTGGTTTCGTACATTGGCGAACGTGCAGAGGCAGCAGCCATACAAGCGGTTGAAAGCACTAAATACTCACGTTACGAATACATTCGCCGTACAACACATGCCGTTGGAAATATAGGTGGCGAAAATGTGCCGGTAGTCTTTGCCGATAAGGATGGCGGATTCAGCACCATACCCGATTATTTATTGGTGGACAACCATGTGTTGAGTACCAATGGCGATACTTATCCTGTTTTCGAAGCAGATTATATACAGACACTTCTTTCGGACAGTTCGGCAATAAAATTCCTGAAACTTGAATATGCCGATTTAACTCCTGAGTTGATCGGTATCCTGAATGAAAGTACCGATATTGTTGTGTTGCTTAGCACATCGCACCCGAATGGCGTAGGCGAACAACGTGCATTTTTCCATACTTTGCTGAACGAAGGTTGTACTGTTCCGGTGGTGCTTTGCCGCAGTTATGCCGAGACTGACCTGCAACACCTTCAGATAAAAGCAGCAACCGATCTGGGCGTTTTGTTTATCGATGGTTTTGGCGATGGTATTTTTCTCGAAAACAAAGGCAATATCGGCGTAGAAGCAGTTTGTTCGGTTGCTTTCGGTATACTTCAGGGGAGCCGTGTACGCATTACAAAGACTGAATATGTGTCCTGTCCTAGTTGCGGACGTACAATGTTCAATCTTCAAACCGTAATTGCCCGCATCAAAGCGCGCACTTCGCACCTGAAAGGTCTTAAAATAGGCATTATGGGTTGTATTGTGAATGGTCCCGGCGAAATGGCCGATGCCGATTATGGCTATGTAGGTGCCGGACGCGGTAAGGTAAGTCTTTATAAAAAGAAAGAATGCGTGGAACGCAATATCCCCGAAGACGATGCGGTGGATAAATTGATTGAATTGATTAAAGTAAATGGCGACTGGTACGAATAATCAGCTGTCTGTTTATATTGGTTTTCATTGCAATGGGCGCAATCAGTCAATAATATACTGATTTAGCTAAGAGCAGTTTTTATTTCGCTCCTCCGACGCCTGCGAAAATCTCTCTTTTTTTAAAACCGATACTTGTGAGTAAAAACACACAGGTATCGGTTTTTTGTTTTAGAACTAAAGTTGGTTCAGCTCAGACGCCCGCAAAGTTTTGTATATATAATGAAGATATATGGTAGGGTTTGTTTATCGGGAGCTTAATTTGAAATGTAACATTCAAAAGTCTTCTACGTTTTGAAGTTTGAGTGTGTGCAAACTTTTAGTCGTCTGACGAAGGAGGACACTAAAACGTTTCTTTGTTTATGATTTCGTTTTTTTTAAGAAACGTTCAAAAGTCTTCGACGTTTTGAAGTTTGAGCGTGTACAACTTTTAGTCGTCGAAGGAACGAGACACTAAAATATTTATTCAAAAGTGGAACTCATGCTTAAAGGAATAGAATTTTAGTGTGTCAGTCACTAAATGCAGCAGATACTATCTTAGGTTGTCGTTGTGCTTTTATTAATGATTTTTAAGTGCCCTTCAAAAACAATTTCGGGCTATAAATAGTTAATGTCTGAAATAAGCAAGAGACGATAATCAATGAATTCAAAACAGGAGAGTGCATCAGGGTGGCTTGGAAAATCGATGGCTGAAGCAAAAAGTGCGTATTTATCAGCTTCGTTGATGACTATTTTGAGCGCGGGATGTTTTGTAGCGTTTAGTTGGTATTTGTCAGCTTTTGCTGCTTCATGGCTTGTGGGAGGGCAAGTGTTGGCCCATCAATTATTGTATGCAGTTGCGTTTATTACAGGCCGGTATGTTTTTGCTCATTTTGCATCTGTCCTGAACTATAACGCCGGCAATGTGATTGTAGCCAAAGTAAAAAAACGACTTTACCCCGAATTACTCAATAACAATCAAACGGACTCTATTTCGAGTACATTGTTGGTGACAAGAGCCACCGACGATCTGAAACCCTTCTATTCTTTTTTTATTCCTTATGCTTTGGCTTCGGTGTTGGTGGGAGGTTTGTTGCTTGTGGTGAGTTTTTGGATGGACAAATGGGTAGGATACACGCTGCTTGTTACTTTTTTGGTGATTCCCATGCAAATGATAGTGATAGGTGTGGGGGCTGAGGCGCTTCATAAAAAACATATCAGTCTTTTTATGAAGTATTCGGCAGTTTTTTACAATCGCTTGCATACAATTGCCGAAATTGTGAACCTCGACAATTTTAAACCACAATATCTCTTTCTGTCCGAAAAAAGCAAGGCGCTCAACAAAGCCACTACCAATGTGATGAGTGTGGCCATATTGTCGTCGGCAGTACTGGAGCTTTTTGTAACAATAGCCATTGCTGCGGTGGCCATATATTTAGGAATGAGTTTGTTGGGTATTATGCCCGGACCGAATTACGGAAAAGGCTACGATTTCAAAACAGCTTTGTTTCTTTTGATGTTGTCGCCCTATTTTTTCTTTTATTTGCGCAAGTTTGTAAGTGCTTATCACGACAGGAACCGGGCGTTGGCAGCAGCAAAGCTATTGATGCCTTTACTACACGATATCGACGAAGTGCCTGCAGTAGATGAAAATGAACAACTTCGGACGCTCGAAATCAAAGACCTGAGTTTTGCTTATCCCGATACAGTTGTGAAAGTGTTGCACAATATTCAGCTTCAACTTCCCGAGAAAGGACTTGTGCTTGTGAAAGGCATTTCGGGTTCGGGGAAATCCACTTTACTGAAAATATGTTCAGGAAACCTGAAAGTAAACGAAGGTAAAATAGCGTTTAATGGACGTGATAATGTGTGGTCGCAGCAATGGTTGAAAGTGAATTCGTCGTACATGAATCAGTTTCCTTTTATTTTCGATGGAACGTTGCGTTACAATGTTTTTCTGGATAAAGCGGCCGAAGCACAAAAGGATTATCCCGCTTTTCTTGACAAAATACTTGACAAAAAAGAAGAAGGATGGGAAACGCAGTTGAGTCACAATGGAAAGCAACTTTCGGGAGGCGAAAAACAATTGGTTACGCTTGCACGCATGATGCTTTATCCTCAACCGGTGGCCATTCTTGATGAACCGACAGCCAATCTTGATGCTTCGACTGTTGAAATCATTCTAGAACAAATACTGAAAATGTCGCACGAAAGATTGGTGATTGTGGCTTCGCACGAAGATAAATTTGATGCTATTGCCACTACAGTGCTTCAGCTGAACTGGGGGGAACAGATGAATTAATAATTTTAAAGTCAAAGGTCAAAGGTCAACGGTCAAAAGTCCGGAGACTGTTGACAAAAAAAACTAAATGAATACATTCTTACAAAAACACATATTTCAACCTTTAGCAGGCCGTTGGGTGCTGGGTATTTCGGTGTTGATATTCTGGACAGTTGCTTTTGTGGCTCTTCCTGCCATTTCGGGTTGGTTCCTGGCTGCATCTACTGTTGCCTTTATCACTGCCAATGCTTTGTTTGCGTATTTAATTCCATCTTCAATCATTCGTTTGCTCACATTGATGCGCACTGCAAGCCGGTATTTTGAGCGACTCCAAAACCACAAAACAACGCTCGACTCACAACGCAGGCTGCAACTTGCCATATTTCAGTCGGTAGCACGTTTCCCTTATTTTAAAAAACAGGTCAATAACAACTCCACGATCCTCGAAAACAGTACGCATGGTATCGATCAGATTTTGAATCATATTTTACTCTGGTTATTGCCATTTACGGCGCTTATCATTGCATTGGTCGTTTATTTTTTCTTTCTTGCCGTGTTTTCGCAGGCAATTGCTATTGAATTTTTAATTTCATCGGCGCTTCTATTGTTCGTACTGCCTCAGTTGATTTTTAGGAGGAACCGTATTCTCTACACAACGCTCAAAGCAGAGCGTGAAGAAAACAATCAGGCGCTGATACAAAGCTTCAGAGGCCGTATTGAGATTTCGAAATACAAACTGGAGCAAAAGGCCATTGGTCAGTACGAACAAAGAATGTTACTGATAGAGCGACTTGAAAGTAAACTGCAAATCAATTCATTTACATTGCAACTGATGGTCGGATTGGGTTTCAGCTTTATAGCCATATTTATACTTTGGAATACAACGAATTATGAGTTCGATGCTTCGTTGGCCATTGGTGTTTTCTTTGGTGTTATGGCACAGGCCGAATTGGCCGAAATGCTTTTTGCCGGTAAATCGGAGAAAAGTTCGGTAGCACATCAGGTCAGCGATTTAGATGCCATTATCATACAGGGTGAACATAAAGAGGAACCTGTGCATGTAAATTCGGCAATGGAAACCCTGACCTTGAAAAATGTAATTGCCCACATCCCCGACACAACTGTAACGACCGAAGCATTGACCCTTGAAATAAAGAAAGGCGACTGGATAGCCCTTTATGGCGAAACCGGCAAAGGAAAAACGACACTGCTGAACAGCCTTTTTTATCCTGAATACCTTCAGGGCGGCGTTTTGAGCTGGAATGGTGATGCTGAAATATCACATTTGCCCGTTCCAGAATGTGTATATGTTACACAAAAGGCTTACCTGCTTACTGGAACATTGCGTGAAAACTTCGAAGGTTATCCCGACGATGAAATTGTGCATGCGTTGGAAACAGTTGATCTAACTTCATGGTACAGCAACCTGCCCAATGGTTTGGATACGTGGTTAGGCGAAAATGGCGAAACCCTGAGTGGCGGTCAACGTAAAAAGTTGTTGTTGGCACAGGCATTACTTAAAAGGCCACAACTATTAGTGGTGGACGAACCCACAGCAGGGATCAGTGCCGACAATGCCATTTCCATTTTCAGCAATATAAAACAACACAATCCCAATATCACGATTTTAATGGCCACACACTTGCTTGATTTTGAGTCGGTGGTGGATAAAGTGGTGAGAATATAAATGTTTTGCTGTTTGTTTGCTCTTTAATGATTTTAGTGAAGTGTATCGGCTTAGAACGAGCTTTGTTTCTCCGGAGCTTTATCTGAGAAGAAACGTTCAAAAGTCTTCGACGTTTTGAAGTTTTAGTGTAAAACTTTTAGTCGTCGGGGAACGAGACACTAAAATGTTTCTTTGTTTGTTTGCCCTTTCCTGCCGTATGTTCTTTAAATGGCTAAAGTTGGTTCTCATCAAACTCCCGCGAGACTTTTACGTATAATGAAGATATCCGGTTGGACAAGGTGTTGGTGTCAATTACGAGATATCCGTTTTAATATTAGTTTTAAAGTTACTTTTAAAATAAATGCTATTAGGATTATAGGAGAAAAAAAATACATTAACATAAACACTATGTATTCTAATAAAAAGTAGAATAAACAACTAAAATAATTTGTTTCTAATACTAAAGAACGTGGATTATAACCTTCAAAAATTGCAGCCTCTAAAAATAAAAAATTATTTCTTTTGACTTTAATTTCAAAATCTCCATCTATCAAATCTCTTGCATAACTTTCATAATGATCGAAATTACTTTTATTAGTTACGAATAGTTTTTCAACCAAGCCGCTAGAAGTTGGAAAGCTATCATCTGTTTCATATTCAACGCTAACACCAGTATACCTATACAATACATCGTTGTTGTTGACAAAAAGTAAAATAATTAAAAACACTGTCACAAAAACATCTTCAATTCTATTTTCCTTTATCTCATCTTCAAAATTATCATTAAATATCTCCCAAAATTTCGATTGCAATGGGTTTAGGCAATCTATGAACCTAATATTATGTTTATCATTTGATAAAAAAGATGATAAACTTAGAACCATGTTTATTAATACTAATCCCCAAACTATAACTAGTGGAAATAATATACTTTTTATTATTTTAATTACAACAAAATCTATATTAGGCAAAAAAAGCTCCAGTTGATCACCAAGACTATTAATCCACTTAAAAACAACCAAAATTATAAAAACGATTAAAAATCTAATCAACAAATACTTGAAAAACTTAGTCATAGACAATCTAATATAATTATTAAAAAAGTAACTTAATTGGAAATTTTCAAGCCTCTAATTATTGTTTGAAGCTTATCTGTAAAATTCCCCTTCTTATATTTCCCGTTCCTCTTAATGTCTAATCAGAAGAACTATAGTTATCTTCTGTCGGTTTACTTTATCTGCTTGCAAAACTTTGTACATTTAATAAAGTATATCTCATAGGACTGGGTTTTGTTTCTTTGGAGCTTTATCTGAAAAGAAACGTTCAAAAGTCTTCGACGTTTTGAAGTTTTAGTATAAAACTTTTAGTCGTCGAGGAACGAGACACTAAAATGTTTCTTCGTTTGTTTTTCCTTTCCTGCTGATTGTTCTTTAAATGATTAAAGTTGGTTCCTGTCAGACCTCCGCAATGCTTTATGCATTGAATAAAGTATATCGGGTAAGAAGAGCATTTAACATCAATTCAATCAACAGGATAAATTGGTCCTTTTGTTATTTTTTCCAACCCTAAACATCCCCTTCCCCCTTTTACCTGTCAAAGTTAATTAAAAGTGCTAAAATTGTAAATAAAAATAAAAAATATTGAATGTTTGGGCAAAAAAGGGGAATAAAAGGAGTGGAACGGGTCGTTGGTTATTGAAAAACGAGAGAGAAAGGGAGCTTTTGTTTAATTTCATATCAATGAAAATCAATTTCACAATAAGGAAATCAATGATCACAATCATTAAATAGAGCATAACAATCATGAAAGAAGGTTTTATGAAGATGAAAGCATGTATCACAACGATGAAATGGTCTTTCATAATGATTAAATGAAATATCATAATCATTATGTTCAGTTTAATGATCGTGAAAGAGATTTTAATGATCATTAAATTGAAAATCAGTATAATTATTCGGGCTTAATTTATAAAAAACCGAAAATCACAACAATTAAAATCAATTTCACTTCAATCAAATTGGATATCATAACTATGAAAGACAAAATCACGATCGGTAAAGACTAAATCACAATCATTAAACTTCATTTAATGATTATTATATTCCTTATCATAATCATTAAACTCCATTTAATGATCATGATTTTCCGTATCACGATCATTAAATTCATTTTATTTGTTGTTGTGCTTTCGATAATTTGCCTGTAAATGAGTAGTTTGAGAAATGAAGGAAAATAAAAAAGAATAAAAATACAAAAGGCAACCCTAAGTCCTCCTGATGGGAGAAAACAGGGAAGCCTTCGGTGTTGTTAGGGTTAGCGTCGGTTGTAAACCTGGTCGAAAGGCACCCTGAAACGGTCGCCCCAAATGCCTTTGTTGCCATTGCGAATGCCGCAGGGAACGATCATGTTTATTTCGGCGCCACGGGGTAACTGGAGTATTTTTTTCACCCTTCGGCTGTCGAAGCCTTCGAGCGGGCAGGTGTCGTAACCTTCGTTGGCCATGGCTATCATAAAGGTTTGAGCCGCCAAACCGCAACTTTTGTGTACCACCACGCGTGCATCGCTTTCGGAAAGGCCTGTGAACATAGGTCGGAAAAGGCTTACGCTCACTCCAATGGCTTTGCGAAACAGTCCCAGCAACCCGAAAAAGCGACTGTAGATAAAGGGCATGGCTTTGTTATAGTACAATTCGCGGCCTTTGATGCGGTTCTCTTGTCGCTCGGCCGGACTGTTGCGTGCAATATTCGTTTTTTCAAAATTAATCACCTGCCTGGCACGTTGACGATGCAAATCCTGACGCGTAACAAATACAACTATTTCTTTTGCCGTTGCCGCTGCACTTTGCGATAGACATGCCTCTGTGATCTTGCGAAGCATTTCGGGTTCGGTAATGTGATAAAATTCCCAAAGCTGCATGTTCGAACTATTAGGGGCAAGGGTGGCCAGTTCAAGACAATGTTTTACTTTTTCGGTGTCGAGGTCTTTGTCCGGTGCAAAATTGCGCACCGAACGCCTGAAATTCAATACTTCTTCCAGATTCATGTAGTCGTTTTTTGTTGTTGTGTATAGTTGTTGTTAATAAACAAAGTTAGTGCATGATAGTTCGGAGGCAGTTTCGAGTTCTGAGTTCTGAGTTTCGAGTTCCGAGTTCAGAAATGAGTTTGAAAATTTGAGAATTTGAGGAGTCGGTAAAGTTTCGAGTTCAGAAGACGATTCAATTAATCAATTATTCAATAATTCCACAGTTTTACGCTTTCACACGGTTATTTATTGCATTAAATTTCGCATACCGATGATCTCCCCTTTTTTAAGGGGAGTACCCGAAGGGGGAGGGGTTAATGTTCTGATTTTTAAGTTTCGAGTTTCGGGTTCAGGAATGAGTTTGAGAATTTGTCCCGAAAGCTTTCGGGATTTAGAATTTAAGTTCTGAGTTTCGTGTTCTGAATAAATTGACACACGGCTACTTTCGACTTTTGACTTTTGACCGGAGACCATAGACTTATTGGCACATTATCAAATTGGCATATTGGCACATTATCTATACCTTTGCCTCCTCCTTTTTATTCCTGTAACCGAAATGTAACGGCAAATGTGGGTTAAATATGTTTTTGAGCATTATAATACACTTTATTTCAATTATTTTTACAAAAAAGTTGTGAGTTGAAAAAAAAATGCGTTCCTTTGTTGCCGTAAAAGAAATTGTATTTTTTCGTCTGTCTATTTTCAACTCTAATTTTTCGAATCAGAATTTGTTATACTTACGTTACTACACTTCTCTTTAATCACAATTAATTATTTTTTATATTTTATTTTTATGAACATTTACGTAGGTAACTTAAGTTACAAAGTTAGAGAAAGCGATCTTAAAGAAGTTATTGAAGAGTATGGTCAGGTTGATTCATGCAAAATCATCATCGATCGTGACACCCGCAAATCAAAAGGTTTTGCTTTCGTTGAAATGGCTGACGACGCTGCTGCAAAAAAAGTTATTTCTGAACTTAACGGTGCAGAATTTGACGGACGTGCAATGGTTGTTAAAGAAGCAACTCCAAGAAGCTAATTTTAGCCTCTAAAAAAAGCATACTAAAACTTCTGTTGTCCCTAGGGGCAACGGAAGTTTTTTTTTGTGCCATCTCCTTGTAATAATAAGGAATGCTGGTGCTGAAAATAAACCTTCATAATGTTTCAACCCCGCACATTATGGTTCTCCGGTTTAGATTCAATGTATAATATTTGCAAAAACTTTCAAATTTCACACTTTTTGGGCTTTTAAAGCGTTTTTCATTAACGGAATAACTCTAAAAAAGCATATCTTTGCGCTCATAAACTTTTTTCAGTCCATCAAACAACAGTACAATGAAATCGACCCTCAAACTTATACTCGTTTCCATGGTTTTATCCATCGGCATTCTTTCGGCACAAACTTATCGGTTAGAAGTTGGTTTTGTTAGCCCTAAACAATCGGGTGCAGAACTCAGCACCAATTATTTCAATGGCGGTCGTTTAGGAGTCACGGCTGAATTTGGTCTGAAACATAATTTCAGTTTACTTACCGGCGCTTTGTATTCCCTTGTGTATTCAAACAAAGTGCAGTATTACAGTTCCACCGACTCGGTAACTTATAAAACTTTCGGACATTCTATCGATATTCCGTTAAGACTTACCTATACCCTTCCGCTTTCGAAAAACCTGAAGGTATTCGGTTTTGCAGGACCTAATATTAATGTAGGGATTGCTCAACCCCGCAAAACAACAGCTGTTTTAAGCTCTTCGCTTAGAGAGGTGATTGATGAATTCGGAAATGTTCCTACCAATGGCACCGAAGATCTTTATAAAAATGCAATGATCAGTCGTATCAATTTCCAAATGGGCGCCGGTGGTGGTGTGCAGTGGAAAAACTATCAGTTAAAAGGTGGTTACGACTTTGGCATCAATAGCATTAACAAAGTGGACACCAGTAAATTATTCCGCCAGGGAGGATGGTATGTGTCGCTTGTGTATCAGTTCTAAATATTAAATAATGTTTAATTTTTGAGGAATCCAGTACTTCGGTCGCGTTTTTGCTATCGTAGTCTGTGTGTGTAAGTAATAGTAGTGACGACCTGTTTCCGTGAACCCGAAACTATATTACCTTACACTATTTACTTTATTAATTTAAAAACATTATTTTATGAAAAAGATCAGATTTGGATTATTAGCATTAATAGTCATGTTATCAGTTGGTGCAAGTGCACAGGTAGGTTTTGTAGCAGGTTATAGCAATTCTGTTGCGGTAGGAAGCAATGAAGGTTTAAGTGGTTTTCATGCAGGACCGGTTGCCGAAATTGATGTTCAGGGACCCATAAGTTTACAGTATGGTTTATTGTACAATTACCTCAGAAATTCATCGCAAACCACGGTATTAGGTCAGACAATAGAAACATCAACTACAGCGCATACATTAGATTTGCCTGTACGCCTTACAGCAAAAATGACGGTTGGCGAAGGATTGAATGTTTTCTTCTTCGGTGGTCCGAACTTTAATTATGCCATTTCGGAAAAAACCAAAGGCGCAACTTCGGGTACTATCAATAGTTCGATTGAAGGAGAGAATATTTACAAGGATGAATATGAGGCAGGTAAGAAAACCTATTCTCCTTTCGACCTTCAACTGGGTATAGGTGCCGGACTTGGTTTTAATGATATTTCGGTGCGTGTAAGTTACGACTGGGGTATGTTGGACCGCGACAATCGCGAGGATTACGAATGGAAAAATAATGATTTGAAATTATCATTGGTTTTCAACTTATAAGTGATTGTCTATTGTGTTTTTCAAAAGGTTAAGTTTGTGCTTAACCTTTTTTGTTTATTTTGCAAATCAATATACAATTATTCACCCGAATATGACTATTTTTGCATACAATTCTATTCAATTGTCGATTTTATAAAAAATGAATCTGTACTCACTGTTTCAACAACATCCCCTGATATGTACCGACAGCCGCAACTGTCCTGAAGGGTCGTTGTTCTTTGCGTTAAGAGGTGAAAACTTTAATGCCAACGATTTTGCAAAAAAAGCACTCGACAATGGATGCGCCTTTGCTATTGTTGACGATCCTGAATATGTGCTGGACGAACGCTATATTCTTGTCGATAATGTTTTAACTGCTTTACAGCAACTGGCAAAACAACATCGCCAACAGTTGAAAACCACGGTGATAGGTATCACCGGCACCAACGGAAAGACCACCACAAAAGAATTAATTGCAGCTGTGCTTTCGGGCAAATACAACACACTTTATACCCAGGGCAACCTGAACAATCACATTGGAGTGCCGCTAACGCTGCTAAAAATAAAACCCGAACACGAAATTGCAATCATCGAAATGGGGGCTAACCATCCCGGCGAAATAAAAACGCTGGCCGAAATAGCTTGTCCCGATTATGGTATTATCACCAATGTAGGCAAAGCGCATCTCGAAGGTTTTGGCTCGTTCGAAGGGGTGAAGAAAACTAAAGCTGAATTGTACGATTATATTTTCGGTCAGGGCGAAGCCATTTTTATCAACAGTGACAACAAGCATTTGACTGAAATGGCAATAAAGGCAGGTTTTGATATGAAAAACCGTGTGCATACCTACAGTCTCGACTCCGAAAATACACTTTGTCCTGTGCATGGAAGTGTGAGTGCGGGTGCACCGTTTCTGAATATGAAATGTACGCTCAGAAACAGCCCTGACTTTGATATTCACACAAAACTGATTGGTAGTTACAATGCCGAAAATGTATTGGCAGCAGTGGCCATCGGCGATTTCTTCGGTGTGGCTGCGGAAACAATTAAAAAAGGGCTCGAAAATTATACCCCACAGAACAATCGTTCGCAACTTACAGTGACGGACAGAAACAAACTTGTGGTGGATGCTTACAATGCCAACCCTACAAGTATGCGGGCGGCGTTGCTGAACTTTGGTGAAATGGATGTGGAAAACAAGGTAGTGATTCTTGGTGATATGCTTGAACTTGGCGACCAAAGCGATGAGGAACATCAAAACATTGTTCGGCTGATTGGGCAATTTGCTTTTGAAAAAGTGATACTTGTAGGACCGCAGTTCAAAAAGACACAACATAATTTTGAAAGCTACGAAAATATTGCTGACTTAAAAAATAATACAGCGTTGTTGCACGGACTTAAAAACTGCTATGTGTTGATAAAGGGTTCGCGTGGCATACAACTTGAACAGCTTTTATCTGCTTTGTAATTTATAAAAATATTTTTCTTCGATTAAAGATTTCCAGTGTATGAAAAAAAACAATATAATTCTCCTTTCTTCGCTTGCTGCCATCATTGTTATTTTGCTGATTGTTGTTTTTTATTTTGTAAATAAGGTAAATGAAAAGGAAAGAGAAATTTCGGAAGTGGCCGAAATGATGACTTTCGAAAAAGAACAGGTTGAAAATGAATTTCAAAATCTGGCAACTGAGTTCGATGGTTATACAGTGAACATAAAAAACGATTCGCTTTTTAAATTGCTCGATAACCAAAAGGTAAAAGTGCAACAATTGCTCGAAGAACTCCGGATCACTAAAGCAACAAATGCCCGACGCATTGCAGAACTCCGGAAGGAATTGGCCACTGTGCGCAGTGTAATGGTACGTTATGTCAACCAGATTGATTCATTGAATGCCGAGAACAAAGTACTTAAGACCGAAAACGTGGAAGTGCGCCGGAAATTCAATCAGGCCTCCGAAACGGTGCAACAACTTTCGAAAGAAAAAGAAAACCTGAACGAAGTGGTGACGCGTGCTTCGAAGCTTGATATTTCGGCTTTTAGTATGCAGCCGCTGAATAGCAAAAACCGTAAAACGACATGGTTTTCGCAAACTGCTAACCTGCAATTCAGTTTTACTATTTCGAAAAACATAACAGCCGTTTCGGGCGAAAAGGTATTGTACCTGCGCATTACGCGTCCCGACGATGAGGTAATGACAAAAAGCGCTTCTAACGTTTTTCAGTTCGAAAACAAAATGATTGCTTATTCGGCTAAAAAGAATTTTGAATATACAGGAGAAGCATATTCGGATGTAATCTACTGGAAAGTAGAGGAAATTCTGCAAAAAGGAACTTACAGAGCCGACTTCTTTGTGGATGGAAGCCGGATTGGAAGTTTTACTTTTGAAGTGAAAAAATAAACATTTTCAATAACAGGGACATAAGTAAACAGGCAAAAAACATGTAGCTTCACAGTAGCTAATGTGCCGTTTACCCTCTTTCTATTCAATTGAAAATGGCACGTTATTCAATTATAAAAACATATGTCGAATAGTCAGGCCTTTAAAATTGCAGCTGAGAAAATCTCTTCCGATGAAGGTCACCGGAAAACGATTCAGTTCAATATCTCACGCTATGATGCAGCGGTGAGTAAAGGGATGGCACGGTATAAAGATGTTGCACTAGCTAAACAGGAGGCAGCAGCCATCAAACGCGATGTGTTGCAGAACTGGGACAGTTATCTGCTTGAATTTGAAGAAAAAATATCGGCACGTGGTGCCGAAGTGCTTTGGGCAAAAGATACAGAAGAAGCTACAGCCTACATTAAACAGATTCTGAAAGACAATGAGGCTCGTTTGTTGGTGAAAAGTAAATCGATGACCACCGAAGAGATAGAGCTGAATCATGTGGCCGAAAGTGTTGGTTGTGAATCGGTAGAGACTGATTTGGGAGAATTTATTGTACAGGTGGCTGGTGAACGGCCCTACCATATTGTAACACCGGCTATGCACAAATCAAAAGGCGATATTGCAAAGCTTTTCAACGAAAAGTTCAGTACACCGATAGATAGTACACCCGAGGAAATGACTGAATACGTTCGTCAGGTGCTTCGGAAAAAGTACACAAGCGCTCAGATTGGAGTTACAGGTGCTAATTTTCTGATTGCCGACATTGGAGGCATTTCGGTGACCGAAAACGAAGGCAACGGTTTGATGACAACAGCTTTCCCGAAAGTGCACATCGTGATTGCAGGTATTGAAAAGATCATACCGAAAATGAATCAACTGGGCTTGTTTTATCCTTTACTGGCAGCGCATGGAACGGGTCAGCAAATAACGGCTTATAATACTATCTTTACAGGTCCGCGGAAAGACAACGAGGTGGATGGTCCTGAAAAAATGATAGTAATTCTACTTGATAACGGACGCACCAATGTGTATGCCGATGACGAAGCTTACGAATCGCTGGCCTGCATTCGTTGCGGAGCTTGTTTGAATGGATGTCCTGTGTATAAAACAATTGGTGGTTACACCTACGATACAACTTACAGTGGTCCTATAGGTTCGGTGTTGACGCCTTATCTGCGTGGTTTCAAAGGATTTTCGCATTTAAGTTTTGCTTCGACCCTTTGTGGTAAATGTGTTGAGGTTTGTCCTGTAAAAATACCGTTGACCGACATTCTGCTTGCCAACAGACGAAAAGCGGTGGAACAAAATTTACGTCCCGGAACAGAAAAAATACTGATGAAGGGTTTTCAGTTTATGGGATCGAAAAGAATTGGATTTGATATGATTCCCGGTGGAATTAAATCGGTAGGTGCAAAACCGCTGAATTGGTTTGGATGGGGACCTTCGCGCTCAATGCCCGAGTTTGCTAAAAAATCGTTTTCACAACAATATAGGAATAAAAATAAATAACTGACTGCAAAATAACAGAACTAAAATGAAACGTATAACTTTTTTACCTTTTCTTTTGTTAGTAATAACATTCATGCTTGCTTCGTGCGAAGAAGATAAATATGCTGACTGGAAAATTCTCAACAAACAATGGATTGAAAACTATTTTGAAAAACATGAAAACGATGCGGGTTTCTATAGGACCGAAAGCGGCTTGTGTTACAAAGTGATTCATCAGGGCGAAATGGGAAGACCTAACCTCCAAAGCAGCTATATAACTGCAAATTATAAAGGGTGGTTGATAGATGGAACTGTTTTTGATAGCGGAGAATATAAATCATTTCTTTACAATGCAATTCCGGGATGGCAGGAAGCCATTGTGAAAATGAATGTAGGGGGTAAATATATGTTGTATGTGCCTGCCGATCTTGGTTATGGCGAAGAGGGTTTAGGTGACATACCTCCACACTCTACACTGATTTTCGAAGTAGAATTGCTGGACTCTAGAAATCAACTTTAAAAAATACTGACAATGAAAAAAGCACTGCTCCTTATTTTTGTTTCGGTAAGCACTTTCCTTTTCGGGACAGAGTATACCGTAAATACAATCCCTTATCCGAAAACACAGGATGCGAATGCTTATGTGAGTAATCCGGATGGTATTCTGAGTCAGGAAGCAGTGTCGCGTATTAATGTGCTGCTCGATTCTTTAGAAGCACAAAATGGTTCGGAAGTAGCTGTGGTGGCAGTCAGTTCCATCGGTTACGAAGATATTAAATCATTTGCCACCGACTTGTTTAAGGCCTGGGGCATTGGAAAGTCGCAGAACAACAATGGTTTGTTGGTGCTTTTTGTCCTTGACCAACGAAAGGTAACCTTCGAAACCGGTTACGGACTCGAAGGCGTTTTACCCGATGCCATTTGTAAACGAATTCAGACACAGACAATGATTCCCGAATTCAAAAACGGGAATTATGATGTAGGGATGCTGGCAGGAGTGGAAAGGATAGTGAGCACAGTAAAAGATGAACCTTTCGAAACAAAACCCGAAGCTCCCTTTGCCTGGAACGAAGTTTTACCACTTGCAGCAGGGGTTTATTTGATCCTTATCATTCTTTCACTTGTATGGGTGAACAACATTGTAAATAAAGTAAGAAAAGATACGCGTTATCCGAACAATATAGCCCGTTACAAAGTTATCAAAAGCAATAAAACGAGTGTCTTGATGCTGATTGCGGTATTGGTACCGATCATTGGCTTTGTTGCAATTATTCTATTGAAATTAGCATTCGAACTGATCGTATTGCTGCTTGTTGTTCCTTTCACAACGATTCCGGCAAACCTTTACGCTAAAGTGATGATGAGGAAAATTCGTCGCGAGCCTATTCAGTGCAACGAATGTGATGGCAAAATGCACATCCTGAGCGAAAAACAGGAAGATGCACATCTTAAATTGGCGCAGCAATTCGAAGAACAACTGCATGCTGTGGACTACGATGTTTTTGTGTGCGATAGCTGTAAAAACGAAGCTATTTTCACCCTTGATAAACCAAGCGCCTACAGTAATTGTCCGAAATGCAACACAAAAGCATTTATTCTGAAAGAAAAACGAACTGTAGTAGCACCAACTTATATCAGCGCTGGTACCGAAAGGGTTACTTATCATTGTAAATTCTGTGGATACGAAGAACATCATAACGACAACATTCCTCGTTTGCAACGCAATAGCGGTGCAGTTGCGGGAGGCGCAATAGCAGGAGGCATGTTTAGTGGACGTGGAGGTTTTGGCGGCGGTGGATTCAGTGGTGGCGGTAGTTTTGGCGGTGGAATGTCAGGCGGCGGTGGTGCCACAAGTGGCTGGTAATTTTATTTACTATTTAGATCATTATAAAAAAAACAAATAATTAAAAATAAGACCATTATGAAAAGAAGTTCAATCATTCTATTATCGGTAGCAGGCATTCTTATCCTTGCTATCTTTTGGGGAGTTTCGAAATACAACGGTTTGGTAACTAAGGACGAGGCGGTAAGCGGACAGTGGGCCAATGTTGAAAATCAATATCAGCGTCGTGCCGATTTGATTCCTAATCTTGTTGCTACAGTAAAAGGTTATGCCTCTCACGAAAGCGAAACCCTCGAAGGAGTGGTGGCTGCACGTGCCAAAGCAACTCAGATCACAGTTGATCCTAATAATCTGACTCCTGAGAAACTGCAACAATATCAGGCTGCTCAGGGAGAATTAAGTTCGGCTTTAGGAAAGTTGTTGATGATTACCGAAAACTATCCTGAACTGAAAGCGAATCAGAATTTCCTTGAATTGCAGGCACAGTTGGAAGGTACCGAAAACCGTATCACCACCGAACGTGGCAGGTTCAATGAATTGTCGAAAGATTTTAATGCAACGGTGCGTAAATTCCCTACAAACATTGTAGCTTCATTGGCCGGATTTGAAAAGAAAGCCTATTTCGAAGCAGAAGAAGGAAGCGAAAAAGCACCTGAAGTAAAGTTCTAAACACAAATAAAAAGATTAAAGGGTTTGAAGATTTGAAGATTTGATTGTTTAAATGTTCGAACATTCAAATTCTCAAATCTTCAAATTTTCAAATTCTCAATTTTCAAATTCTTCATTCCAATGTCACATACAGAAAAATACATTCCTAATCCTCAGCGATATACTGACGGGGTGGGCTATAACTATTGTGGAAAAAGCGGATTGCAGTTGCCAAAGATTTCGCTTGGTTTATGGCATAACTTTGGCGATGTGGATGATGCCGACGAAGCGTTGAAAATGATAAAACATGCTTTCGACAATGGCATCACGCATTTCGATCTGGCCAACAATTACGGAACTCCTTTTGGCAGTGCCGAGAAAAATTTTGGCAGGATACTGAAAGATCATTTCTCGTCCTATCGCGACGAAATGGTGATAAGTACCAAAGCCGGACATGAAATGTGGGCCGGACCTTATGGCGATGGCGGTTCAAGAAAATATTTGATGGCCAGCCTGGAACAGAGTTTGAAGCGCATGAAACTTGATTATGTGGATATTTTCTATTCGCATCGCTACGACCCGAACACTCCGCTTGAAGAAACAATGGGTGCCTTGTCCGACATGGTGAAACAGGGAAAAGCTTTGTATGTCGGGATTTCGAAATACCCCGAAGACAAAGCGCGTGAAGCTTATCGCATTTTGAAGGAAAACGGAACGCCCTGTTTGATTTATCAGGGAAAATACAGCATCTTTTCCCGCGACATCGAACGGGAAGTATTGCCACTGGCTTCCGAGCATGGTATTGGATTTATTGGATTTTCTCCATTGGCACAAGGAATGTTAAGCGATAAATACCTGCATGGAATACCCGAAAACTCACGTGCAGCGCACAGTTATGGTTTCCTGCAGTCGAGTCAGATTACTCCCGAACTTGTTGCAAGAATCAGCAAGCTTAACGATATAGCGGCTCAAAGAGGACAGACATTGGCACAGATGGCCCTGGCCTGGTGTCTTCATCAAAAACAGGTGAATTCAGTGATTGTGGGTACCAGTTCGGTGAAACAGTTGCAGGACAATATAGATGCGCTCAAAACTCCCGATTTTACCGATGATGAATTGTGGCGCATTGGCGAATTAGGCTAATCTTTTCAAAAAAATAAAAAACAGTATTTTCAACTTTTCTGATCTTGTTGGCATTGGGAAACTAAAAAAAAGAATCAACAATGTTTTACCGTCTCAGGCTGTTTTTAGCCTTTCTTATAATGGCCATTTGGAGTGGATGCGACGACAATTATGTTTCGTCCATTCCTTCCTATCCTGTAGGTTTGCAACTTAATCTGACAAGCACTTATTCCACTTTCAAAAATTCAACAAATCAGTTTTTGCTTTTCGAAAAGAGAATAAATGAAACCGATCGAATCGGTTTTGGAGGCATCCTTGTGTATTCGGATGTAGATTTGGATGATAGCGGTAACACAATTTACCACGCCTTCGATATGGCTTGTCCCTATGAAGCCAAAGGGGATGTAAGGGTTTTTCCGGTGAAAGATCGATTAGGGGAGGTGAAGTGCGAAAAGTGTGGTTCGGTCTACAATTTGCTTTTTGGTGCCGGTGCTCCCGATCTTAAATCAGGTCCGGCTACCGAAGTGTTGAAACGCTATAAAACATCACTTTCCAACGATGTTTTGTTTATTTACAGATAGAACTTTCGCTCTCGTCTGACGGGAAAGTAGCAGTCCGCAAAAACTGCTTGTCGTCATTTTTTTTATTGCTGATTTCCTGACAAAGTTTTCTTTTCTTTCAAGCTGTATGCAGTCGCTTGTAAGGGCTTGTGATAAGATGGCTTGCCTCCTGACAGTGCCTGATACAAGCTCTTCTTCCCATTAAAAAATGATTTATGTTTTGCAAAAGCTTAAAAAATATTTTTTAGTGATGCACTACAAACCGTTAACAATAAAAATTTGTATTTTTGTAGCTAAGTCAAAGGTTTTTTACAAAGATAAAATTTTTATATTCAAATAAATGCAAATCAAAATAGTAAATCGTTCGAGACATGCTGTTCCGGAATACGCTACAGCATATTCGGCGGGGATGGATATCCGTGCAAATTTAGAAGCGTCAATCATTATCAAACCATTGGAACGGAAAATGATTCCTACTGGTTTATACATCCAACTTCCAGAAGGATACGAAGCACAAATTCGTCCGCGCAGTGGGTTGGCTATCAAAAAAGGCATTACGGTACTTAATTCGCCGGGAACAATAGATGCTGATTACCGGGGTGAGATTTGCGTTATTCTTGTAAATTTATCGGCTGAAGAATTTGAAATTAATGATGGTGAAAGAATTTGCCAGATGGTAATAGCAGCGCACGCACAGGCAGAATGGGTGGAGGTTACAGCACTTGATGAAAGTGAACGTGGTGAAGGCGGTTTCGGACATACCGGAAAGCACTGATGTTTTGTTGTTGGCATCGAAATAATCTGAGATAAAGATGAAAAAAAGTATATATTTATTTTTTCCTGTACTCCTGATGTTGTTGGCATCGTGCTCGGCGATTACTAAATCGGGCCGGAATGAAAACGGCAAGGCAAGGTTGTCGGCAACAGAGCAGAAAAAATTTGATTATCTGTTTTACGAAGGGATCAGGCTTAAAGGAGAAGGTTTGTACGATCAGGCGCTCGAAAACATGAAAATGTGTTATCAGATTGACTCACTGGATGCAGGATTGCTTTCGGAGTTAGGCGTGCTTTATAGCGCAGCTAACCTGAACGAACAGGCTGTTGTTTATTTCGAAAAAGCATTAAAATTAAACCCGCAAAACTGGTGGTATCATCTTCAACTTATCTCTTCGTACGCTCAGCTCAAAAAGATTGATGACGCCATTGATGTGGCCGAAAAACTGCAAAAAAAATATCCCGCGAAGGAAGAGGTGTATCAGATCCTCACTTCGCTGTTCAAACAGAACAAGCAATATCAAAAGGCGATTGATGCCTTTAATGCCCTTGAAAAAATGACTGGCGTAGACGAATCTCTGGCCATTGAAAAATTTAATTTGTACAGGGAATTGGGAAAACCTAAAAAAGCAATTGCCGAAATTGATAAGCTTGTACAAAAATATCCTGCCGAGTCCCGTTTTCGTGTCGTACGAGGCGATATTTATATGCAGCAAAACGAGCCTGAGAAAGCTTTTGAGATATTTCAGGAGATCCTGAAAACGGATCCTGAGAATCCTTATGTTTATGTTTCGCTTTCGGACTATTACAACCAGATGAATGAGCCTCAGAAAGCAACGGATGCAATAGTGAAGGCACTCAAAATTGACCAGTTGGCGGTGGAGCAAAAAATTGAAATTCTGGGTCAGTATGTGCAAAAACTTATTCAGGATACAGTGAAACTTGACGAAACAGAATCGCTGTTTAAATTATTGGTCGATCGTTACCCAATGGAAGAACAGGTGCATGGCTATTATGCTGTATTTTTACAATTCAGAAAACGCAATGCCGAAGCTGTCTCCGAGCTTGAATCGATGCTGAACATCAATCAGAAAAATGAACAAACCTGGTTTCAGCTGATCCAGATTTATCTTTCGGAACAGAATTATCCTAAATTGATGGATGTAACAGCCCGTGCCATCGAGAGTTTGCCAAAGGTGGCGCAATGGTATTTTTACAGAGGAATTACACAGTTTCAGCTCAAGGAATATGAGGCGGCCTTAAAAACGAATCAGCAGGCACTCGAAGTGATTTCGGATAAAGAAATGGCTTTGAAAACAGATATTTATGCGCAGATGGGCGATATATATTACAAACTGGGCAACAAAGAAGAGGCTTTTGCATCCTACGATCAGGCCCTGAAAATTAATCCGGGTAATGTGTTTGTTATGAATAACTACGCCTATTATCTTTCGGAAGAAAATGTGGAACTTAAGAAGGCTGAAAGCATGAGTGCTAAAACAGTAGAAAAAGAACCTGATAATACAACTTATCTGGATACTTATGCCTGGATTTTTTATAAACAGGGCAATTATTCTTTAGCAAAATTTTACATCGAAAGGGCCATTGATAACTTAAAAGCCGACTACGACGCCGGCGTGATATACGACCATTACGGAGACATCCTCTGGAAAAGCGGTGACGAAACCAAAGCTGTGGAAATGTGGAAAAAGTCGCTCGAATTCGATGCTGACTCCGAAATTTTAAAACAGAAAATTAAGGAAGGATTAAAATAAAATCAACTTAAAATGGGAAAAACAAAAATATTGCTTTTTGTAGCGCTTGTTGTTTTGTTTACTGCTTGTAAATCAAAACAGTCGGTAATGTCTCAGGCCGCTACAGGCAAGACTAAAAATACGGAGTTAATTCAAAAAGTACGGCTCAACGAACCTCAGTTCAACACGGCCAATGTGAGTAAAATGAGTTTGTATCTCAACCTCGATGGACGGACATTTAATGTGTCGGCAAGCTGTAAAATCCGTACCGATTCGGCTATGCATATTTCTATACAGCCGGCATTGGGGATCGAAATGTTTAAACTGGAGATCACGCCCGACAGCATCCTTGCTTTCGACAAAATAAACAAGCGCTTGTATGCCACTGATTTTAAATTGTTCGAAACAAAGTTTGGGCTGACGGTGAATTATTCCGACTTGCAATCGCTTATTTCGAACCGGCTTTTCACTGTGGGTTCTGCCGAATTTCGTGAAGAGAAATGCACAATTGAAGCTTTGGATAATTTGCTGAGTAAAATCATTTATAAGAATGAAAAAATAACGCAGACATCTGAAATTAACAGTCAGTTGAGAATTCAGCAAACAGAATTAAAGTCGAATACTTCGGACTATGTGATGGCGGTTGACTACAGCGAATTTTCGCCAATAGATGGAATCGTATTTCCTCAGAAAATTAAGCTCAAAGCATTGAGCAAAAAGCACGCGATGAATTGCGACTTTAGCATTTCGAGGGTGGTATTTAATAATAAAATTGTGTTTTCGTCCATCGATCCGGCCAGGTATGATCGTGCCGATATCAATCAATTAATGAAAAAATAAAAAAGTATGATTTTTCAAACTTTCAAAAGCTGTATTGTTGTTGTATTTCTGTCTGTTATGGTTTGCACTTTACAGGCTCAGTCGGTGAAGGAGCTTGAAAAACAGCGCAATAAAACCCTTCAATTGCTTGAGTCGACAAACAAAATGTTGAACGAGACAAAAAAATCGCAACGCAGTTCACTGAATAAACTTACAATTATAAACAAAAATATTGTTGAGCGTAAAACCCTTATAAATAATATAGGGAAGGAAATAAATGAATTGGATGGAGAAATGCAGCGCCTAAATCAGGAAAAACGCCTGCTCGAAAACCGGTTATCTACTTTGAAACGCGATTATGCCCGCTTGGTACAGGAAGCGCATCTCAACCGAAGCGTTTACACAAAAATTATGTTTGTGCTTTCAGCAAATTCTTTTGATCAATCCTACAGGCGGTTGAGGTACCTACAGGAGTACTCCGACTACCGAAAGCAACAGGTGAGGAAAATTGAAAATGTAAAAACTCAGATTGTTGTGAAATCGGATAGTTTGAACAGAAACAAACAAACAAAGGTTGAAGTTGTAAAACAAAAAGAAGTCGAGGCCAATAAACTTACCAACGACCAGAAAAAAGAGAAAGTGATGCTTACTGACCTGAAAAAGAAGGAAAAGAAGCTCATGGCCGATCTGAAAAAACAACAAAAAATTGCGAACGACCTGAACAATAAAATTGCACGTATTATTGCCGAAGAAATAAGAAAAGCAGAGCTGAAAAGAAAAGCAGAACAGGAAAGGGCTGCTGCCGAAGAAAGAAAAAGACTGGCTGCCGAACAAAAGAAACAAGGTACCAAATCTTCAACTCCTTCCTCAGAAAAAGAAGCAAAAAAGACTGAAAAACAAGCTCCAGTGCAAAGTGCTTCTGTATCGATGCTAACAAAGGAGGAAAAGCTTATTTCAGGAAATTTCTCGGCCAATTCAGGGCGTTTGCCATGGCCTACCGATAAGGGTTTTATAAGTGGACATTACGGAGTTCATCCTCACCCGGTGCTCAAACATGTTACTACTAATAATAAAGGTATTTATATTCAAACGCCAACGGGTACCAATGCACGTGCAGTTTTCGAAGGCGAAGTAACACAACGCTTTTCGATACCGGGAAGTAACAATGCCGTCATTATAAAGCACGGTGAATACCGGACTGTATATGCTAATTTAACGAGTATATACGTGAATGTTGGCGATAAAGTTTCGGCCAAACAATCCATAGGTAAAATTTATACAGATGGTGATAATGATAATAAAACCGAACTTTATTTTCAGATCTATAAAGGACGGACGCTTTTAAATCCAGAAGGATGGATTGCCAGGTAATAATTGTAGATGTTGTGTAAAGGTGATTTATACTAAGTCCCTTATCTCCATCGAAAAATAAACTCTGTAATAAAAATCAATACTAACTAAACGTAATCCCACTGAGGGATAGTGATGTATGGAAGAATTAAATATCTCGCAAAATGTTGATTACGGCGATAGCAACATTATCACGCTCGAAGGCTTAGAGCATGTTCGTCGTCGTCCCGGTATGTATATCGGTAAATTAGGCGATGGCTCACATGCCGATGATGGAATTTATGTACTGCTCAAAGAAGTGCTCGATAACTGTATTGATGAGTACCGCATGGGTGCAGGAAAAAACGTTGTTGTGAGCATTAGCGATGGGCATGTGGAAGTGCGTGACTTTGGCCGGGGAATTCCATTGGGTAAAATGGTGGATGCTGTATCGATAATGAACACGGGAGGTAAATACGATTCGAAAGCATTTAAAAAATCGGTAGGGTTGAACGGGGTTGGGGTGAAAGCTGTCAATGCCTTGTCATCGCGTTTTGTTGTGCAAAGTTATCGCGATGGTCAAAGCCGGCGTGCCGAATTTGTGCAGGGCAAATTGCAGAACGACAGCAATGTATTTGATGATCCGTCCGACAGAGGAACTTATATTTATTTTGTGCCCGACGATACGCTTTTCGAAAATTACAAGTATCAGGATGAAATTATTGAGACCATGTTGCGTAATTACGCCTATCTCAATACCGGGCTGACAATCAATTACAACGGAAAAAAGATCCTTTCTAAAAACGGCTTGCTCGATTTGCTCAACGAAGACATGACCTCTGAGCCCTTGTATCCGATTATTCATTTGCAGGGCGAAGACATCGAAATTGCCTTCACACACAGCGACCAATACGGCGAAGAGTATTATTCTTTCGTCAATGGGCAGCATACAACGCAGGGCGGCACACATCAGAGTGCCTTTCGCGAAGCGGTAGGACGTACAATCAAAGAGTTTTATAACAAAAACCAGGAACTCACCGATATTCGTAACGGTATTATTGCCGCTGTATCTATTTCTGTGGAAGAGCCTGTTTTTGAGTCGCAAACCAAAACAAAACTTGGTTCGCGCGATATGGCGCCTTCGGGAGGACTTTCGGTGAATAAATTTATTTCAGATTTTCTGAAAAAAGAACTGGATAACTACCTGCATCGTAATGTGTCTACTGCCGGCATTCTGCTTCAAAAAATTCAGGATTCCGAAAAAGAACGTAAAGCAATAGCCGGTGTTACAAAGCTGGCGCGCGAACGGGCCAAAAAAGTGAACCTTCATAACAAAAAGCTTCGCGATTGCAGGGTGCATTACAACGATCCGCTCACAAAAGATGAAAAGAAGAACGAAGCGATACAAAATTCATGTATTTTTATCACCGAGGGCGATTCTGCAAGTGGTTCCATTACCAAAAGCCGGGATGTGAATACACAGGCTGTTTTTAGTCTTCGTGGTAAGCCTCTGAATAGCTATGGTTTGACAAAGAAGATCGTTTACGAAAACGAAGAGTTCAACCTGTTGCAAGCGGCGTTGAACATCGAAGATGGTATCGAAGGTTTGCGCTATAATAAAGTGATTGCCGCCACTGATGCCGATGTGGATGGAATGCACATCAGGTTGTTGCTCATTACTTTCTTCTTGCAGTTTTTCCCTGATTTGATAAAGAAAGGGCATGTTTACATCCTTCAAACACCACTTTTCCGTGTTCGAAACAAAAAGGAAACGGTGTATTGCTATTCCGATGAAGAAAGATTGGCGGCCATAGCACGACTTGGTGCGAATCCTGAAATTACCCGATTTAAAGGGTTGGGTGAAATTTCGCCCGACGAGTTCAAGCATTTTATTGGCAAAGATATGCGTTTGGATCAGGTCCGTCTGAAAAAAGAAGATGCTGTGCAGGATTTATTGTCTTTTTATATGGGAAAAAACACCTCCGAACGTCAGAATTTTATTATCGATAATCTTGTAATCGAGGAGGATGTATAGATGTTTTGCGCATTCCCTTTTTTATGGAAAAGAGTTTGAAATACTAACGTTATAACTTATAATTATCGCCATAAATGAGGATGGATACCATTAAAACCGAAGGCATTAAATACGCAGGTTCGAAACTGAAAATTATACCTTATATTGCCGGTATCGTTTCTGAGCTGGAAGGGGTGAAATCAGTTTTAGATGGTTTTAGTGGAACAACGCGGGTGTCGCAGGCTTTTGGGCAAATGGGTTTCGATACCACTTCAAACGACTTGTCGGTTTGGTCCGAAGTTTTTGCTACCTGCTATCTGAAAGCCACCGGTTCCGATTTATTTTATCAGGAGCTGATCGATCACTTAAACGGCATGGAAGGATATGATGGTTGGTTCACTGAAAATTATGGAGCAACACAAGTCAATCAGAAAAAACCTTTTCAGCAAAAAAACACCCGAAAGTTAGATGCTATAAGAGACGAAATAGAACGCCTGAATCTTTCATGGGAAGATAAATGCGTGTTATTGACAAGTTTAATCTATGCATTAGACTCTGTCGACAGCACTTTAGGACATTATGTGGCCTATCTGTCAAAATGGTCGCCGCGATCGTATAAAGATCTACAGCTGAAATTACCTCATCGCTGCGAGATGAAGGGAAATAACCGGGTGGTCAGGGGTGATGTCTTTGATACAATTTCGAACAACGAGTTTGATTTTGTGTACCTCGATCCTCCTTATGGCTCCAACAATGAAAAGATGCCTCCAAGCAGAGTGCGTTATAATTCTTATTATCATATCTGGACAACTGTAATTCAAAACGATCAACCAGCCATTTTTGGAAAAGCCAATCGCCGTGAAGATTCGCGTGATGGCGTTTCGGCTTCGGTGTTCGAGGAGTTCAGAAAAGATGCGGATGGACATTTTATAGCCATGAAAGCGCTGGGAGAATTGATTGAAAAAACAAAATCCCGTTATATACTATTGTCGTATAGTTCGGGGGGAAGAGCTACAAAAGGGGAGTTAAATGATATTATTTCTGCATCCGGTAAATTGCTCAGAGCCGTTGAGATTGATTACAAAAAGAATGTAATGGGAAACATGCGCTGGACCAACGAATGGGTCAATAGTGATGGAAAATACCACGAATATCTTTTTTTAATGGAAAAATATTAAGTTGCTATAATTTCAAGTGTGTTTCGAAATAACAAAATTGTAAATTTAAATATGTCCTTAAATTATTATTCCGAAAGCGAAACAAAAGATGTCAACCCTGATGCTTATTTTATGCGTCAGGCCTTAATTGAGGCGCAAAAAGCTGCTGAGCGCGACGAAGTCCCTGTTGGTGCGGTTGTCGTTTGTCAGGGTCGCATTATTGCCCGTGGGCACAACCTGACCGAAACATTGACCGACGTAACCGCTCATGCCGAAATGCAGGCCATAACGGCTGCAGCTCAATTTCTTGGAGGCAAATACCTGATTGATTGTACGCTTTATGTAACCGTGGAACCTTGCGTTATGTGTGCCGGAGCCCTGGGATGGTCGCAGATAAGTCGCATCGTTTATGGCTCTGTCGATGAAAAAAGAGGTTTTGCCCGTTTTGCACCTGCAGCTCTTCATCCCAAAACAGAGGTTGTTGCGGGCGTGTTGGAGGAAGAATGCAGTAAACTGATGAAAGATTTTTTTAAAAGAAAAAGATAGTTCTTTCCCCGATAGAGGGTTTAATAACTCAAATTAATAACCACCAGTTCCGATTGCGTACCGATTCGGTATTGTGGCCCCCACAATCCAAGTCCGGATGAAACATAATAATGTGTTTTTCCAATCTGCCTGTAGCCGTATCCGATTTCGTACATATTTTTTACAAACAAATTTCCCGGGAAAAACTGACCGTTGTGTGTATGTCCTGATATTTGCAGGTCGATGCCATTTTTCTGAGCATCCTGCAAATGAAAGGGTTGATGGTCGAGCAAAATCAGCGGTTTGCTCTTGTCGAGTGCATTCACGATCTCCGAAAGTTCTTTTCGTTTGTGGTTGGTTTTGTCGTCGCGTCCTACAATGTAGAAACTATTGTCGATAAGTGCTGCCGAGTCGCGTAGTGTGACGATACCTGCCGTTTTCAAATATTCAGCGGTGGAATATGGATTTTCGGCATAATACTCATGATTTCCGCTAATGGCATACACACCCAAAGGCGCTTTGATCTGACTCAGCTCTTCAGCCATTTGCTGATTGATCAACGGAAGTGAGGCATTGTCGGAGACATCTCCTGCAAAAAGCACGATGTCAGGATGTTGGTCGTTGATTAAATCGATGTACTTTTTCAAGCGTTTTTTGTCAATGGAAACTCCCAAATGAATATCGCTGGCGGCTACTATTTTTAGCTGTTTATTCTGCAAAGGTTTCTCTGTCCGGAGATCAAGCGATACTATTTCGGGATGATTGAATTTATAATTTCCAATAATCATAGCTACCGTAATGCCACCTAATGTGAGTATTAAGGACCACATTCTGAATGCTTTCATTCCTGCGGGAGCAAAATGAATCAGCAGATTTGCCAACCGTACTACATCGGTCATCAGAAAGGAGAGCAGCAGGTAAATCATGATAATCATGTAACTGAAGCCTATGAATGTTATTGTTTTCGCTAAAGTAGGAGGCATTGATCCGCGTGCCATGAATCCTATCATCATCACAACAAATAAAACGATATTAGCCATCAGGTACCAGCTGCCAGCATTTCGTATGGGCGAAAGCGCTTGCCAACCACGAAGCGATACATAAAAAGCCATCAAAAAAGTAAAACCAAAAACAATCAAGAAAAACCCAGTTTTCATTCTTTTTTAAAATTTGAATTAACAATTCATTAAACGTAAAAATGCCGATTATGTTTTTATAGCTAACACATTTTAATTTTTCAGGCAAATCGATCAAAACGGAGAGGTTATCATTCTGTGTCGTTTAATAATACAATCAAACCCTTTATTCAATACAAATATAGCTTTGAATGATACATATATGCGATTGTTTTATTGGTTTTTTAGCTACATTTGTAATGTTGAATTTTAAGTTATCAGTCTGAGTTCTGATGCCAAAGAGAAATAGCTGAATTTGTTCTTTTTCAAATGGATGTCTTTGTGGAGGTATTTGCTTTCCAAATTCAGAGAAAAGAGAGAAACTTAAATTCAAGAGTGTACATCAATTAATTATATGAGAATTAAATCGCTGTAAATCATATAGGTGAAAAATAAAAAAACAAATACGTTATGAAAAAACACATGCTCTTTTTATCAATGTTTTTTATGTTCAGTTACTGTTTTGCAAGTTCAAAACCTACCCGGCAAATCATTGATTTTAATCAAAACTGGAAATTTAAATTAAACGATACGCTTATTGTGGGTTGGCAGGTGAAACTTGACGACAGCCAATGGCGTAAACTGGATTTGCCTCATGACTGGAGCATCGAATCTGACTTTTTGGAAAAAGCTCCTGCAACGCCTGGTGGAGGTGCATTGCCCGGAGGACTTGGCTGGTACCGAAAATCTTTTACGCTGGATAAAAACTTTAAGAATAAAAAAATATTTGTCGAATTCGATGGTGTTTACCGGAACAGCGAAGTTTGGATCAATGGACAGTTGCTGGGGAAACGCCCCAATGGTTATATCTCGTTTCGTTACGATATTACTCCTTTCGTCAAAATTGGAGAGGCAAATCTGATGGCTGTGCGGGTTGACAACGCTCAGCAACCTAATTCCCGCTGGTATTCCGGCTCGGGCATTTACCGGAATGTGCGTTTGGTAATCACACAACCTGTTTATGTAGAACAATGGGGAACTTATGTGACTACGCCTGTTGTTACGTCCGATAGCGCCAAAGTAGCCATTCAGACAACAATAAAGAACGAAAAGAACATACAGCGAGCCGTAAAGGTGGAACAAAGCCTTTTTGATGTTGCCGGCAGCTTAGTGGCCAAAACTGATGCTAATTTGATATTGCCATCCGGAGCATCTAATCAGCTGTTGCAGGACCTGGTAGTGCCAAAACCGGTTTTGTGGAGCATTGAAAATCCATATCTTTACAAGATAATTACAAAAATTTATGTGCAGGGGATTTTGAATGATGAGTACCAAACAAATGTCGGAATCCGTACATTTAAGTTCGATGTAGAAAAAGGCTTTTTCCTGAATGGAAAATCGGTAAAGATCAACGGCGTTTGCAATCATCATGATTTGGGTGCTTTGGGTGCTGCTGTTAATGTGCGTGCCATAGAACGACAACTCGAAATTATGAAGGCTATGGGTGTGAACGGTATTCGTACTTCACACAATCCTCCGGCTACTGAATTGCTCGAACTTTGCGATCGCATGGGCTTTATTGTAATGGACGAAGCCTTTGATCTGTGGAAGAAAAGTAAAACAAAATACGATTATGCTCAGGATTTTGACAAATGGCACGAACGCGACCTTGTCGATCAGTTGTTACGCGACAGGAATCATCCGTCAGTATTTATGTGGAGCATTGGAAACGAGGTAGGCGAGCAATGGGGCGAAGAAAAAACTGAATTGGGCGACCTTCAGAATGCCAATATCGCATTGAATAATTTAAAGGTAGGAGCCAATGAGGGAAAAATGGGCCCGAATGCTCAGCTGACAAGAAGATTGGTCGATATTGTGAAAAAATATGACTTGAGTAGACCTGTTACAGCCGCATGTAATGGAACGGATGATAACAATCCGCTCTTTAAATCCGAAGCATTGGACATGATCGGCTTTAATTATCACGAAAAAGAATTTGCTGATATCACAAAACGCCATCCTAAAACGCCGTTTATAGTTACTGAATCAGTTTCGTCGCTTCAAACACGTGGGTTTTATGTGCATCCCTCCGATAGCATAATTATCTGTCCGGCTACATGGGATACACCCTATTTCAATCCTACCCAGAAATGCTCAGCTTACGATAACTGCCATGCACCATGGGGATCTACTCACGAAACAAACCTGAAGATTGTAAAAAAATATCCTCATATCTCGGGGCAGTACATCTGGACTGGTTTCGACTATTTAGGTGAGCCTACTCCTTATTGGTGGCCTTCGCGGAGTTCTTTTTTTGGAATTGTCGACATTGCCGGTTTCCCTAAAGACGTTTATTATTTGTATCAGAGTGAATGGGCCTCGAACGATGTGCTTCACATTTTTCCGCACTGGAACTGGGAAAAGGGGCAGGAGATTGATATTTGGGCCTATTATAACAATGCTGATGAGGTGGAACTTTACCTGAACGATGTATCGCTCGGAAAAAGAAGCAAACAAGGTGAAGATATGCACGTTGTATGGCGTGTGAAGTATGAGCCCGGAACATTGAAAGCCATTTCGCGAAAAGAAGGAAAGATGGTGTTGACAAAAGAAATAAAAACTGCCGGAACTCCTGTGGCTGCCCGATTGACTGCCGACCGCAGCGAAATTAAAGCCAATGGCAAGGACTTGTCTTTCGTAACTGTTGAATTGCTCGATAAAGATGGAAATCCATGTCCTTTGGCCGATCAGCTGGTGAAATTTACAATAGAAGGCGAAGGATTTATTGCCGGAACCGATAACGGAGATCAGAATGATCACAACTCGCTGAAAAAGCCCGAACGTCATCTTTTCTTTGGCAAATGTCTGGCGATAGTACAAAATACAGGAAAAACTGGTGAAATAGTATTAAAAGCAGAAGTTGAAGGTTTGCCTGCGAAAACAATAAAACTCTTTGCAAAATAAATTCTCAGGCTGTAATTATGTGCCGTGAATGCTGATTTGTTCTGTTTTTTCGCCTGTTTGTTTTTTAATAAAGGTGTTGTTGAAAAAATAGAATCCCATATTTGTGCAGAGCGTTATTTCTGTTCAACTAAAAACGTGCACGTAAAGGGCCGAAATGAGTGAATTGTAAATTGTTTTTCGTAAAACAGGAATAAAAAAGTTATGAACAATTTGCCAATTCAAAAAAAACATCTATTTTTGCAGTCCGAATTCAAAGACTCGAAAATAACAACATAAACATCATAAGCAATGAAAAGGACATTCCAACCTTCGCAAAGAAAAAGAAGAAACAAACACGGATTCCGTGAAAGAATGGCTACTGCCAACGGTCGCCGGGTATTAGCAGCACGTCGCGCCAAAGGTAGAGCAAAGCTTACCGTTGCCGATGAAGGACGTCACAAAGCGTAACGATTCTGCTTAGAACAGTATAAAAAAAGTAAAAACTTCTACTGAAGTTTTTACTTTTTTTGTTTATAAACCTAATTCTAAGCAATAATTTCATTATTTTTGGAGAATATTTGGGTAGACTGAGAAATGTGGGCGGAACTTATCAATTAAGGCTTTAAACAATTATGGATTTAAAAAATTTCTGGAAAAATAGTTTGGGTGGATTTATTCTGAAACGTTTACTGCTTGCAATCGTTATTTTTGTTGCATTGGTATGGGTAACTATTGCGTTGATTGATGTTTATACCCATCATGGCGAATCCGAAACTGTTCCTGACTTAAGAGGATTGTATGTAGAGGAAGCCGATTTATTGCTCAATAATCATGGATTGTATTCGGTGGTGATTGATTCGGTATTTGTAAGAGATAAAAAGCTGGGAACAATTATAGAACAGATTCCTGCGGTAAATTCAACAGTAAAACGAAACCGGCCCATTTATCTGATTATTAATTCCCGTCAGGTGCGAATGATTCCTGTTCCTGATGTTAATGATGTGTCGTTCAGGCAAGCCGATGCTATGCTGAAATCAATTGGCTTAAATGTAAGCAGTGTTGAGTATTCTCCATCGGAATACAAGGATTTAGTGATTGCTATTAAGTACAGAGGACGAAACATAAGTTCAGGAATGAGAGTGCCCGAAGGAAGTTCGCTGGTATTGGTGGTAGGCAGCGGCTTAGGTGGTGAAGAATTACCTGTTCCGGGCATAAAAGGGATGAGTCTTGAAGCGGGTACGGAAGAAGCACTCAACGGGTCGATGGTGATTGGAGCTGTTGAATACGATGTGGAACCGTCCGGCAATGAAGATAAATACGTTATATACAGGCAACGTCCGGCCGAAGGAAAGTCAGTTCCTGCCGGAACACGTATTGATGTATGGCTGTCTAAAGATAAATCGATGCTAAATAAAGTGTTCGAAGAAGACGAAGCGGTGGACAAGCAGGAAAATGAAGAGTTTTTCTGATGAATTTATTTGAACTCAGGCTGCTTCTCAAAAAAATACTTATCTGTTGAATTGCATTCCGGCTTGGTTTTATAGTCCGGATAATAAACTAAAATAGCTGTGAACGAAGAATATATCGGAGAAATAGAAGAAGATGAGTACGGAAGTGCAAACTCCGGGCAGGAGCTTTATGAACATTTCCGCTTTGTAGTTGATAAAGGGCAGGCCATGGTTCGTATTGATAAGTACCTTGTCAATTGTATGGCCAATACCTCCCGAAACCGTATACAGGAAGCGGCAGATGCAGGGAATATCCGGGTGAATGACCAACCGGTCAGATCAAGTTACCGCATTAAGCCCTTCGATGTCATTACAATTCATTTGGCCTATCCTCCAAATCAGTTTGAAATAATACCTCAGGATATTCCTATCAAAATAGTTTATGAGGACGATGATATCATACTTGTGAACAAACAACCCGGATTAGTGGTGCATCCCGGTTTTGGAAATTTTGATGGAACATTGCTGAATGCCATTGCTTATCATTTGAGAGATCTTGCCGAATTTGATCCCAACGATTCGAGGATAGGCCTTGTACATCGAATTGATAAAGATACATCAGGTTTGCTGCTTGTAGCAAAAACTGAATATGCTAAAGCTTATCTCGGAAAGCAGTTTTTCGAAAAAACGACGCAGCGCCGGTATCAGGCCCTGGTTTGGGGAAACGTAAAAGAAGATGAAGGAACCATAGTCGGAGCTTTGGCCAGAGATCCGCGGGACAGGATGTTATTTTCTGTTTTTCCCGAAGGCGAAAATCCTTTTGCTAAACATGCGGTGACTCATTACAAAGTGCTTGAACGATTTGGTTATGTTACGCTGGTGGAGTGCAGGCTCGAAACCGGACGCACCCATCAGATTCGTGTTCACATGAAACATATCGGGCATACGCTTTTCAACGACGAGAGATATGGCGGTAATGTAATTCTCAAAGGTTCAACATCGGCTTATTACAAGCTCTTTGTGAAAAACTGTTTTTTTGCTTGTCCGCGTCAGGCTTTACACGCTAAAACGCTGGGGTTTGTCCATCCTACTACAAAAGAGTATCTGCATTTTGAGAGTGATTTGCCCGATGATATGCAGGAGTTAATTGATATGTGGCGGGCCTATGGAAAAGAGTATTTAGGCTTATAGATAATAGATTTATAAATATTTATTCCCGAAAAGGGAGCTTTTTTTTATGAAAAAAAACATTGCAATTGTTGCAGGAGGCGATTCGTCTGAAGTTGTGGTTTCGCTTAAAAGTGCCGCCGGGCTTTATTCTTTTATCGACAAAGAAATTTATAACGTTTTTATTGTTACGATTGTAGGCCAATTGTGGCAGGTGGAATTATCACCAAATGAGAAAGTAACAATCGACAAAAACGATTTCAGTTTTGTGCATTCAGGGCTCGTCACCAAATTTGATTTTGCCTATATTACAATTCATGGCACACCGGGCGAAAATGGAATTCTGCAGGGTTATTTTGAATTGATAGGAGTTCCTTATTCATGTTGTGGAGTGCTCGCAGCGGCGCTTACGTTCAACAAATTCACTTGCAATCAGTACCTGAAAGGCTTTGGGATAAAAGTGGCAGAGTCGATTGTTCTGAGAGCCGGACAGTCTGTTTCGGATCAGGAAGTTGCCTCACGCATTGGTTTTCCGTGTTTTGTGAAACCAAATGTGGGTGGTAGCAGTTTTGGAGTTACAAAGGTGAAGTCAATCGAACAGTTGCAGCCTGCCATTGCAAAAGCCTTTGCCGAAGGTGAAGAAGTGATGATAGAAGCTTTCCTGTCGGGAACCGAAATAACTTGCGGAATGTACAAAACCAAACAAAAAACGGTTGTGTTTCCCGTAACGGAAGTAGTTCCTGAGAATGAATTTTTCGATTTCGATGCTAAATATAAAGGTCAGGTTCAGGAAATTACGCCTGCCCGCATTAGCGATACTCTTACTTCCGAAGTGCAAAGAATCACAGCTGAAATTTATACGATACTTGGCTGCAAAGGAATTGTCCGCATTGATTATATTATCGGAGCAGAAGAAATGATTCATTTGCTCGAAGTGAATACAACTCCGGGTATGACAGCTACAAGCTTTATTCCTCAGCAGGTGCGCGCAGCCGGACTGGAAATTAGAGATGTAATGACTGAAATTATTGAAAATGAGATAAGTTGATTTTCTGAATTGAATTCCTCCTCAACACTATAAATATAGCAACCTATGAAAACATTTAACGAGTTAAGAGATCAAATTTCTATCGAGTTGGAGAAGCTGAATTGGCAAAATGAGCCACGCGGACTTTATGAACCAATTGCATATGAACTTTCGATAGGCGGAAAAAGAGTGCGCCCTGTTCTCACAATGATGGCTTGTAATCTATTTTCGGACGACTTAAAGGCTGCCATAGCTCCTGCCCTTGGCATTGAGGTTTTTCATAACTTCACGCTGTTGCACGACGATATAATGGATCGCGCCGATATTCGTCGTGGCTTGCCTACCGTCCATAAAAAGTGGAACGACAATACGGCTATTCTGTCGGGTGATGTGATGCTTATTGTTGCATATCAGTTGATAGCGCAAACTCCAATGCCTCATCTAAAAGAAGTGCTTGATTTGTTCTCGAAAACTGCTGCCGAAATTTGTGAAGGACAACAGTATGATGTGGATTATGAGGCGCGTAAGAAAGTGGAAATTGATGAGTACATCGAAATGATACGGCTTAAAACGGCTGTTTTGCTTGGATGTGCACTAAAAACAGGGGCTATCATTGGTAATGCAAGTCCTGCAGATGCTAATTTGCTTTACGATGTTGGTATCAATATCGGTTTGGCATTTCAGCTGAAAGATGATTTGCTGGATGTGTATGGCGATGAGGCCACTTTCGGGAAAAAAATTGGTGGCGATATTCTTTGTAATAAAAAAACCTACCTTTTAATACAGGCACTGGAGAGTGCTCAGGGTGAAGATAAAGTGAAACTGAATAGTTTTCTGGAGGACAAAACTCTGGGCGATGCGGAGAAAATAAAATCCGTTACGTTAATGTACGATAAACTGGGGGTGAAACAAAAATGCGAAGATAAGTTGTGCTATTACTATGAAAAGGCCATCGCAAATCTGGATAAAATTACTGTTGCGGACAATAAAAAGCAAGAATTGAGAAAATTAGCTGAAAAATTACTCTCAAGAAACGATTAATTTAATATCTTTGTGGGCAACAAACAATTTTTTGATTAATAATTCAGTAAATTGTATTTTATGCCCTATCGAAGATTACCAAATACTGATCAAGCTCGTTTGCGTGCATTGCGTGCAGCTATACATCAGTCCGAACGGCAGGCTTTTAACGACCAGGTTTTGTCTTATAAAACAATACATGAGGCTAAAACTTACTTGAGAGTTTTTGAAAAGCAATTAAGTCAGTATAAACAAATGCTTGAAAACCAGGTGTTGGCAAATAAGAAGTATCAACAAATTGTACACAACGCCCGCATTTATATTTCTCATTTCATACAGGTGCTCAATCTCGCCGTTATACGAGGAGATATTAAAAAGGACCACAAAATTTTTTATCAACTTGACCCTAATGTTCATATTGTTCCTGATTTAACAACAGAAACCGCCTTAATTCAGTGGGGAAAAGCAATTATCGATGGCGAAAACGAGCGCATACGCAATGGTGGATTGCCAATTTACAACCCGGCAATAGCAAAAGTACAGGTGCATTATGAGGTGTTTAACGAGTATAAGTCAACCCAAAAACTGCATCAGAACAGTACCAGTCGTAGTTGGGAAGAGCTTGTGAAAATCAGAGAAAAAGGCGATGCCATTATTCTTGATATCTGGAATCAGGTAGAAGCTAAATTCAAGGATGAAAAACCTTATTCAAAGCTTATCCATTGCCAGCAGTTCGGTCTTATTTATTATTATCGTAAAGGAGAGGCTGAGCTAAAAAATGAAGATGACATAACTGAATAGGACGCCGGTTACTTGATGGTGATATATTTTCGTTCGACAGTATGTGCGCTGAAATAGCCAAGTTTTGCTCCCTTCAAATTTGTATACGGATTGGCAGGGCTTGATGAATTAGGCCCCATATTTACATTTCCCATGCTTTCGAAATACTCATAAACAGCTTTGTCGATACATTGCATCTCGACAATGAATACATCGCCCGGTTTCAAATCTGCATCGTAAATAATTATATTTCTTTCGGAGGTATTACCGTTTGTAAGGCGGTCGTCAACAATATTATTTCCTTTAGCTGATCTGTCATTGACGCTCACTACAAAACGATAAAAATTAGTTTCGTTGCCCGGATCGCTGTACTTTATTTTTATCTCATAAAAATTTGCCTCCTGAAAACTATCAGTCGGAGGACCACCACCCGGATAAATTGAATTGATAACGCTGACAGTGTCGATTTTCACCCACGAAGGCATGGTAGATGTAGAGTTAATTGTTGACGAGCCGTCGTTTACAGTCAGAGTATAAGTTGTTCCTGGTTCGCCAAAGAAATTGCTTTTAGTGCCATAATAGCCCGGCGACATCTCGCTCAGTACTACGATTCTTCCATGATTGTCTTTCAGACTGACATGTGCATTTTCAACCGCCGGAAACCGGTCTCCTTCATTCAGGCTGTTTGTTTTTGTAAGTCGCACAAGAGGTGGTTCATTCATTCCTATTGTGGCTTCAACAACAATTTGTGGCTCTGCCGAAATTGTTTTTATATCAATAAGTTCGGTGCACGACGCAATTGCGAAAGCAAAGACAACTGTTGATATACATATTTTTATAAAGGATTGAAGCATGATCTGTTAGAATTTGAAATTGTAAGTAATAGAAGGGACATAAGTGAAAAGATAGGTTTTGACAGCTACCGTTTTGCTTGGGTCGTTTTCGTCCTGCAGAAAATCAATTGAAAATGGGTTTTTATGGCCGTAAGCATTGTAAACCGAGAAGTTCAGACTGCTTTCAAATTGCTTTGTCTTTTTTAAACTCCGGGTGGCTCCTATGTCGAGCCGGTGATAATCTGGCATTCGGTAGCCATTTCGTTCGGTGTAGTAATACTGCACATTGCCATTGATGATGTATTTGCCGCTTGGAAATGTGACAGCGTTTCCTGTATTGTAGACCCACGACGCGGAAACAGACCATTTTTTATTTAGTTCATAAATTCCCACCACCGAAACATCGTGTTTTATGTCCTGCTTTGCCGGATACCATTTGTCGTTATTCACGCCGTCAATTCGTCTTTCGGAAGTAGAGTAGGTGTATCCTATCCAACCGGTAATTTTACCTGTTTTCTTTTTGAGGAGTAGCTCCAGGCCATAAGCGCGCCCGACGCCAAAAAGTAATTCTCCCTCAATCTTGTCGTTGGCATTGATGTCGGCTCCATTTTTAAGGTCAATTTGATTTTGCATCCAACGGTAGTATATTTCGCTGCTGAACTGATATTTATCCTTGCTGAAATTAAGAAAATATCCCAATGATAGTTGATCGCTTATTTCGGGTTTTACATTGTTGCTCGACGAGATCCAAATGTCTGTTGGCATGGAGGACGTAGAGTTGGAAACAAGATGAAGGTTTTGTGTGTTGCGCGTATAACTTGTTTTTAGCGAACTTTGGTCGTTAAGAATCCATGCTATATTGATGCGGGGTTCGATATTAACGTAATTCTGAACAATCTCTCCTTTGCCGTAGGTGGTGGTGCTGTTTACTTCACCGTTTTTGTAAGTATAGAATTCGCCCGGACCCAAAAGGTAATAGGCTGACAAACGTACACCATAGTTAATATTCAGATTGTACGATGGTTTCCATACATGGTTGGCGTAAATGGCATTGTCGCTGGCATGTTTCTTTTGCAAGACAAGTGGCAATATGTCACTGTCCTCCGATAGCTCAAGTTGTCCGGGAATAATGGTTTGGTAGATAGAGCTGAGACCGAACGAAACAGTGTTTTTATTGTTGCTGAAAAACTGAAATTCATGCTTCAGTTTCCAGTTTTTAATCATCGACGTGAGGCTGAAGCCTGCATCCTGCATGATGTCGACGTTGTAGTCGAAATCGGAATAAATAATTGAAGTGTTGCTGAACAACCTTTCGTTCCAGATGTGGTTCCAGCGAATTGTTCCTGTGCTGTTTCCCCAGTTAATTCCAAATCTGTCCTGAAATTCGAAAACATCGCGTCCGAAGTAGCCCGAAAGAAAAAGTCGGTTTTTGTTGTTGATTTTATAATTCAGTTTTGCATTCAGGTCGTAGAAATAGAGTTGATTGTTGTTGATGAGTTCATCCGTCGAAAGCTTAAGAAATAAATCGGCATAAGTACGTCTGCCGGTGATAAGAAACGAACTTTTGTCCTCTACAATAGGTCCTTCAATGTTCAGGCGCGAAGATATCAGTCCGATGCCTCCGCCCACATGATACTTCTGATTATTCCCATCATTCATTTTCACATCCAGTACCGACGATATGCGACCGCCGTATTCTGAAGGTGCTGTGCCTTTGAACATTTGTATGTCCTTTATTGCATCGCTGTTGAAAGTAGAAAAGAAGCCAAGTAAGTGGTCGGCATTGTATACTGTTGCTTCGTCAAGCAGAATGAGGTTCTGAGAGTTATTACCTCCCCGGACATACATTCCTCCACTACCTTCGCCAACGGATTTTATGCCCGGCGTTAGTTTCAGGGTTTTCATTATGTCTGCTTCGCCGAAAAGTACGGGGATTTTAGAAATTTCTTTTATCTCCAGTTTTTCGGCGCCCATTTCGGTGGAGGTGATGTTGTGGTTTTTACGTAGTGCAATGATTTCAACATCGTTCAACTGTCGTGTTTCTGGTTCGAGTTTGAAGCTGATTTGCTTATTCTCAGTGAAACTTACTGTGGTGGATATGGTTTTATATCCAAGGTACGAAACCATTAGTGTGTATTTGCCTTCGGGCAAAGTGAGCGAATAATATCCGTAAGCATTCGTTGTCGCGCCTGTGCCCACCAATTCGGTCACAATAACGCTTGCTCCTATCAGGCTTTCACCGGTGCTGTTGTCGGTAATTGTGCCACTTATCGAATGTTTCGTCGAAGCAAAGGTCAGTCCGTAAAAAAACGACAATAAAACAAAGCAAACTAAATTTCTCATAGCTTTATAAGTACTTTATTCATTCAAAAATGTAAAAATAAAGTGTTTTGTTTCCAAAGGGGGTAGTTTTTTATATATTTATCTGATTATTAGCTTTCATCAATAAAGACATTCGTAAAAATGCTTTATGTCACTGCGGGTGTGAGTGTGATCTGAAAATTACACATCCACGCCAAGTATGAACTTGAGTGCATAACCCACGAAAAATGAAAATGCAGCTACTCCCATACTTATAGTGGCCATTTCCAGAAATCGTGCTTTGAAATTCAGGTCTTTTGCTGTTGAAATATAATAATTGAACACAAAGATAATAAGAATGGCTGTTGCTAAAGTGATGCCCAATGCTAAGAACTTGCTTGTAATCACCAAAAAGGGAAGAATGAGCAGGATAACTGTGAAAAAATATGCGACACCGGTATAGACAGCCGATTTTCGTGCTTTCGGGTCACCTTCGGCTTTCGACGAAAGATAATCAGAAGCTGCCATCGATAACGCTGCCGAAATCCCGGTAACGAGCCCTACGAGCGAAATAATTTTGTTGTCGCTGAGTGCAAGCGTAAAGCCGGCTAGTGCACCTGTAAGTTCAACGAGTGCATCGTTGAGTCCAAGCACAATGGAACCAACATAGTGCAGGGCTTCTTCATCGAGCATTGCAAGCAGCTTCTTTTCGTGTTCGAGTTCAACCCTGGCAAATTCTCTGGCTTCGGGGTAGTGATCCTTGAGCTGATCGTAGATTTTTGAACCAGTGCCTTCGCGTTTCTCCATTAATTTCAGAACAAATGACAGACCGAGTAACCTGGCCAGCCACACAATGCGGAAAACACGCCACATGTCGGGCTTTAGCTCTTGCCCCGATATGTTTTGCCAGAAAATAGCATGTCCTTTTTCCTGCATTCCAATTTTTCGTAGTATCTCGGCATTGTTTTTATCTTTGGATATTTCGGCAAGTCGCATATATACGAGGTGCTCTGTTTCTTCGGCGCTTTGAACCAAAAGTATAATTTTGTTTAATTTCTGTTCCATGTTTTTAGTTTAATATCTTGTTTGTTATGCCGGAAATGCAAGCCAAAACCATTGTTGGTGCAGGGTTGTCAGATTTACTGTAGTAATAACCATTTTTATATAAAAAAAGTTGCGTATGAATTGTAAAATTTATTATCTTCGCATACTGAAAATCACATGTTATGAGAAAGTTAGTTTTTCTCGTCATTTTAAATTTCTTTTCTCTGGTTTGTTTCTCTTTTTCTCCTGTCAAGCCGGTTGCAACCGTTCCTTTCGAAATGGTCGGCAGTTATGTTGTTGTCCAGGTCCGCATTAATAATTCAAACAAATTATCGCTTGTACTCGATACGGGTGTAAGAAGCACTATTATTACCGAGTTGCTGCCCGGCGACAGCATAGATTTGAACTATACTAATGTGCGCGATTTGCAGGGTTTAGGCCAGGGTGCTAAACTGAATGCATATATAAGTAATTCAAACACTTTACAATTATCAAGAAAATTTAAACTCACCAACAAAACAGTTTACGTGCTGCAGGAGGATGTTTTTAACCTGACTCGTCAAACTGGCACGAAGATCAACGGTTTGCTCGGGGCCGATTTCTTTCAGGATTACATTGTCCAGGTCGATTATACGAAAGGACGTTTGAGGTTTTACGATAAAGATGCTTTCGAAGTTCCAAAAGGTTATGGTGTGATGCCCATGACGATAGAGAAGCAAAAAATGTACATCCATCTTTCGGTGCTCGAAACCGATACTGCACGCAGAAGTATTAAAATGCTGATCGATACCGGAGCAGAACTTAATGCCTGGTTTCAAACGCTTACAAATAGCGCTATTAATATTCCCGAAAAATCGATTCATGGCAGGATTGGACAAGGGTTGAGTGGCGAAGTGACAGGTATTTTTGCCCGTGTACCACAAATCTGTATTGCTAATTTCTGTGTAAAAGATCCGATTGTTGCTTTCCCCGATTCGGCGGCAATAGCTGACATCATTCATAATACCGATAGAGATGGTACGATTGGCAGTCAGCTGTTGGCGCGCTTTAATCTCATTATTGATACATTCAATGAAAAGTTTTATTTCAAACCCAACTCAAGATTTAACGATCCGTTTACTTACAATATCGCAGGAGTAGAAGTGGCACTGGCCATGGCTTTTATCCCTCAAATTGAAGTTGTAAACGTGTGGAAAGGTTCACCGGCCGAACGTGCGGGACTTCAGGTGGGAGATGTAATTAATGAAATTAATTTTACAAAAGTATTTGGCCTCACTTTGCCAAATGTCAGAGCATATTTTGAGCGACCCACAAAACGACCACTTCAGTTGACAATTCAGCGTAACTCCAAAATGCTGAGGCTTGAAATAGATATGAGGGCAAAGATTTAAGCCATTCAGTTTTTATTCGTCCCGTTCTGTGCGAGAAATATCGTGCAGTATTATTTCTTCTAGTAACGGTTACCATCCGAAATCTGATAGGACAGTACGAGCGAAAGCGTTGAGAAAGCATCGTGCGGCATTCCACCATTAACACCTTCGATCATGTCAGTGAATGCGTAATGAAAATCAAATTCGGCACCCAGCGATAGATTGCCGAATAATTCATGTTTATAGCCAATGCCTATAGGGACAACAGGACTTGTATTTGTTTTTGTTGTTTTTTCTTTTGGAACCAGTTGTTTTTCGTTTACATAGTTGCTATACATGAGGCCTACTCCACCGAAAAGATAAAGTGACCTGGCTCTTGTGTAATAAGCTGCAAACAAGCGGTATTCGAAACGGCCAGTAAGTTCGAATACGCTTGAGCGAAAGGCGTAATCTGCATCCTTACGGTCGTATATGCCGGAATGCACTGCTATTTTATAAGCCCAATCCTCGGCAAAAGATTGATGAAATCCAATCGATACTGATAAATTGGCGCGCATTGGTAGATCGTACTTATTGTGAGTGTAGAGATAATCTTCGTGAAATGGTTTGCCAATATCGCCCAACAGTAATGTAGAAGGACCCGCAGTGATGTCGATGGAAGTTCCGTTGAACGTTATCTGCCGTCTTTGTGCAAGCACTGAGACAGATATAATACACAACAATAGAATACTTGTTAATTTACGCATATACATATTATTATATTACCACCAGTTGCAATTACATTTGTCGTCGGGCACATCGCCGTAAACTTTATAAGTAAGTGTGAAGTTCAGGTTAGAAAGTACATCGTTGTTGCGTGAGTTGGGTGTAGTTACACAGTCGAGGTAATCGGTAAAAGTATAACGCCAACCAAACTCGGCCCCCAGCGAAAAACGGGGAGAAAACCGATATTGATAACCAATACCAAAAGGCATTACCGGTGCAACTCCGGGGCCGTTTACTGTGTCGATAGGGCGTGGACCACCATCTCTGATGAGTTTTGGCTGGTAACTGAGTATTCCTGCTCCGGCAAACACATACACAAGATTTGGGGTTCGGCGTCGGGCGTAGGGTCCTCCGTACAAAGTATATTCGCTTTGCAGCGAGATTTCGGTGATGTCGGAAGTGAATGAGTAGCCGCGCGTTGGATTTGAAGTACCTTCATCGGTACCGGCAAACTGTCCATAGGCCAAAGTGCCTTTTAGCCCGAAATTATTCGGGAAATGCTGACGAAAACCTATTGAATATAGAAAACGTGTTTTGGTCATACCCCAATCAGTACTACCCAAAAATAGCTGATCTTCGATACGTCCGCCCACATCGCCAAAAAGATATGCCGGACCCAGACCAGAAAACATTACTGAGAATATTCCGGGAATATTATGCGTAAATTGTCCAACCGAACGCTTTTGAGCTGCGATAAAGTTGCTAATAAGTAAAAGAAATATCAAAGACAAGGATATTTTTTTCATTTAGTAAAAAAACAATTGAAATAAATTAGATGAAATATATAATGCAGTACAATATTTAGTGCGAGACTCAGCCAAGTCCATCTTCCCATGCAGCTGAAGCCGGATGAGGTTTTAGTTTGAAATACAACATTAAATTTTTTCTACTATTTATAAACATTATCGATTTTTTTTCTTTTTGTATTGAGCATTGAGCATTCGTACAATCGTTATTTTTTAATAAAACCAAATTTATACGTTGCACGAACTCATATTGATTGCTTTTTTTAACATATATGACATAAACCATTCCCTTGTTGCCGGTGCAATTCATCACACAGGTACCTGGTTAATTTTCCGGTTGCTCAGTAACGATGCTTTTCCCGGTTTTTTTTTGAGATGTAATCAATTGATAAATTTTCTGAGAAGTTGAAATGCTTGATATGAAAGATAAAGTAATTTGCCTACATATCAAGACTTTATGTAATATATTTTATACTTTTACTGATGTACGGAATCAGTAGTAAAGTCAAATTTCTTTCTGATTTTTTTCAATTATCATTTAGGATTTATCCCGACGTGTGAGGTTTTTTTTCATGCGCCAATGTATTCTTCTCACAGTTCTTTTTTCACGATAATAATAGCTGCTACTACTCTTATCTGTCCAAATTTTTATCGTATGCAAACATACAAAATTTACTTAAAAAGACAAGCGTTTTGCGAAGTTTTTTTAAACAATTATAAATTAATTTAGAGGTGTAGCGAAGTTGGTTCGATTTTGTTTTTCAAATTCATCTGAAATTATGATAAGGCATTGATTGCTATTTTGTTTTTCGATTTTCAGAATGTGTTTATTCAATGGCTTCCTTTACCATTTTGAATGCTTTTTCGAGTTTGAGCATTTCGCTTACCATAAATTGATAGAATTCCATCCACTGAATGCGCCTGTGAATATCGATTCCGGGCTTATGGGTGTAGATGCGGCATACCTCGGTGCCACATTCGCGCACATGGGCAAAATCCCAGATAAGTCCTCCGGCAAAATTCTTTTCGAATATTGATTTGTAAAGTTCAAACTTTTCGTAGATTTCGAAGCGTTTTGTAGCATCGGGATGATTGATTTCGAGGATCACAAAAGCACCTTCGCGGTTGGCATCGAACTTGAGTTCCACTCCTTTCATTTTGGTGTTGTAAAGCATAAATTTGCTTTTGCGTTTTTTGAGTGCCGGAATTTGGCTGCAATAGATACTAAATCCTTCCCAGAATTCTTTTTTCAGTTGTTTTAGTTCGTCTTTTGTGTACACTTCTTTAAAATTGTATTTGTAAGTTTAAAAAAATACTGCTGTGTTAAGTTTGTTTTAAAGGATATTTTCTTAAAAAAAGAGAACATAGCGAAGCCATTGGTTTCCTTTTCATACATTGTTGATCGTCTTGATTTTTTTTTGCCGCGTTGTTTTGAAAATGCTACTTTACAATTTTATAAACATTTCCGGGCAAGCATTTTACTATTCCCTTGAATTCCATTTCCAATAGCATCGACGAGATTTTACTTACAGGTTTTTCAAGTGTTATCGACATTTCGTTGAGTTGTAACCCTTCGGGTGCCTGTCTTAAAATGCTCACTACACTTTGTTCGTCATCCGAAAGATCGAGAAATAAAGTAGTTTGAATGTAGGCTGTTTTTGTATCGGTTTGTTGCTCCCAGTTCATAAACTTAAGTATATCACCGGCCGATTCGATGAGCGATGCCTTGTTGTTTCTGATCAGCGCGTTGCAGCCGGCCGACCAATCGTCGCCCACGCGGCCCGGAAATGCAAATACATCCCGGTTGTAATCGTTGGCAAGTTCGGCTGTTATGAGTGCGCCACCACGAATGGCCGACTCAACGACTACGGTAGCGTCGCAAAGTCCGGCAATGATGCGGTTGCGCTGCACGAAATTTTGCTTATCAGGGTTGGTCTTGCTCAGGTATTCGGTGAGGAGCATACCGTTTTCAATAATTTTTACGGCTACGGGCCTGTGAGCGCTTGGGTAGATGCGGTCGAGGCCATGACCTACTATCCCAATCGTGGGTAGGTTGTAGTCGAGGGCGGCTTTGTGGGCACATATGTCTATTCCGTAGGCCATTCCGCTCACGATGACGGCGTTCGACTGAATGGCGGCTAAGTCGTTGATGAGTTTTCGGCACAATTCTTTGCCATACCCGGTGGCGTTGCGTGTGCCTACGATGCCTATGAATTTTCCGTTGTTCAAATTACAATTTCCTTTGGTGTAGATCATAATCGGGGCGTCCGGGCATTCTTTTAGCCTGAAAGGATATTCGCGATCGCTGAAGTAATAAGGAGTAATTTTATTTTTAACAACAAACTCCACTTCTTCTTCGGCGCGTCGGAGCACATCCTGCTTTACTATTTCGCGCGAAAGCACTTCGCCGATACCTGGAATTTTGGCAAGGTTTTGTTGCTTTTCACCGAAAACGGCTTCCTCGCTTCCCAGGTAGGCAATCAGATTTTTAGCAAGGTTATTCCCGATGCCTTTTATAAGTGTGATGCCTATTTTGTATTTCAACGCTTCGTAATTCATCAGCCTTGAATTTTTCTTTTATAAAAGAGAGTGACTACTAAAGCTATAGTGACCCCCAGAATATCGGCCAACCAGTCCACCCATTCGGCTGTGCGGGGATAAAACCATTTGTCCTGTGCTATTTCGATGCAGCCACCCAAAACGATGGGGAAAAATATGCATTGCACAATGTAGATTGAGTTGTTTTTGCTAAATTTGTTGTGGCTGCGAAAATCAAATATTAAAACGATTGTCAGAAATAGATACAATGCAACATGAACAATTTTGTCGAAAAACAAGATATTTACCTTTGGCATTTCCCTGAAATCGGATGGAGAAGCAAACGACAAGTAAACTATGACAATGACTGATAAGATGGATTTCCAGTAACTCAGAGTAGTTTTAAGCATTTAGATGTATTTATAAATTGTAACCAAAGCAGACAGGGCAACTCTTTTTTTTGTTTGAAATGCGCTGTAATTAAGAAGCGAATATTTATCTTTGCAAAGATAAATTATTGACACTTAAAAACACACACTAATTAATATAAATTTTTATGAAAAGAATATCTTTATTTTTATTTGTCGCTTTGGTTTTTACTTCATGCTCCAGCGTTCTTATTACAGGTCGCAAACAGTTGCTTTTGGTGTCGGATGCAGAAGTGTTGTCGATGAGCGCCACGGCTTACAAACAATTTATCGACTCAGTACCTGTCTCGAAAAATGTTGCCAATTCCGCAATGGTGAAAAAAGTAGGGCTTAAAATCTCTACCGAGGTAGAAAAATTTCTGATCAACAACGGAGCTGCTGCCGATACGGCCAATTATGCGTGGGAATTTAGTTTGGTGAAGGATACAACAGTCAATGCTTTTTGTATGCCGGGCGGTAAAGTTGTTTTTTATGAAGGAATTTTGCCAATGACAAAAACCGAAGCCGGAATGGCAGTAGTGATGGGTCACGAAATTGCTCATGCAGTGGCCAAGCACAGCAACGAGCGCATGAGCCAGCAGATGATAGCGCAATATGGCGCTTCCATAACGGATGTTCTTTTGTCCAATAAGCCAGCCGCCACGCGCCAAACCATCAATATACTATACGGGCTGGGCGCTCAGGTGGGTGTTATTTTGCCTTATTCGCGCAAGCACGAGTACGAAGCCGACCGGCTTGGATTGATTTTTATGGCCATGGCGGGCTACGACCCCAACGAAGCGGTGGCTTTTTGGGAACGTATGTCGGCCAACGGATCGGGTTCGACGCTCGAATTTATGAGCACTCACCCTACCGACCAAAACCGGATTGCCAATATGAAAAAAGTATTGCCCGAGGCTATGGGGTATTATAAAAAGTAAAGTTTCCGGTTTACGGACGTCGAACTGTTGGATTGTGGACTTAACTTTAATGAGCTAAGCCCTTCGGGCTTAGCCTGTCGATATTGATATATGAAAATGAAAAGGGGCGGATCAATTCGATCCGCTCCTTTTGTGTGTTTGAATGTTTAGTTGTAAATACCCTTTGAAGGGTAAAAACAACCTGAAAACAACTGAGGGTTTGACTTGGACTCAAGCCCTCAATTGTAAAATGTCTTATTTTGATCTTCGGTGGTTGCCGGGTCTTCCGGCTGATGGTTTGTTGTGTTTGGCAGTGCCGGTTTTGTTCGAATTGGATGAATTGGAGCGCAGTTCGCGTGCTTTGGGATTGGCTACACTGGAGCGGATCACTTTTTTTGCGGCTGAGGATGCCGGAGCGCGTTGCGCTGTTTTTTTTGTTTCGGGTTCCTCCGTTTTCGGCGCTTGTCGTTTCTGTTTTTTCTGTTTTTTCGGGAGGGCTTCCTTCGTGTTTTGCGGACGGACTTCGGAGGATGATTTTTCGATGGCATTTGTTATCTCCGTCATCTCATCCTCGGTGAGTAAACGCCATTCGCCCAAAGCTATGCCTTTGATGTTGATGTTCATAATGCGCACGCGTTCGAGTTTTACAACTTCGTATCCAAAGTATTCACACATCCGGCGTATCTGGCGGTTGAGGCCCTGAATAAGCGTAATCCGAAATACATAAACAGAGATTTTAGCGACCTTGCATTTTTTAGTCATTTCGCCCAAAATCGGAACGCCATTGCCCATTTGCTGAATAAATTCATCGGTCACGGGCTTGTTCACTGTAACGATATATTCCTTTTCGTGATGGTTGCCGGCACGCAATATCTTATTCACGATGTCGCCGTTGTTTGTCAGAAATATAAGTCCCTGAGAATCTTTGTCCAGTCGTCCAATGGGAAAAATTCGTTCGTGATAACCAATATAATCGATGATTGAATCTTTTACTCCAATTTCGGTGGTACTTATAATACCTACCGGTTTGTTGAAGGCCATCAACACAAAATCGTTGCCTGTTTTGGCCTCCACGGGGTTGCCATTCAGCATCACTTTGTCGTAAACGGGCGTCACCATATCGCCGATTTTGGCGCGCTTGCCATTCACCATGACGTGTCCGGTTTCGATGTACTTATCTGCTTCGCGACGTGAACAGACACCGCTATCGCTTATAAATTTGTTGAGACGTATTTTTTCGGCCATTGTATTCTTTTGTTTGATGTTTTAATTGTCGGTTTGTTTTTTTTGTTGGGCAATACGGGGACTTTGTTTATTTCTCTCTTTTCAGAACATCCAGCAACTCTGTCATAACCATTGCGCTGGCTCCCCAAAGTTCGACGTTGCCAACATTGTAATAAGCTGCATTTACCGAACCACCGGTCGAAGGTACTACAAATTCCTTTTGCTGAATCACATTTTCGGCAAAAAAGTCAGCAATATCAATTTCAATTACTTCGGCCACTTCGCGTTGGTCGGCAATGTAAAGTGGTTTTTCGTTCAGAAATCCAACGAATACACTGATCAGGAAATTGCTTGGCGGAACGTAGATATCGGTCAGCCGGCCCAGCACCTCAATTTTATCGGCACCGATCCCGATTTCTTCTTCAATTTCGCGCAGGGCGGTGTGTTCAATCGAAGGGTCGGTTTCCTCGTACCGTCCACCGGGGAAGGCGATTTGTCCGGCATGTATCCCTACGTAAAAACTGCGCCGGATGAGAATGACTTTTGTGCAGTTGTTTTCATTGAAAAGCAAAATCATTACAGCGCTTTGTCTGGCATTTTGCTGGTTGGCAAGGTAGCCTGCAATTTCTTTTGCCCGCTCGGGTGGCGCCAGTTTTAAGTGCGACGACAGGCCGGGTAGGGGCTGGCTTAATTTCTGCCGGATAATGTCGGAACTAAGATGCATATTTTTAAATAAAATAACAAAGCGCAATTTGTTGTTGCGCTTTGTTTGTTTCTTGTCGATGGTAATAATTCCTTTATACTTGCTTACTGGCAAATGACGCAGCCTTCGCATTTCGACAATTCGCCGCGCAGTCGTTTTTCTACAAGCAATTTCATGCGGTCCTGCAATGCATCGATACGTATGTTATCAATCACATCGGCCGTAAAGGCGAACATAAGCAACAAACGGGCCTCTTTTTCGGGAATGCCGCGCGAACGCATGTAGAACATTGCGTTTTCGTCGAGCTGTCCGATGGTGGCGCCGTGCGAACATTTCACATCGTCGGCATAAATTTCGAGCTGCGGTTTTGTGCGCATCTTGGCAGTGCGGTTCAGCAATATGTTTTTATTGGTCTGGAATGCAGCCGTTTTTTGTGCATCCCTCGCCACATAAAGTTTGCCTGTGAAACCACCTTTCGAATTATCATCGAGCACATACTTGAAAAGTTCGTTGCTGTTGCAATTGGGCTTGCTGTGAATCACTGACGTGAAATTATCTACCTGTTGCTTTTTGTCGGCAATCACCATTCCGCAAAGTGTTGTTTCGCAGTGTTCGCCGTTTACATCAATTTCGATGGTATTGCGTGTGATGCCATTGTGAAGTGTCATCACATTGGTCAGCACGTTCGACGAATCTTTTTGTTCGATGAGCAGCGTTGATAAGTTCGTAGTTTTTATATGTGTATTTTCGAGTTTGTAATGCTCGTAACTTGCATTTTCGTCTACAAAAACCTCGGTTACTCTGTTGGTGGTGAAGCGCACATCGTCCATGGTGTGGTCGCAAACCAGCAACTGGGCTTTAGCGCCTTTTTCGATGATGATCAAATTGTGGCTGTTGGCCATAAAGTCCACATCCGAGCGCATGATGTTGATGAGCTGAACCGGTTTGTCGAGTTGTACATTTTTAGGTACATACATAAAGAAACCATCCTGAGCAAACGCACCGTTGAAGGCAACCAAACCATCCTTTTTGGTGGTGCTTAACTTGCCGTAATATGCTTCCACCAATTCCGGGTGTGTTTTGGTAATTTCGTTCAGACTACCTATTATCACACCTTCGGGCAGGTCGTCGTTGCGGGCATCGCGCACCGGATAAAAGCCGTCGTTCAGAACGAAATAAAGGTACGAGTGAATGCCCGGAACATCGCACTTGAATACTTCGTAGGGATTCACCGGAATTTTCACCCGGTTCGGGTTGAGTCCGTAGTCGACCGAAAGCGGCTCCGTCAGGTCGGTGTATTTGTAGTTTTCGAGCTTCGAAGTAGGGAATCCCAACTCTTCAAAAAGCCCGAAAGATGCATCACGCGCTGCATTCATCAATGGCGACGAATGCATTTTTATTGTTTCGTGTTGCGATTTATATAATTCAATATATTGCTTTTCCATTTTCTATTACCACTAAGGCACTAAGATCACACCAGTGTTCTTAGCGTCAGTTATTTTGCTTCCACTTCCTGTTTAATCCAATCGTAACCTTTTTCTTCGAGTTCGAGGGCCAGGTTTTTGTCGCCGGTTTTTACTATTCTTCCATCGTAAAGTACATGAACAAAATCGGGTACTATGTAGTCGAGCAGACGTTGGTAATGTGTGATGACAATAGTGGCGTTGTCGGCGCGTTTCAGTTTGTTCACACCGTTGGCCACAATGCGCAGCGCATCAATGTCAAGCCCTGAGTCGGTTTCGTCGAGAATAGACAAATGTGGATCGAGCATTGCCATTTGGAAAATTTCATTTCTTTTCTTTTCGCCTCCCGAGAATCCTTCGTTCACTGATCGGTTGGTAAGTTTGTTGTCCATTTCCACCAGTTCTTTCTTTTCGCGCATAAGGCGTAAAAAGTCAGTGGCCGAAATAGGTTCTTGTTGGCGGTATTTGCGTTGTTCGTTGATGGCGGTGCGCATGAAATTCACCATGCTTACACCCGGAATTTCTACCGGATACTGAAAGCTAAGGAAAATGCCTTCGTTGGCACGTTGTTCGGGCGCGAGCTCCAATAAGTCTTTACCATGAAAGCTTACATTACCATGCGTAACTTCAAAAGCCGGATGGCCGGTGAGTACCGAGGCCAAAGTAGATTTTCCTGCACCATTAGGCCCCATGATGGCGTGAATTTCACCCGGATTTACCGTCAGGTTCAATCCTTTTAATATTTCTTTGCCATTAATGTTGGCGTGTAAATTTTTTATTTCTAACATAATAATTTGCCCCCTGATCCCCTAAAGGGGAACTTCTCATATTTGCAAAGGGGGTGAGAAGTATATATTCTTTATTGTTATAATAATAATCAGTACTAATTAAAATTCCCCCTTTTGGGGGTTAGGGGGCTGAGCGTTAGCCCACAGAGCCCTCCAGCGTGATTTGAAGCAATTTTTGTGCTTCAACGGCAAATTCCATTGGCAGCTTGTTCAGCACTTCTTTGGCGTAACCGTTTACAATCAGCCCTACTGCATCTTCGGTAGAAATACCCCGTTGGTTGCAATAGAAAATCTGATCTTCACTTATTTTTGATGTCGTAGCTTCGTGTTCCACTATGGCTGTTTCGTTGTTCACCTCCATGTACGGAAAAGTGTGAGCACCGCATTTATCGCCAAGCAGCAAACTGTCGCATTGCGAAAAGTTTCGGGCATTGTCGGCATTCGGATTTACCCGGACCAATCCACGGTAGCTGTTGTTGCTTACTCCCGCCGAAATTCCTTTCGAGAGAATATGGCTTCGTGTGTTTTTGCCAAGGTGAATCATTTTTGTTCCGGTGTCGGCCTGCTGATGATGGTTGGTGACGGCTACCGAATAAAACTCGGCTGACGAATTGTCGCCCTGCAAAATACAGCTTGGATACTTCCATGTGATGGCCGATCCGGTTTCTACCTGCGTCCATGATAATTTGGAATTGGCGCCTTTGCAAATGCCGCGTTTTGTTACAAAGTTGTAAACGCCGCCTTTACCTTCCTTGTCGCCGGGATACCAGTTCTGAACAGTGGAGTATTTTACCTCTGCATTTTTCATCACCACAATTTCCACAATGGCGGCATGCAGCTGGTTTTCGTCGCGGGTAGGTGCTGTACAACCTTCGAGGTACGATACATAGCTGTCTTCGTCGGCAACAATAAGTGTGCGTTCGAACTGGCCGGTATTTACGGCGTTGATGCGGAAGTAGGTCGACAATTCCATGGGGCAACGTACGCCCTTGGGAATGTAGACAAACGATCCGTCGCTGAACACCGCTGAGTTGAGCGCCGCAAAGAAGTTATCAGTCACCGGCACCACCGACGACATGTATTTCTGAATTAAATCGGGGTGATGCTCTACCGCCTCGCTGAACGAGCAAAAAATAATTCCTTTTTCGGCAAGGGTTTCTTTGAAAGTTGTTTTTACCGATACGCTATCCATAACCGCATCCACGGCAATACCCGAAAGCGCCATTTGCTCTTCGAGCGGAATGCCCAGTTTGTTGAAGGTTTTCAGCAATTCGGGATCCACCTCGTCGAGACTTTTGGGTCCGTTGGTGCGTGGCGCTGCGTAATAGGATATGCTTTGGTAATCTATTGCCGGAATTTTCAGATGCGCCCACTCGGGCATTTTCATTTTCGTCCATTGATGGTATGCTTTCAATCTGTAATCGAGCATCCACTCAGGTTCATTTTTTTTTGCCGAAATGATGCGAACAACATCTTCGTTGAGTCCAACAGGAATGATATCTGTTTCAATGTCAGTTGTAAATCCGTATTTGTAATCGGCCTGGGTTACTTCGTGTAATATATCTTCTGCCATAATTGTTTTTTCTTGTCATTTTCTGATTGTATCTGGCTTAGAGTTCAAATCAGAGCACAAAATTACGAAAAAAAATGCACGTTTCCGTGCTGATTTATTGTTTATAATGTACGCAAATAACATTCGAAAACGGGTATTTGTTTTCTGCGGGCCGAAGTTTGACGATTTTTAATGGCATTGGTTGACTTATTGATGATGGATTGTGGTTTGAGTATCTTAATTATAGTTACTTAAAGGGTGTTGTATTAAGAAAAACATTTATCTTTGTGTTTTATAACCAACTTAAAAAAAGCAACGTTGCATATGTCTGAAGAAAAAGTAGAAAAGAAGAGATTCCGACGCACCAAGATAGCCATCGAGAGGGATGTTTTGCAGGCGGTAGGAAGTTTAATAGAAGAACTCGGATTTTCGAATGTAACCCTTACCGGTGTTGCCAGGAGGGCGAAGATTGAGCCTGCGGTTTTTTATCGCCGCTATAACAATCTTGAGGAATTGTTTGACAAATACACCCAAAAATACGATTATTGGCTGGCTGGCGTGGCTAAAAGTATTCCCAAAAATCTGAACGAGTTTGAAATGTATAGCTGGATCATGGATCAGCTTGTGCAGGAATTGCTGAAAAACAAAGGGATGCAGCAGTTGCTGATTTGGGAACTATCGGATGATAATGCGACCACCCGCCGTACTTCCAAATTGCGCGAAGTTGTAAATCAGCCCCTGTTGGCAATGCTCGAACAAAAGTTCAAAGGCACCGGACTGGATGTGAATGTGATTTGTGCAATGATGATATCGGGGATTTATTATCTGATTTTACATCGCAAAAGTTCTGAATTTTGTTCAATCGATTTTAATACAAAAATTGGTAAAGAGCGATTGAGAACAGGCGTAAGACAAATGTCGGAGCTGCTTTTTGACGGGATTCAGAAGAAAAAAGAAATGCTTGAGATAGCCGAACGTTTACGTGCCGAAGGGGTAAGCGAAGAAATTATTTCGAAATGTATACCTTGCTGATTTGAACGAACGACTTTAAGGCTTTTTGGTGAGGCCAGTTGTGGCTGTGCTTTGACTGCAAACACAAAAAAAAAGAGCGGATGCCAATGGAATTTTCCAATGTCATCCGCTCTGTTTTTTTTTTGACTTGTATTATTTTGCCTGATTTACTATTTCAAGTGTGTCCGAAGCAATCATAAATTCCTCGTCGGTAGGAATCACCACTACTTTTACTGTGGAATCGGGAGTACTGAGCAGTACTTCTTTTCCCCGGCTCGAAGCGTTTAGTTCTTTGTCTATTTTGACGCCCATAAAACTGAGACTTTCGCATACTTTCTGTCGTGTGCCGGTCTGATTTTCGCCTACACCACCTGTGAATACAATCACATCAACTCCATTCAGTGCGGCAATGTATGATCCGATATATTTTTTAATGCGGTATTCGTACATTTCAAGCGCCAGTTTGGCACGCTCATTTCCATTGGTAATTGCATTTTCAATGTCGCGCATGTCCGACGATAGGCCCGAGATACCAAGCACACCGCTGTGTTTGTTGAACAAGGTTGATACCGATGCAGATCCAATTGTTTCTTTTTCCATCAGGAAAGTAACCACCCCAAGATCCACATCGCCCGAGCGGGTTCCCATCATCAAGCCTTCGATGGGTGTAAAGCCCATTGATGTGTCGACAGATTTGCCATTTTCGATGGCTGTTACTGATGCACCATTACCAATGTGAGCAGTAATCATTTTTGTTTTTTTGTAATCCAGTCCAAGAAAATCACAGGCACGTTGCGAAACGTAGCGGTGGCTTGTGCCATGGAAACCGTAGCGACGAATACCATATTTAGTGTAAAGCGAATAGGGAATACCATACATGTAGGCATATTCGGGCATTGTTTGATGGAATGCGGTGTCAAAAACGGCTACCTGCGGCACATTGGGCAACAGTTCGTTGATGGCGTTGATTCCGGCTAAATTTGGTGGATTGTGGAGCGGTGCTATGTCGATGCACTCTACAATTTTCTGAATTACGTCGTCGGTGATTAAAACGCTGGAATTGAACTTTTCGCCACCATGTACAACGCGATGACCCACCGCATTGATTTCCTCAAGCGACTCCACGGCGCCGTGTTTCTGGCTTGTAAGTACGCCCAGAATATATTCAACTGCTGTTTGATGTTCAAGAATTTCACCTTTCAGCATTACCTTTTGCCCATCTTTCCGTTTGTGTTTCAGAAACGAACCTTTCATTCCGATTTTTTCAACACCCCCTGAACCTAATTCTTCATTGCTCTCCATGTCGAGCAATTTATATTTTACTGACGAACTTCCACAGTTCAAAACTAATATTTTCATGTTTTCGTTCTTTTTTATTTAATGATGTTACCTGATTCATCGTAAGTGTAGAAACCTTTTTTCTTGCTTATTCCGTACAGTTTTGCACGCGAAAGACGAAGCAAAATTGGAGAAGGTTTGTATTTTACATGACCATATTCTTCGTAAAGATTTTCGAGAAGCTTTACTATTTTTTCGATACCAATCTGGTCGGCAGTGCGGAAAACGCCTTGTCGGTGTCCAAATCCTACTGTAAGTACGCGATCGATGTCCTCTACGTTTGCGATGCCTTCCATCAACATGGAGCAGGCTTCGTTGAGTTGTATCAGGAACAGACGAAGACTCACAAGTCCGGCCGATTCCATTACTTCAACAAAATCATGATTGATGACTTTGGCGAACTGACATACTTTATTGAAAGTTTCGTCGGAAGTGTGTAATCCTCTTACGATTTCGATGATATGTGAATCGGGAACGTTAGAAAGGAAATGCAGACCGATGCAACGATCCTGATGTTCCATTTCGGCTGCCAGTTCGGTCACTACTACAGTGGACACATTGGAGGCTATTATGGAACGGGCAGAAAGCACTGCCTCCAATTGACGAAATACATCTTTGCGTTGTGTTACCTGTCGTTCGCCGGTTTGGTCGTCGTACCGAATGGCTTCGATAACGAAATCGCACCCACTGAAATCTTCATATTTTAAAGTTCCGGTAACGCGTCCCATAATGGCTTTTTTCTCATTCTCGGTAAGTCCCCAGTTCTGGATTTTTTTATCTAGTTGTTCCTCAATGCGGGCGTATGCGTTGCTTATTCTTTCCTCGGTAGGTTCCAGAAAAACCACTTCGAGACCTTTTAGTGCTGCCCTTGTAGCGATTACGCTACCTTCTTTTCCGCAACCTACTACGCCGATGCGCGAGAAAAGCGTACGCTTTCTGTTGCGCTTGCTTAGTCCGTATCGCTCTATTGCTTCAATTATTTCTTCTGACATAATATTGCGTTTAATACATAAATTTTAGTTGTAATTATTCGTCGGAATGCATCTTTTGGGTGATGCATTTTCCTTATTTCTTCATTGCCTGATTAGCTGTAATTGCAATCATGCTTACGATGTCGTCCACTGAGCAGCCACGGGAGAGATCGTTGATTGGAGCGGCCATTCCCTGTAGTATTGGTCCTACTGCTTGTGCTCCCGAAAAGCGTTCTACCATTTTGTATCCAATGTTCCCGGCTTGCAAATCGGGGAATACCAATACATTGGCATGTCCTGCGATGGTACTTCCCGGCGCTTTGCTTTGTCCAATGGAAGGAACAAGTGCTGCATCTGCCTGAATTTCACCTTCTATCTGAAGTTCAGGATGCATTGCTTTTGCAAGTCGGGTTGCTTCCACCACTTTGTCTACTAACTCGTGCTTTGCGCTGCCTTTTGTGGAAAAACTCAACATGGCCACTTTAGGTTCGAAACCACAAATATTTCGTGCTGTTTCGGCTGTCGATACTGCAATTTCGGCCAGTTCCGAGGCGGTTGGATTTGGATTTACAGCACAATCGGCAAAGACAAGCAGTCCGTTTTCGCCATATTGAGGTGTGGGTGTAAACATCAATAAGGCGCCTGAGACCACGCTGATGCCCGGTTTGGTTTTTACGATTTGAAAAGCCGGACGAAGTACATTTCCTGTAGTGTTGCGAGCGCCGGCTAATTCTCCGTCGGCATCACCGTTTTTAATCATTAAGCAGCCCAGATACAAAGGATCTTTTGCTAATTTCCGGGCTTCTTCTATTGTCATTCCCTTGTTTTTTCGGATTTCGAAAAGCAAGTTAGCATATGTTTCCATGTTGGCATCCTTTTCGGGGTTTACTATGGTAGCTTCGTGCAAATGAGTCAGGTTGTTTTCGGCAGCTAATTTTTCAATTTCAGTTTCGTCGCCAATTAAAATCAGCTTGGCTGCTTTTTCTTTTAAAATAATGTCGGCAGCTTTCAGTGTGCGTATTTCCGTTCCTTCGGGCAAAACAATGCGTTGCAGATTGTTTTTTGCACGTTCGAAAATTTGGTCCAGTAAATTCATATTCAATTGTATAATGTGTGTTGTTGTATTCGGCGAGAGAAGTATTCAACGGGCTGAAAAACGCTGCAAAGATAGTGGTTTTTTTGTAGAATTGCAATGTAGAGATGGCAATTTATTGTAAATATATGATTTCTCGTGATGTGTGTCAATGTGTGTTGTGAAATATTAAATTGAAGTATTACAGCAGGATAGATAAATAAATTGTGAATTATTTGATTTTTGTTGTTATTTTTGTACTCAAATCAATAAGAAGGATGAATATGAAAATAATTGCCTGCTCTTCAGAATATGCTTCTCAAATACTCGACATTTTTAATGATGCAATTCTGAATACAACAGCATTGTATGATTACAAGCCCTGGACGATGGAGACCATGAAGGTGTGGTTTGCCACCAAAGAACAACACAATTTCCCTGTTATCGGTATTGTGGACGACGAAAACCGGTTATTGGGATTTGGTTCATATGGTCAGTTCAGGTTGCGACCTGCCTATAAATATACCGTCGAAAATTCGGTGTATGTTCATCGGGATCATCGTGGAAAGGGGTTGGGAAAGCTGCTTCTTCAGGAAATAATTAAGCACGCTATCGCACAGGATTATCATGCTATCGTTGGGGTGATTGATGCAACAAACAAAGTAAGTATCGGACTTCATCGTCAGTTGGGTTTCGAAGAGGTAGGAACTTTTAAGCAGGTTGGTTTTAAATTCGATAAATGGCTGGATGCTGTATTTATGCAACTTATTCTGCCTACGCCTCAACATCCGGTGGGTGAGTAAGCAGCAACGCGATGTTTTTTTACATTTTTATTTTTCTGAAAAGATATTCGGCTGGTTGAATGTGATTATTCTATGAGCTTCATTACATCATTCACATTTAAATGCGCCAGTATTTCATTGTCGTTGTTTATCATATTGTCGAAAAGCTGTAGTTTTTCTTCCTGAAGTTTGATTATCTTTTCTTCGATTGTATTTCTGCTGATAAATTTATAAACAAAAACTTTGTTGAGCTGCCCCATGCGATGCGCCCGATCGAAAGCCTGCGCTTCGGCTGCCGGATTCCACCAGGGGTCGAGTAAAAATACATAGCTGGCGCATGTAAGATTCAGACCCAGGCCTCCGGCTTTGAGCGAAAGCAAAAAAATCTGTGTGTCGGTGTCGTTCTGAAAACGCTCTACCTCTTTCTTTCTGTCTTTTGTGGCTCCATCCAAATAGCAGTATGTTATTTGTTTACTGTCGAGATAATTTTTATAAAGTTTCAGATGCTCAACAAAGGAGCTGAACACTAATACCTTGTCGCCGATAGCAATCACTTCATCCAGCATTTGACAAACGGTTTCGAACTTGCCAGAGTCATCGGTATAGGTTTTATCCGTCAGCAGCGGATGATTGGCCGTTTGCCTTAACCTGAGCAAGCCTTCGAGCAAAATCACCGGGCTTATTTTATCGTTTTTGTTTTTGCTTTCGAGGAATTTATCGCGGTAACTGTTGCGGATATCGCGGTAGAACTGTTGTTGCTCACTTGTCATGTCGCACCACTGAACGATGATCGATTTTTCGGGTAATTCGGTAAGTACTTCCGACTTATTGCGCCGTAAAAGAAATGGTTTAAGCAACTGCCTGTACAATTCCTGTTTCTCCGGGAGTTTGCAGGTCCTTGTAAAATTACTTTGTGAACCTAACATGTTTCGGTTAAAGAAATGTACCAGCGACCATAAATCGGTCAGAGAGTTTTCGAGCGGTGTACCTGTTAAGGTGAGGAATCGTTTTGCCTGAAGAGACAGACATGCCATCGCAGTGTCCGATTGCGGGTTTTTGATGGCCTGAGCCTCGTCCAGTATAACGTAGTGAAACGGAATGGAGGTTAAAAACTGTTTATCGCGTCGTAAAATGCCATAACTGACAAGTACGATATCGACATTTTTAAAGTCTTCGGCATTTCGGGTTCTCTGATTACCAGCGTGAACATGTACTTTTATTTGGGGTGTAAATTTTGCTGCTTCCTGTTCCCAGTTGTAAATCAGACTTGTGGGAACTACCAACAAATTGAGCCCGCCATTTTGTTCTTTCATCCACTGCATCAAACACAAAGTTTGAATTGTTTTTCCCAATCCCATGTCGTCGGCCAGGCAGCCACCTAAGGATAGTTCATCAAGTAAACGCATCCAGTTGTAGCCTTGTTGCTGATAATGCCTGAGTTCGCCATTAAAGTTTTTAGGTAAATCAAAATTTTTATCCAGGCTTTGCTCAAGCAGCCGGCGCATGTTGTCTTTTATCGACAAAGCTACTGTCGGATTTTTTTGCAAAGTATTGGCTGCCACGCAGTGATATTTTGCTATAACAGCTTTGCCATTTTCTATTTTGCATAGCTCGGCAATGGTTTTGTATTCGTCGAACCACGCTTGTGGTATCTGTATGTATTCGCCACCCGGGAGCAGCATTTGGTGCTTGTCCAACCGAATGTAAGTAAGGATGCGGATAAATGGGATTTCGTAAGAGCCAAACTTCACCCGACCTTTGATGTCGAACCAGTCATGCTCTTCTTTCATTTCTACGAAAATGCTTCTTTCACCCAAAAATATCTGATGAGTGTCGCTGTCTCTTTTTTCGAATTTAATCTCTATCCCTGTGGTTTCAATAGCTTTGTAGTTGTCATTCAACCATTCAACTCCGAGGTTGTAAGGCATTCTTTTTACCAGGGCATTCAGGTTTAATCCAATTTCATTCAGGGCATCAATGTATAGTTGTTCCAGTGCAAAATCACGCTCTACCTTGTAGATAACATAGGAATTGTCCTGTTTCTCCAGTTTTGTTAACGCTCCGCTTTGTCCGGCCCAAAAGAGAAAATTCTGATATTCGAAAACAAGTTCGAAAACAAGACTTTTCTGAGAAGTGTCAATTGCTTCGTTTTCGAAAAGAGAAATTTGTTGTATTTGTGATAGTTCTTTTACTCTTAGCGTGGCATTTGTCATTCCCGGAACGGTAATAATGTCGAATCCGGATGGCACAATTCGGTTCGAAGGTATAAGTGGCAATATCACTTTTTGTATATATTCCTCCATATACTGTTGGACCACTGTTACAAGATTTTTGTTGAAAAAAGGAATGAGTTTGGAACCATCGACTTCTTCTTCGAACTCAAATATTTTGTTTTTCAGTAATACACGTGCTCTTTTTCGTGACACAAGCAGTCCTCCCGATAAATCGATCTGTTTTTTTCTACAGTTGATGTTCAGGGAGTAATTGATCTCTCCGGCTCGTATATCGAAGCAATAGAGCAATTCGGGCAACTCCTGTTCGATATTTATTTTTATCCATGTGAAAGGAAATTTGCCCTGTGGCAGATACAGGGGTTTGTCCGAAATCAAATCAAAAAAAGCATTTTGGTTGGTTTCGATGTATTCAATCAGGTAGTCTTTAATGTATTGTAGTTCGCGCGGCAAGTTTTTGCCATCTAAGTATTTTTGCCTTAACTTGTCCCATGAATCTGTTTTCTTTTCGTTTACTTTTGAAACAATCGACTCTTTTTCGAGTTTTGTACAAATAAGGAAAAGCTGCTCGTCGGTTTTGTCGAATAAATGCTTGTAGTTGTTTTTGTTCTGAGTTGTTATTTTTACCGATTGTGTTGAAAATACTCCTTTATCATCGGTATCGACTACCACACACTCGGGGAAACAACCTAAATGTCCCATGCTATGCAGCGTAAAAGCTACAACCTGATGTATGGAATTATTTTCATTCATAATTATAAGAGTAAAAAACAGAGGTCAGTAAAAATAAAAATTCGTTCGTTCGACAAAATCTTCAAAAATACAAAAATCGCATTGTATCAACAAAAAAACCGACCCAAAATTTTTTATTTTTGGATCGGTTTTTTTTATTTCAGTTGGAACGGAAGCAGAATATTGAATTTTTCTATGCTTTCTACTGCAATTTTCTATTTAAGTCCTAACTTTTTTAGTATCTCTTTGGGTATCGCATCTTTGTGTACAACGATATTAATTGTTTTGTGTTTTACAAATGAATCGCTGGCATACCAGATACCTTTGTATTTATTGTCTGTCCCCCAGGAGTTTTTTACAAGGTAGTATTTTGTTCCGTTCTGGTCTTTGGCCGTTCCGTATATCACCATACCATGGTCGTCGGTGGTTTGGTAGTTGTCAAAATCGCGTTGACGAATCTCTTGTGTTACATTTACTTCGGGTTGAGGTCCTTTCACTTTGTAAATTTGTTCTTCCATTTCTTTTTGTGAAATATTGAGCCATTTTGCCTGATCGGATCCCGGGAGGTTCTCCTTCTTTACTTCAGGGTTTACGGCCACGCCATTGCGGGTGAAGCCTTTTTCGCTAACATCCGAGCCCCAGGCTATTGTGAACCCATTGTCGATGGCATAATCGAATACTTTGGCAAACTCGTCCAAAGGCAGGTTATACGATTCTTCCCAACGCCAGTTGTCGGGGATTTCGATTACAAATTTTGAGTAAAATGGATGATGGGTGAACGACGTTAGAGACACATAATCGTCCATGTTCAGTCCTAAAGATTGGGCGTAAGTTACAGGTGTATATTTCTTGCCGTTGGCCACGAATTCTTTAGGGCGTTCGCCCAAATATGCATCAAGTATTCCTGTGAAACCTTTTTTCCATGCTGTGGAGAGTTTTTTGTTCGGATTTTTAACGAGCGTTTTTACATAAGCTTCGGTAAGCGCATCCAATTCGCCATGTCGGTGTTTTTCTTCTCCGTAGTTGAGTCCGCTCATTTCCGATTCGGGTACAATGCCGTAATTTTTTAAAGTGTACATCACGTCGTAGAACGAACCACCGCCTGCAAAATTGATTGTTCCATTCATGCGAACAAATTTATCGGCTTTGTCGGTATATGATTGATGTACAACAAACATTTCCGACAAATCAACGGTAGGTTTGCCCATCCGAAGTAACTCGGCTTCGAAAAATCCCAGCGCCGAAAAGCTCCAGCAGGTGCCCGAACTTGCCTGGTTTTTTACAGGCGTTATTTTGTTTTCTTTTATCGTGGTAAAACGAAATGTGTCGACGGCTGTTGTGTCTTTTTGTGCCGAAACAGCCATTGTGCTTGCTGCAAAGGCTGCAATAAGTAAAAGTTTATTCATTTGGCTTTTGTGTTTTGTGTTCCCGGCTTCGTGTGTTCATTTAAAAATGAAACATGAAACCGGGAACATGAAATGATAATTATTTCGCAGGAATATTGGCTAAAGTAGCTTTCAGATAATCCCAGAACATTTGTACAGTAGCAATGTTTACTTTTTCGTCGGGCGAATGTGGATAGCGAATGGTTGGTCCAAACGAAATCATATCCATTTTTGGGTAGTGTGTTCCTAAGATTCCACATTCCAGTCCGGCGTGAATAATCATTACTTTTGGTGTTTTTCCGTATTTCTCTTCATACACTTTAGTCATTTCTTTCAGAATCGGCGATTCCAGATCGGGTTTCCAGCCCGGATAACCACCCGTAAATTCAACCTTTCCACCTGCCAACACAAATGCGCTCTCGATTTGCGAAGCCAGTTCTTCTTTGCGCGATTCCACCGAGCTGCGAATCAATGATTTCAATTCCACCGACTTTCCGTTCGACTTGATGATGGCTAAGTTGTTAGATGTTTCCACTACAGTGGGCAATTCCGGAATAAAGCGGAAAACGCCATTGAAACAAGCTGTAACGCCATTGATAAGGTCGTCCTGAACTTCTTCGGGCAACAAACCTGTTGGCAGTTCTACCTGATCAACCGAGAAGGTAATGTTATTTTCAACGCCTTTGTATTCTTCAATAAAAAGCTCTTCCAATTCATTTACCAAATCGATAATATCTTCAACGCCTTCGGCCGGAACAGTAATCACTGCAAATGCTTCGCGTGGGATGGCATTGCGCAGACTTCCACCATCGATGCTTGCCAGGCGGGCTTCGTATTCTGCTACTGCATCTTTCAGAAAGCGGAACATCAACTTGTTGGCATTAGCCCGCTGTAAATGAATATCAACACCTGAGTGACCACCTTTAAGTCCTGTAAGTGAGATTTTTAATGCTACATCTCCGTCGGGGACTTCCACTTCGTTGTAAGCAAAACTGATGTTTGCATCCAAACCTCCGGCACAACCCACATACAATTCACCTTCGTCTTCCGAATCCATATTGATAAGAATGTCACCTTTCAAAAAGTTGGGTTGCAACCCGAATGCACCAAACATACCGGTTTCTTCGTCCACAGTGATAAACATTTCGATAGCCGGATGAGGAATGTCTTTCGATTCGAGCACAGCCATGGCGGCTGCCACACCTATCCCGTTGTCGGCACCGAGTGTAGTGTCTTTTGCAGTTACCCAGTCGCCATCGATGTAGGCCTGGATAGGATCTGTTTCGAAAACGTGAGCCACGTTACTGTTTTTTTGTGGCACCATGTCCATGTGCGCCTGAAGAACAACGGCTTTACGGTTTTCCATGCCCGGAGTAGCCGGCTTACGTATTAATACATTACCTATTTCGTCGCGTAATGTTTCGAGGCCGAGCGATTTGCCAAAGTCTTCGAGGAATGTTGCAATTGGTTCTTTTTTACCTGATGGTCGGGGCACTTGTGTAAGACTGTAGAAATGTTGCCAAAGCGCTTTGGGCTCTAGTTGGCGAATGTCGTTTGAGTTCATATTTAATCGTTTATTTGAATAATTATTCTGTTTTCGTAAATGCAAATATCCGTATTTTTTTTGGATTAAGTAAGAGTATTATGGTTTTTTCATTAAAATAAATCCTTATGCAGTTGACTAAAGAACTTCATTGCTTCTGTAATCAAATGCAAAGTAGGGAGTCCGGTTGCTTTTTTACTTTTTAACCCTGATGGAAATTATTTTAGCCGTTAAAATTCAATCCATGCATCACAGCGGTATGACTTTTTTTTGTTGCACAGCTGATCCCGATTGTTTTGATTGTCGTTTTACTGTTATTTAAAAAAAGAGTATATTTGCACTCTTTGGATGCGAACTTATTTTGGTACGCTGAAAATAAATTTAATTAATTGATAAACAGTTATGAGTATACTTCAGGATACGGGAAAATATATATTGCTTATGAAGAGGGTGATGGTTTCGCCCGACAGATGGCGTATGTTTTTCCGTCAGTTTCCAAAAGAACTTGAGAAGTTAGGACTGCAATCTTTGCCTATCGTTATCATTATATCGATATTCATAGGTGCAATTATGACCATTCAAACAAAACTAAATACCGAAAATCCGTTGTTGCCGGCTTATAGTACAGGTTTGGTGACAAGAGATACGCTTTTGCTCGAATTTTCGTCGACAATTCTTTGTTTGATATTGGCAGGAAAAATCGGATCGAACATTGCTTCCGAAATTGGAACGATGCGGATCACCGAGCAGATTGATGCACTTGAGATTATGGGTGTAAATTCGGCTAACTACCTCATTTTGCCTAAAATTGTTGCTTTTGTTGTAATGATGCCTTTTTTGGTGATTTTCAGTATGGCAGTAGGATTGCTCGGAGGATATTTGGTGGGAGTTTTTTCGGATGTGATTACTACAGCCGATTATTTGTTGGGAATTCAGTATGCATTTATTCCGTATTACGTGTTTTATTCGCTTGTAAAATCATTGGTTTTTGCTTTTCTGATTTCATCGGTCGCAGCTTATTATGGTTATTATGCCAATGGCGGTGCGCTCGACGTAGGTAAGGCGAGTACCAATGCGGTAGTCAATAGCAGTATTTTGATTTTATTCTTTAATCTTCTGATTACTAATTTAATGCTTAATTGATTGTTGCTTAGTAAAGACGTAAATTCACAAAAAGATGATTGAAGTAAAAAACATAGATAAATCGTTTGACGGTGTTCAGGTACTTAAAAACGTATCTGCAGTTTTCGAAAACGGTAAAACGAATATGATTATAGGCGCCAGTGGATCAGGTAAAACAGTGCTTATGAAAAGCATTATTGGGCTTCACCGGATCGACAAAGGTAAGATTGAATACGACGGACGAAATCTGCCGGATATGCGCATGTCCGATATCCGTTTGTTGCGGCGTGAAGTCGGAATGCTTTTTCAGGGGTCAGCTTTGTTCGATTCATTATCGGTGCTCGAAAACGTAATGTATCCCCTCGAAATGTTTGCAAATACCACCCGCGACGAAATGGAAGACCGTGCCCGTTATTGTCTGAAGCATGTGAATCTGGAAGAAAAATCATTTAAGTTGCCACCTTCCGAAATCAGTGGCGGTATGCAGAAACGTGTGGCCATTGCCCGTGCCATTGCCTTGCAACCCAAGTATTTGTTTTGCGATGAGCCTAACTCAGGACTCGATCCTAAAACTTCCCTGATCATCGATCAGCTGATTCATGAAATCACGGTGGAGTTTGATATTACTACTATTATCAACTCCCACGATATGAATTCGGTAATGGAAATTGGCGAAAAGATTTTCTTTATCAACAAAGGAGTGAAAGCATGGGAAGGATCGAAAGAGGATATTTTCCATGTCGATAATCAGGATTTAAATGATTTTGTATTTGCTTCGGAACTCTATAAAAAGGTAAAAAAAGCAAATTCCTGACCGGGAACATATTCGCCCGCATTGTTGTTTGTTTATGAATAATCTCAAGCCCGAAACCTTTGCTGGTTGAAGCCGGAGATGCAAAACAAACCATTTAAAAATAATTATTCTAGCATGAAAATAATATCATACAATGTAAACGGCATACGTGCTGCGCTTACAAAAAATTTCACCGAATGGCTGCAGTCCGAAGATCCGGATGTCATCTGTTTTCAGGAAACAAAGGCACAACCGGATCAGATTGATACAATGATTTTTGCTGAATTAGGCTATACATCCTACCTTCATTCGGCTGAGAAAAAAGGATACAGTGGTGTGGCAATTCTCACTAAGAAAGCGCCCGATAATGTGGTGGTGGGAATGAATAATCCACGCTATGATGCTGAAGGTCGTGTGATTCGGGCCGACTTTGGTGATTTATCCGTGATAAGCGTTTATATCCCTTCGGGTTCGTCGGGCGATGAACGTCAGGCTTTCAAAATGGATTTTTTAGAAGCCTTTTTGCCATTTATCGAAGAAGTTCGAAAAACACGTCCGAACCTTGTAGTTTGTGGCGATTATAATATTTGTCATAAACCAATTGATATCAATCATCCTGAACGTCAGAACGGTGTTTCGGGTTTTTTGCCCGAAGAACGTGAATGGCTCGACAGGTACGAGGCTTCGGGTATGATAGATTCGTTCAGGGTTTTCGACCAAAGTGCAGAAAAGTACAGTTGGTGGAGCTATCGTGGAGGTGCACGTTTTCGAAATGCAGGTTGGCGCATCGATTATCATTGGGTGAGCGAACCGCTTCGCAAGCGACTGAAATCGGCTGCTATTTTAGCCGATGCTGTTCATTCCGATCATTGCCCGGTGGTGGTGGAGTTGGAGTAATTTGTGGTTTTTAATAAACGTAACAATGCTATTTCTGCCCGAAAATGAATAGCTAACAAAAATATTTCTGTAAATATCTCGTTTTTAGTTTTAAAAAACAATAAATCTTAGTATACAGGATACTTAAGCAATAAAATGTTTTTAACTTTGTCCGCTCAAAAATAATAAACAACAGCTCATGAAACTTAACCCTTTCAGATTAGTTCTATTACTATTAACAATCGTATCATTTTCATCTTGTAACTGGTTTGAAACTGATACTACCATACCTTCATCGAATCCAAGTTTCGTGTCGTTGACTTTTACGAAAAATGATTCTGTTGCAGGGTTGGAAAAGGCTGTGTTTTCTTTGGAATGGGATGCTCATTTGAATGATTCGGTTATTGTGAATGTGGATTCACTTCCTTATCTTACGGATGTGTCCAAAGTTGTTGCCAATTTTAGTTTTTACAGCTCGTCCGGAGCTTATGTATACCTGACCGACACATTGGGTTTGGGTACTATCAGCGATTCAGTGGTGATTGCAGGCAAGGACACACTTAACTTTGAAAGGGTTGTGAAAGTCAAAAACTATGCTGCCGATGCAAAAACGAGCAGATCATACCCGATAAAAGTAAATGTACATAAAGTTCAACCAGAGTTGTATCAGTGGAACAAAATTGCAGACGAAATTTACTCACATTCGGGAAGTTTACAGAAAGCAGTTTACTTTAATAAAACTTTTTACCTTTATGTGGGTACTACCATTCGTAACTATCTGTACACTTCCACTGATGGGAAAGTGTGGATAGATAAGACGAATGAATTAAAAAATCTGCCATTAAACAGTTCATTAAGAGGTATAAATGAGTACAAGGGGAAGCTGTATGTGCTCACTGACGATGATAAAATATACACAACCGCTGATGGGTATAACTGGATGACTGAAAATGTAGTGGTATCGGATGTGAATTACAGGTTCGAAAACTTTTTGTTGGAACTGGACGGTAAGCTGTGGTCGATAATGAAATCGGGAGTAGATAATACCTATAGTTTTGCAACTTCATCCGATGGAAGGAACTGGGTTGTTAATGAAAAAATTCCTGCTAATTTCCCAGTAGGCGATTTTTCGTCACTTTCGTTTGCTTCGCGTACAAAAAAATCAAAAGCATTAATTGTAGGTGGTTATACTGCTTCAGGTAAATTGCTTAACAATATCTGGAGTACCGAGAATGGTAGTTACTGGGTGGATTTTAGTACAGAAAACACAACGCTGGGTTCACTTTCAGGGGCAACAATTATTGCTTACGACGATAAATTGTTGTTGTATGGTGGTTTGGATGCTAATGGATCTGTTGTTAGCAACCCTTATATGGAATCAATTGACGAAGGCTTGAGTTGGAGTGTTCCTGATACGCTTTATAACCGGCTTCGCCAAATGAATATTTCGGCAGCAGGCGATACGACATATATAAATTATGCTCCAAGAGCTTACCAGTCGGTGTTGAATGTTGTTGTCGATAATACGGCCAAGGGTTATAGCGATCATCTCATTTATCTGATAGGTGGAATAAACCCACGTGCATCGAAAGTTTATAAAGATGTGTGGGTTGGAAAACTGAACCGATTGAGTTTTCCTACCGATGAAGATTAATTTTAAATAAGTTAAGGAAGCAAATCAAAAAGCTCCCTTCTCTGTGTTATTTATATTGGCTTTGAGCCGTAAACAGAACATTATAGGATGAACAAACAAATACATAGCAAGCCCCGTATCGCCCGATTCCGTCGCTGGAGTCGTGCTGCTTATGCTGTGTTTGCCAGTTTGTCGCTTGTGGTGAGTATTGGGGTGTTGTCGGTTTCGGTAAGCAGTAAGTCGGCGCAAAAGAATGATCGATATATTGCTGAGGTAAAAGCAGTTGCAGATGTATCCGACGCGGACGATACGGAACCGGATGAACTGTTGTATAATGACCCCGCGCAACTACAAGCCGGAAATATTTTAGTGAATCAAATAGCAAACAACGCTCCTGCGCGTTGTTTAGTATACTTATACAATCAATCATGAACGGTTGAAATAGGCGATCTGCCTGTTTCAACCGTTTTAATTTTTATTTAAAATGAAGAAAATAGTTTTTTTTAGTTTTTTAGTTTTTTTATTTTGCGTCCAGAATGTGTTTTGTCAATCAACATCCGATTCTTTGTCGGTTTCTTTGTCGGCTGTGGATGTCAATGCTCGCCGCAATCATATATATACAGGCGCAGGGCGTGTGGTGACAGTTGTGGAGCGGGAAGCGATTCAACGAATGCCCGTGCAAAGTGTAGATGAGTTGCTTGAGTCGGTGGCGGGTATTGATATCCGTCAGCGTGGTGTGGGCGGTACACAATCGGATATTAGTATTCGTGGCGGTTCGTTCGATCAGGTGCTGGTGCTGTTGAATGGGGTGAATATTACTGATCCGCAAACCGGGCATTATAATCTTGATGTTCCTGTAGAATTATCCGATATAGTTCGTGTGGAATTGCTTCAGGGTTCGGTGGCGCGCATTTATGGCCCGAATGCCTTCAGCGGAGCGATTAATATTGTGACCGAAAAAGAAGAAACAAGTACAATCAGTGTTCAGACGGCAGGAGGAAGCTACAATAGTTTCATCCAAAATCTTTCGGCAGGTATAGGAAATGGTCAAATACAGAGTTTTTTCTCGGTAACGCACAAAAGCAGTGATGGCTATATGCATAATACCGATTTTGATATAAAAAATATATTCTCACAGAGTATTTTAAATACAAAGTCGGCTGGTAAATTCGGACTTCAACTGGCTTATCAGGAGAAATCCTATGGAGCTAATGGCTTTTATTCTCTTGCCTATCCAAATCAGTTCGACCATACCGAAACCATTTATGGAGCGCTGGATTGGATGCAAACCATCAGTGCTAAAGTCAATCTTACAGCACAGTTATATTCTCGTCGGCATTACGATAGGTTCGAGCTTTTCCGGGATATGGAGAATGCCGCAAGTTGGTATACAGGGCACAATTATCATTTAACCGATGTAAAGGGAGCCAGGGCGGTATTGGCACTACTTACGCGCTATGGTAACTTTAAATTAGGTGCCGATGTCAGAAATGAGCACATATACAGTACGGTGCTGGGGAATAACCTTAACGAAGCCGTGCAAAATAAATTTGACAAGGATATTTATTTTACAAAAGCATCGCAACGGTTTTTGCCCGGTTTCTTTGCTGATTATGCTTTAAGCATTCAACGCCTGTTCGTTTCAGCCGGTCTTTCTCAAACATTCTCATCTCAGTTTGGAAGCTTTACAGCGGGTGGTTTTGAAATTGCTTACCATTTTACCGACAATCTCAAATTGTTTTTATTGGCTAATTCGGCGGTTCGCTTGCCAACGTTTACCGATTTGTATTATAAAAGTGCAACTCAAAATGCAAATCCTGATTTACAGCCCGAAAGTGCCAAAACAATTGAATTGGGTACAAAATTCGAGAAAAAAAACATGAAATTCTCCGGTGCGTTGTTTTATCGCATGGGCGGAAATGTGATTGACTGGGTGAAAGAGCCTGATTCTACGCGTTGGGAGAGCCGGAATCTGACCGAAGTGAATGTTTTTGGAATTGATTTTTCGACGGAGTATCGATTCCAAACTTCTTTTCTGAAAAAGATGGCTTTGTCATATTCTTTTCTTACAATGGATAAAAGTGCCGGTAGCTACGATTCGAAATACGCGCTTGATTATTTGAAAAATAAACTCATATTGAGTGCCGATCACAATCTCTATAAATCACTTGATGCTTCGTGGAAGCTGTCGTACGTTGACCGTGCAGGCGACTATACCGATTTTAAAACAGCAGCAAAAACAAATTACGAGCCTTATTTTATGGCAGACCTACGGCTACAATGGTCGAAAATTAACTACGATCTTTATTTGGATCTGAATAATATTGGTAATGTGCAGTATGCCGATTTTGGAGGACTTACACAGCCAGGCAGAAATTTTATGGCGGGTGTGAGGTTAAGATTGGAATAAAGCCTGGTTGTGTAAGCTTTGCTTATTTTTTAGTTATAAGTAGTTTTGCCTTGTATTTTGTATAATCTATTGGCATTTTTGAGTTTGGTTCAGGGCTCAGACTCATCAGTTTGTAATTAATTCCATGTAGGGTTGTGTCCTGTTGCATTGGCAAGGTAGTATTTAATATAATTTGATGGTGAAACCGGCCTTCGGCAATGATATTAAATCTGCCTTGTGCATTTCCGGCCCAGAAACAATTTGCATCCACGGGGCATCTTGAATCTTGCAACACAGAATCAAAGGCTATACTGAAATCATATGTTTTACTATGATATAATTCGTTCAGACCGATTTCGATTGTTCCAACGTCCTGATTCGGAGTGTTTAGAGAATTGCAACCTGCGAAATAAATAGCTGTCAGTATTAAACCGA